>Ga0182004_10000054_pt1 | contig 40631 bp, 9 predicted proteins | sample Sormic07211540_1_FD_120479 | JGI IMG/M metagenome (GOLD analysis project Ga0182004, IMG submission 120479) | Endophyte microbial communities from Sorghum bicolor roots, Mead, Nebraska, USA - 072115-40_1 MetaG | ecosystem: Host-associated > Plants > Roots > Unclassified | place: USA: Nebraska...
ACCAAACTGTGCAATTAGTTTTTATTTTTGTCTATATTTAGTACTTCATGCATGTGTCTAAAGATTCGATGTGACGAAGAATCTGAAAAAATTTGCAAAATTTTTTGGTAACTAAACAAGGCCCAAATCTTTAGACGCATACATGAAGTATTAAATATAGATGAAAATAAAAACTAATTGTACAGTTTGATCGGAATTGACGGGACGAATCTTTTGAGCCTAGTTAGTTCATGATTGGACAATATTTATCAAATACAAACGAAAATGCTACTATTTTTATTTTGCAAATTTATTTGGAACTAAACAAGACCCCATTCGTTTGTTGCATCGCCGACAGTGTTGGTTCTTCACTTCTTTCAGACCCAGAGGCTCAGATGTTTGGGCACGGGCAATTCGGTCGGGGCTTGGGCCTTGTTTAGTTGATAAATTTGTTAGTTTTAACTATTGTGGTATTGTTATTTATATTTAATAATAATTATTTAATCATAAATTAGCTAAGTTAAAAAAATCGTTCATAAATTAAAGATAAATTATGTAATTAATTGTTTTTTATTTATATCTAATGTTTTGAAAAAAAAGGAAACCAGTGCTTAGAAGGCGCCGGGGAACGGCGGCCAGCGCCGACGACCGGCGTATCGGCGTAAGCACGTAGCCGAATTGGCTTCAGCAATAACGGTGGAGATTACTGTCCATGGGGACACGGAGGATGAGGCCATTTCAACTCCACCTGGCATAGCTGTATTTGCCGCCCTCGTTAAGCAACTACTCCCTCCGTAAAGAAACATACAACTCTAGCACAATGTTATAGTTTATTATCTCAAATTAAATTAATTATAGATAAAAAATATCAATACTTATGATATCAAATAAATACTATTAAATTAATTATAAAATATATTTTTAAATAAATTAATTTGGGGTCATAAATGTGAGGCTCACTGAAAACGTTTTAAAAGAGTTAAACTAAAAATATACCTTTATTGTATATTGGCAATACAATTAATATTTTCACTGCATTTAAAATAGATTCCAGAAACACGTGCATATTTGCTAGTAGATAAAAATATCAATACTTATGATGCCATATAAATACCATTAGATAATTACAAAACATATTATTAAAATAAACTAATTTAGGGTCATAAATGTAAACTTCTTTTGCTGGCACACAATCCTTAGTTATATGTTTTGTTGGGAGGAAAGTCTTGTCCAAAAAGTTTTCACCTATCCCATCAAAAGCTTAGACACATGAATAGAATATTAGATATAGATAATAAAAAATAACTAATTACACAATTTAGTTAGAAAATCACGAGACAAAATTTTTAAACCTAATTAATTTATAATTAGCTTTAAGTACTACAGTAATCTACATGTGCTAATGATAAATTAATTAAGTTTAATAAATTCATCTTACTGTTTTTAAGCGAGTTATGTAATTAGTTTTTTTAATAGTATTCAAACACCCTTCTCGTAATACGAAACACTCAAAAAAAATTTCACTCGCCGACCTAAAGGAGTTTGCGAATATTCACGTTGACGGCCGCAGAGGATCCGGGCCTCCTCGCCGGCGCGCCGCTCTCTCTCTCTTCTCTCTCCGGTTTCCCTCCCCGACCCTGCCAAAACCCTCCCAAGCGTGGGGGAGCAAAACAAACCCCCCAAACCCCAAAATCTTGCTCGTCGTGCAGATTTCCGACCTCTAGCCCTTGCCCTTGAAATTGCTATACCCGCCGCCACCATTCCACCAAGCCATTCCACCAATGGGGAAGCGACGGCAGGTCGTTGTTTTGTCCTCTTCCTCTGGGGAAGATGACGGCGGGGGGCGCCGCGGCCCTCGGGCGCGGAGGCCGAGGACGCCGGCCTCCGCGCCGGCTCCGGTCCAGGTGCAGGCTCAGGCAGCAGGCGCCTCGAGGAAAAAGCCGCGCCGCGAGAGCAGCGTGGGGAGAGGACGCCGCCGCGCCTCTAAACTCGCGCCGTCCGACTCCTTGAAGGTGATAAACTCGAACTAGGTTTGGTTGGGCGATTTTGTTACGTGCCTAGTTAGCCTCATAGTTCGTCCGCTACTAGTCCAATTTAATAGTCTCATTTTTTACCACTAAAATTGGATGCTGGACACACAAATGGTTTTAAGTTCTATTGTCACAGTCAAACCTATGAATTCCTGGTCAGTTTCATATGATGCATATTTGACTGGTTAATCTAGGCTGTCACATCCAAAGACATGAGATTTCTATAATATTGTATGGCATGTCCTTTAGCATTTTAGCTCGAAGGCTGACGTAAGTCAATATGGAAAACATTGATTCGATATACATGTATCTACTTTGATTTGTTCCTCATTAGTCATTTCATTTTAATCTAAATCACAAATGGAACAATGGTTATATTTTGAGATCTTTTAGTTTCTGAACCAAGTTCTCACCAAATGTTGTTGATTAACTCACGAGCTGATTCCAGCTCGCCAACAACTGACAATGAACAGCTAGTTTGGCGCAAACAGGGATAAGATGAATTTCCTGTCTTAACTTGTTCTTAGTGCTATATGATTTTTATTTGTCTGTTAGTGTCCAATCTTTTCTAACTTGAGCTGATCCTTTTGTTAATTGATTACTGATATTTTTTTCTCTTATCTGAAAAGGATGAATTTGATATGCTCTCTGAAGATTTTTCAGAATGTTTTAATGACTTCAGCATGCCAGGTATATTTATTTTCATCTCTTTCTTGTATAACTGCATATTTCTTTAGATTGTATTCTGAATTCCATATAATGAGACAAAATTATGAACATAGAGTTTTCTTTTGATAAAGCTCCCAAACAGGACATACTGTAAGCATCCAATGTACATGGCATGTATTGCTACTTGAGTTGGTTGCTGTTCGATAGCAGCTCTGAGTTGTCTCTTTGTTTGTACTGGCCTGGAAACATTGTATAACGGTACTCCAATGACCGAGTCATCATGCTCGCATGCAGTATTGCATGGTTAAATCCTAAATACTGTTGGAAAACCATGCAAAGTAGACTATGAGACCTGGAACAAAAAAGGATGGCCAATACCTATGTTGATTTTCGCACTGAAGTTAGCACTATACTGCTGCAGTTATTCATTTCACAGACAAGCCAGTCCACCTGCAGCAACATCAGGCTAGGGAATTACTGCTGTCTTAAGATCGGGAGGAACTCCTGAATCCTTTTCCGTATTGGCGCTTTCAGTTCGAGAAGCAGCTGGGCCTCGCGCACTGCGACTGTTTCAGCCCAACCGTGGTACCAAGTCTCAGAATGGGTGCCTGTTAATCGCAGCGTTGGGACATAGTTCTTACGGCGTAAAGGCGAGGCACGGCGATGGGGGGGCGCCTGGACGCCTAGGCGCCCGCCTTGCCCGCCTAGGCGCCCATTCTGCAAGGCGATGGGGGGGCGCCTGGACGCCTAGGCGTCGCCTAGGCGACGCCTTGAGAACTATGGTTGGGAAAGAGAGTTCCATTTGCTATGTGAGCTGAACCTTTACTAGAACTCTGAACTAAACCGTGGTGTCTGGCGATGTTCAGTGGCTGGCAGCGAGCTTAGCTCGAGAACTATCCTACATATCGTATCTAGTCAATATAGTATCATGACAATACAAAGGCACAATACGCCTCACGATTGCTACAGGATAGATAGTTTGCTTAAGTATTCTTGTTTGTAAGATGGCGTTTAGTAAGTTAGTAACCTATGTTGCTTTGTTTGGATTGGTATTACTGTTAAATTTGAAGTTGAATCAGCTCTAGATGATGCCATTATGAAAGTTTTCAAGGATGGAAGTATGATTCCTATATTTACACGACCTAAACAAGTTTTAGGATAAATTAGCAAGGTGAACTGCTCCAGAAAACATAATAACAAATAGTGTCGACGTATGGTGAATAACTACATCTATTTCACCCCCATTCCTCCTGTTTATTTCTGTGTATCTTGTGAAAGCTTCTTAGATAGCCACTGCATTTTCTATTTGAGTTTGCCATAAAAATTGAGAATAGGTGGTAACCACTAGCACCAGCAATTTAGGAGGACACAGCACACCTAACAAACTAGTTGTCATGGTAAGCCTTTTATCATTATCAAGGGAATCTTTTCACGGAATGAATATTTAAGAATTAAGACATACAAGTTGGCTGAATGCATTGGACATATAGAAGATTTTGTTACAAACGTGTACTACTGATACATTGATAGATCATTAACCGTATGGAAAAAAGACAGTTCAGACTTCAGACTTCAGAGGGATATTTTTGTCGCTCATGGCAAGTAAAATATCAAGATCAACATATAGCCTCTCTCTCTCTCTATCTCTCTCTGTTTTTTTTGCCTTTAGATAAACCTGCCATTTCCTGTCTTCACGTGGAACCTTTGTCTTGGGCAATTGATATTTCCTGACTTGATTTTGCGGTGGTCGCAGACCCTTTGAATGTGAAGTTTCACCATTTCACTTTCCTCTCTGATTAGCCTACTTCTAGGCAGGGTTTATACGGAAAACGAAAGAGCTTTGGGTTGACAAGTACACACCCCACTCATTGGCTGAGCTTGCTGTTCATAAAAAGAAGGTCGGTTCATTTTGTTACAAACTTACAACACATGTTATGCTGTATACCTTTATTAACCTTTAATTTAGCTCATCCTTTGATAGGATATACTCAATCTATTTTATTGCCTACTTTATGTATCTCTTCATCCATATTTTTTTAAATGTCAATATATCATAGTATTGATTTATTGTTTCAGTTTCTTCATAATTTGTCACCATGCATGAGCAATGAATATGAATGCACTTACATGATATGTCACACAATCTTATTCTTGTAGATTGAAGATGTAAAAAAATGGTTGGAAGAGAAGCTGAAGGCACCAAAGGTGATTATTTTGAATTGAAACAAATTCAATTGTGAGTTATAGTTAGTGGAATATAGTCCAACCAATTTGGCTAATACACATATTCAGTAAGATCATGTGAATAAGTGTATAATCAGAATTGTTAGATTGTTAGGATATTCATTGCTGCAAACCAGATGGATTATATTCTTGTGGTTTTCCCTTTCTGGTTACGTGATGGTTTAAAATGTGATGGGGATTTGACCCCGTGAAGAACTCTGATATATATATATACCTGTCCTGGCAGTACAATTCAACCAGCATCTGGAATTCTGGATTGTAATAATAATGTTGCAATCAGGCATCACCTCATGCTAGAGTATCTCACAAAAGCACATGAGTAATCAGGAACACTTTTCCTTGATATGTGAATGTTTGAATTGTTAGGAATCAAGCGCAATTCTTGAGCTTTCCCATATCCCATAGTGACTGCCTGACAGGAGTTGTCTGCATTGATAAAACTTGTGTAAATTTTCAACTGCATTATTTATTATTTTGTGATTTTTATTGCTGTTGTAGTTGTAGGTGGTTCAAAATGATCAAACATCTACTCTAGTCAGTTACCTTTTCCATTTCTAACTTTTAGATATTTCAATTTTTGAGGATAGAGGAATACTAATAGTGCAAAGGCAACTTTTGCAGACAACGGTTGGAGGATGGACCCTAGTCCTAACTGGGCAAACTGGTGTTGGAAAATCAGTACGTCCTTCCCTTGCACTTTGAAAATTTTGTACTCAAATGATGAAACCGAGTTTGGGCTCAATTTGATTAAGTCCAGCTGTTAGTATGTTCATTCAGTAGACCTGTTCAATCCCTAGTTTGCTGGATGTGATTTGGTGCATCATGAACCACATCCCGCCATAAGAGGTTGACAGCTCTAAAGTTTTCATGTTGCCATAGTTAAGAATCTGATCATGTGGATGCTCCCCCCCTCCCTCCCCAACACACACACACACACAAGACAAAGAAACAATGACACCACTCAATTTCTGATAACAATCACACAGTTTAATTCATTTCTTTCTTTGATTTTGTTCCTTCAATTTTCCTTCTAGAGGGGTTGGGGGCGTTTTTATTTTTGGGTCTTAGTTCTTGTTCCTTCAGAATACTCAGGTGAACGTAGAGAGAAAAAATCACTATGCTATCCATAGTGGATAACTTGATTCTGTTGCTCTGGAACTGTACTTGCTAGTAATGTTTAATTTCTCCCAGGCAACTGTGAAAGCAATTGCTGATGACCTTGGAGCGGACTTATGTGAGTGGACAACTCCAGTACCAACACTGTGGGCTGAACATGTTCATGCTAATTCAGGTAGCGGTTAGTACTTGTTGTTGTCTAAATATGCTTTCTAACTCTTATTTTATGCAATTGAAAGAACCGATGCAGAGTCTACATCCACATACTTCTATCGTACTCATTTCCATAGAAGCACATTGTCAAAGCATTCCAGTTGTCAGCATTTTTCAGTTACAAATAATTTATATAGTCTTCTTCAATGGTTGCTTGAAGGATTACGCTATATATCCAAGCTTGAAGAATTTGAAACCTTTGTGGAGAAGATAAGGAAGTATTCAATGCTTTGTCCAACCAATACCAAGTCCCAAAGGAAGCTCATTATCATTTTGATTGATGACATCCCTGTAACAAGTGGAAGTGGTTCTTTTGCAAGACTAGGAAAATGCTTAACTGGTTTAGTTCGAAGTACTCAAGTACCAACTGTCATTTCACTCACTCACTATCACAAAAGTGAGAATAACGATACTGCAATGTGGAAGTCTGAGGACCTTGAGTCCTTACTTCAAGATGCTGGTGCTCACAAGGTATAAGATCAAATGTTTGACAGATTTGATGATGAGCACTAATTAAGTTTCTAAGGCTGCCTTTTCTCATGCACCACAATTTCTTGCAGATTGCTTTCAATCCGGTAACCACAAATTCTATCAAGAAAATCCTTGTTCGAATATGCAAAGAAGAAAGCTGTAATGCATCTGAAGAATTATTGCATCAAATGGCAACCTCTAGTGGAGGTGATATCAGACATGCAATAATGTCTCTTCAATACTATTGTCTTGATCCCAGAAGGCATAGTTCTGCATTGGCAACAAGTTCTAATCGTACTGGTTCAAAGAGCCATGATTCTCTGGTTCCAGGGCATGAGAGCTATGGCCCTAGCAGTGCACTACCCTCCCCATGTGGAAGGGATGAAACACTTTCACTATTTCATGCCTTGGGGAAATTTTTGCACAACAAGAGGGAAACTAATAGTGATGTTGGTACCGGTATGTAAGAACTATCTCGCCCTATCAAAAAGCTGACTTCACAAAGTTCTTTAATTCCTAAGCAAATATTTGTTTCTTCATATTGTGATAGGAACTATGTACTATTTCCTTGAAAAAAATTAAATACTGAGGGTATTTTGTTCACATAAATATATTCTCGCATTTTCTCTATTGATTTGTTTGTCCATTGAAATCTACTTGAACTGTTAGCACATTTTTGCACACTAGTTTTTATTTTCTTCGTTCTGAACTATTTATTAGGCTTTGCCTGTGCATCCTTTTCAGTTCAAAGGATCTAATTTGAATATGTAGGTTTTCCATTAGAGCCTGCTTAGAATGCAGGAATTTCATGAGAAATAGTTCAATTCTCACAAGACTCAGGACAAATCTCTGCAACCAGATGGTGCCTTGGGGGGCACTTCTGTCCCTCTTAGGATTTGCATTGGATTTTTTTAACTATAATATTGACATTCAATAATCCAACAATTCACTTTGAGTATTTTTTGCTCTTTACAGGATTGGAATTAGTATTTTATTTATTAAATTATTTTGCATTAATTCATCGTCTAGTATTTGCTATTACATATCCATGCTCTTAAACTTCTGTATTTTCAATTACTGACATGTTATTACGCAACACTACAACTATATGGCCTTCAGTTTGAACTGACTAATTCATTATTGGGTTGATGCCTTGATGGTTTCCATACTGTGTTTCATAATTCGTTCCTCATTTGTGTTTAATTTTCTTTTTGCTCCCTGAAATTTTTAATATTGCATCTGTAGACCTGGATCCATTTCCTCTTAAAGAAAACCTAAGAAGAAATTCACTCAAAATGGATGTTCCAGAAAAAATCCTTTCACAAGCACACGGAAAAGTACGGACAGTTGCGGATTTTCTTTATGAAAATGGTAAGTAACTACTTATCTATCAAGGTGTACAGAGTATCTCATAGTGTATGCTGTGTTTCCCTCTCAAGTTTTATCTTTTTCTTTTATGTGTGTTGAAGGTACTTGAAGTAGAATGGTGCAGCATTGTTATCTTTTTCTTAAGTCTGCTGGTGTTATCAGTTGAGTCTATGCCAATGTGTGAAACATTATTTCTTGCCTTTCCAACAGTACTGCAGATGAAATGGAACATTTGAAATTTACTGCTTTAATCAGGCATTCACATTAATTTTGGCTTATTTAATGCAGTATGACCATTGTATCACATTCGAGTGTTAATGTACAAGCCATTTGATTGTACTAATGAAGTATAAGAAAATTCCATATTCATTTCTACATGAATAACATTGCTGGTAATCGAAAGAGCAGAATATATGCTACACGAATAACAGTGCTGGTAGTTGAAAGGGCAGAAATATATTATCTTTTAATTGAGCACAGAATAATATTACATAGATCCAGAGTCTAACGAACGACTGTTATATGCTGCATACGTGTCTTCACCTTGGAGGTTGTTAACATCCGTTTATTTATCAGAAGTAGCAATATGATAGTTACTTTTCACAAAAGTGCGTTAACAAGCATATATCTTGGGTCCACTGAAGATCCCATTTGTAATTTTGTGCCATTGTTTTTGCTGATTCATTTTCACTTAATTTTCTTACTGATTCATTTTTGTTCTCTCATCATTTGAATAGGTTTACCCTAATAGTTGGCATTTGGTGTTTTGCAGTTATTGATTTCATTGACAGTGAAGCTGTTGATGATGCATGGGCTGTGGTATCATATTTGAGTGATGCAGATTGTCTTCTTACTGCTAGTCCAATCGCATCATACAACTCAGAAAACATAGCACAGCTCATTGCTGCTTCTGTTGCGGCACGGGGAGTTCTTTTTGGAAATGCTCATGGCACGCCATCAAGGTATTTAGATCGTCAGCATTATAATATATGGCAGAGCTAAGGGAATTTTTGTTTTTGTTATTTACTATGATTTGTCCTAAGCAGGTGGCATACAATCCGAAGCCCAAAGCTTTGGCAAATTGAGCAATCATTTCGATCCAATAAGGTAAATTCAATAGCTGACAACATGCAGGTTTTACGCAAGTACCTGAATTATGTACGGAAAGTTTGTATGCTTATCCTTGCCCATTTTCTTATATCATCCTAACATTTCCATGGGTCTCGGAATTCTTTTTTTTTTGTGCCTTCTGAAGTGAGTCTGTTCTTAAATTCTTAGCTTTAGCATTCAGGCATGCTTGTTTTAGCATGCTTTTTAGTACATTATAAGCTGTGTCGATGGAAGTTCATAATAATCTCTTTAGATGCCAGTCATTCCCACCGAAGTGATTACCTCAATTTTCATTACTATTTGGTGTATGATTTTATGTTTTTTTTCAATTTGTTGGGGGGAAAATGCAGGACCACATTCTGAAGGAAAGATTTGATTGTTCAAGGACATGTGGTTTTTCGAACTACTCTGACTTGGTCACAGAATTCAGACCATTCGAGAGATGGATTGGTCCTCGTAATGATGGACATAGGAGCAGCTGCTTGCCCCATGGCGTAGGTGGCTCACCCATGGGAGTTGCTGATGGAAATAACTCTGAAGAAGACGATATGATCGAAGATTGTTAAAGCTGGAACCGTGCATCCTCACACTAATGAGATGCCAACATTTCATTGTGGATGCCGCCTAGCTGATTCAATAGTGGCTCGCTGTTTAAAGGTGCCATTGATATCTAAGTTTTGTGAGGCTAATTGTTGCACTTATATCAGAGCTTGAAAAGGCAGCAACAACTCAGTGTCTTCACATCTCAGAAGCTAGGTTCTTTTTTTTTTGGTTGATCACTAACGAAGAGGGAGCAGGCAATGATGCAGTAGCATCATTTATCGTTAAATGTTATGTTAGGTCGGATGGCAATGAATCATTTGACTTGCTTATTTTGTCATGTTCATATCTACAACAATTACTGGCCCACAGAATCTGATATGGTCCCTGCACTCTTGTTAATGTGCGCGTGTGTTATTTTTTGGTGGTGTGTGTCCGTATTCGTATACATTCTTCTATCGCGAGGGGGAAAAAACACGGTGCTTTGATGTCGTGCCAGTGTGCCACACGATGACACTCACTCGTATAGCAACAAATCGAGTTAGGCCTTGTTTAGATGCGAAATCTTTTTGGATTTTGCTACTGTATCACTTTCGTTTGTTTGTTATAAATATTATCCAATTATAGACTAACTAGAGTCAAAAGATTCGTTTCATGATTTACAAGCAACTGTGTAATTAGTTTTTGTTTTTGTCTATATTTAGTGCTTCATACATGTGCCGCAAGATTCGATGTGACGGAGAATCTTGAAAACTTGTTGGATTTCGGTGGGAACTAAAGATGCCCTTCCTTTCTCCAGTGTGCCAGTGCGCCGTCGGTTCGAGCGGTTTGGATGTTTTGGAAGGATGGTGGCAGCCGGAGCAGCAGCGGCCGGGATCAGAACGGCGTCGGTCCCTTCGGCCAAGTGCGCGGCCTCATAGTCGGTGATTCAGGTGTGCCTTCGCGTGACTTGTAACCTGACACATGACGAACGTTTCGAGAATCCGAGAATACGATAGGCAATCAAATTAACTGTCAATCCCTTGGGGGCGAATTTTCGTGTCCTGGTCGGTTCCGTCGGAAACTCGGAATCGATCTATGAGAACGAACAGGGAGGAGCTATATATGTACGGGTCCACAGGATCCTGATTTTCTCTGAGCCAATCTATCTATTCAATCGAATTGCAGGGTGTTGCGAGATCGAATCGATCAGCCGACGAGGCGATGGCTAGCTCGCCGTCGAGGCTCTGTTCCGATGAGGAGCTGCAGAAAGCAAGGGTGGATCTGGATGAATTCATCGCCGATGAAGACGAGTTCGAGTGTCTAAGCGGTGACGAAGATGAAGAGGGCAATAAAGAGGAGGGGAAGGAGACACCGAGACAGAAGAATAAGAAGAAGAAGAAGGTGGTGGTGCCGATGGAGACGGTGCAGACGTTCCTCAACTACAAGTGCAGCATTCCAGTCCGCGAGCACGAAAGCGAGCATTCTGGGGACATCGGGACCTTGTCCAGGGTAAGTAATGTCTTTACCAGGCATTTTTTGGACAGAATAAGCGCCCTCCAAGACAAACTGAGGCATGAGGTGGAGGCCAAAGGCTATGCCGAATACGAGGCCACTGATGACGACGACGAGGAGGAGGAGGAGGAAGTGCAGGAGGAGAAGCACGAAGACACACCACCAGCCAGCAGCACCAATGCTGCAATGCACCATACTGGGGCTTGATGCTGTCGGGGATGGCTGCCTGAAGCTAAATAAAATTTTTTAATATATTTGTTTTTTTATTTCGGGGGTTTTTCGAGATATAGTTGTTATCTTTTTTCCCCCAAAGTTTCAACACTTATTAGACAACAATAATTTAGTTGTCTTTTCTTCACGATTCCAATTTACCTATGGTCTTCAATTCAGAAGCACCATCAGATTGCTTGCTTGCTTGTGCCAATACTAATGAAATTATGAATTTCATGCGATAGGAGTAAACAATGTTTTGGGAGCACTCTGGATCGAACGCCTGGGGACGCGCAGAGCGCCAGGCAGGGTTGCCTGGTAATGAACTAAACAGCCCTATGTCTGGTGCTCTCGAGTGTGCCTTTGCTCAGAACACCATGAAAAGGTTAGTGATCAGGAGCTAGAACAACATACCCCATCCCCTCTTCTAATTCTAATTTCCACTTCTGACTTTGATGTCGCCTCTGATTCTGTTGGCTGTATCGTTTTCTATCAGCATCACAGATCCTCTCCCTGCTGCCCCTTCAAGGTCTCAACCCTCTTGCCTTTGCCACCGCCAGTCCTCCCTTCAGGTTCCAGCAGTACCTCTCTAGTTCTCCTTTGCTTACAGCCACTTCCCTATGTCACTGTTACATCATCTGATCCTCCCTTTACAAGGTGCTCACCCTGTCTCCCCACTTGGCTCAGAACCTTTTTACATGACCACATTGTCTCCCTTTTCATTCTCATGCCTCTGCCTAGTGCCTACATCTAGTGCCTTGTGCTATACATACCTATCTTCTCCCTACTGTGCCTCAGCCATATCTGAATGTGGAAAAATATGCCTCTACAGCTTCCCCGTCTTCTTTCCACCTGCCTCTATGTGGATTGTGGTCTGTAGAGAGTAGAGATTAGGGATAGCCTCCTGCTTCAGTGGTCATGACAATTTCAGAAGCGACTGGCGTGGGCCAGACAACCAGTGCTTCTCATATTTTTGTTTCCTAGGTCTATTTCTTTTGTTGTCTCTAACATTCCAAAAATTTGGCTCAACTTTCACACTTTTTATTGGTATTCTGCAGAACTTTCTTACTGTTCTACTGGCATGCTGCCTGGATAAGCATGCTAGATATATCTTTGGGACACTACACATTTGTGCATTCGGAAATTGGGGACTGATGCTTCTTAGCATGCATGGCAATAGCATTCGATGATATGCATTTGGTGCTCTCTTCCAATATGATCTTCTGTCAACTAGAGAAAAATGTGATGCATTCTGTAACTGCAGCTATGGACTTTCTTGCTTATCTAGGCAATATTAAATCTCTTGACACATGTGAATCATTCATCACATACGAAGTGATGCAGGCACATCTCAAGCTGGCCTCTCAATCTCCCCCTCCATAATTGCATCGACCACTATGAAAGCACAAGGAGGTTTGAAAGCAAAAAGGAAAAAACGTTGCTGCTAGTTGAAAGGGCAGAATATATTCTACACGAAGTGCTGGTAATTGAAAGGGCAGAAATATATCTTTTGCTTGAGCACAGAATAATAGTGCACGGAAATATATCTTTTGCTTGAGCACAGAATAATAGTAGTCCAATCGCATCATACTGGAGTACTCAGAAAACATAACACAACTCATTGCTGCTTATGTTATGGCACGGGGGGTTCCTTTTGGAAATGCTCATGACACCCCATCAAGGTATTTATTAGACAGTCCACATTACTTTATATGACAGAGCTAAGGGACTTTTCACTTTTTTTTACTACGATTTGTTCTAAGCAGGTGGCATACAATCTGGATGCTGAAGCTTTGGCAAATTGAGCAATCAATTCGATCCAATAAGGTAAGTTCAACAACTGACCATAGAAGCACCTACTTGCCCAATGGCGTAGATGGCTCGCCCTTCAGCCCTTGAGAGTCGATGCTGATGGAAAGGAGGACTCTCAAGAAGATGGCGATGATCAGTGGTGGAACCGAAGGCCAATAGGGGGCTGTGCCCCCCTTAGAAAAAATCCATACCCTTGAAAAGTTTTTACTTTATAGCACATCAGCCATCAATTCTCTCATTGTTATTACACTATTATAATTTTTCATCATAAATATTAGCTATATATATAATATTTAAAAGTTACTCAAGCTTATACTTACGTATATATTTACCATATTTAAAAGACTTATCGTATTTGTCCAACTTCCTCTTAATCAAAATCGCTGATTCCTACACTGGATATGATAGATAATTGTTAAAGATGGAATTGTGTATCCTCACACTAGATCATGAGTCGCATTATCCTATGAGATGCCAACATGTCATTAGAATACACTTGTAGAAAATAAAATTTATATCATTGAAATTTGTTTCGCCTTATAGCACATCAAGCCATCAGTTCACTCAATTTTCATTACAATATTATGGTTTTTCGTCATGAATACTAACTTATATAAAATTAGTATTGAAACTTAACTTACATATATCTATTCATTTATTTATCACGTTTAAAAGTCTCATTGTATTTGTCTGGGTCCTCTTATTCAAAATCATTTGTTTTACCAATAGATTGATAGAGGATTGTTAAAGGTGGAACGCACTATCCTATGAAATGCCAACATGTGATTAGGATGTTGCCTAGTTGATTCAAGAGATCTCCTGATTCAAATAGTGGTTGGAGTAGTGGTTGGTTGTTTAAAGATGTCATTAAGATTACTAAGATTTACAATTGTTTATATCGGAGTTCGAGAAGACAACACCAAGAAGTGACTTCGCATCTCATAAGCTAGTTTCTTTTTTATGATTGATCACTAACGAAGAATGAGTAGGCTATGACGCGGTAACATCGTTTTTCGCTAAATGTTAGGGCGGATCCCAATGAACGTTCATTCTGGCGAGCTGATTTTGCCATGTTCATATCTACAACGATTACTGGCCTACAGAATCATTGATGATTCCAAGTTTCCAACATGTAAAGCGATCTGAACAGATCGATCTCCCACGTCCGGTTATCTTGCACTCTTATTCCGTGTGTGTGTTTGTTAATCTTCGCATATTCTATCGTGCAAAAACGATCCCAATTCCACTTTTCGGGTCGTTCAGAGTTTTCTTTCCCAGCGAACGATCCGACCGCGTCTTTTTTTTTCCTTTTCCGTTCTCGTTTTCTTTTCTTTTCCCAGCGAACCATCCAACAACAAACGATAGAGTTTAACTCCCTCCCCTGCGTTGACATCATCGCTGATGTCATGTTGAAAAAAGCAAAACATTTATTTCAAAATGTTATAACTTCTAAAAAGTGTATCTATTTTTATTTGTGTTTGCATCACTGTGTTCTATGCGACGAGACGAACAAAACTAGACCCCACTTACATATGTTTCGAAGAATTTTATTTTATTAGTAAAAATATGTGTATTATAGAATAATATATAATTTATAGGCTATAACTTATAAGAATAACTTATAACATATAACTTAGCATATTTCTACTAATATGTTGTGATACTAATTTGTACATTTAAGTTTGGAATATAACTTATACACCTAACTTTACATCTAAGCCATTCATCAAGTTATATAACTTATAAGTTTTAAATATAACTTATATATCTAACTTTACATAAGTTGTGTTTCATAATTTTGTGTTTCTAGAATTTGGTTTATTCATGTGTCTGTTAATGACTTTTGTGTTTGCAGTTTTAGCACAAGTTAGTTAATTCGTTCTTTTGTGTTTAATGACTTTTTATACATAAAAGGTGTTCTATAACTTTTAAGATTTTAAGTTTTTCGCATAAGTTATATTTTATAACTTTCATGGCATAAGTTATAAGATGTAAGTTAATATACAAAAATTGGTAGTAGAAAAAATAAATCTTCGAAACATGTGCAAGTAGGGTCTACTTTTGTTCGTTTTGTCGTGTAGAACACATCAGTGCAGACGAAATTAAAAAAAAATACGCCGTTCAAAAGTTATAGTATTTTGAAATAAATATTTCTCTTTTTCTATAGTCATCTTTAAAAAGTGCACATGAATATAGAAGTGCGGAAGAAGCGCTGCGCATGTGCAGCTGGTTGCCAAAAAGAGAAAGAGGTGAGATTTTTTTTTCTAAATAAGATATGTCTGAAATTGATCGTTTGTTTCGATATGGGTGAACGATTGTGTTTTCATGACACGCGCACGGGATTGTGCTGTTTAACCTAACAGCGGTTCGCGTTCGGTAGCATAGCAATAAATCGAATTGGATGTTTCTTTTCTTTTTCTAATATTTATTTTTATATACAAGTCAAAATTTGAGCGATCCGACGGGCACAAAAAAAAATCTGGATTGACTACTGAGGGTATCATGTGCCGTTCGTCAGGATCTAAGTGCAACATATTTAATTGCGAGTCAATCGTACCCGTAAAGTGAAATCAGCTTGAAACGAAAGACAAAAGGAGATGAGATTCACGTCTTTCGCCACGCTGTCGCGGCCATTCCCAGCCTCCGTTGTCGGTGCCCGAACCCCTCCACTCCACCCCTCCACGGCGGAGGTACCATCCCCTTCCTTCCCGTCGCAGCGAATTGCCGATTGCGCCAATGAGGGTGGGTCTTGTCGAGACCTGATCGGGAGACCTAACCACCGGGGCTTTTTGTCGGCGCCGTCGGGTTCGAGCGGCGGCGGCGATGTTTTGGAAGGATAGCGGCAGCCGGAGCAGCAGCGGCAGCGGCCGGGATCAGAACGGCGTCGGCCCCTTCGGCCAAGTGCGCGTCCTCATCGTCGGCGATTCAGGTGTGCCTTCGCGACTTGTCCTGAACCTGACTCGTGACGAAAGTTTCGAGAATCCGAGAAACATGATAGGCAATCACATATTAAGGCCTTGTTTAGTTCGCAAAAATTTTTAAGATTTCCCGTCACATCGAATCTTTGGTCACATGCATGGAGCATTAAATAAAGATAAAAATAAAAACTAATTACACAGTTTACCTGAAATTTGTGAGATGAATTTTTGAGCCTAGTTACTCCGTAATTGGACAATATTTGTCAAATAAAAACGAAAGTGCTACAGTAGGAAAAAAATCCAAAATTTTGCCAACTAAACAAGGCCTAACTCTCATTCGTCTGTCTGGTGTTTCGGAATGTGAGTTGTTCCGAAATGGACTGTTGAAATTCAGAATGGGATGTTCCTGCATCAACGTGACGCATGCTGACGTTATCTGTCCTGACAGTGTGAATTGGGCTGGGATTAGGTGCGGTCAGCAGTTGTTTGTCAATGTTGTATGGTGTGATTGGTTAGATCTTATGTAGCACAATCGAAGTCAGCATAAACATATGCAATGTCTCACTGTTTCTGTTTGGTCGTCCTGCACAAGCCAACCGTGTTTAGTAATTGTGCTTGTTACCTCCATATTCCAGTAGAAGTCTCCTGTTTCTGTTAGAGGCAGGGGAGGTGAGAATATTTCATTATTGTGTGCCCCATCGGCAAGCAAATCTAAATCTGGCATACTAGTTAATACTGCACTGTTTAGCATTGTGCAAGCTTACAAACACAAGCTGCAATGCACAGATCTGGATACAGGCTCATGTCGTCAACCAAGCCTGTCGACTAGAGCATAAGACTAAGCGAATTGAAGTCAGCTGATGCAGCCACATTAGTTTTCCTTGTGGGGACTAGGATTTCCCGAAATGTATAATGGGATAGTCATGGTACAGAGTAACTGAAATTGCAGAGTTTCAATCCCAGCCTAGCTCGTCACCTAATGCTACCGAATTTCGATATTCTATTCATACTTGAAGCTAACTTTGATATCCTATTTCATACTAAAAAGCAGTAACTGCAAATTTCCATCTGGTCATTTCTGGTTTCTAACCTGGTTACAATATCCGGAGCCCTGGTTGGAAATTTATTCTGGCTGGATGCTCACTGAGTCAATATTTCTGGTGCTATGTTGTCCCAAGTAATCCGGAATTGAACCCTTTCTTGGAGCTATGTTATCTTTAAACTGGAAGCTTTGATGGCCATGAACCTTATGAGCAATAATGCCTGAAACATCATCGTGTTTAGTTCCTTCATAAGCATATGTGTAGCTTTTAAAGAGTTGTAACTCTGCATTTCTCTTTGAAGATTGAATTGCTTATCCTGCTCTCCATCATGTTATGGATAAATATTAAAGTAAGTCCTACAGTAGTATCTATGCTCAGTATGTCCTACAGTCCTACACCAATGGAATGGAATTCATGTGATGTGGCTGCGCTTGTTTTGGCAGGGATTTTCCGACCTGTAAAATGAAAAATGTCATCATATTAAGTCACTAAAATCAGAATCGCACAGACATTTGGAATCCTTGACTAGTCTGTCGCCTAATCTAACCAAGTTCATCTGTTCTATTCATACTTGAAAGCAGACTAACTGCCAATTGCAAACTGGCCAGTGTCTGGTTCTGAACCTGATTCCAGTATCTGAAACTCTGGTTGGAATTGTTCAGGGCTGTTCATCAGGCACCCACCCTGGCATCTTAATATTAATAGAAATGTGGCACCTTTATTGGTGGCACGTTGTGGTAACTGTACTGAGACTAAACCCTTCTTGGAGCTTTGCTGTCTTTAGCCTGGAAGCTTTGATCCCTGTGAACCTTAGGCAAGAATATCCACTGCATTGACTCCTTCACTTCTCCTAAGCATATGCGCAACTTTTAAATGGCTGTAATATCTCTCTTTGAAGATTGTGTTGCTTATCCTGCTCTATATCGTGTTATGGAAGCAGTGAACAAACTAAGCTTTGCTAATTATCTGTTCTGTTTTCAAGAACATGTAATGTGCATGATTCGTTAAGAAGTACTATGAAATAACAACAAAGTCACAGATAGTTTCATGTTGGACCATTCGGCCTGCAGCTTACATAACAAAAGGGATATAAAAGCCATTATTGTATGGAAAATGATATTGCCATATCCTGTCCTGACACCAGTTAAGACCTTCAATGGCTACTCTGTTAATTTTTTCCTTGAATAAGTTCAAGTGTTCAATTACATTCCTTGCTTTAATCCTACATGTTATATTGTGTGCCTACAGAACTGGCAAGTGGCAACTAAACAGTCCACAATAAAGTTGCACGATTTTAAATTTTACACTGCTGGCTACAGTTCTTTAGCTGTATGCATTGTCCTTTACCCCTTCTCAGGTGTTGGGAAATCTTCATTGCTGCATCTCATTTTAAAAAGTTCTGCTATTGCTCGACCAGCTCAAACAGTAGGATGCACTGTGGGTGTTAAAGTGAGTATTTTCTGTGCTTTTGTCACTTGTACAGTTTGCAATTTGTGTCTAATTACACTCCTTTTTTGCTTACCATTCAGCATGTTACTTATGGAAGTGCGGGCGGTTCATCTAATAACATCAGTGATGCTGAAAGGAACTTCTTTGTTGAGCTTTTGGATGTCTCAGGACATGAACGATACAAGGCATGCCGGTCGATTTTCTATACACAAATCAATGGTACATGCTGTGTCACTCTTTTTATTTCAAACATATTACTGTTTATATCCTTGATCTTTTTAAGCATCTTTGGCGATCTTTCCTATGTGGGCATGCGGATCTTTCCTATAGTATTTTTCTAGTGTCAATGCTTCAATCTGCATAGGTTACCTTTAGTAGTTGTTGATCCACACCCGGTGCATGTCTATATCATTTCTGTCAGTTCTTTGCTTTATTTCTACTTTGGTTCTAAATTTCTTCCCACTTTAGTCTTGCCAGCTATCATAATCTCTTAAACAGGGAAACCTCTGTCCTTTCTAGTTATCGTACTTCTTATCGATCAATACTACACATCAAATTCACCATTTCCAAAATTATCCATCAGGTGTCATATTTGTTTATGATCTCTCTCAGAGGAAGACCAAGACCAATTTGAATAAATGGGCAGTTGAAGTTGCTGAAACTGGCACATTTTCAGCTCCATTGGGATCTGGTGGACCAGGAGGACTTCCGGTGCCTTATCTGGTAATTGCTAATAAAGTGGATATCGTTCCAAGAGATGGGACAAGAGCAAGCAGGGGAAATCTTGTTGATCTTGCTCGCCAATGGGCTGAGAAGCAGGGCCTTCTTCGATGCAGTGAAGAACTTCCGCTCACAGAGAGCTTTCCTGGGAACTCCGGTCTTGTGTCGGTTAGATCTCTTATTAACATGTACTCTCGACTCAGAGTGCTTCATTTTCTCTTATGGAATGTGTATGCTTTGTTTCTAGGCTGCTAAACAAGCAAGATATGACAAAGAAGCTGTGATCAAGTTTTTCCGCTTGGTTTGTTATTAGAAGAGTTTCATTGGTTTATTTTCTCGCTCTGTATATTTGACCTTTAATATAATGCTACTGAAAAACATTTTGCAGCTGATCAGAAGAAGATACTTTTCAAACGAACCTCCTGCCCCAAGTCCCTGGTCCCTTACTCCAAGAGAAGATACCATCCTTCCTGTGGAGAGTCTTGGAGGTGGCGTCGATAGCTTCCAAAGGAAAAGGTGAGCATGCCTAACATGAAAAAGGTCACCCTAAAAAACAAAGCTCAGATGAACCAAACAAAATGATAGCTTGGTTGCAAAAATGTAAATTTCTTCTACTTGTCTATAATTTTGTGCAGCCTTAGTGGTGACGGATTTCTGTACAACGGAGTAGTTCCACTCCCAGCGCAGAGGAACCTCACACCGCCACCAACTCTGAATCCGCAGCAGCCTGTGTCGTCCTTGGACAACTACAGATATCATCGATTCTCCTCCTCGTCGCTTCCGGACGTGAGCAGCAATAGAACAAGCCGAGAAGACATTATTGATGTATGATATGATAGGCATCTGGGAGAGGTCATACGCCATTACCTGCAAAATGTGGGGAAGCATACGGTGCCTAGGAATTGAGTTCCTCTCGGCATCTTGAACTGCTTAATGCCTTTGCTTGCAGCATTTGAATGCTGCCAGGGTGAGCTTTTGTTTTGTTTTGAATTCCTATCGTTATCAGATCACTAGGAAGTGATTCTTTCTCCTTTCCGTTTCCTTTTTATCTTCCATGTGCATTCATTTAGAATGCATGTTGACTGGGATGAAGGCAATACATGATACTACACCAGGATATATACAAAAGCAAATAGAAGATTTTTTTAAACTGTTTTTTTTTTTTACTTGATCTGGTCTAACTTGGGAAGCTTAATTTATTAACTTGCTGGGTGATGTTGAGAAGTACTCCTTTCACAGCCAGGTTAAGTCCCTCTGGTATAGGGCGACGAGCCTTTGGTTCCTGAAGGATCTGATCAGACTCCTCATACCATTCTGGATTTCTGGTCGACTGGTCGGTGGCGACCCCATCACGCAACTTGGACCGGACCAGCAAACAGCGATGTCATCACACGCACGCGCACGCAGGACGCAGGACGCAGGACGCAGCTGCACATGACGCACCGCACGGGCACGGCCGCGGTCCGCGCCAGACATCGTCGCGCCTCAGCTCCGCGCGGGACGGCGTCATCGCCCGTGGATGGAGAGCGTGCTGAAATCCAAAACGATACGTGGCGCAGGCCCCGTACAAGCGGCCGGGCGGCTCGATCGGCGCATTCCACACGTGAAGCCGTGCGTTTTTACCGGCTACGGGCCTACGGCTTGGCTAACCACCCGTGCTCGTCGCGTTTGGAGCCACTGAAGCATGTCCATCCCTCCTCACGTCGACCCACTGCGGGCACGGCCGCACGTCTCGACTCTCGAGGGTCGCCCACGCGCGCGGCGTGCAGCAGCCCAGCCGGTATTCGGCCAGCGTACGTCGGCCGGGCGCGGTCGTGCCAATGCCAACTAGCTAGTGGCGGAGCTTGAAGTTAAATTTAGATAGTAGAGAAAGTTTATACTAAATTTTAAATAGCAGAACACTAGGAGAAACTTAATCATTAGAAGAAGTAGAAAATTCTGGTTGTGCTAGCATACAAGAGGATAACCAATAGCTTTACAGCTATGTGTGTTTTTCAGTTCATTTGTTTTTTACACTTTTTGCTCTTTTCTCCATCCTGTAAATATCCAGAATTTGCTTTCTGCTAAATGAAAAGGCAGTTCACCTGCAGTTTTGTTCAAAAAAAAAATGCTAAGGTATTGTAGCATCCTTTATAGAATTGCAAAAAAAGGGGGGAGGGGGATGGCCCCACTATGACCCTAATGAAGTTCCACCTTCGGGCTCGCTTATAAGGAGCTCTCCGTGAAGAATCCTAGTCGTAGTCGTAGGAACGAAGACTTGATCTTAGTAGAGACAAAGGTTGCTAAACGTGTTTGTCTAGCTCCTACGGTCATGTAAACCATATTGCTTAGTTTTATGGCCTTGGCCTGTTTGATCCACTAATAGTGTTAATTGTTACCACCCAAAATTACTATTAATGGATCCAAACAAACCATTAATTTCTAGTTTATCATCTTCAAATATGCTCACGAAAGTATACAACAAACTGAATACCAAACCTCTTTTATGGTTGCCAAATGCCAAAGGTTAGGTCCTAATCCTTGTAATATTTACCGTCAAAAGAACATATTATGATGCTTTTATTTTCTTTCTTCCAATTATGAGGATTTCTTTGTGCCATGAAGATAAAATATATTGTCCGCGTTGTGTTACCCAAAAGGAAAAATCTTGTCCCTCGTAACAACAACTCAATTATCAAAAGGACAAGGGCCCTTCTTATTTGGGATTCCTAAATCTTACTTTAGGTGAATATTTTTTGTATGGAGTATTCCCCTCAGCTAGAAAATAATGTCTAGCGTAGTACTGAGTCAAATCATTTTAAGTTCTAAGTTTGATGAAGTTTATTAAAAAGTATTAATATTCATGGTATTAAATAATAATTATTAAATTCATCATGAGATATATTTTTTATAATACACTTATGTGCCATAAATAGTAATACTTTTCCTATAAATTTGGTTAAATTTTATAATTTTTTACATCTTTTGCCTGGACAAAGGTAGTTGGCAGTACTTGTATTTCTGCAAATTCAGTTTTAAGATGTCAAGGGGGTATTCCTTTTGTCAGATTACTACATGTGTTATGCACAATATGATTTCCTTGAATTGTTACGTCAGTTGATTTTAATTAAAAAAGGAATCTTGAAATTTAACAATATGGATATTAATTATTATTTTTTTGTAATATCCTTATACTCTGAAATGAAAAATCTTAAGATTGATAAACTCACCGTAGGACATAAGGCATTTTTTTGATGACGGCTATATATGTCGTGTCACACATCACTAGAAGAATAAATTCATTAAATCTAAGAAAAAAATCTATAAAAATATATGTACTAATTTAAGAATTTAATCTCAGAGTACAAAAATGTCAGCTGTATAAAGGGTTCGTTAGACGCTAAGCTAACGCAAGCCTCGTGCAACACGGATTTGTTAGACGAGTTTTTTTTAGAATTTGTTTTATTAAAAATTTTTAGATATTGTAGCACATTTGTACTATAGTAATTAGTGTCTAATCATGAACTAATTAGATTTAAATAATTCATTTTACAAAATACGTACATATAAATTGTGCAATTAGTTATTTTTAATTTATATTTAATTCTTCATATATACATCCAAATATTTGATGTGACGAGGCTCAGGAGAATAATAATGTTCATCATACTTGTGTTTGCTGCTTTGCACACCACTTCCATGCATGTGCTACAATAAATACATACATATAGTACTTCAAGCATTATGTATGCGAAACTTGAATAGGGAAAAAGGTCAGAAGTACTTGTTTGAAGGAGACTGCAAATAATTATGAATCCAGACCATTTACTCCACCCCCAGATTTTGCAAATATAGGAGTGTAAAACATCCTCGAGGAAGTCGATGCTGATTTCATGACACACATGTAATGCGTAGAGGCGGATATAAATCACACAAGAAAACAACATTTCAACATTTCAATATACTTATGAAGCACACAGCCACACAGTTTCTGTATATATATATATAATAACGTCACACACTTGCATACATCGTATATATGTAGTCAACTCTTGATACAAGGTAATTCAAAAACACATCACCCAATCAAGAAAAGCAGTATATATAGTGGAGTACGGTGGTAGACACTAACGTAAAACCCTAGATATCTACCATACAACGTCTCACACAAACTAACCTTAGCTGACATCGTCGTCGTCTTCCTCTCGCTTTTGCACCGCCCGCCAGAGGTAGCATCCATCCAACGCCAACATCACAGTCACACTACGGACAACTCGACCGACCATGGCTCGAGCGTCACATCTTTTCTTCCATTATTTTTCCACCTTTAGTACGCATTTAATTTTCCCAACCAAAGAAATAATATTGGCGGGGAAATATTAATTATGGAATACCAAGCACGCCAGGTTGGCCTTCTCCTGCTGTCCTACAGACGGAGGAGGCCGCGGATGCCGTCGGCGGTGGCGGCCTCCACGTTGCAGGACGGCGCGGCCGGCGCCACCAATCTGGTGTCCTTGGCAGGGCAGGCTTTCACGACGAGGGAGAAGCTGGGCAGCGGCAGGCTGCTTGGCGGCGGCGCCAGCATGTGCAGCAGGTCCTCAACGAAGTTCCTGGCCACCTCCTGCTCGAGGTCGTCCAGTGCCTCCGTCACCACTGGCGCGGGCGGCAGAGGCGTCGCCCGCTCCAGCGGCTTCTTCTGCGCTGCAGACCTCTCCGTCGCCGGCGGCGGCGGCCTTGACGGCCTCCTCCTCCTGTCCCTCTGGCGTGGCAGCGGCGCGGGGGCTGCTGCTGCTGCCTTGCCGGCGGCGCGTGGCGCCGGCGGTGGTGGAGATGGAGCTGCTGGTGGTAGGCAGGGGAAAGTAGCGTACTTGGTGGCGGTGGGTGGGAGCGGCAGGAGCGGCGGCTGGTTGGACGGCAGGAGAGGAAGAGACGGCGACGAGTATATCATCGTCGGAGGCCTCGCGTATGGAAGCGCGGGAGCGGAGGTCCACGCGCCACCTTTCTGCAGGTGATGATTGAATGGCTGCTGCCACGTCGGGAAGGAGCTGTACGAGCCGCCGCCCGGCACCGCCGGCCTCGCGCCAGCTGCTGGCCCCCGCCGGCTGCGACCAAGCTGGGACCTCTTCGGGAACTCAAGGCTTCTAGATGATCGATCCAGGAGAACGTTTTCCATCTTGTTTTTGTTGATCTTCTATCGGACAAAAGCTTCTTAAGTAGTCTTTGCGCTATATTTTGCTCTCAAAAAGACAGGTTTTCGATATTGATTGCTGAATGGAAATAAAAGGAAGTATATAAAAGGAGAACTCGATGGTTAAGAGCTGAGAGAAGTTGTATTAGTTTGAAGTGAAATCTGCAAGAGAGATTAGCTAGCAAAATCCTTGGGGAAGAAAAAACAGCAAGGATGCTAGTAAGGATCGATGGTAGGCGAGTTTAGATCGAAGAAAGAAATTAAAAACAAAGAAAAAAGGAAGGACGAAGAAAACCAAAGAGGAAGCAGAAGCTAGATGTTATCTTCCTCCTCCTGCTATCTAGTTTAGAGAGCTAGGGAATGGCCTTGAAGAAAGCCCACCCTCCACCTCCGGGCTACAGCTCGGTGGCATGCAATGCTCCTTTTATAGAGAGAGGAGAAGGTCGAGAGGTGGGTTAGGTGTCACACCGTCTAACGTTTTGGGGGAAAATGGGAGGGGGATTTGACAATTGACCACAAACTACCGCGCCCTCGTTTCCTTTCTCTACCACTAATGGCAGATTTGCACGTGTCAATTATCTCCTATGGTAATTTAAACATTACTTTTGGTGATGCCCCTTGAGAGAATGGTATTTCGTTCTTTGCCAGTTGTGAGTATTGTTCTCAAGAATACTAGCTACCACAGCATACCAGCACTCAGGGGAAAAGATAACCAAGTATATAATAATGTTGCTCTTTCCTTCTTGAGGAAGCAAGTACTCCTCTCAAATTACAAGCAATTAAGTAATGTTTCAAGTTGTTTTTTAGTCAACTATGCTATTTGTTTACAATTTCTTTTTATCTTGAGTTTGGAGTATTTGAAAATAATTTGAGTATATTTGTCTCAAAATGCATTTTTTGTAGCAGTATAGTTCTGCCATATTTTGAAACATTGTAACAAAAATTACTAGTCAAAATTGTATTTCAAATATTTCGTATAACTTTTTTTCACTTCTACATTTTAGGGGTTTGATTTGTTGTTGTTGTCCAGACAATTTTGTCATTCTTTGACTATATATAGAAAAAAAATGAATGGTCTCTTTTGAGTTGTCTTTTTAATTATATTCATTAGTTGCCTAAGATTATTGTATAAAAATCGAAGCACCATAATTATAGCAACACTCAGACTATTTTTAGAAAAAAATGCATTGCTTATTTCTAATTCATTTTAGCTCTAGTAATTTAACATTTTGATTTGTATAACCATATATCCCAATGATTTGAAATTCCTGATAACTTCTTTCTGATCGTAAAGCAAGTATGTTTTATAGGAAAACATGAAATGGCCACATTGTCAATGCATATGCCCTAGACCATATTTTCATCAGTTACTTCATCCATATATACGGTTCTAGCATAATACTTAGTTAAAAGTATTTTAAATTTAACCAAATTTACACCTGAGTTGTTTAACTCTGCAAGTAATTCTGTTTATTTGTTCTGGTGTTAGGTAAGCGTGTAGTGTAGCCCAAGCTTTGTAGCTTCGGCAATGAATTCTTTGGCTTGCGTAGTATAATTTTAAACTCTTTCTACCAAAGTACAAAGAAACATAGCTCTCTTATGTTTTCGAAAAAGATATATTTTTCATAGTGTACATAAATATTGATATCTTTTTTTCACAAACTTAAAATTTTAAACTGTTTAACTAATGAGAGAACTAGAATTATATCTTTCCTTGATGGAGGTAATACCTCATGATGTGGTTAGCGTTGTAGCAAGTTAACAACAATCGCCACCAGTACTCTTTGAGAAATGGGACTATGGAATAAATTAAAAATGCAAGTGGGGTGGTTCTGCAAAACAAAAATGCCGACAAGCACCGCACAGTTTAGAGGCCATGCCAGCCGCAGACTTTGGAGAGAAAAAAAAAAACAGCAGGGTCGTTGTAATAACTTCGAAGTTTCACAAAACCTGGAGTATTTCTATGACAGTAGGCCACGACGAAGTCGCCGGTCCCACAGGGCAGTGAGCACGGCACGTGCAACGCCACAAAGATCTCACGGCCCGATTAGGTTTGCACTGTAGCGCGAATCTGGAGGACAGGGACCGACTGCGCGTAGGCCGGCAACCGCCAAACCGACGCCAGCCGCCGGATCGGGATTCTGGCAGGAGCCGCTGGGCCGCATCGGGCCGTCCGTCGGTTTCGGCGCTTTGAACGCCGTGCGGGGACACGCGGAAAGCGACGCCGCCTTGCTTTCCTCCGGCCTTTTGCCGGGTCCACCGGCCGGCGCCTGGCGCAACACGCGGGGTTTTTGCTCTGCTAGGCTTTTTCAAAGACTCGCGTCAAGGAGTGGCTGGCCACTTTCTCCTCTGAACGAAGGCTGTAGCACGCCAACGCCACACCGCTAAAACCAATGCAAAGGAGCGATCATCACTGGTGCACGAACGGAGATTGGGCGAAGTTGAGCTGCTACGTGCTGTTTGAGATACTACCCTATAAGCTAGCTAGCAAAGGCTAGCTCTCGCCAAAAAGACATGCTAACGGCTAAAGAATCTGATTGATGGTGCGACCGAACGGAGCGAGTTGTCTTTGGAGTTTGAACAGCTACATTTGCAATGATCAATATATATTGATCATGTGGCGCATCGAAAGTTTAATTTGGGTGTGAATGTAATAATGGAGCATAAGTCACATGTATAATGGGTTCCAATATTCAATTTTGTATGTGGGTGCTCACATTTTTTATCATTTATTTTATTTTAAGAATAAATCATTATTCTTTCAATACTTCATCTGTTTTTTTAGTATCACATTTAGTTGATAAATACTATCATAATACATAATTCATATATTATCAAAGATTGCAGTATTTGACTTAAGACAAATCAAATGTAACACTTAGAAAAAAATGGAGGAGCAGAAGATAACATCATGCTTCTAACTTTGACTGGGGCATGTTTGGATCCACCCAACTATAGCTAGCTAAAATTTCAATGCTAAACTTTAATAGGCTAAAAGTTCTTACAGATAAACTTTAGCTGAGGTGTATGCATCCTCTAGTTAATAGACTCAACTAAACTTTAGCTAAATTTGGCTAGATCATTGAGATCCCTAGCAGCTAAATTTAGCCGGCTAAAATTTAGTTGGTGGATACAAACATGCCCTATATTATCCTCTGTTTTAGGATTGATAAGCAGATTTAGCATAAAGTTGTGTTTAATGGGGTTCCATCATGTAAAATGTAGAACTTTGACCAGCACTTTTCTTTTGCTGCATTGTACTCTCTCTATTTAATGTTATTTTGGCTTATTCTGGATAGATATTTGTATTTGACTATATATTTAGACATAGAGTATAGAGTATATGTTGGTACATGTAAAAAACTATTTAACTAGAAAAATAAATGACTTATAATTTAAAATGAAGGAAGTACTAATGTTTATAAAAAATTAGAGAAAATGCAATTACCAATTAGAGAAAAAAACATTGTACACAAATCTCTATACGTCTAAAGAAAGATATGCCGGGTTAAGCTATGCAACTCCTACCGTGGAATGCTTGGAAAGTGTGAAAACGTTGCATCCTGCAAAACAGAAGCTTAATAGCCGCCATACAAGTTGCGGAGCAAAGGCCTTTCGTTTGGACGGGTTAACTCTTTTCTGATTATTAGTGCTTTCGTAGGCTTTTCCTTTAACCGTCCAATCATCCTTGCTTTAGGCGTGGTGTTACCCCACGACTTGTACATTATTAAATTTATTTTCCTACTTAATATAATTATTTAAAACTCTAGTCAAAATGGCGTTATGTAATTGGAGAGATGAGTTTTAGGATTGAGGTGTGTTATATAAAAAAACATGTTATTTGAATTATGTAGTACTCCTTCCGTTTTAAATTATGAGATGTTTTGAGTTTTCTAGATACATTGTATTTAGACATAGTGTATAACTAAGACTAGCCTAGTGAGAATTTTATATCTCAGTTTTCAACACACTCGTATTTTAGAAAATAGTGTAGAAGAGTTTTATTCTTATGAAACTATCTCTACTCCCGTTAAACTTTCATCATCTCTCTTTATCAATACAGTGTCATGTCAGCATATTTAATGCCCATAAAACTCAATGAAATCCCCATTGAGATTGACATAAGTGTACAGCAAAATTATGTATCTAAAAAGTCAAAAGATCTTATAATGAATGGAGGGAGCACCCATTATCTACTAGTCCAATAACCATATCTAGTATCACCTTCTTAAATTATTAGATGAGAGGTGTAGTCTCTTGGTGGCGGGGGTGGTAATTTTCATATGCTTGTCGAACGGTAAATTTATATATATTTGATGGGGTTATATATATATGTGTATGAACGAATGTAATAGTGATGAACGTTTGTGTTTACGTCTTTAGAGAAAGAAACCTCTGTATTTTTGTTTGTGCATTTGCCTCAACTAACTGAAGCCTACATAGGGAAGAGGAGTAATATATAGGAGGATGAAAGCGTAGGTTAAAAAAAACATGAATGGAGATACCTCAATCGGAAAGATGTGAATGCTTTAGTTTGCTTACTGGAAAGGGTAAAGCCTATACAATGACATGGTTTTAGACTAGTACTAGACCAGTAGTAGTACATGGGTAGCATGTCAACAGAAGGGTCGATCTATTCTTTACCACTACTCGAAGCCCAAGCATCCCCTCTTACACCAGCTTGCAGCTTGCTGATGGGAGATTTTGATAAAAAGCTGGAATTCTTTAGAGAAAGTGATGCTGTGGTGATGACCCTTTTGGGTGGCTGTTCCCCCAGGGGGGAAGAGACGAGACGAAGGAGATCTACCGTGAGCATCGTGGAAACCACGTGGGCTCACGATAAGGTGAATATCTCTTCTTTTATTTGATGATAGACGGTTGAAGATTTGTTAAGCACCGACCAAGTTGAAAAAGAGGTCTTCCAATGAAATATTCCTACAGAAAAGCAAACTATGGGACCGGTACGGTAAAAGAAGCTACACTTATTAGTTAATGCTATCATGTGCCGGTTTTTTGTCAGTGGCTTTGACGAAATTTACTGAGCATCTAAAGCAAGAAGCGAAACATCATAAACCCGCCTGGAATAAAGTGATTTTGTTAGGTACACAATTTCCCTGCAATTTCTCAAGGTTAAGTAGAAAACTAAGAATATATCTAGTAATACTCTTATTTTTTAAGATTTGTTCTAGAATTATATATTTTTTAGTACTTTGTCAATCTCAAGATCTATGTTTGTACTATATGTTTCGCAAAAAGAAAAAAAATCTAATGCAGCTATGTCATCCTTCCTTTTACTTCACACATCCGTTGGAAACCGGACAAGTGTTGGGAATTCCAAACTTATTCAGAAGTGTGCCAAGTTTTAAGAATCTTTTAGCGATCGAATACGTTTTATATATCTGGGTGCATGTGTTCCGCGAGTATACGAAATTGCTAGAAATATTATATTATATATTATTAAGATTAGAGTTGCACACAAGAAAAGCAAACTGTTGGGTACAATGTAGGTGTGCAGCTGCATCTCCGCTTTAATTTGTGGCAACTGAAAATGCCATACAGTTATCTTATTTATTTGGGTAAGCCAGCTAATAGCGCAACCTCGATAGCATCCGCTAGATCTTTTCTTGGTTTCTCCAAGTGGGCATATACAACACATGTGCAGGTCAAACAACCTCCATGGGCGGCGCTCCTGAAAATCTCTTATGACCAATTGCCCGTTCTTTTCTGCTAATGACGAGATCAAAGAGGCTAATAACCACCACTCTTCCATATAAACAACCTGGTCATCATTAGCAGGCCTTTCCAAACTTAGTTAATCTTCTCGAATCATCTTGAACCATATATAGCGGCAACAACAGCAACCACCCCCCTATAGATAGAAATACTATTTCTCAGCTCCCATGGCGTGTGCTCCGGAATGTATGTATGTTAGCGCTGAACCCGTGAGAAAGATCCATATCAAAAATTTATTCTGAGCTAGAGACGGTAGTGGCGGTGGCGATGGATGGATCGAAGCTAGACAGGAGGGGCCCTTGCAATTTAGAACGACGATGAATTGAAGGTAGCTAATTCCGACAGCTACGTCTAACTAATCTGGCCAGGCAAACAAAAACGCCATTATATATATCTGCTGACGTTCAGTAATCATCATATATTTGCTCGCAAAACACACTTGCCAATATAAAAGATAATATGTCTCCGTCTTTGATAGATCGAAGGTGGTTTAATTTGACACTAGTAGCTCGAATGCGTGATGTATGATAAATATCGCCCGGCGGCCATGGTCGTATTGATTCAGCTACTCACAGCTCTTGGGCACAGACGGCGATCCAAGTTTTTTCTGCCGTACGCGACCTGCACCGGCACCGCCACGGGAAAAAGGCGGTCGCACGGCCGCGTCAGCCAGCGGCGCCACCATTGCTTGGCTCCGGAGAAAGCTGTAGATTTGTCGGCTGATTTCTGCCAGGACGGGTGGACTGATTTGCCTTTTCGCTCGCCATCCTTGCCGTGCTGCTGCTCTAGTCAGCGCGCGCGCGCGCGCGTATCTTTCTAGGCGTGCGTGCGATGTGGAAGTAGGAGTACAAGCAAGAAAAGGTGCAAATATCAATGGCGGCAAATTTACAGGCCACGATCGCCTGGCCTGTCAATGTACAATCCCATGGTTGTAACACGCACTGTACCATCCATGCTTTGACTTGAGAGGGGCCATGCCCATCAGCATATGTGCACGACACCGCTTATACTGGCTACTCCTTCGGTCGTCCTTTCTTCTACGCGCATCCATCATCACCCTTGTAGCCGTAGAACTTGCATGTAAATTTCTTTAATTAATACTCCTATTTCAGTCAACAATATAATGCAATTGTGACCTCTGAATTTCAACCTTAATTTAGTCAGAACTCGGCGGATCTCTCCGGCTAAAGTGTAGGAGCGTCAGCTAACTCCCATTTTGACATTTCGTGTCACCAATCCCATACAGGCGTTTACTGTACTAGACTAGATACTAGTACTAGTACATAGTACACACTAGAACATACTATTAGGAACTAATATAGGATAACCTCGGGCAGGCAGGATAGCAGTGTTGGATCGGCCTTCTGCTGAGCGCCGACCATTGCATCACGTCCACAACATCTTGGTCAAGTTGCGCGATGGGCTACGTAACAAACACCTCGCTCGCGCAGCAGCCAGCAGGTTCACAAATCACAAGCGAAAAGGACCTCGCGCGCGGACCGTGGCTGGCGGCAGCTTTTTTATGCCGGCCCCCGCTGCCCACCGGTTCCGGCCTCTGATTCTGATGGTGGCTGTGTGGCTGTGGCGCCTCCTCCTCCTCCTCTGCTCGTGCCGCGCCGTCCGACGAAATAGTGCCACTGTCCTGTGCCCCGGCCTCTCCTCGCGCGGTGGTCGGCAGATTTTTTTTAATTAGCAGCCTGCCGGCGGGCTCCTTCGCAAGGGGCTCGTCACTTCACGAAAAATGCAGCTAGTTTTATGAAGGAACTTTGCTGCTGCTCAGTTGTTCGGCGAACTGAAAACGAAACCACACGTTCTACTCGTTGGATCGGACATGGGCACGCACAGCAAACTTCCCTTTCGTACCTTGGCATCACGGCGACGAAGAGTTGAGGCGAGTCTGTGGTCTCCGTCGTGCTCGTACGCCCGCAGCCGCAGCCAAGATGGACCTGCCAACGACGGCACGGAAACGCAGGCAGAGTTCGCGCCGACCAGTTCGTTCGACGCACCAACATTGAGGATTCGGGAACGGGGGAACCGGGGCAGATCGCAAAGAACGCGTAATGGGCTGTGTTTCGGCCCACGTACGATTGTATTCCTTCCGACAAAAGGACGAAAGCAGCGTGCGAACTGCGAAGTGACCAAGTGGGCTTATCCGCACCAACCCAGCTCAAATCTACTCCGTTGGGCCATATTTTATTCTGCCTCACGGGCTTCTCAAGGAATAGGCCTCTGCGAGGCACGGCCTGACGCAAAAACCGCCGAAACCCACGCGTACACGCTCCAATATCCCCTCATGAAAATTCCCTGGGAAGTTTTTCGCATCTGCTAAAGATCAAGGACATGTACTGATTGAGCCGACAGAGGGAAAGGGGACAACATCACAACACTCATCATATGCTGTCTTTTTTTGACTTTTGAATATGTAAATTGCAATGGCGGAGCAAGGATCCAAGTATCTCGTGATCGGAACGAAACAACGGTTGCAAGGAACCAACTGCATTGACCGGACGTCTATGACCAAGAAAGGAAGCATACCACAAAAACAAGGCATAAGTGACCAAGTTCCAATAGCAAATGTCTACATAAACAACAACAGTAGAAGCTTCTATATAGTATCACTGAAGCAACATAGTTCAAGTTCTGAAGGTATAAATGCAGTGATACTATATAGAACCAAAAAATAAAAGCAAGGGACCACCTTCATCTAGGTTGCCAAGTTGCCAAGATGATGTGGTTGAGCATCTGCATGTTTATCCTGCTTGCCATGGCTCCCGGCACAATGGCACCTCCATAATGCTAATCCTAGAAATAGGGAGCAGAACCTCCTAGGCATTGTTCTCATGAAGGATGGCAGTAGGAAAAAAGAAAGAAAGAAATTGGTTGGTGCTTCTTGCATGGAGATCGAAAGGAACATGAAAGTTTCAGAGATCTTAATAAAGAAACTTGGGCAGGACGGTGTGGCGGCGCCCCAGTGCTCGACATGGCACAAACGCAACTTCAAGGCTCGACGCAGCACCAAGCGCGACGACGACACTCCTTACCACCCCGACGCAGCAGCATGGGCGCATGGCTCCCTCACCGGCCGCGTGGCACCCGACGTTGCACCACGTCGGCACTCGCAGTGGTCGAACGGCATAGGGCCTGTTTAGATGTTTTTTTTGAATTTGGATATTGTAGTATTTTTGTTTGTATTTGATAATTATTATTTAAACTTTTGAAATTTTGAAGTAATCTAAACATGCCTCAAGCCTTGGCCGTCGGAGCAAGGGCGGCCCCGGTGCTGTGGTGCAGGTAGACCTTGACTGTGTCAATGGGTGTGGGGATAGAGTGGCCCCCAAGCCCCAGCGCGTCGGCGCACCGGTCCGGGACACCCCAACGGTGGGTGCGGGGGTGATAGTGGCCTCGAGTTTAGAATCATTGGTTACCAACGACATGAAATAAGTCTGTAAAAATCCCGCTCTAACAAATTTGAGAATTTAGTGCAACAGTGCTGCTCTCTGAGTGGCGGTGCTACTTTGGCTGACACTTGAAATAATAGTTCAAAATCTACCCAACAAAAAGTTAGATCGAGTAAATTATTTATGTTCCTAGAGTAGGATGGGGCCAAACCATAGAATCACCACAAACACAAATATTGCAAAGCAAATCACAAGAACACAAATTAGACACTGATTTATCCCGTGGTTTAGCTCGCCGGTAAGGTTTGCTTGTGTCCATGTTGTTAAGGAAGCCACTAAGTCTTAGGTTTGTGAAAACCTTATCCTCATTCTCAAGTCAAGACAATAAACACTTGAGATGAGGGCAATTTCACTACCTAATTTATGGTGAATACAAACCTCCTGGAGCTGGCACACATGTAGACAAGCTCCACGGGCAACGCACTAGCTGGCTAGGAGCAAGCTCCAAAAATAACAAATGCAATCCACCGGCTTGAACGCGAACCAAGTGCTTTCGGTGTCAAAGAACAGGTTGGGAAGCTCTCTATCACAATTTAGAGGCTCAATTTCTTAGAGAATCGAAGGGAATCAATGGGAGAAGGTTTAGGAGGACCAAATGGAGAGCGTGAGAGTGAGGAGAGCTTCTCTGGTCGTGTTTCTATTGCAAATGGTCGTGGGTGACCATCGGAGGAGAAGGGAGGTGAAAGAAATTCCCCCTTCTCAAACAGTCAAATTTGATGGTGCAGCTGTGCTGCGCTGCCCACAGCCGTAGAGCAGCAGTGCTGCATTGCTGGCCGAAGAGCGACAATGTTGCTCTCTTGTCTATCAGCTCTGAATTATATGATGACTAGGCAAGGTAAAAGAGGATGTTTGGTGGATTTTTAGCACTTGGTTGCACATTGAAGCTTGTGCACTATATCAGCCTTTTAGTTTGCCTTTTCCTAGACTCAACTTTAAAATAAAAAAAGAATCATAAAGCCTTTTGAGTCGGATGTCGCGTCCTTTTGTAGCTGGGGGGATCCACCATCACATATGCTATCCTCCATTTGATTCTAGTTGTTTGTCATCTTGATCAATGTTGGGATGGGCTCCAGCGATGGGTGGGCCGAAGCCGTGGTGGGGCGAGGGGGCCTCGGCTCGGCGCCGCATGCTCAGGAAGGGCAGCTGTCCAATGAAGCTAGCGGAGAAGAGGACAGGGGAGCATACGAGGAGGAGCCCGTGGCCAAGGTGGCCGTGCTGCCCGCGTGTTATGGCCCAAGCGCAGGGAGAAGCTGCGGCGCGAAGCAGATGCGTCACTATGGATGGACGCCATGTTCCAGTGGCGAAGCTGGGCAACAAAGCTATTGGGTCACCTCCTCTATTCATCACCTAAATTTATCCAGGCTATTGACCATTGATGCAATGATGCACAGCAACACTATTTCATCAGTTACTAGATTTCAGCAGTGGAGCATCTACGTACGGGGCCGGACACCTGAATACCTGATGATCCCGCACGGCTCGAGATGCGTCGATATACTCAAGCCTGCTTTCCTCGTCGTTAGCGCTGGTGGGTGGAAAACGCTCGTGGAAAACGACCCATAAAGTTACCGAATAGGCGAATACCGAGTTGGACCCACCATTTGTATAGAACATCCAACGAACTTTATCAGGTCACGAGATCCTGTGGCCATCCATAAAAAAAACACTAACCAGCAACAAGCAGCAAAATCCTGCAGTATCAGATGCAAGGACAAAAACTGCTCTTTGAACAGACAAAACTTCGACTAGGCGGGAGAGAATGCAACTAGACGATAAAATTATTCAGATAATCCACATAGAAATACCCAAGCCAACGCTTGTCTTGTTGCTCCATTTCTTTCCGTTGCTCCTGTGTCCTGTCCTCCAGTGGCAAGCAAGTACTGTTGCCTCCGGACACAAACAAGCGAGTAAAAACACCAGAGTTTTCAGTTTTCACACACCACGGTCCAGTAGTCACACTATACCCGGATAAGCCCATACTGTCACAGCATGCCCCGGCTAATCAAATTCTGCAGAGCAAGCGTGCAGGGCCCACCCAACATAATTAAAGTACCGACCGCTGCCACTTTAATGGCGCAGTCCCGACCTCACGACTTTACCGTTACTGGCCCACTGCGCCTTGACTCCTGCTGCCATCCTATCGGCAGCCCCAGGGCCCGCTCCACAGACCACAGGCCGTAGCGTTGTCCCCACCTGACAGTCACATGGGCTGCAGCCACGTCACCACAATGGGGCTCCGCACGTCGTGCCCGCCACCGTCCGACCAGACGAGGAACCCGTACACCGGCGCCGCTGTGGCCGGAGCGGACGGCGCGATCACCGTCACCGCGAAGCTCTGCTTCTTCGCGCCCGGGGAGAAGACGAGCTTCTGGGGTTTCACGGATACTGTCACGCCGGCGCCGGTAGACGCCATCTGCACGCGCGACGTGTACGTCGCCGAAGCTTGGGCGCCGACGTTGGTGACCGTGCGGGTCACCGTCCTGGACTGGTTCCCGCTGCGGAGCACCACGGAGATGGACGGGTAGTTGAGGTCGGAGCCCGAGGGGCTGCCGCCGTTGGCCCTGCTCGTCGACGCGGGGCACGTCACGGGCTTGTGCGTCACCACCTCGATCGCGTTCGGCTCGTAACCGATGCTGCACATGAACGCAACGTAGTCGTCTTCCCCGGCGTCGTACACCAGGCCGGGGTCCAGGGCTTTGCCCAGGGTGATGTGCCCGGCGCCGTAGTCGAACGGCGTCGCGACGCGCCCGGGCTCCGCCTCGTCGCCCACGGGCCCGCCGCGGTTGTCCGTCACGATGGCCGTGGTCATCAGCGCGGACCGTATCGCCGCTGGCGACCACCCGGGGTGCGCGGACCGGAGCAGCGCGGCGGCGCCGCTGGCGTGCGGGCACGCCATGGACGTCCCGGACAGGATGTTGAACTCCGTGCGGCGGGTATCGCCCTCCAGGCCGGTCGGGCCCGTGGCGCCCGTCCACGCGGCGAGGATGTTGACGCCCGGCGCGATGAAGTCCGGCTTGAGAATTTCCGGGACAAGCCCGTTGGGTCCACGCGCCGAGAAGGAGGCCACCACGGGTGCCGGCTTGACGCCGACGACCGTGCCGCCGAAGCTAATTGTCGCCGTCGGTTTGGAGGCGTTTGCAGCATACGCTTTGACCGCGTCGCCCTCCTTCTCGCCCAACGCGCAAGCAGGGAGGACGTGGGCGTCTCCAACCAGCCCCTCGCCGTTGGCATCTCCATTAGTAAGAACCATCGCCGCGCCACCAGCTTCCTTGACGACCATTCCCTTGGCCACGCGCGGGCTGCTGCCGCGGTCGCAGACGATGATCTTGCCTTTCACCAGTGAAGGGTCGATGGAGTTCTCCATGCACAGCGAAGCGGAGATCCCGCCAGTCCTCCCGGGGTAGTACAGAGGCAGCGATGAATTGGCCAGAGGCTTGCCGGAGTACAGTGACACCCCTGACAAGCGTCTGCCATCGCCCAGCACGATTTCAGAGGGGAAATTACGGTCAATGGTGCCGGCGCCAACGGTGGCGAGCCACGGGGCGAGGTTGGTCACCGACATGGAGGTCGGCCCTTCGTTGCCGGCGGAGGTGGCCACGAACACTCCCCGGGAGACGGCACCGTACGAGCCGATCGCGATCGGGTCGAGGTAGAACGGAGCCGTGACACCACTGCCGCCGCCGATTGAAACGGAGATGACGTCGACGCCATCAGCGACGGCGCGGTCGAACCCCGCGAGGATGTCGGAGTCCATGCAGCCGGCGCCCTTCCAACAGACCTTGTACGCGGCCACCCTGGCCTTTGGCGCGACGCCCTTGGCGACCCCGGACGCGTAGCCCTCCATGCTGGCGTCGTACGCGACGCTGCCCGCGGCGGTGGTGGCCGTGTGCGTGCCGTGGCCGTCCGCGTCCCGGGGCGACATAAACTCGACGGAGCCGTTGGACGCGACGGCCTCGGCGCCGAAGTGCGCGCCGTGGCCCTGCGAGAAAAACCGCGCGCCGACCAGCTTCCTGTTGCAGGACGAGGCCGGGAACCCCGGCCCGGCGTCGCAGCCGCCGCGCCAGCGAGCGGGGACGGGCGGCAGGTTCCTGTCCGACAGGCTGCGTCGCTCGGGCCAGACGCCGGTGTCGAGCACCCCAACGATGACGTCGGAGCCGTAGTCCGCGACGGACCAGAGGCCGAGACGCGCTCGGAGGCCCATGAACTGCGGGGACCGGGTGGTGTGCAGCGGGCGGGGACGGTCCTCGAACGCGGCGAGCACGGCCGGGTGGCGCCGCAGCTCCTCGGCGCGGGACGCCGGCACGGACGCGGAGAAGCCGTGGAAGACGGTGCCGTAGACGTGGAGCGGCTGCAGCGGGGCGGCCCCGCCGGGCGCCGACGAGGCGAAGGCGGCGGAGGCGTACCAGTGCGCGTGGGTGGGGAACACGGACGGCTTGGCGCGATGGTCCACGCGGAAGATGTACGTCTTCCGCGCCTCCTCGCCGGCGCCGTCTGCTCGCAGTACCGCCGGCGCCGTTAGAGCCACCAGCGCGAGGCCGAGGAGGAGGAGGAATGGGGAGCGAGGAGTCGCCATTGATGAGTGGGAGGGAGCGAGGGAGTGAGACACTGGATGGAATGTGAGAGCGATGGCACCGTGCCGAGGACGAGGACGAGGACGAGCAGTGGAAGCGGCAACAGTGCGCGGGGAGTTATTGCGGGGTAGTGGGGGTGTTGGGGCAGCAGCAGTTTGCCTTTTTGCGCTGCGCTGGCCGTTCGACGTGGCTACGTTCTTCGTACTACGTACAACAGCGGCGGCAGTAGCCCAGTACCAACGTCAGGGTGAGAAAAGGTCTGGGAATTGGTCGTGGGGCGCGTGGGACGCTGGTGGCTGCCGCCGTGTGCTTTCCGTGCGGATAGGGCACGCCTGCGGTTGTGGGCAGGGAAGGAGCGAGCGAGTCGACCAGCACCACTGCACCAGGTAGGGAGACCGTGGGTGGTAAGCTGGCCATCGCCATCTTCAAAATGAGCGGTGGGACGTGGCAGGACCGCAGGGCGCGGGTGTCTCGTGTAGGTGTGTTGATCTTTCTCGAACGTCTGGGTCTGGGCCAATTTCTACTATCGGCACAACAAGGATACAGCTGCATGAAAGCATGAATGCTGGAGCCGGCCTGGAGGTCAGGTCGCGAGGACCTGGCACTTTGCTCGTTTGTGATACTGCTGCTAAAGATCCTCAGAGTCGTAGGGTCCCAGGAGATGGCGATACGCATGTGTGGCTTTTGCGACAACACGAGAGGGGACCTCCGGACGACCGGACCTGAACTGATGAGCCGGTCGCAAAGGCCAAAGGCTAAACGTAGATTAGGCATAGTATGTGCTGCATTAATGTGGCATCGATCCTAAACCGGATCAGGGAGCGGAGACGGGACGGGAGCGTGCTTTGGCGGTAAAGCGAGCTTTGGGGCTCTAGCCACGCTCGTTTTTCAGTGGGCATGGCATCTGCCGAAAAGACGTTGCCGAATCATGAGGTCCCTGCCCGCGAAAGCGGTGAACTCTTCATTGACTCGCTTTCTTTGTCCTCTGCCGATGCCGAGTTAAAAAGGTCGCGAAGCGCCCAAATTGTGGCGCAAAATCGGAGACTTTTTGGCCGGATTTTGCAGTGTGGATTCTGAAGAACGTGGCGGAGGGGCCCTGGCCTGCCCTGTCCGAGTCCCCAGCCTTTTCTCTTTAAGCACGATGTTTGATGAGACAAATATGCTCAGTGAATATGTGATCAGGTTTATAGAGTATATAGACTAATTCATATGAGATTATCCTTCAAAAAAGATTGCACTTATTGTTACTTTTAACTTTAAACTCAGAAAAATAATAAAGGATTTTTTTTATCAGATACAACTTGAATGCACGCCACCCACACATTTCACATATACTCACACGGCACCCATATATACACATGTGCGCATCTGTACACATGTAAAGAAGAAATTGAAAGACTTTCTACCCTCCATTGCACGGGGAAAAGCACGGTATCACTAAACAGTCCGTGGCGTGTCTTGAGCGAGTAACATGCCAACATCCGTGCAAACGAGGGCCAGTACCCAAATCTGTGTGTCACTTTTTTTCTTTTTTTTGAGCAAAGATCTCTGTATGACTTGAAAGCGTCACTGAATCGACAAGGGTGCCTTTGGGTTGCAATGTTCGGGCCTCATCTTCCGTGGTTAGGCCCACGTTCTTATCAAAAAGGCCTAATGAGCCCACGTTTAATCAAGTCCGGTTCCCCATGCTGGACAAGTCTACAGTTGCGCAACTTTTGGGCCACTCTGGACTAAAGGCTATCAATCGCACAGATATTTGGGCCCCCATGGACTACGGAATTGCAATCGCACAGTTTGGGCCTCTGGACTATATGCGATGAACCAATCAGTCAAATCTTTTTCTCCTTTTTTGCCGGCAGACACGGAATATAGGCAGGCGTCATAGCGTGTCATGGTTCCGGAACGTGTCATTCACACAACACTGTTGAACACCATCAGTTCTGTGATTCTGTCCGCCTGTGCAGCGCGTAAGCATGAAGCACCGACAAGAACAAGCTCCTGGCGTGCGTCGTGCCCAGCTTCTCCTGATCGTACCAAGATTGCGACCAGTGGCGGAGGACGAAAAAAAATTAAGGTAGGGCAAGGTCGATAACGGTTCACTAGACATAATAATAGTCAAGCACAAAGTACAAGCATTTAGGATATAAAGAATTATAGAAAATACATGTAAAGTCAACTAACCATGTGAATATATGACGATGAAGCTTCAGTTATGCTTAGGCTTCTTAGGCAATTGCATTTGCCTATCTTTCTTGTTTTGAAATGTTTCTTTTATCTTCTCAAGATCAATTCCTTTGAATATTTCTCGCTCAATAT
>Ga0182004_10000055_pt1 | contig 40536 bp, 34 predicted proteins | sample Sormic07211540_1_FD_120479 | JGI IMG/M metagenome (GOLD analysis project Ga0182004, IMG submission 120479) | Endophyte microbial communities from Sorghum bicolor roots, Mead, Nebraska, USA - 072115-40_1 MetaG | ecosystem: Host-associated > Plants > Roots > Unclassified | place: USA: Nebraska...
AAATTTTTTCTTCTGAAAAGGGAGGGGGGGGGGGTGTTTCCCACAAGCCGCCCGCCCCCCCCACATCTCCGGCGGGGGGGACCCCCCCCCCCCGGGGGGGGGGGGGGGGGGGGGGGACTGGGACAAACGCAATGAGGCGGGACAGGGAGAGGCTAGCTTGCAAGGGCAGAGCCCCACCGCATCCTAGCCTGTGCAGGGATAGGGTTATATTATAGCTATAGGCTATATAATTATCCATCTACCTTCCCCATCTGGCCCCTTGAGAGAGAAAGACAAGAAAGGAAGGGTGACAATTAGACAAATATTGCAAATAAATACGAACAAAGAGACTTGAACTCTTACAGAATTACTTCCACTTCTACTTAACAAAAGCCTGGCTACCAATTTCAGCATGTTCGCTAATATTTAATTATATTTATTTTGTTCCTGTACCCCGTTGCGTCCGTTTCTCCCTATAGGATAGCAACGCGCCCCGCCCCTTTGGGGACTGGGATGGAGGGGAGGATAGCTACGCCTATGAGGATAATAGGATTGCACTAATTAAGACCGAAGGGGCTCGAACCCTCATTTGACCCATTATGAGCGAGTGGCATTAACCAATTATGCTACAGTCTTTTCTAGTTTAGTCTGGACACTGTTCAATGGGTCACCCTATCCATCCATGCAAGCTAACGCCTCGCCTAGCGAAGAGGGCTAATAATTGTCTTAATATTAGCCTATCCCTTGACGGGCTCAGACAGGGGTTAGAAACTAGTTCTACCCATTGTATTTAACCGGTTAAATTTTACCCATAATATGGGTTGAAAAGGAATCGAACCTCTCCCGATCATAAAGATCAATTTTTTTACAGAAAATCCTAATTACCATTCTAGCATCAACCCTCTTATCTTACCAATGAAAACTATTCCCGTCGGTACCAAAGTATCTTTCTACCCTTATATTTAGCCCTGTACGTAGGCATTAGCTTGCGTATGGGGAGAGGATATAAATAAACGGAATAGAGGGGATTCGAACTCCTCAAGGGATAAACCCTAATAGTTAGCAACCATCTTATCTTACCAATGAAAACTATTCCCGTCGGTACCAAAGTATCTTTCTACCCTTATATTTAGCCCTGTACGTAGGCATTAGCTTGCGTATGGGAGGACTAGGTATAGCCTTATAAGGCGAAATTAGGATTCGAACCTAAATCAAATGATCATGAGTCATTTATGTTACCTTTACACTATCTCGCCCTAATTTGTGGGGCCGGGGTGCGCAACGCGCCCACATCAACAGCCCTAAATTATATAAGTTAGATACATAGATAGTTATTATCCCGTATGGGCTAAATTATATTGTTATTTTCTACTTTTTTTATTCCCTTTTATTAGACTGCAGACATCAAGGTATTTATACCTACTTCCTGTCCCGCCGCATTGCGTTTCGCTAGGATGTGGGCGCGTTGCGCACGGCGTTGCGCGCCCGCCCTTGTCCACGTCCCAGTGGGAGGCTATGCTAAGGCCTTCTTATTTATAGAAAGGTTAAGCGTAGCATAGAAAATAAAGTTGTGCTACGGTAACGTAGTAATCTAGAGGGGTCGCCCTAAATAACGGACACAGTGAGATTCGAACTCACGACTATTCGTAATCGTTTTCAAGACGATCGTATTAAACCACTCTACCACATGTCCTTAACCGATACCTGTTAATGATATTCGATACCTTATTATCGGAGTCTCATTTTATTTAAGGTGTAGGAGATTCGAACTCCTGTCTCAATAGTGTAAATATTACGCTAAACCGCTCAGCTAACACCTTTGTTACTCTTTTATTTACTTTCTTTATGTCCCCGCCTAATACAAGCTTGAATTTCGAGCCCACTCCCTTGCATAGGCGTTGACGGGGCGCGCAACGCCTGCTAGGGCGGAAGGGAGGCCTAGCATGTGCTCTAGCTTAGCACCCATTGCGTGATACAGAAGATGGGGCGGGAGGGTTTCAAGGGCTGAGACGCAAATACCCAGCCAGCACAAAGTACCGTCAGTATTAAATATTAGCTGAAAAAAGGAATCGAACCTTCTTTTTATCATCATGAATGAAATGTTTTAACCATTTAAACTACTTCAGCTTATAATTAGTGGAAAGGGAAGACGTTGAGACCTACCATTCAACCCCATACGCTTGCGCACCCTCCCCTTAGCCCCATTCGTTGCGACGGGTCAAGAAGGGCTTGGGACGCAACGCCTCCTAGCCTACACAGGCCCAGGGTTATATCAGGCCTGACGCTCTTAATATTAACCCTCTCTGCATCCGGTACTAAACCGGAGGGATAATCTTTTAATAGATATCTACAAGACGGATTGTGTATTGAGCATTAGAGGTTGCAACTATTAGTTCATGATAATACTCTCCCCGTCCCGCCGTAGTGCGAGGCTAGGGCAGAGCATGCGTTTCGCAACAACCGCAGCCTAAGGATGAGGGCGGGGTGGCTTTATATCTAGCCCGCCCCTTTGGGGACTGGGAGAAGAATAGGCCTGGCATTATTACTAATAGAAGCAATGCCATCAAGCTACAAACTGAATTCTATCTAAAAATTAATAGGTAAGAGATAGGAGTTTATTTTCTAGTTAATATGTTATTTACTTAGCATAGGCGCCCGACCCTTCCGCTAGACTAGTCTAGCGGATAAGGGAGGGAAGGACGCAACGCCTACTAGCGTTAGCCTAAAATACTTAACTCTAATTTTCTGTTTAATTACCAGGGGTCGCCCCACAAATTTATTTTTTATATCTCTTATGCTACCCCGAACTTATCTAAATATTTACTCAGCTAGGCGTTGCTCCCGCCCTTGCGTATGCGTGTGCGCTAGCCTAGCCTAAAATATTCCAGTTTTAGATATCTTATTAGTAAGGGTGAAACCATGGATTTGAACCAAGATCCACCGTCGCCACAAGACGTTATTTTACCAATTAAACTAATTTCACCTCTTTTATCTGGTGAGGATAAGATATAAAGCATACTCGACTGCTACTGGTCGGTACAGGTTGGCAAGGTACCTTTTTCGTTTAAAGTCCAGGGCTGGATGGGCTGAGTTATGCCCGGCCCCTGCAAAAGGCCAGAAGGCGTTGCGCCCGAGACATCAGCCCTACCCTCCCTCCCGCTCCAAGCGGTGCGCGCCCGCCCCTTGCTGGGCGATAGCATAAAGCATAAAGGGACTGGGAGCAACGGGTACGGGTACAAGGACGCGGATGCAGAACCCTAGCCTAGCATAGGCGCAAGGGGCTAGCAACGCATAGGCTCGTAAACATATAATTTATTAGATGCTAAGAGGAATCGAACCTCGATAGTAAGCATTACGAATTGCTTCTCATAACCATATGATTTAGCACCGACTTAATGCAATTTATGACTGGACGGGAGGGTTAATGAGTTACTTAGTGTAGATATACTGCATCTTTAATGTATGAACATGTTAAAATACAGAATACATAAGCTTGTATTAACGATACTGCTAATTCTAATCCAATTAAACCAATGAAGATAGAGAATGGTATTAAAGTTAATACAGAAACTAATATACTACTTGAGAATAACTGTCCTAAGAATGTAGATAATATTTTTAATAATGTATGTCCAGCTGTCATATTAGCAAATAATCGCACTCCTAAAGAAACAGCTCTAGCCATATATGATACTAATTCAATAAGAACTAATAAAGGTACTAATGCTAAAGGTGTACCTGAAGGAACGAAGAAAGCAAAGAAATGTAATCTATGTCTATATAGAGCTAAGATTGTAACACCCATGAAGATTGTAAAGCTTAGTCCAATAGATACGATAATAGATGTAGCTACAGTATAGTTATAAGGAATATTTCCTGTTAAGTTACTAATAACTATAAATACAAATAATGAGTAGATGAAAGGTAAATAGATTTCATTAGCTGAACCTATTTGGTCTCTAACCATAGAATTAATACTTGTAAAGAAGCTTTCTAAAGCTATACTTCATTTTGAAGGAATTATTCTGTTGTTATTTGTTGTCACAAAGTGAAGTGATAAAATAACTGCTAATACGATTAAAGAATATAAACCTAAGTTTGTTAAGCTTAAATTTAAGTATCCTAAGATAGGAGCATTTAAACCAATAAGGTTAGTTACTTCAAATTGGTCTAATGGAGAAGAAATAGTAAATTGATTTACTATTAAATTGCTATTTGTGTTTATCATTGATGTAATGTTATTAATCAGTATACCTTAATAACTATTATTAATAGTAATATATAAGATAATACTGGGGAGGCTTTAAGCCGTCTCACTTTAAACTATTATGGGAAGGGCTTTCCTCGGCCCCACTAAAGTACTAAATAGTAGTACTGTAATGTATAGTAGTGAGAGAGTTTGTAAATAAGGATCTAGACTAACAATATAATAAGCCTAAAGCACTATCACAAGGTTTAGTCTGATCTAAAGGTTGGGTTAGGCTTTACCCTGTCCCCTTGCGCAGTGCATAAATTTATAGCTAAAGTAAAGCCATTTATATTAAATATAGCTCCCTTTGCTACAAATACCTTTATAAAAAAATATATTAGTTCACTTATATTCTAAAAAATTAGAGATGTCTACCTCCTCTCCTATGCCTTTCGATTTAATAAAATATTATCCAGCCCTCCATGCTTGCGTTGCGCTAAGCCCTCATCCATTGCAAGCGGGACAAGGAGCGTAACGCCTAGCGGGTAGGGCTATCGGCCTGGCAAGATAGCATCCATCACTATTCTTTAACTTTTTCTGCTAGCGCGCCCTAAGCCCGCCTGTCCAAAGGGACAGGGACTGGGAGCGCTGCGCACTCTAATAAATTATTACGAGTCCTACCGGATTCGAACCGGTACCTTCCTAGGTGACGCCTAGGCACTCAACCAATTAAGCTAAGGACCCTTTTCTTTAATATAATTAATGCGTTGCGCATGCTAGCTAGGGCCGAGCCCATCCCTACACCCCCTAATAGTTATAGGTAGGGCGTTACGCTCCCTTCCCCTAGCTTGGCGATAGCATAAAGCATAAGGGGAGAGGGGCACGCACACTGGTTGGGCTTGGCCCTAGCAAGCAGATAGGGCTGGGAGTATAAACAAGAGCGAGGCGAATCGAACACCTGCCTATGATTTTGAAGATCAATATACTACCATTATACTACGCTCTTTTTATGAAAGGTACCGGACCCTGTTGATGCAGTCGGTATCTAAAGGATAAAGTTCTCTTTAGGATTCGAACCTAAATCAATGTTTTAGAAGAACACAGCTCTACCGTTAAGCTAAGAGAACATAATTAGTCTCCTGCCCTCTTCCTTAGATCTGGCTACCTCTATGGTACCGCCTAGTATTAGAGTTAAGAAGGACTCGAACCCTACGATTAAAAATAATCATCAAATTTGCAATTTGACTACAGTACCATTCTGTAAACTTAACTCTTATTACAGTACCGGTCCTTATCCTCTCCTACTCCTTTACTTTAGACCTATGCTCTATAGCGTTTCGCCCCTGCCACTGGCGCAGAGAAAAAGGGCGTTGGCTTGCTGGATCAACCGCATCAAGCTGTCCCGCCGCATTGCGTTTGTCCCAGTCCCCCAAAGGGGCGGGCGCGTATCGCCTCGCAAGGATGTGGGCGGCCAAGCCCCAGCGCAGGGATAGATCTTATAGTCTTATTACAGCCCTGCCATCTTGCCTTCATTCATCAACTCCTCTCGGTAAGAGGCAACCAGGGGCCTAAAAACAACATCTACCTGGCCCTATGGATATGAGGCGGAGCGCATGCTGGGGCCAAGCCCTAGCGCAACCGCGTCCGCCCTTTCCGTTATGGCTAGGAGCGTGTGCTAACGCCTGCCTTGTGGGAAGGATAGCAACGCATGCTGTCCGCCCTTTCCGTTACGGCTAGGAACGTGTACTAACGCCTGCCGCCCTTATGCTTTATGCGCAACGCCAAGCAAGGGGAGTGGGCGGGAGAAAAAGAAAAATAAAAAATAAATATGTTATAATAAAGTCAATAGACAGATTAGTAATATTAAGCTAAATGTTTCACAACAATTCCACTCATATCCTAACTAGAAATGTTCTATTTCTTATCTGATATGCTAAAAAGTATTAGCATAGATAGTATCCAGGGATCGGTTTCTTGCTTAATATACTTTCAGCAATTATCCGTTATGTTTGTGGCTACCCAACTATGCCAGAGTAAAGATAGAAGATCTATCAATACAACCAACAATTGGTGCACTATTGAAACACGCCCATCTGATCCTTTCGTACTGAGAGGTAATTCCCTTTTTACTATTTTTCACTTCGGAAGATAGGGACCATACTGGCTCACGCCGTATTGAACCCAACTCGCGTACCCTTTTAATCGGCGAACAGCCGAACCCTTCCAAGATCCTACGCCCGGAGGATAGGGTGAGTCGACATCGAGGTGTCAAACAGGCCGGACAATGTGTACTCTCGCGGCCTATTAACCTGTTATCCCTAGCGTAACTTTTATCTATTAATCGACGGCTATTCCATAATATACCGCCGGGTCATTATGCCCTACTTACGTATCTGTTCGACCTATGAGTCTCACAGTCAAGCATGCTAAAATCATTACATCTAATTCGATCATACATGATCGCTCGGTCTCCATCCGGTTTATGCATACCTTTATTTAAAAAAAGAAAATATGATATTAGACTTTAAGATAAACTATAAGCCTATCTTGAAACTAATAAAAACAACAGTCCTACCGGTTAAGGTTGGTAACTTATTGTTCAGGTTTCCCTAATTTATCTTTTCTTAGACAAATTCAATACTACCACCAAGCTATTACTAACTTAGCAATAATGTTGAAGACATTCTAAGAATTAAGCTACCTATTATTTAGGGCCAATAGACCTAAAATACTAGCGTTCTTGAAGATAAATTAATTTTGGGTATTTTTGATACTATATTAAAAACGTCCGCCCCAGACAAACTGCCAACTAGTCATTTTCTCCTCTGTTTATTATGGCCATAGGCTCACAGAGAATAAATATTAACGTAATTCCGGTTAAGGTGTTTCACCTGAGTCATATCGACTACCTTATACGCTACACCCAGATTACGAGAATATTATAACTAGCTACAGTAAAGTTGCATAGGGTCTTCCCGTCTACCCGAAGTTAAACCGCATCTGCACGGCTAATTCAATTTCACTGAGATACTTGTAGAGACAGCGAGACCATCGTTACTTTATTCAGTCAGGACCACATTTAATGGACAATTAATTTTGCTACCTTAGGATCCTCATAGATAAGACCGCCATTGACCAGAACTTCAGCCAATAATTACGCTAAGCGCTTATCGACCTTATATTAATGGCATTGGGCAAAATTCGCTTTCTATACAAAGATATTATTCGTCGCAGAAAGCTGTGTTTTAGGTAAACAGTCGGGGCCTCCGATTCTGTGCCACCACTTAAAAACTATTAAGGCCTTGGATTACAAAATAGTAATACACAAAGCAACCTAGCCTAAAGTAAAAGTCGCCCTTCACTAAAGGGTAGGTTTACACATCCTTATATAAACTTAAGTTAAGTTTATGAATATCTTATTAGTTGCCCAATAAGACAATAAGGAGTAATAGCATCCAGTGGTTCTTCATATCGTCTAACTTATGAAGACAGTTTGCCGAGTTCCTTTACAAGTATTATCTCTTCGCCTTAGTATTCTCTACCTACGAACCTGTGTCGGTTTAGGGTACGGTAGTAATAATGCATTATTTTCCTGGTCCTTTTGCCATCATAGCCTTATTATAAATAAATTACTTTATTATTAGAACTATGGGACAATAGGACTTTCTGCATTAAACTCATCAGACCTAAGCGTTCGCATAGGTACCTTAGAGGCCGCTATAATTTTAGGAGGTTTAACCTCAAGCCTAAAAACCCTTTCGTATTCGGCGAGAAGTATTATAACTTCTTTTTACGTTACTCATGTCAGCATTATCTATTCAGGGACGTACAAGCAATGAAACACTGCTTTTTAACCGTTCTGAATGTTCCACTATCCGTTTTAAATTCTTAATAGTAATTAGGGTTCAGGGTCGCCCCTTACCCTATACTATTAAATTAAAAGGCATGATATCGGTAGATTATTTAGACCCGTTAAATTTTCGGTGCTATTCCCCATATTGTTTCTCCTCTAGGATAAACATGGACTACTGCGTTGTTACACGGTCTTTAAAAGACTAGCGACTACCAAGCTCACTTCATAGTTGCATTGAGAGAATAACTTCCTTAATTTCACTTAATAATCATTTTGGGACCTTAATTCATGCTCACGGCTGTTTCCGTCTCGACTACACACCTTATCATGAGTAGTCTGAATTTCTACTATCAATTTATGTAATTCCGAGATTTTCATGCAAAGGTAGGATTTTTACGTCCCCCAAATGACTCAATAAGAAGGAGTCAGAGTTGCCCCTGTCCCTTATCTTACTAAGCTTTATGCATGCTGAGTGCTGTACCTCCATAAATCTTCCTTAATAATAGGCAAAGCGAAGCTAAGCCATAAGGATTGTAGAAGTCATACTAACATATGTTTCGTGGAAAACCAGCTATCACGAGGTACGATTGGCCTTTCACCCCTTTCCACAGCTCTTCGGAGAATTATGCAACATTCACCCGTTCGATCCATTATAATCTGGCCATGGAAAGATCACCTCGTTTCGGGTATAATAGAAGTAACTTAACCCGATACTGCTTTATTAAATAAAGACTTACGTACAGTCGCTTTCGCTAAGGCTTTAAACCTTGCTACTCCTATTAACTTGCTGACCCATTATGCAAAAGGTACGTCGTCATTTAGAAAGTGTCACAAGACACTAAAATTTCGACTGCTTCTAGAGTTACTAATTCAAACTATTTCATTAGTCTACAACAAATTTTTCACCATTTCCTTCACAGTACTATTCACTATCGCTAAATTTATTATACTTAGCCTTAGAGGATGGTTCCCCTTTGTTCCGACAAGTTTTCTCTCATCGTACTTTATAGTTGACTTAACTGACCAAAGGTCTAGCTAAATTCAACTGACATAATTGACCTAAAAGGCTTTTACCTACAGGACTGTTACCTTCTTTGGTTATCAGTCTATTAAAACTAATAGATATAGATAATTATCCATTTTCCATGGGATTTCGGTTAGGCCTACGGCTTTAGTTATGTCTGGCTAATCTGATTTCACTCACCATTACTTTCAGAGTCTCGGTTGATTTCCTTTCCTTTCCTTACTACAATGTTTTGCTTCAGGAAGTAATTATATAAGGTTTTCCTTAGGATATACACAGTTAAGTTCATTTAGTGCCGTAAGGCTATAAACTTTAATTATAGCTTAATAATCCTGGTTAAAGGCAAGCCTCTAACAAGATAACTAAGCATCTAATTAAACCTGTGTTTTTAGAACAATGTCTTCCTTTTTAATAAATTTGCTATGGTATTCTTAATAACCCCTTTAAATACTTTAAATATTTTTTCATATCTTTGATACTTTTATCGTATCGTATACAAGGTTAAATCCTCCCCCTACCCTTCTATGCGGTGCGCAAGGATTATCAAGATGCATGGAAAATTAGCTCAAATTAGTGAAGAATATAGTTGAGCTCAGTCTGATAGTGATATTGCTCATAGCGATTTAAAAAGATGAGGGGTCGCCCCACAAATTTAAAAGCTAATTACAGTTTAATTCAAGACATAGGTATTGATAAAGGAATTATTTATACTGAATGTAGACACCCAACTTGACCTGGGGTATACACAAATGAACCTTGTAGAATTCCATCTTGTATATCAGCACAAGGTGAAGAGATGAGTAGTACCTTGCATTAATATGACGAGGTTAACCCCCTCTCGGACAGATTTAACTCGATAAATATTGCTTTTTTGCAACGTCTGGCTGTCCAATATTAAGGGAAAAAAGGGGTCTTAGTCCTCTGATAGCTCTATGGCGTGCTGCGCCCCATACCCTGCTCTTATTAGTAGATGTAGGTGTGCTGCGCCCCCTACGACCCCTGCTTTATATATAAGATATCTTACTTCATTACGCATACACCATTCTAAATATTCCCACTCCATAATACCCTAATTAACATATTTTACATTTTATTTCCGTGCCTCTCTGATCCACCTTACTCCCTTCCCTCGCTTCTTATTATTGGGTTATTATCTTAAATGTTATGTTTTAGGCTAGCGAGGGTCTCCCCGGCCTCTTACCCTGTCTGCGTGTGCTAACGCCTTGCTGAGCTCGTCCATCATCCGTGGACGGTAAGGGGGAGGGTTACCCACTAACTGCTAGTATAAATTAACCTCCTCATCAGTAAACTACTATAAATAAGAATAGTCAAACTACGTCAACGAAGTGTCAATATAATATAGCAGCTTCGTAACCAGCATGGTGATGAACAGTTAAGTGGTATAAGATAATTCTTACAAAACCTACGCTAAGGAATATTGTTCCAATAATAATATGAAGTCCATGTAATCCTGTACTTGCGAAGAATACGCTACCGTAAACAGAGTCAGCAAAAGTGAACATAGCTTGATTATATTCAACATACTGTAATCCAGTGAAGATTAGAGCTAAGAAGATAGTAAAGAATGTACCATTAATAGCATCTTTTCTATTACCTTGAATTAAAGCATGGTGAGCATAAGTAATAGTAATACCTGATGATAATAGTATAAATGTATTTAATAATGGAATTGCTCAAGGGTCTAAAGCAACAATACCTTGAGGAGGTCAACTATTCCCTAATTCAATATTAGGTGAAAGGCTAGAATGGAAATAAGCTCAGAATACACTTAAGAATGCAAAAGCCTCACTAATAATGAATAAAACCATACCAATAAAGATACCTTTTTGTACCTGTAGAGTATGATCTCCTAAGAAAGTTCCTTCCATGATAACATCTCTAAATCATAGGATCATTACATATAATGTTACTATGAAACTTAATAGAAGTCCTGTACCTCCGTACTGGAATCCATGGAAATAAGATACAGCAAAAATTGCCATACTAAATAAGCTAAAACTTGTAAACAAAGGTCATGGTGATGTAGTTACAAGATGATATGGATGTGCTTGATAATTCATTTTTTCTAATTTTTTTTCGAGTGAGTAGGGTCGCCCCTATTTTTAAGTACCAAGGGTAATTGGATTTACTAGTCCTACTGCTGCCGATACTAGCTATAACCGATTATACGGTAAGGCTAGGATCCCTAGCCCTTAGCCCTCTCCCCTCTGCGTTGCCGGATCAGCCCGCAACGGGTAAAGGGGTGGGAGAGCAAGGGTGAAGGAGGTAAATCCTTCCTAACTATAGATTCAGTTATTATTATAACTCAGATAAATAATCTATTTCTCCCGCATGATGCGGAGCGCGCCCATACAAACCAGTGGCAGGGCTGTGGAGCTATTGCTTAACCACTTGCCCTACTCTTCCAGGCTCCCCGCAACGGATGGGGAGAGCATGCAACGGATAGGGATGAGAAGAATGATTATGATTGATCAGGTTAAACCGATATCTAAAATTAACTGCTTCGCTATATCCTTAGGCATACGCAGCCCCCCTCCCTGTCCGCCGCTTGCGTATGCATAGCATAGCATGCGGATTGGGCGAGCTTAGGTCTTGTAGGACTCGTCCGCCCAAGTGAAGGGCTAGGGTCAGGTTGCCTCAGCCCATCAAAGGGTAATTTGTATAAGGTTGATAGCTAATCCTGTTCAGCCCACGCCCCCCTTATGCTGCGGTAGGGGTCTCCCCATCCGTAGGCGTTGCAGGCTAGGGCAGTCCTTGTGGGCTTAGCGATACCAAGGGAGGATCGTGGGCTAATTTAATCAGGCATTTACAGTTTGGTGTCAGTTAACCAAACTAACTTGTGCATAAGCCCTTCCCTTGCTAGACCTTAGGCTGTGCTAGCCTAACATATGCAGGCTGGATCAACCGCTTTATTGCCTAGGGGAGAGGGACAAAATTAAGAAGGGTTAACTAAACTTATGTTCTTAATAAATATGTGTTATTTGTAAGGCGTAATGCTGCCCTATTTGTCTCGTCTATGGATAGATAGATTTATTTAGTCTCTGTCCCTGTCCGCCGCTTGCGTATGCATAGCATAGCATGCGGATTGGGCGGGCTTAGGTCGATCCTAAACATATAATAGAGTTGTTACAGATACGTGTAAAGTATCTAATATTACGTTAGGGTATACACCTAAAGCCACAACACCTATTAGTAAAGGTAATAATAACATAAATTCTCTTCTAGAAATATCTCTAGTTACTTTTAGATGTTTACTAAATTCTCCATAGCTTATTCTATTATATAGTCATATACTATAAATAGCTGATAATACTATAGTTGAAGCACCTAGAACACCAATTACAGGAGATTTTTGGAATATACCTGCTAATGAAAGGAATTCACCAGCTCAGTTTAAAGAAAGAGGCACAGCAGCATTAAATAGAGTAAAGCATAAGAAGAATATAGTGAATACTGGCATAGTTAAAGCCATACCTCTATAATATGATATTAATCTAGTATGATATCTACTGTAAAGTATTCCCCCTACACAAATAAATAGAGCAGGAGAAACTAAACCATGTGCAACACTTAATAGTATAGCTCCTTCTATACCTTGTATATTATTAGAGAATAAACCTAAAATAACTACACTCATGTGTCCTATACTTGAATAAGCTACATAACCTTTAGTATCTATTTGTCTCATAGTTGCTAATGATGAATAAACTAAAGTAATTATAGCTACAGTCTGAACTAGAGGAGAGAAATATTGAGTAGCATCTGGTAATAGATCTATTAATACTCTTAAGTAACCATATGTTGCTAATTTTAATATAACAGCAGCCAATAGAATACTTCCTGCTAGAGGTGATTCAGCATGAGCTCTGAATAATCAAATATAGAAGGGAGCTAAAGGAGTTTTAACAGCAAAACTTAAGAAGAATGCTAATCATAGGTATTTCTGACTTTCAAAACTAATTTCTACTAGACTTAATAATTTAAAGTCTGTTGATCCAACATTACCGTAAATTACTAATATAGCTAATAACATAAATAATGATCCAGCTAATGTATATAAAAATAGTAAGAAAGCAGCTCTTATTCTATTAGCACTAGCTCCTCATATTCCTACTACTAAGAATAATGGTATTAATACACTTTCGAAGAAAATATAGAATAAAAATAAGTCTAATACAACGAATACAGCTATTTGTAATGTTTCTAATAATAAGAATGATATTAAGAAATATTTTAATTTATTTGTTATATCTGTTCAATTACTTAAGATACATACAGGTGTTATGAATGTTGTTAATAGAACAAAGTATAAAGATATTCCATCTATACCTATATTAAAGTGAAATTGAGTTAAAGGTAAAGATACGCTAAATTCTTCTACAAATTGATATTCACTTGTTAATGAATCAAATTGTATTCAAATTATTATAGATATAAATAAATTTATTAGGGATGTTCCTAAAGCTATATTTTTCATTAGAGAATTTGTTCTTTCTCTATTTGCTATTGTAGCTTCATTTGATGCGGAATTCTCACCTCCTATAAATATTAAAGGTAAACAACCTAATATAGGTATTAATAATAATAGTTTTAACATTATGTGTTTATTTTTAATAATTAGGGCGGGGAGGCGTTGAGCCCCCTGGCACCCACTTCCCCTTAGGGGATTTAAGGATTAGATCATATATTTGATCTTAATTCTCAACACTAGACTTATACTTAATCCTGTACCTAGAGATAATAGTTAAAGCAAGGTATAAGAATTGTCTTAGTGGAAAGGCTAAAGCCTGATTAGGAGCATGCTGTTCATTAGGAGGGGCAAGGGTAAGGGCGCAACGCCTCCCGGCATGCGTTTATCCCAGTCCCTATGCGTAACGGAAAGGGCGAGCGCGTTCCGCTCCCAAAGGGCTAGCAACAGCCCTCCGCCTGAATTAGTTTGCTACCTAGTGTGTTTAATTTAATAAACTACCTTATAAATAATTATTCCTTCTCTTATTATGCAGCTATGCGTTGCGCATATGCTGCGGAGCCCGTTTGCTAGATCAACCTCCTCAGGAGCCAGAAGGCGTTGCGCCCGATACCTCAGCCCCTGCTAGGCGTTGCGTAACGGCCAGCTGGGGAGGCGCAACGCCTAGCAGGGACGGGATATGATAATATAGGTGGTTTGTGTAACCTTATCTATTAGTATTGGTTTTTAGATAGAGGATGAAACTAATTATTTAATTAATATCTCTTAATATAACACTATCCTATGAAGTATTATAGCAGTATGATTGTATATTGATCTTTAGACCTCTCAACATAAGCTGGGGGGGGGAAAGAGGTAACGAAGATGGGACTATAACTCCTAGACCTATATGAGCCCAAAACAGTAGCAGTAACGGTACTAACACTGGCACTCTTCAGGTAGATACAGAACAAGAAGTTCAGAGCAGCTTACAACCTGTAAGAGATGAAGAAAAAGAAGGACAAAGTACCCCTGAACAGAGCTTGTTTGTATTCGAAAACATAAGAAGAGATTTGGACAGAGTAGGATACGGTAAAGAAACATTTAGTAATTGTAGTGATGATGAATTAAATATAAGTAGATTAAAAAATAAAAAAAGTTTAATTCAGTTTTAGTATCTAAAGTATGTATTTATATTCTTTAGTACCCGCCTGAATAACTTAAATATAAATAAATATCGCTCCGTATCATACGGGTGCATAGCGTATAAAATACTACAAAGTCTTTAAAGGGAGTTGGGGGAGACCTCATTCCTTCTTTGTATAAAAAATTAGAAGAATTTAATTTTGGTTCGGACTGAACGTTGTCCAGTAGTCTAAGACATGCAAATTACTGTCAACTATAGTTGACAGAGTGTACGGGTGAGTAATATTAAATAAGATAACTTATAGCCCTCAGAAACAGAGGATAGAGATAATAAAGTCGCAAGGCTTTACCTTAAAGGAACTTTTCCGTTATAGGGTTCTATTTAATTTGAATAGGTAGTTGGTAGGGTAAAGGCCTACCAAGCCGACAATCAATAGCCAGCTTGAGAGAGGGATTGGCCACATCGGGTATGAAATTTACCCAAGTAGTGTTTAACTACCTGCAGTCAAGAATATTTGTCAATGCTCGAAAGAGTGAACAAGCTAACTGGAATTTAGTGTTGCAAAGAAATTTGTAACACTAAATAATGTAAGGGAGGATTATGACGTTACCTTACGATAAGTGTCGTCTAACAACTGGTGCCAGAAGACTCGGTAACACCAGAGACGCGAACGTTAGTCATCTTAAATGGGCGTAAAGGGTTCGTAGGCATCTTATGGAAAGAATAAGATAGAATCAAGAAGAGGAAATGGAGAATGTTTAGAGAAATGATGAAATACTAAGATCCTAAATGGAATACTCGTGGCGAAGGCTCCTTTCCAATAATGATTGACGCTGAGGAACGAAGGTGTAGATAGGAAATAGGATTAGATACCCAGATACCCTACACTGTCAACGATGAATGGCAAGAGTCTATAATAATTTAAATATAGGTTCTGAGGCTAAGAGCGCTAACCATTCCGCCTTGTAAGTATACTCGCAAGAGTGAAAATAAAAAAATTAGTCGGTTCTAGAGCAAACGAAGTGAAGCATGTTGTTTAATACGATAACCCGCGTAAAACCTTACCACTCCTTGAATAGTTATTATGTAGACTAATGTCAGCCCTCTCCCTTTGGGGAGGGATAGGCAAGTCTTTGTTTTATAAATTAGAACTTTATTGCTCTAATTTAGAATAACAGTAATAATTACAGGTGTTGCATGGCTGTCGTCAGTTCGTATCGTGAGAGTTTAGGTTAATTCCATAAACGGACGCAAACCCTACAATTAATTTATACTTAATATTTGACTTCCTGATAAAGGATTTCTTAATGGGACTAAGACAAGCCCTTATGGCCCTTATGGAGTGGGCTACAAACGTGCCACAAAAACTTTTACAATGTGATGCAATACACTTCAGTCTTGATGGGGCTGGGGGCAACCTCACCCACCAAGATTTTAAAGATAATGTGGAGCTAATCAGCAAAAAAAGTTAGAGACGAATTATTGCCTGCAATTCGGCAATATGAAGAAGGAATTTCGAGTAATCGTTGATCACAAGTCGCAACGGTGAAATTATAATCTAGGATGAACTAACTGTCTGTCAATTGGAAGAAGCTTTCCTTTTAGGAAGAAGCTGTGTTTTAGGTTATTTACATTAGTGGCTTAGCCCTTATTACTAGAGCTCGAATTAATTTTCGTACTAGTTTAAGATGTTTTTAATACTCTCTTTACTTAAAGATCGCCACAGCCCTTGTCGCAAGGCTAGGGTTAGGTGATTCAATAGGATGAAGTAGAGGTATTTAATTACAACTAATGATCCTCTCTCTAGGCGTTACGCTTATAGAGAATAAGGAAGAATTAAACCCTAACTACAGTTTCCAGTATTAGTAAGTAACATCTAATAAGTCATAGCAGGGTAGCCGTACCGGAAGGTGCTGCTGTAATATAAAAAAAATTAATAAAGTTAACCCGACCTAGCCCTCTGCGCAGGCAGTCCCACCTACTCCCCAATCCTAGGCGTTGCGCATAGCGGCTAGGGTCAGGATGCTTGCAGGCTTGTAATTTATAGCTAGTATCCTATTAAAAGAAGAAAGAAGATACTAGTCTCTCCCTGCCTCCTAATTTACTCACGTAACGATAAATGTGGACGGGAAAGTATAAGTAGGATATAAATTAATAAACTATTTATCAAAACTGGTAAATAGATAGGGCTGATACCTTGCCAGTGTGACGCAAGCCCTATCCGTTGATGCTGCGGTTGTTGCTCTTCCCAATCCTAGGCGTTGCGCATGGCGGCTAGGGATACGCATGCTAGGCCCCAGCCTGCAAAGCCTGGCGGGAGAGGAGTTGCACAACCTGGCTGGGCTGGAGCTCGCAACGACTGCCCTACCTCTAGTTTTAGTTATAAAAGTAGCAAGGACTGGACGCATATTATACCCCAGTCCTCTGCGTTAAGGACTCGTCTCCTGTCAACGCCTCTCAGTCGCAGCGCAATGTCTAGCAGAGAGGGGGCGGGAAATATAAATAGCCTCGATAGCTTAGTTGGTTAGAGCACTATAGTGAAGTTATAGCTACGAATGTTCGATTCATTCTCAGGGCATTTTATTTTTATCCCTCTCACGATTCGCCCCTAGCCGAAGGCTGCGGCAGGGCTCTGCCCTAGCCTGCAACGCTTACGGAATGGGGAGTGGGAGGGACAGGGCTGCTAACGCCATATTAATTCTATTATAGCCTTCTTTATCATGCGGTATCTTATCGGTTTATTTCGGTATCTCGAAACCGGATGGCTAAAAAGATTGTCTGTGCGTAAGGCAGAGGATTGATAAGTTATGGGCGGGAGGCTAGCCCTTAGATCTTTTTGAAAATGTGACTTTAATAGGCGATTCCAATAGGTATATTTTATAGGGGCAGGGAAGACCCCTGCTTCTCCTAAAGGATGATAGTCAATTACATTCTGAAGGTCTTGAACACATTCCTCCGTTTCGAGTCCTCTCCCGCCCACGGGGAGTATTTAGGCGATGCGCAAGCGTATGTCAGCGGAAGGGAGTGGTCGCTCTAGCCGGGAGACCTAGCCTCTACCATCTATGTTAGTTTTAGGTACCTCCTGGTACCTCTAAACTACAGGGAGGGAGCATCTTCGATTACCTTTCCTCTAGTGTAAGGTGATATGTGCTCAAGATACTTTATAGAAAATTAAGACCTAATCATGTAAGGTAGGCGTTGCGCCCTACCTTATCTAAAATATGGTTACCGGACCTAACATAACTAAAGGTTAAGGATCGTTCAAGGACGAGGCGCTAGCCTCCCTGTCCACACCTAGCCTAGCTAGGCCTGGTCTCGCATCCGCATCCACATCCGTAACGGGTACGGGTACGGATGCGCCTGCCCAGCCGTAGTGTAACGCCTTGTGGTATTGCCTAGTATACGGCATTTGGGTAGGTAAAAGCAAGGTGTGGCTAGTCCTTCTACTGGTAAGGAAAAGCCTCTCCCTTTAGGGCGAAAAATGGTTCGGATAGGTCTAATAATAAAATTTAAAAATTTATAAAAAAATTGGAACGTTGACTTTATTCAACTAATGCTAAAGACATTGGAACACTTTATTTAGTATTTTCATTATTTGCTGGTATGATTGGTACAGCTTTTTCTGTGTTAATTAGATTAGAATTAGCAGCACCAGGAGCTCAGTATTTAAATAATGACCATCAATTGTATAACGTTATAATTACAGCTCATGCTTTCATTATGATTTTCTTCATGGTAATGCCAGGTTTAGTAGGAGGATTCGGTAACTATTTATTACCAGTTCAAATAGGAGCACCTGACATGGCTTTCCCTAGATTAAATAATATTAGCTTCTGATTATTACCACCTTCATTAATTCTATTATTATTAAGTTCATTAGTAGAATCAGGAGTTGGTACAGGTTGAACAGTATATCCACCATTAGCTGGAATACAATCACACTCAGGAGGTTCAGTAGATTTAGGTATTTTCTCACTTCACTTAGCAGGGGTATCTAGTCTATTAGGGGCTATGAATTTCATAACAACAGTATTAAACATGAGAGCACCTGGTATGACTTTACATAAATTACCTCTATTCGTTTGAGCTATATTTGTTACAGCTATATTATTATTATTATCATTACCTGTATTAGCTGGTGCAATTACAATGCTTTTAACAGATAGACAATTTAATACATCATTCTATGATCCAAGTGCTGGAGGAGACCCTATCTTATATCAGCACTTATTCTGATTCTTCGGTCATCCTGAAGTTTATATTTTAATTATACCTGGATTCGGTATAATTAGTCACGTAATTTCACAATTCTCAGGTAAACCAGTATTCGGTTATCTAGGAATGGTTTATGCTATGTTCTCTATTGGAATATTAGGATTCATAGTATGAAGCCACCATATGTTCGCTGTAGGTTTAGATGTTGATACAAGAGCCTATTTCACAGCTGCTACAATGGTAATTGCTGTTCCAACAGGAATTAAAATCTTCTCATGATTAGCTACTTGCTACGGTGGTTCATTAAGATACACAACACCATTAATATTCTCTTTAGGATTTGTATCTTTATTCACTATCGGTGGTTTAACAGGAGTTATGTTAGCTAATGCTTCAATGGACGTAGCTCTACATGATACATATTACGTAGTTGCACACTTCCACTATGTATTATCTATGGGAGCTGTATTCGCTCTATTTGCTGGATTCTATTACTGAACTCCAAAAATTGTAGGTTTAACATACAACGAATTATTAGCTAAAACACACTTCTGAGTTTTATTCATAGGAGTTAACTTAACTTTCTTCCCTCAGCACTTCTTAGGTCTAGCTGGTATGCCAAGAAGAATACCTGACTATCCTGATGCATATGCACAATGAAATTATATCTCTAGTTTCGGATCTATAGTATCAGTAGCTGCTACTGTTTTATTCGTATATATTTGCTACGATATTTTCGCAAGTGCTAAAAATAGTGCTAGCGTTCAAGGAGAAGAAGCATTGGTAAATGAACCAGGATCAGATGTTGAAAATAAAGAATTATCATGATCATACCCTGGATACTTAGTAGGTAATATGGAATTTAAAAAATATCCTAGATACAGTTCATCACTAGAATGAAGTCTACCTACTCCTACTCCTCTACATGCTTATGATACTCTTCCTGCTCAAACATATGCTCACTAATTTACCTTAACTGCTTACTTGTAGTAGGGTTAGAGCCTAGCTAAGTTACCTTATCGTAAAGTACTCAGCATAGGTTATCATAACCCAGCCCCACAATTTAAGGTACTACCTCTAGTTTTGAGATGGTTATAGGCTGATATAGCCCTACCCGACCCAGTCCCCTAATGCTTTATGCGTTTCGCCGTGCTAGGGAAGGGCGGGCTGCTTATCCCCGTAGCCTGTATTAAATAAAACTAGTTATTTTCCTGTGAAACGTAATAAATTAAAGAAAGGAGGCGTTGAACCTTCGCCCTTAAAATTTGAAAGTGCGAGGGCTTGCGCTGAAAGGCCTAGCTAGGAGGCGTTGCGAGGGCCGGGACAAAGCCCAGCCCTTCAATACTATCTGCCCCTCTCTTCCGCTCCTCCCTTCCCCAATGCGTAGCCCTATGCGATCCACAACGAGTAGAGTTTCGCAACGCTACTCGTTGCGGGAGGGAGAGGAGACCTTCTTTATATAAAGAGAAACATATCAGGAATAAAATTAATAAATAATAGAATGAAAGATATCTTATTAAATTTATTAGCTTTAGGAGCAATATTATCTAGTGTATTAGTTATTACTTCTAAAAATCCTGTAATATCTGTACTATATTTAATTTCTGTGTTTATTAACACTGCAGGTTATCTTATCTTATTAGGTATAGGATTTATAGGTATAGCTTATATCTTAGTATATATCGGAGCTATAACTGTTCTATTCCTTTTCGTTATTATGATGATTAATATTAAATTAGTAGATATATTAGAAGTAGGTAGAGAATATACTAAAAATTTACCTTTAGCTTTATCTATTGGTTTTGTATTTTTATATGAAATAATATCTATTACAGCTACAGGAGCTGGATTAAATCCTATATCATTACAATTCCTTTCATATCCTTTAGAATTATTAACTAATTTAAATAAATTATTTATTAGTCCTATGGATGTAATATTATCAGGTCAAGCACATTCTGTATCTGATAGTATCAATACTGTTAATAGTGTATTAAACCCTAACGGATTAGACACTAGTTTCATTAATTTCTTACAAATAGAAATGTTAGGACAAGGATTATATACTTACGGTGCTGTTTGATTAATTTTAAGTAGTATCATATTATTATTATCTATGATAGCTCCTATTATTCTAAGTACTCCTAGTCGTTAATCAATTATATATTTTAACCCTTCCTCCTGTCACTGTACCGCCGAGGCGTTGAACGCATTGCCTTAGTAAGGGGCGGATGCATCGCCTACTAATAATTAAAAGAGAGTATAAACTAGCAGGTGTTATAGCATAGAGGTTATGCGGGGTACTGTTAATACCCACCACAGGGGTTCGAATCCTCTTAACACCTAATTATAAAGGGTTTAGGTGCTTAGTATTAGACTATGTTCTAATCCCAGCCCCTAGGGATTAAACTAACGGTACAAAGCAAGGCTAGGAGGCTTTGCTTTATCAGCCCAAACCCAGCCCTCGTCTACTTTGACTTTACTTAATAAAAGTAAGTAAATAACAGATCTCTACTTTCTCGGTCAACCAGTATTATATCCATATCTACCTCTTAGCAGGCGTTGCGCTAAGCCCATTGGGAGCAACGGATGGGGAGGCGTCGCGTACCAGAATAATGGTAAATTTAAGGTCCTTTAGTGTAGGGGTAGCACAACAACTTTTCATGCTGTCAGTACCAGTTCGATTCTGGTAAGGACTATCTAAACCTTGTACCCGTAGGCCAGAAGGCGTTGCGCCCTAGACCTCTCCCAGTCCCAAAGGGGCGGGTCGCGCTTGCGGGAGGGGAAGATTCCAAATTATAAATATATAGCGTAAGGCTGGGCCTCATTGCCCTCTTTAACCTATTAGCTGATCCGGCTACTCTTGTATCCCGCCCTTTCCCTAGCTTGGCGTTACGCATAAAGCATTAGGGAGCGGGGACGGGGACAGGGTGCGTTTCGCAACAGATTGATATAGGAGGGAGAATCTAGTATTTAAAGGAAGGCTAATCCTTTGTACCGTTTAGTGAGAAAAAGCTATGCTAGTCGGAATAGTTTAATTGGTAAAACAGTTTCCTTGTAAGAATCAGTAGGTGGTTCGAGTCCATCTTTCGATACTATAGCAACGGTATTAAAGTTTTCGTAGGGTACTAGCCCAGTCATAATGAGTACACGCTACAATACCTGACTTTCATAAGAAGGGGCCAGAAGGCGTTGCGCCCGAGACCTCATCCCCTATACGTCTTTCGCCTCGCCCCATCCCTCTGCGCTTGCGCATCCCGTCCGCCGCGTGCGCCTGCATAAGGATGTGGGCGCGCAACGCGCCCCGCCCCTTTGGGGACTGGGAGGGTGCAGTGTATAAATAAATGAGTTGTAGTTTAATTAGGAAGAACACCATTTTTTGGTAATGGATATACCAGTTCGACCCTGGTCGACTCAGTTAATATTTAAGGTGCACTTCCTCTAGCCCTGCTAGGCGTTACCCCCCTAAAAAAGCAGGGCCGGGCAAGGAGGCGGTGCGCCTTCCAAGCTCTCTGCGTGCCCCACTCTCGCCGCGTGCGCTGGCATAAGGATAGGGCGGTAGCGTGTGCACTAGCCTAGCAGGGGTGAGGGACTGGGAGGACAAAGCTTCGATAACGGTTGCCCCTAGTCTTTGTGGATTGGGTGGGCAACCTTTCGCCCTGCGGCGGTTGTTGCGCTTCCCAATCATAGGCGTTGCGCATAGCGGCTAGGGATACGCATGCTTGGCCCCGCCTAGGCGATACGTATTAGTTATATCTTCCTTCTATTACACCTAGTACGCTTGATTAAAGAGCTAGTATATAACTGCGAGGGCAAAGCCTGTCAGAAGGGCATAAAATAGGATGCAGAACTCGGTAGGTTGAGTGTCTCCCTTTTAAGGAGAAAGCCAGTGGTTCGAGCCCACTTGCATTCAATAATTTAAGCCTGCTAGTCAGTACCTATTCGAATAGAATAGGTTGGATTAATGAATATCAGTCTAAGCGCTGAGGGCTAGGCTTTGCCCCGTTCCGCCGCGTGCGCTAGCATATGGATAGGACGGGCTGAGAGGCGTTGAGCCACTCCTTTAGCCTTTTAAATATAAATTTGTTTCTATAAAATACATCTTTTTAATCCTATAAATTAGCCGATCGTAAAGCCTCTCCCTACCAAGCCCTGTGAGACGGAGCTTGCCCGCCCATTGGACCGGGAGCGTTGCGTAATCGCAACGGATAGCATCGCGCCCTTTCCCTAGCACGGCGATAGCATAAAGCATAAGGGAAGAGGGACGGGTGAGGAGAGTGAGGCGTCGTTACGATCCTTAGCCTTACACCTGGTTAATAGAAATAAAATAAAAATTAACTATAGTAATATCTTCCGCTGGGTCCTAAGGCAGACGCTGGCCTAGCCCACTACATGCGATACGCGCCCACTCTGCCGCGTAGTCTGAGGTCTCGGGCGCAACGCCTTCTGGCATTCGAATAGGGTGGTAGCGTACCGCCTAGATGGGAGGGGCGAGGGCTGTGTAGGCAGACAAGCTAGTCGGAAAGTTCAGTCACTTAGTTATAATTTTATTTATTATATATAATAATTTAATAAAATATGCGATTATTAAAAAGTAATTCTATTTTAAGTTTTGCTAATTCTTATGTAGTAGATTCACCACAGCCTTCAAGTATTTCATATATGTGAAATTTTGGATCATTATTAGCTTTATGTTTAGGTATCCAAATAGTAACAGGAGTATTCTTAGCAATGCACTATACACCTAACGTAGAACTAGCATTCACAAGTGTTGAACACATCATGAGAGATGTTAACTTAGGATGAGCTATTAGATATACTCACGCTAATGTTGCTTCATTCTTCTTCATTTTTGTATATGCCCACATAGGTAGAGGATTATACTACGGGTCATATAAATCACCTAGAGTATTACCTTGATCAATAGGAGTAATAATTTTAGTATTAATGATGGCTACAGCTTTCTTAGGTTACGTATTACCTTATGGACAAATGTCATTATGAGGTGCTACAGTTATTACAAATCTTTTAAGTGCTATACCTTATGTAGGTACAGACTTTGTACAATTAGTATGAGGTGGTTTCTCTGTATCTAATGCTACATTAAATAGATTCTTCTCATTACACTACTTATTACCATTCATCTTAGCTGCTTTAGCTATATTACATATGATAACATTACATCAACACGGTTCAAGCAATCCTAATGGTATAACAGGTAATGTGGACAGAGTTCCAATGCATCCTTACTTTATATTTAAAGATTTAGTAACTATTATATTATTCTTCTTAGTATTATCTGTAATGGTATTCTATTATCCTAACTTACTAGGACATAGTGACAACTATATCCCAGCGAACCCTATGAGCACTCCTGCTTCAATCGTTCCTGAATGATATCTTTTACCTTATTACGCTATATTAAGATCTATTCCTAATAAATTATTAGGAGTAATAGCTATGTTTGCCTCATTATTAATCTTATTAGTAATGCCTATAGTAGATACATCAAGAATTAGAGGTAACCAATTTAGACCTTTAATGAAATTCTTCTTCTGAGTATTCGCTGTTAACTTCTTCATCTTAATGTGATTAGGTAGTCAACATCCTGAATATCCATTCACTGTAATAGGGCAAATTTCTACTGCTATTTACTTCTTATTCTTCTTAGTTATTGTTCCTGCAACAGGAATATGTGAAAATACTTTAATGGACTTAGCTGTTCCATATAATCAAAAAAAAGCTTAGATTTAGGCCTATTTTTGATTAACTAGTACACAAGCCGTTGCTCCCAGTCCCAAAGGGGCGGGGCGCGCTGCGCATGCAGGACACTAAATAATACATTTTCCATTTTAACCCTGGACCCGGCTTACAATGCTTAGACCAGTAAAAGGCATGAAACCCCACCTTATTATCCTTTACCTATGTTTGCTATGCGGCTGTTGCGATTGTAGCGCACCCGGCCTACGCATAGCAAACATGGGCTTAGTTTTATCTGGCCCCTGCTTGTCAGTACTCATGCAAATATAAATATAAATAGCCTCGATAGCTTAGTTGGTTAGAGCACTATAGTGAAGTTATAGCTACGAATGTTCGACTCATTCTCAGGGCATTTTATTTAATTATTAATAATCCAATACTGATAGTCGACTCTTCTAGTGAATTAGGACAGTAGTCGGATGTTACTATAACGGTGAATCATTACCTCCCAGTCCATGGTTGCGCAGCCCGCCCTTTCCCTAGCACGGCGAAACGCATAAAGCATTAGGGGACGGTGACGGGTAGGGCCTCGCCCAAGCATGCTGTCCCTGTGTCTGTAAGGCCTGGAGAGGCGGAGCGTAGGCAACGCCTTCGCCACCTAGTAAGGCGCGGTCAGGGGAGAGATCTTATAGGTATAGTTCCAGTAGCCAGGTAAAGGCTTGTTATAATTAAATGTAGATAAAAAAAATCTTAAAAGTATTCTGATCCTTCCTGATCCAGTACCTGATAGTAGATGGTTTCTCCTGCCTCCTCTTCCAGGCGTTCCGCTCCCAAAGGGCTAGCAACGGATAGGATCCTCCCTAACCGCTACGGCTAGGGAGAGGGCTTGGTAGAAATACCTCTTACGTTACTTACTACCGAGTATAGGAAGGGTTGAAAGATTCTTTTAATAGTACTAGGTAGGGCGCAACGCCTAATTTACTAAACGGTATGCCTTAATTAAAGTTCCACCTTATTCGGTACCTTCTGCCTTTGTCTAGCACTTTTGGGCTATGGTCCGGGAGTGCTAATACTCCTGCCTTAGCTTGAAAGGGGGTAATTACTGTAAGGCATTGTGCCGGAAGAAGGATAGTAATAATAATAGAAAGACGCAACGCCTCCTAGTCCTTATCTATTTATTCAAACAAAAGGCGAGAGGTCGTCCCACCCATTAACTATTTATTATAATAATGGAGGCGGAGCGTTTCCGCTCCAAGCGTTGCACGCCCGCCCCTTTGGGGACTGGGAGCAATGGGTACGGACGCAACGCCTAAATATGAGGTACCCTCCTCAGCCTGGCATTACTAGCGCAATGTCTAGACGGGGAGTGTGCGATATGGGAGACACAGCCTCACTAAATATAAAAAGACTTTATAGTGTTTCTTAATGTTATGCCTCACCCCTTCCTTTCCGTTAACGGAGCGTTCTAGCCCGCCCCTTTGGGGACTGGGAGAAGAATAGTTGGACCTATAATCCATTACTGTGATACGATAGTATTAGTACTGCTTGTATCATAGATACTGGGTTTTAAAGGTTGTGTACTTTATCTCTATTAGGTAGTAATTATCGGTTACAAAAGGAAGATAGGTATTAACAGTCCCAAACATTTGTGCTGGACCGCCTTCTCCCTGGCCACAGCCTTCTCTTCCAGGCGTTCCGCTCCCAAAGGGCTAGCAACGGATAGCAACGCAGAGGAGTAGCATTACGCCAGGGCAGAGGGCGGAGGGATAACAAAATGCCACCCAGTACTAGCTTACAGATTGGAAGGGAGAAGAAACTTAATAATAAGGGTTTAATCCCTAAAATACAACTTCAAATAATGTTAATAAAAAGAAAAAAATTAAGTCTAGCTAATATTAAAGGAGCCAAAGGTGGTCTATTTAGTCGACCTAGTACTCCTTTAACATCAGCACATAGTACTGCAATATCTATGGGACGATTAATTAAAAACATATGTAAAATTCAACAACCTAATTCTTTAACTCAAAACTATTTTTATTTCTATAATCATTCTAAAAAGTACCAATACTTAAAATTAATAAATAATGCAAATAGAATTTTAAACTATTTCTTTGGAACTTTCTATGCTTTAATTAGCAGACCTGTATATTTATTTACTCAAAATAAATTAGTAATTTTCATTAATTATTATAGACCTGAAACATCTAAAAGACTTTCTAGAAGATATGTATGAAAATACAATAAAACACCATCTAAATCAGCTAGAATATTAAAACAAGAATTAAAAACTTTAATTAATACTCTATCTAAATTCTTCAACTTAAAAGTTGAATTACAGCTTAATAGACTAAAATATCCTTATCAAGACAGTCTAATTTTATCTAAACTATTAGCTCTAGGAAGTAATTTAAATAGATTTAGATCTCTTATGGGATTAATAATTAAAAAATCATTAATCATTACTAAAGATCTTAAAGAAGATAAAAAAAATAATGATTTCTACAGTGTAGTTATTAATAGAAAAAAAGTTAAAATACATAAAACTGTTCCAACAGTTCTTACTGGTCTAAAAGTTAGAATATCAGGTAGACTACTAACAGAAAGAGTAGTACCTAAAAAAACTGTTAGACAAAAAGAAATAGGAGGATTTATTAGAGATAAAAATAGCCTTGTAGATTATGCTCTTTATAATAGCAAAAACAAAAGAGGTTCTTATAGCGTAAAAGTTTGAACTACAAGTAAAATCTGTATATAATTATATATGCCTTTAACCCTTTTAACTCTCCCTAGCCTAATCAGCTTGTGCTGCTGGCGTTCTGCAGCACATAGGGGAGAGGGCTAGAGGAGGGGCGATCCATCCTTTAATGATAAAGGGTAGAGAAGGGGGAGGTAGCGTAACTACTGCCTGCCCACCAACCTATCGATTAATGGTACTTTATCCTGGTCGCATGAATTGTAATACTAATTGTCTCTTTAATTTTCGGATTTAGTAAAATGCTTACTCTTATTTTCAGCCTTCTCCGCTGTGGCTTGGCCTACCCTACTGACAGGTAGGGATTGGAAGGAGCAACCTTTATAAAATATAGGATGCTAGCGACCCTACTAAATCAAGAAATAAGTATGAGTCTTCCTTTTTCTTGTTCGGACCTCTATGCGTTGCGCATTATAAGACTTAATAAGGAATGATCCTCATTCATGAGCCCTCTTACCGGTATCCTCTCCCCTTACCCGTACCCGTTGCGGATGCGGGAGGGGGAAGGGCAACGAGAGGTAGAGAAAGAACTTATAATTAAATATAACAAATATAAATGCCTCAACTAGTACCTTTTTATTTCTTAAATCAATTATCGTTCTCATTCTTAACTTTAATTGTATTAATTTTTGTATTATCTAAATATATTTTACCTTTATTTACATACAGAAACGTAGTTAGACTTTATTTAACTAAATTATCTAATAAATCTTAATAATTAATAACCCTCTCCCGCCCTTCCTATCCCGCCGCAGTGCGTATGCGGTCCACCTCGCCCCTTATGCTTTATGCGCATCGCCTAGCAAGGGGGAGCGAGGCTAGGGCAGAGCATGCGTTTCGCAACAACCGCTGCCTAAGGATGTGGGCTCGTTTCGCAGCCTAGCTCTCACCACTCTCCATCCCCTCCCCATTCGTTGAGGCGGGTATCACTGTGGAGGAAACTAACGCCAGCTAGGCATTAGTAAGCAAGGACACGTAATAAAAGAAGATAAATTAAAAGACAAAATAGTCGCTTATAATAAGCTATATTTATAATAGTACGGCCAATAGAGCCCTACGGATCCAATAAGGATGCCGGCAGGGCCTTATTTTAATTATAAAATAAATCAGGCATTACGCATAGACGAATAGTCCGATTATTGAGTAGCGTACACAAGTTGATATTTATAGAAGACATTACCTTTTTCTTTAATGTAGGGCCGGGCAAGGAGGAAGTGCGAGCCCTTGTGACGCGCAATGCCTGCCTAGTCTTCAACTTAATTTGTATAGTTTAGTATCCTTAAAAAAAATAATTTAAAAATGTTAGCCGCAGCAAAATACTTAGGAGCAGGATTAGCTTGCTCAGGATTAATCGGAGCCGGAGCCGGAATCGGTTTAATCTTCTCATCATTAATCGCTTCAACAGCTAGAAACCCTCAAGTTAGAGGACAATTATTCACATTCGCTATCTTAGGATTCGCCTTAGCTGAAGCTACAGGTCTATTCAGTTTAATGATAGCTTTCTTATTATTATACTCATAATAAAGTGTTTAAATTAAATTTACACTTAACCCTTTCTGTTAAGGAAGGGCCGGATAATCCCAGCGCAAACCCTGTCCAGCCTTGCAACGTCTAGAGACGGAGGACAGAGCTCATCCCTCCAGCCTGCTTCTCAAAGCTAATGGCATAATAACAGAATACCTAACTCTTTAAGATAATAAGAAGGATATTAAAGACAGGTTATTTTTATTTTAGATACTTAAATCTTATAAAATTTTAACCTCCTCTTTTAATTTATATTCTCATATTTAAAGCTTTATTATATTATATATTTATTGTTAGGCATTGAACTAGTCCGCTTATTAAGGTATGATTATACCTAGCAACAGCATACTCCCTTATACGACACGCAAAGGCTATGGCCTAGCCCTGACCCTTATGCGAGACGTTTTTGGGGCCTTATAAACATATCCCGCCCACTAGGCGTTGGCGTTTCGCTCCCTAATCCGTAAGCGTTGCTATCCGTTGCTCCCAAAGGGCTGGAAGCGCTACGCCTCCTGCTGCTAGGGGCTCGCATGCCGCCCCTTATGCTTTATGCCCAACGCAAAGCAAGGGGGATAGGGAGGAACAATGGGAAGGCCGGGTTATACTATTTTAGATTTATGATCTGTGAATTTTAATACTCCTTTACCTAGTTCAAATACAAAACCTATTGTAAGAACAGAAAAGAAAATTATAGCGATAGTAAATCCATAGCTTGATACTTGATATAATGTAACAGATATAGGATATAATAGTAAGATTTCTAAATCAAATACTAAGAATAATATAGCAACGATGTAGAAATGAACTGAGAATTGAGATCTAGTTTGCCCATAAATAGGAGTGAATCCACATTCATAAGGTGATAATTTTTCAGTATCAGGTCTATGTACAGCTAAAATAATATTTAAAGCTAATAGAATAAAAACTAATACTGGAATAAATAAAAATAACATTAGTAATGCGTTCATATTATGAATAGAATATATTTAAAGCAATTAGATGAATGCTATTTAATATAATAGAAGGTTTTAACATAAATAATAATAAAGATAATGTTAAAGTTGAAATTATAAAGCTGTGTGTATTATTCACAGTATCTAACTGTGTAATTCCCACCATTGTAGGTTGTTCTACTTCAGCACCTTGCCCTTTACCTGATGGTTGAGCTTGGCTATCAAAGTGCATTACTTTAATTATTTGTAGATAGTAATAAGCACTTATTACACTTACTATTATAGCTACTATAGATATAAAGTAGTATCCATTTTGAGTTGCTGAATATAATACTTGAGCTTTAGCAAAGAAACCAACTAGAGGAGGTATACCTGCCATAGAGAATAAAGATACTGCTAAACTAAGACTTAATAAAGGATTTGATCAGAATTGTCCTTTTAATTCAGAGATAAGACTGATATCAAATTTATTAGGTTCTTTACCTTCTACTTGTTCTACTGATGTAGAAGATACTGGGCTAGTAATACTTTTTTTCAAGATATAACCAAAGGCTAATAAGATAAAGAATGTATTTAAGTTAGTAATAGAGTATTGAACTAAGTAGAATAACAATGATTCTAATGAATCTTCAGTATTGATTGATAAAGCTAATAATAAGAAACCTACATGAGATATTGTACTATAAGCTAACAATCTTTTTATTTTAATTTGAGCTAAACCTACTGTTGTACCTATTACTAAAGATAAGAATGAAGCTATTAATAGTAAATTTTTAAGTCCAAGTCCTAGGTTAGTAAATGTTGAGCCTACAGTAGAGAAACCGTTTTCTGCCACTAATAAACCTAATTCTAAAGGCTGACTTGGTGTTATTGTACTTAAAATTTCAAAAGCTAATACTACTATAGCTATTTTAGGCATGATTGTTAATCAAGTTGTAACTATTGTAGGAACATCATTGTAAACATCAGGAGCTCAGTTGTGGAAAGGAGCTGCTGCTATTTTAAATAAGAATCCTATAAAGATTAAAATTAAACCTAACTGAATTACTGTTACAATATCGAAGTAACCTCCTTCTACTGAATGAGAAGCTGTATCTGAAACTAAAGTTAAAGAACTTACTAAAGCATAAATATCTTCAAAATAGATTAAACCAGTATAGCTGTATATTAATACACAACCTAATAGTATTAAACAAGATGATAATCCACCTAGTAAGAAGTATTTTAAACCAGCATTTGTAGCTGATTCAGAGTTTCTATATATTGTAGCTAAAATGTATACACCGAATGATTGTAATTCTACAGCTAAGTATAAAGATAATAAATTACCTGAACTTAATAACAATGAACTTCCTAAAGTTGAAAATAAAACTATTAAAGAATATTCTGATACTACTGGACCTGTAACACCTAATAAAGGTTTAAGGGCTTGTCCTCCTTTAACTAACCCATTAGATCAAGGTATAAGGATTAAAGCTGCCAATACAAATATAAATAGATCAAAACTTTGTGATAAAACTGTTATTTGGAATAAACCACTATATATACTTAATCCTGATCCAATAGACTGAATATATAAAGCATTATAAGCTAATGCTCCAGAAAAAAGAAATGATATAGAAGTTAATCTACTAATTAATAAAGGTGATATTCCACCTCTAGCTGAAACAGCTTGACCTAATGAAGATAAATTTTCTTGCCCTGAGGCAGTAGAAGCTACACTTATACTGTTAGAATTTTTATCCTGTTCTAGATTCAAGCTAGAATTTGACTGAGGTGCTAATGCAATTGCCATAATTAAAATCATTAAACTTATTATAACCATTAACTGTTTAATTTGTTCTTTTTATTTTAAAAGATAAAGAAATATATTGTCGCCCTTTGCGCATCGCGTTGCGCCACCCTCTCCAATACTAAACTAATGCAACCTACCTTATGCTGCTGAGCCCGCTTGCTCCCCGAAACGGATGGGCTCAGCCCATCCGCATCCAGGTGGTGCGCTGGATGCAGGGCCAGGAAAGGTCTCCCAGGATATGCGTTGCTAGCTAGATCAACCGCCTCAAGGGCCAGAGGAGGGACAGTTGCGCCACAACCACTGGCCTAGGTAGAATAAGCTAGATTTGAAAAGTATGATAAGGTAAGGCCTATATTAGATATTTAATAAGTACAAGTAATCAGATTCGAACTGATGATTTCTATTTGGAAGACAGAAGTTATACCACTTAACTATACTTGTTATTTTTTTAATCAGCCCTACCCGTTTGCATAGCGCGCTCCTCCTAACGGTTACAAGGGAGGAGGGCGACCCTTGGTGGATAGGTAGGGCTGAGAGAAGGGGGAGCAAATTATTGCTAGGGCGATCTCTAGCCATTAAATACTATACTAATAAGATTTATCACCTCTTTTATTTCTAACCTTAAACTTTATGGGAGGACGCTACTTTTCCAGCCCTCACTTTTTTCTTTCTTTTTCTAAGAACTATGCGATGCGTTGCTATCCGTGGTGGCGGGACTGCGTATGCATTGCGAAGCGTAAGGCGTTGCGCACATCCGAGGACTAGGGCCTTCTAGCATGAGGCTGGGCGAGACAGACAAAGGAACATCATGTTGGACTCGAACCAACAACTTTTTGCTCCGAAGGCAAACACTGTACCAATTCAGCTAATGATGCTTTATACTTTAAAGCCTTTATTACGCAAGGGGCCTAGCATGCGTTGCTCCCCGAAACGGATGGGCTGAGCATGCGTTTCGCAACAACCGCATCAACAACCGTACATCTTTTCTCCGATACTGCAATCTACATTAAGCCCTCTAACTCTCTCAGCCCCCTGCTAGCCTTACGCCTGCTTAACTTAGAGGGCAGGACGGTCTGGTAATTAGAAGTCTAGAAGTGGGCGACCCCTCCCTTCTAATTATATTTAAGCACAGGAAGAATCGAACTTCCATAAAATCCTTATCAAAAATTCATTTTACCTTTAAATTATGTGCTTTTAGCCTTTATCTCACTCCTCCAGGCGTAGGCGTTGCGCATGCGCATGTTAGGCTAACCGAACGGATGGGACCGAGGCAAAGTCCCGCCCAGCAACGCCTAATTCGTGAGGTACAAACGGATCAGGTAAGGGCGCAATATCTCTCTCGTCCCTGCGCGCCCGCCCCTTTGGGGACTGGGAGCGTAACGCCTAGGGGCGGGAGAGATATCAATATATGGAGAAAAGGAGATTCGAACTCCTACCTTCGTGTTGCAAACACGAATGACTAACCATTATCCTATTTCCCCTTTATTATTACCCATGGACCTAGAAAGTGCTATATGAATTAGTAATATTTATTCTTCTTATATTAATAAATTAGTTATCCCGCCTTCGTCCCTCTGCATTACCCTCTAGCCTTCTTGCCTGCTCAAGGCCTCCCCTCCCCCCTTGTTGTAGAGGCTAGCGCGCCCCTCCCAATTCCCTATCCGTATGCGTTACGCTCCCCGTCCCGCCTCGTGAGGCGGTTGTTGCGAAACGCATGCTCAGCCCATCCGTTTGGGGGAGCAAGCGGGCTCAGCATCATACGGATAGGGCTTAGCGCACCCTCCATGGGTAAAGGGGCGGGAAAACCGCTAGGACGAGCCCAACCGTAGCGGTAGAACAGAGACGGGATAATGAAGGGTTATTAATCCGGTGTTTGGCTAGCAGATCTATTGAGGCCTTTAAGACAAGGGATAGTGGTCTCCCATCCTAGCCTTCTCTGCGTTGCTTGCCCCCCCGAAACGGATGGGCAGAGCATGCGTTTCGCAACAACCGCATCAAGACTAACATGCTCTCGCCTCTCCCGCCTCCTAGGGAAGGGCTGAAGAGGTTTGGTATGCTAGCACCCCGGCCTTCTCTTGCTAGCCCTTTGGGAGCGGAACGCCTGAAACGCATAAATTTAATTATACGAAAGGAACATAATCAAAGGCTATTAGTAGACTAGGTACAAGTATTGTAAATGCAATAGCAATAGGTAACATACCTGTTCAACAGAATAACATTAATTGATCATATCTTAATCTAGGTAAAGTAGCTCTGAATCATACGAATAAGAAACAGAATACGCAAGTTTTAAGTCCTAAAATAATACTTTGGATACTTAACACAGAGTTATTTTCAAAAATTTCTGTACAATGATAACCTCCAAAGAATAATATAGCAGTTAAGCTAGACATTAAAACAATAGAACTATATTCACTTAAGAAGAAGAATACGAATATAATAGATGAGTGTTCAGTGAAGAAACCAGCTACTAATTCTGATTCAGCTTCTTGTAGGTCAAAAGGTGTTCTACTTGTTTCAGCTAATATAGATATGAAGAAGAATATAAATACAGGCATTAAAGGCACTATATATCAAATAGATTGTTGATTTTCAATAATATTTGTTATATTAAATGATCCTGTTAATAATATAACGATTATAACGGCTGTACTTAATATTAATTCATAACTAATCATTGAAGCTGTACTTCTTAAAGATCCTAAAAAGGCGTATTTAGAGTTAGCTGATCAACCTGCAAATAGTATACCGTATATTCCTAATGATGATAAGGCTAATGTATATAAGATACCTAAAGAGAAATCTGATAAAGCTAAACCTTGACCAAAAGGTATTACACCTCATCCTAATAGACTAAAGATTAATGTAAATACTGGAGCTAAATAGAATAATACTTTATTTGATTGAGCTGGTATTACTGTTTCTTTAAGAATTAATTTTAAAGCATCACTAAAAGGTTGTAATACTCCATAATATCCTACTGTATTAGGACCTACCCTTCTTTGCATTGCAGCTAATTGTTTTCTTTCTATAATAGTCATAAAAGCTACAGCTAATAATACTGGAACTATAACTATTAAAACTTCTAATAAATTAAAAAGGATATTCATCATATCATATGTTTATTTGTTTTCCTTTTTACCTGCTCTCCTATGTCTTATGTCAATACATAGCCAGGTGGGGGCCAAGCCCTGCCTCAGCAAAACTAAAGGTTGGGCTTGGCGGACTAGTCTTCCGCCCCTATCCGTAGGCGTTACGCTAAGCCCGCCCAGAGGGACTGGGTCAGGATGCGCAACGCTCCCTCGCCTCAACGGAAAGGGCTAGGACGGAAGGGGAGTGGGCTAAAAAGACAGAAGGAGTAGAAATATAAAGTTGTACTGAGATCTTCTCTCTCGTCCAAGCCCTCCTGCGTTTAAGCTAAACGTCTCATTCTCTACCCGTAAGCGTAGCGCATGTCCCTCTCCCCTTACGCTTTATGCTATCGCCAAGCTAGGGAAGGGCGCGCACCGCCTGGATTGGGAGGGCAGGAGGGCATCCCCTTACTATAAATCTTATATTTCTATTTATAACAAACAGGTGATAATGCCTTACTATCGTCCTGCTTAATACCTTTATAGGACATCTATGCTTGCTAGGGCCAAGCCCAACCAGTGTTGGGCTTGGCCCCAGCGTACCGCGTCCCTTGTGAAATAAAGGGGCGGGAGGCTAGCGCAAGGCTAGCCTTCTAGCCCGGGCCCAGTCCTTAAGTTAAATAGTTATTAAGCTACGAGAAGGTCTATTATTGAAATAGTAACATAATACTATATAATATAGTATTAAATATCACAAAGATTTAACATTATAAATAAGCCTAATCCATAATATTAGGCGTTGCCGGATAGGCTACTTTACTCTATTAATGAATCTTTCCTCATCCCAGCTCATCACTGACTATGCTAGGCTTAGGTCTACTCTGGCCCTTGCGCTGCGACTGATGTATCCTCGCCCGCCATCTCAGTCCCAAAGGGACGGGGCGCGTTATGCACACAGGGACGGGGAGGCAATGCGACTAGCCCTAGGTAGAGGTCTCCTTCACCCCTATCCTAGGCGTTGCGCATAGCTGCTAGGGGGAGGCAATACGAAACGCATAGCATAAGCCGGGCGGGGAGGGCAAGAAATATTAAGGTAAAGGGTTGTATAAAAAAGATTATAAAGAATTTGTCTCATTCGCCTTCTCCCTCTCGCTCCTTCCCACCGCATCGGGTGGCTAGGCGCTACGCATAGCATAGGCCGGGGAGGAGGGAGTTAACTTAATAGGACGGGATTAAGACATTGATTCTAATCAGAATAAGAATTCTTCATAAGGTAAAGCTTTTAAAGCTATAGGCATGAATCCATGGTATACTCCACATATTTCAGAGCATTGTCCTCTGAATACTCCTGGTCTTAGAGCTATGAAAGATGTTTGATTTAATCTTCCAGGTACAGCATCTATTTTAAGACCTAATGAAGGAACAGCAAAGTCATGGATTACATCAGTTGATGTAACTACTAATCTGATATGAGCATTAGCAGGTACTACTATTTTATTATCAACTTCTAATAATCTTAATTGTCCTACTTCTAAGTCACTATCTGGTACCATGTAACTATCAAAGTCTATTGCTTCATCATTTTCATTAATGAAATCAGCATATTCATATGATCAGTATCATTGGTGACCTATAACTTTAATTGTCATTATAGGTGTTACCACTTCATCTAACATATAAAGTAATCTGAAACTAGGGAAAGCTATAGCTATTAATACTAAAGCAGGTGTAATTGTTCAAATTAATTCGATTAATGTACCATGGTTAGAGTATTTATATACTATAGGTGAATTTTTTTGACTGAAGTTAATCATAACACTTAATAGCATTCAGAATACACCTATTGAGATTACTATTAAATAGAAGAAGATAGAATCATGAAGATCAATAATACCTTCAAAACCAGGAGCAGCACTGTCTTGGAAACCTATTTGTCAAGGTTCAGGAGTATCATTTAAGATTGGATTAAATATTAAATTTAATAGACTATTCATTTATTTTATTTTATTTTATTTTTGGGGATCGCCCCTAATTTATTAAATTAGAGAGCTAATTAACTAGAATAATTACTCATCTATAGATTATCTTATCCGTTATCTATTCCTAGTCAACCTTTGTTAACTAGTTTCGCTAGATAAGATAAAAAATATAACGTCTTTCTCCCTACCTACCCTATTAATGTAATTAGGTATTATCCTATCCTATACAGGGCTGAGGTCTACTAAGACCATACAGCAATGCGTTTCGCAAGAAAAGGATTTCCTGCCCATCAATATCCGTAGGCCAGAAGGCGTTGCGCCCGAGACCTCAGACGCAAGCGGCGGGAAAGGCATGGAGAAGGGCGTACCGTATCTGACTAACCAGGCGGCTTTATATTTTAGGCTAATATAGCCATTAGCTATTTTAATTATAATTAGAATATGTACAATCTAGTATTCTTAACCAGATTTACTTAGATAGTAGGATGGGACCGGGGGTAAAACCCTGTCCCTGCTAGCCTAACATATTTAAGTTCTAGTTCTTTATCCAAGACTTACTCATCTTTTAATTACACTCTAATTATAATTTAGCTAATTGTCTTAGGGTCACTTGATCTCCTTTTATTATTTAATAAGTAAAGTAAGATAGTTTAAATGCTGTAATAAGTTAGCAAACTATAGACTAGAAATAGCTTATGTACTAAAGCCTAGCCTCCGCATCCATATGCATAGCCTACGGGTACTGGGCGTGTGCGCTAACCTTCCCGCCCCGTATAGAGTGTAGGGTTATCACCCCGAATGAGTGATCGATTAAAGCTAATTAGATTTAGCTAGACTATTAGAACTAATTATAAATAGTATACCTGGAATATATATAAATAATAATCTTAAGTAACTTACTATAGAAGATAGATCTACACCAGTATCACTATTAGCTAGTGGTCCTGGTAAGATATTAATAATAATAGGTGCAAATAGAAGTAATATAATAGAAATTAATCCTAATACCATGTATAGAGCATAACTAGTTACTATACCTGTATCTCAGTTACTAATATTTTTACCAGTATTAAATAAGAAGTTAGAAATACCGAAAGGTCCTACAACTTCAATAACTCCTCTATCTAATACTTTAGCAACAGTATATCCTAATTTTAAACCAGCTCCAATTATATAGTTATTATAGATGATATCTAATAAATATTTTCCATTTAAGAAAGTATAAATTTTTCTACCTAAAGAATAATCAGTTAATTCTATCATAGCTTGTCCTTTAATTCCAGAAGGATTTTTTAAAGATAATTGACTATTATGATATAGATATACCGCTAATAGAGCAGCAAATACGCTACCTATTGTAGGTAATAATTTAATTAATAATGGCATAGAGAATTCAGCTTCAACTAAATTAATATGGTTAGGATGTATAAATAGACTATTTCCGAAGAAGTCTGTACCCATACCTACAAATAAATCAGCAAAGATAAATCCAAAGAATATACTTGCTAAAGATAATAGAGTTAAAGGTATAACTACACTTAAACTAGCTTCATGTGAGTTTAAATAATCTGATTTAGGTGCATTAGGATATGTTAAGAATACTAATGAAATTAATCTAAATGAATAGAAGGCTGTGAATATAGCTGTTAAAGTTCCTAAATAATAAGCAGCTTGACCACTAAATTGATATTTAGCATAAGCTAATTCTATTATTAAATCTTTACTATAGAAACCAGTTAATCAAGGTAAAGCCATTAAAGACAATGATCCAATTAATATAGCTGTATATGTAAATGGTAAGAATTGTAATAATCCTCCTAATCTTCTAACATCTTGTTGATCAGCCATAGCATGAATTACAGATCCTGCAGCTAAGAATAATAATGCTTTGAAGAAAGCATGATTTACTAAGTGGAATAAAGCTACGTTATATTGGCTTAAACCTACTGCCATAAATAAATATCCCATTTGACTAATAGTACTAAAGGCAATTATTCTTTTTAAATCATTTTGTAATAAACCTGATGAAGCAGCAAAGAATGCTGTTATTGACCCTACTCACATTATTACTAATAATGCTGTTGAACCATATTCTATTAAAGGTGATGATCTCATTAATAGATATACTCCTGCTGTAACTAGTGTAGCAGCATGGATTAAAGCTGATACGGGAGTTGGACCTTCCATAGAACCTGGTAATCAACCATGTAATCCTATTTGAGCACTTTTACCCATTGCAGCTAATAATAGTAATAGACCTATTGTACTAATTAAATTTTCATTTATATAAGCTGCTAAACTAAATACACTTGAATAATCTATATTTCCAAATACTCAGAATATAGAGAAGAAGGCTATACTTAATGACATATCACCTACTCTATTCATTGTAAAGGCTAAAATAGCCGCTTTGTTAGCTTGTACTCTTGTATATCAGAAATTGATTAGTAAATAAGATGATACTCCTATTCCTTCTCAACCTATGAACATAATTAAGTAATTAGATCCTGTTACTAAAACTACCATGAAGAAAGTGAATAATGATAAATATGAGAAGAATCTTTGGTTATGTGGATCTTCTGACATATATGAAATTGAATAAATATGTACTAATGTTGAAACATATAATACAGGTATTAGCATAGATACTGTTAAACTATCAAATAAAAATTCTCATGATATAGATAGATATTCTGAATCTATTCAACTACTTAAAGGAATTGTTACAGGTGAAGAACCTATTCCTACTTCGTAGAAAGCTATACTTGCTAATACTGATGTGATAAATAATAGGAAACTAGTAATAAAATGACTACCTGTTACTCCTATTTTTCTACCCATTAAACCAGCTATTGCTGAACCTAATAAAGGTAATACTAATATTGATAGATACATTAACTTCTTAATGAAATATTTCCTCTTAATCTATAATATGCTACTACTATACTTAATCCTATTACTGATTCTGCTCCAGCTATACTTATTATATATACACTAAATGTTTGACCTATATTATCATCTAACTGATAAGAAGATATTAACATTAGGAATGTTACAGCTAATAACATAATCTCAATAGAAATTAACATAAGAATTATATTTTTTCTATTTAAAATAAAACCTAGTATTCCTACTAGGAATAATAATAATGATAAATTCATATTTTCTTATTTTGATTCCTTACGGACCTGTGAAATGATAAATGTATAAAGAGCCTATTTTCCTTTTAACGTTCGATACCAACTACTTGTGATTATTTATGCGTGTGCGTAACGCCCTTCTGGGCGACCCCATAAAGGCTAGGGCTGAGCCCCATACCCACAATATATAATATCAATTTACAAGGTAGTAGTCTTATACATATTAGACCTTTTAGGTCTTTAAATTTTTAATACTTCTTTTAGTATCCTTCTGCTAGGCGCCGGTGGGGTCGCCTCAGCAGCGCGTCCTGATAAGATTAGCAGAAAGAAACTATACGAACAAAGAGACTTGAACTCTTACGAAAAAAATTCATGAGTACCTAAAACCCACCCGGCTACCAATTTCGGCATGTTCGCTTACTTACTTTTAAGACGAGGGCAGGGGCACAACGCCTCCCAGCCCTTGTATAAGTATATCAGGCAGAGGCTAAGGAAGCATACCTATTAAATAGGGAAGGCTAGACTCGAACTAGCTATAACTTAGTCCCAAACTAAGCAACGCACCACTTTGTTTTCTCCCCTCTTGTTATTACTAGCCTTATGAAACTAACGCCTATAGATCTATTAAAATTTCCTATCTAGTACAGGCAGGATGAGGCGGTTGATCCAGCAAGCATCGCAGCCCGTCCACATCCTTGCGAGGCGATACGCGCCCGCCCCTAGGGGGGGGGGGGGGGGGGGGGGGGG
>Ga0182004_10000056_pt1 | contig 40520 bp, 34 predicted proteins | sample Sormic07211540_1_FD_120479 | JGI IMG/M metagenome (GOLD analysis project Ga0182004, IMG submission 120479) | Endophyte microbial communities from Sorghum bicolor roots, Mead, Nebraska, USA - 072115-40_1 MetaG | ecosystem: Host-associated > Plants > Roots > Unclassified | place: USA: Nebraska...
AAGTGCGTGCGTGCGAGTGCGACTGGATCCTCCTTGCTGCCGCCGGATCGCAGCAGTGGGACGCAATCACATCAGCGTCACCGTATCGCATGGGCCATGGGCCAAGAGCCAAGAGCCAAGAGGCAATAGTTTTGGGCCTTGTTTAGATCTGAAAAAATTTTAGATTTCGCTACTGTAGCACTTTCGTTTGTTTATGGTGAATATTGTCCAATCATAAACTAACTAGAATCAAAAGATTTGTCTCGTGATTTACAGTCAAACTGTGTGATTAGTTTTTGTTTTTGTTTATATTTAATGCTTTATATATGTGCCGCAAGATTCGATGTAACAGAGAATCTTGAAAAACCTTTTGAATTTCAGGGTGAACTAAATTCTAAATAAATATGTCAATATAGAAAGTTGATTAAGTGTTAATTTTCATGTTTTTTAAGAATCTTGGTTGGCCTGCCTGGGTGGCTGCTTGTGCTGCATGTCAGCACGTGTACGAACCAACAGAACGAACGCTGGGCCGCCTATAGCTGGGAAAAAGAAGCTTGCTGATTATGCCTTTCGCTGTGCTGGCGCTTACGTGGATGGATAAGGGCAACGCTAGGAGATGGATGTGTCATGTGTCTTGTTGACAAATCGGAGGAAGTGGTCGTGGCGCCTTTTCTTCTCCGGTGGCTTGACAGGCAAAAAGCAAAACAAGACCGCAAGCCAGCACGTGCATGTACGCACGCTGGGGCTTGGCCCGCGGTTTCTGCCCCTGTCCCGGCGCCGGCGGCAAGCAAGACCTGCTCTGTGTCGTTCCTTGCGGGCTTGTGGGCTGTGGCAAGGACGGGGAAGCTGCATGTCGGTGGACGATTCACACTTCTTCACACCGACATCCGGTCCGTTCCAGAGCATCAGCACACCGGATCACCGGCACACAGGGAGGGAAGAGGGACTGGACTGGACTGGACTGGACTGGACTCGGATCCCCGGGATGGCAGTATGGAACACAGACGCCGGACGCCGTACCGAGCCATTCAGATCTGGCCCTGTACGCCCGCGACAGAGGCCGCGGATAGCGACCCGCGACGCCATGCGCGCCTCGGAATCGCGTGGTCAGGAGTCCAGGACCCCGCAAAAATCTCCATCTCCCCGGACCTGACCATTGCCCGCGCCGGAGCCGTCAGCTGATTTCCGGTTCGGTTGCTGCGGTATGGTGTCCCGAACGTGTCCCCCGGTGGCAACAGGGAAGGAAGGCTCCAGCCTTGTCAGGCCGCGCTTCGTTTTGGATCGCCTGTGGATCGGACATAAACTGACTCAGCTTCGTTTTGGTCTTACGGTGATGGTAACGGTACAGATGGACTACGGAGTCCGTGTAGCATGCACTAGAGAGCTCTGGATTCCTTCTCTTTTTTTTTTGAGAGAGAAATGAGATGGATTTTTTTAAGAGTATAATCTGAAACGAACGGTCGGTGGACGACGGTGGGGAACGTCTTCTTCGGATAAGTAATCGTGCTCCCGAATATAAGTCACCGATATAAACAACAATACCCAGACATGCCTAGTGGGAATGGAAGCATAAGCATCTGCTACGACTACAACGTCTGTTCCTTCCTTCGTCTCAGCGTATCGTGCACCGTTGATATCCGGATAAGCGTATCATTCATATTGGAAGAAAAGAAAGAGGTAAGCGTGTCGTTACTACGGTACACATCCTTTCAGTTGGCAAAATTTTAGGTTTTCAGGTACCGTAGCACTTTCATTTGTATTTGACAAATATTATCCTATTATAGACTAAGTAAGCTCAAAAAATTCATCTCATAAATTACAGATAAACTGTATAATTAATTTTTATTTTTGTTTATATTTAATATTGAATGCAAATGCCGCAATATTTAATGTGACGGAGAATCTAAATTTTTTGGTGTTTTTTTTTGAAAACTAAATAAGGCTTTTTTTTGAAAATAACTAAATAAAGCTTTACTCCTAGAGCTAGAGGTAACTAAAGTCTCGAAAAAAAACGTGCAAACCCACACATGTACATAGACAATACTCCGTCGAGGGCGACCTCTCGATTGCCGCTTCCTTTTGCTTTCGAGACGTCGTGGTCGATGGCATGGCTCCGCAAAGCAACGCCGCAACTGCTCATCTGCTCGATCGCGATCGCGATCGCGCCGTGAAAGCGACGGCCGGCCTGTATGATTCACGCGCACATTAACTCTACTGCATGCTTGTCTACTTCACTGCTGCCATCGACGTACGTACGTACAGTAGCGGTGCACGTACGTACAGCTCAGAACTGGAGTGAACTGAGCCTGCCGATGCTGATGCTGATGCTGAGCGTGCAAGGGGGGTATAGCGACGACGCCATCCTCTGCAGGTCGATTAGTTCCTCCTGCAGCTGGTCGCCGAACTGAACAACTTGAGGGCTTTCAATCATCTCGTTGTCGACTTCGGGGCTGCAACAAAAACAGCTAAGCTAGTGGCTTTGCTTTGACTCCTTTGAGCGAGCGAGTATGACAGTATTTACTCTGCTCTGCCCCCAAATGATTTTAGCTGAACGAATCCACTCGCTAATAATCCCGCACACTATTGCGCGCCGCAGTGCGTGTGTCTGTCTGCTCATCTACACTGCATGCGTCTGTATATATATATGCGCGCATGTGCGTATTACGGGCTTACGGCTAGCAGGACAGCTACAGGCCTACAGCGTCACAGTCGAGTTACGTTTGTGTCACCCGCCCGTCAGCGTGCCATGGTTCAAACGGTGACGATGCACACGCACGACCCAAGCAAGTTGGCCGTGAACAGGACAAAGGACGTCACTGCTTTGTTGGTGGCTTGTAGGGGCATGTTTTCTCTTTGTCGTGACGGAAATTTTATTGTTGCTTCCGTTTAGGGCGGTCGTTTTACCTCCATCTGTTTTTTTTCTAATTAAAAAAACCTAGCTCTGATGAACACGTACGTGGCAATTCTGTGCCAATAATATCAGTCTATCACTCGTTCAACTTCAACGCTGCGTCATGAAACTGGAATACTACGCATTGACGTTGTCATAGAGGGTGTTGAACGCGTTAGTAGAGCGCGCTCTCTCTCTTTGAACGTGATACAGATACGAATGGTTAAAGTACGCAACTCCACATCGTCTTGTTCGTTTTGCTGATAAATCACGTCAGAAAGTAATATTAGATTCGGCTAATATGTTGAAAGAAGAAACTCCTCATATATTGTATCTACGCACATTGCTTCGTAAGGTTTTGAGAGTGATAAAGCCTATGGCTGCTTCCGCTTCTTCCTATAACAATTCTTTTTAAAAACTACTACGATCACGCCACGTCGTGGCAAGTTTATATGACTTCAATCTAGAAAGATAAACACCTGAAAAAAAACTAGAAAAATACAGTAGATTTCAGCATAAACTCATCGACTGGTAGCTTATTTGTCTAAATTTATATGTCGAATCTACTAATTATTCAATAATGTTTTTTCCTCGTAGCAATTGGGTGAATTTGACTTTTCAGCCTATGATGTGATTATTTTAAAAGAGAAGAACAATCTCTGAAAAATCTTGTATCGACATCCTGTTAGGCCTTGTTTAGTTCACCCTAAAAACCAAAAACTTTTTAAAATTTTTCATCAAATCGAATCTTGCGGCACATGCATAAAGTATTAAATATAGATAAAAATAAAAACTAATTACACAATTTATCTATAATTTGCGAGACGAATCTTATAAACTAGTTACTCTATGATTAGACAATGTTTGTCAAATACAAATGAAAGTGCTGCAGTATCGTTTCCCAAAACTTTTTGGCAACTAAACAAGACATAAGTTCTGACCTCTGCTGGTGATTCCCACCCCTCCTTCCCATCACGCTGTGCTTCTGCCATGTGGGCCTCGAGGACCGTCCTTGTGTGCGTGAACCCACCTGTCCCCCGCTGGACGCCTTGTTCTCCGTGGATGTCTCGGTGGCTCGCCACTTGCCCCCCGCTGGACGCACTACGGACTACGGTCACGGCGCCAGGCCGCCAGCCAAATACTAATCTCAAACGCAAATAAAGTGCGCTTAGACTTGGTGCCGTTTTTTCTTTTTCCCGATCATGTGATTGATCATGTGGCTGAGAACGCGTCAGCTCAAATCTCTCCTCTCTCTCTCTCTCTCTCTCTCTCTCTCTCCTAATGCGGGTTACCGAACAACACACTGCACGTTTCTGATCTGAACAAAAAAACACGCGAGTCTTGAATGGCACCGACCGTGCGCATTGTTTCATTCAGCGAGACGCTGCAGCGGGCGCCCTCACAGGCTTTGCTAACGGACGATGACACGTGGGGTTCTCGTGCGGGTGGGGCACCGCTGTCTGTGGCCTGTGCTGGGTCGGGCTCGTTTCCTTTTTTGTTCGGTGGCGTCTGGCGTGGACGACGCTGGTACTGTGACGGCAGGAGCAACCGAGTAGGCAGTGCACTCTTCCTTTCTGCACCCTGGGTAAGTCCATAAATACAACTTGACCCTCGACGCAGTGGAGAACTTGCTCGCGACGCGCGGTCGACATCTGTAATTCCAATACAACACGCTGCAAAGCCTGAAAGCAAAACTTGCTTGATCAAGAAAAGAAGGACGCTTTTTTGTGACTGCGGATAATAAATTAATAATAAAAAACTTCGGTGTAAACCTTGCAGTAGGATTCTTTAGGCACTAAACATACAATAGGATTCTCAAAAAGTTACACGTGATATCCCAGACGTATGTTACATAACTTCTCAGAAAGCTGCACAAGCTATACATAAAGTATATATACACAGACAAATACAAATACAAATACACTCAAGTTGAAGTTTGACTTTCTAGATTAAAGGTTGTCAAAATCAATTCTAAGGTGAGACACTTTAACTTCGATTTGTTCTAGATAAACAAACCATGAGACCCTTTTTTCAAGACTAACTGTATCTGTCGCTGAACACAGATACAGCCAGCACCAGAGCAAATCGTTTTTGACTCGTCGCCGTCGTCGGAGCCAGTTCGCCGTCAGCCTCCAGACCACTGCCGGTTTCTCTGTCGGTGTGCAATACTCCGGGACTCCGGGGTCCCCGCCGCAAAAACGTCCCCACGCAGCTGCATCGCACCTAACACCTCCTCCCCGCCCGTCCGCCCGCCTATAAAAGCCGGCTCGTCCCCTCGCGCTCCTCTCTTCTCCCCATCTCCATTTTTTTCCTCCCATTGATTTTGCATTTTAGCCCCTCAGGAAGCTCCGATTTCGCGCCCGGTCCGACGGCCCGGTTCCTAGCGTGCTCTGCTCCGATCGAGCGCGCCGTCCCGTGGGGGACCGCTGCGAGGCCTCTCGTCCGGCGGGTGTGGTTCTCGGCTCGGTTCCGTTTCTTCCCGCACAAATCTCGTCTTTTTTGGTTCAGATTTGGATTCTAGGCGCCCGTCTGGGTGTTTCTCGTGTGTTTCGGCTTCGGTTTCGCCGATTTGGTGCCGGATTCGGTGGGTTCGGGCCGCATAGCCTGGATCTCGGGCGCAGGTCTAGCGCTAAGAGCCCTCAGATTGGGGATTTCCTGCCGGAGGAAGCTTTTCAAGGGAGCTAGCTGCAGCAGCTCTTCTAGTCTCTGAAGGTTTCACCGTTCGCGGTGGAGAGGGATTAGCTTGAGGAGTAGTTTGGCAGGCTCGTTTATTGCGTGGGGTTTTGGGTAGATTTCGTGTAGTGGTGAGCAAAGTTTGGTGTCAAGTCTGGTGGTGGAAGCCCTCAAGCTGGAGATTTCCTCCCTCACGACGCCGAAGGAGCACACCGGCTTTGGAAGGAATTTCCTGACATCCCAGAGGTTTGCACTTCCTCCTCCTTTTGCAAAGCTAGATTTTCCTTGCTAGTCTTACCTTGTACAGTTGTACTGGCTAGTATTGGTTGCTGATTGAGTCTTGTGAAATGTCAGGCTGCCGATTTCCTCCCTCCCAAGAAGCAAAGCAAGGGCTTTCTTCTAGAGGAGCTCTTCCAGTTCTTTAAGTTTGTGGGCCGTGGCTATTTAATCTCCATCTGCATCCCAAGTTATTCACAATTCTGTGAGACTGGGAACTCCGGATTTGGTTTCGATAAGGTGTTCTGGGAATGGGGAACCAATGCCCAAACGGGACCCTTGGGAGTGACTACTACAACCGCCCCGCGTCTAGGTTCGCTGATGGATGCCTCGACGACGATCGGTACTCTGACTTGAAGAAGTTTGACAAGCCATGGCCTGAGGTGAACTCATTTAAGCCAACTGCTGCTGGTATTTTGAAGAGGGGATTGGATCCGACGGCTATAACTGTCCTTGAAAGGAAGACGGAGGACCTAAGGGAACATTATATCATTGGTCGCAGGCTTGGTCAAGGCCAGTTTGGCACAACATACCTCTGCACCGAGATCAGTACAGGGTGTGAGTATGCATGCAAGACCATCCCAAAGCGCAAGCTCATAACTAAGGAGGATGTTGAGGATGTGCGCCGTGAGATCCAGATAATGCACCATTTGTCAGGCCACAAGAATGTTGTTGCCATCAAGGATGTATATGAGGATGGGCAGGCAGTGCATATTGTGATGGAGCTCTGCGCCGGTGGGGAACTCTTTGACCGGATTCAGGAGAAGGGACATTACAGTGAACAGAAGGCTGCAGAGCTTATAAGAATCATTATTAGCATCGTGGCTATGTGCCATTCCCTTGGGGTTATGCACCGTGATCTAAAGCCAGAGAACTTCCTCCTTTTGGATAAAGAAGATGATCTGTCAATAAAAGCAATTGATTTTGGTCTATCTGTGTTCTTCAAACCAGGTAGGACATCAAATTTGATGTGTATCAAGACATTCTTTATTTATTGCTATTTTAAAGCTACAATTAATGTCATAGTGTCTACACGTCTACTTTGCTTACAAGATACTGTAGCTAGATAGTAGTGATGCAGAATATTATCGTCTGCAAGCATCCTTGAACCTGACCCTATGAGCAACAAACTAGCCTACAACACTAAGCCATGACCTATGCATTGTACCATCTCACTGATCCGAAATTCATACAATTCTTTACTTCAGTAGTGTTCCTGCTTGTTATATGGAATGTCTTAGACCAATAAGTTGCCGCGTGCTATGTGCTTATGCCCCCTGTTCGTCAAGGCTTATTGTTGTTTATAAGGCTCAGTTCATATCAATCATTTTTGTGTTCTATGTGTGATTTGTGATGGGTTTATGGATTAAACCTGGATTTAAACTGCAGGTCAGGTTTTCACTGAGCTGGTTGGAAGTCCATACTATATTGCTCCTGAGGTACTACACAAGCGGTATGGACCGGAAGTGGATGTGTGGTCAGCTGGAGTGATGCTCTATGTTTTGCTTAGTGGGGTGCCACCTTTTTGGGCAGGTTACTTCTATTCTCAGGTGTTATATTCAGCCATTCAGGGCAACTACATTTCTGAATTGCTAATGAATATGATTTGTTTTACCAGAGACACAACAAGGTATATTTGACGCTGTTCTGAAGGGACACATTGATTTTGACTCGGACCCATGGCCTAAGATATCTGAAAGTGCAAAGAATCTCATAAGAAAGATGCTCTGCCCTTGTCCTTCAGAGCGTCTAAAAGCCTATGAAGTACTACGTAAGTATATCTTAAATCTTGCCTGCATCTTCAGTCAATTCAGTTGCTGCTGTCTAGCTGTTAGCTCTGTTTGCAGCATAGGTTATGCTCCTCGCATTGTTTTAGGAATTGCCAAATTCATAGTTCTTTACTGGTGAAACTGAAATATACGCTTGCCAGGCCATCCTTGGATCTGTGAAAATGGAGTGGCCACTGATCAGGCTCTTGATCCAAGTGTTCTCTCTCGGCTCAAACAATTCTCTGCAATGAACAAGTTAAAGAAGTTGGCTCTGAGAGTGAGTATTTTATTCACTTCACTACTTTCATCTTTGTATTGCAATCATGATCATGCATGTTTAATTGAACTCTGTACGCGTTTTTTTGTTGTGCCTTATCATTTGTCCCTTTTGGATCTGGAAATGTTTTAAACTTTTCACTGCATATGTATTTGGCATCTTCTGGTAGACAATTGCCTTGATCTCATTTGGACTCTACCTTACAAATTTTAGAGTCGAACCTACATACATATTCCAATTAACACAGTAACTCATACATGATAATAAGTGGTCATGCAGTTAGTTGCCTCCATACGAGCTACAGCATTTTCAGGCTGACCACCCTGATTCTTTTCACTCTACGTGGGGATACAATACAATGCACTAATTATGCTAGGGTTTGAGATTCAGTTCAAAATACTGGAATATGCATTATAACATGTTGGATTCAATTTTGTTTTGTTGCCTTTGATTATGCATTCTCCAATTTCCAGTTATGTCAATATTAGATGTTAGTTTTTCTGACTCTTTATGTACCTTCAGGTGATAGCTGAACGACTTTCTGAGGAAGAGATTGCTGGGTTAAGACAAATGTTCAAGGCAGTGGATGTTCAAAATAGAGGTGTAATTACTTTTGGTGAACTTAGACAAGGTTTAAGAAGATATGGTACTGAATTAGAGGATAGAGAAATTAGTGATATAATGGAAGCGGTAAGTGTAATTAGTCGCCTTTAATTTAATTCAGTAACCAAACCATGCATTTGTGTTACATGACCTGCTGTTAGCCCGTCAATGCATTTTTTCAACACCTAAGGAAAAGTACCTAAGCAATGCATTTATTACATAATAGCAACTCTCTATTCTTGTATGCCATGCATCTGTTTTTAGATAATATCTGCTCCACTGAAGTGCTTCAGCAAAAATTCTTGAATCTTTCGCAGGCTGATAAAGACAATAATGTGACCATCAATTATGAAGAATTTATCGCTGCAACTGTGCCTCTTAATAAAATAGAACGTGAGGAGCACTTGATGGCAGCTTTTACTTACTTCGACAAAGATGGAAGTGGTTATATCACAGTTGACAAGCTTCAACGAGCTTGTGGAGAACATAACATGGAGGACACATTCCTTGAAGAGATAATTTTAGAAGTTGACCAAAACAATGTAAGTTGGTTGTCTTACTTTAACCACCGTATTAATGCCAAAAGAATTTTAGCACTAATGTCCATTGCTTGGGGGTACCTAAACATGTCGACCTCATTCGAGACCTTTGAGTCATGTGGGGTCGCATTGTAGGAAAACATTGCAATGGTTCCTTATCCTGAATTATATTTTACATTACTTAATAGAATATATAAACACCTTTGGTCGCTGGGCATCAAACGTCACACCACCCACAGCTGTCGATTTCAGCTACCATAAAGGATAGAAAAAAAAGTAAATATACTTGGACTCTGTCATTGCCAATCCAGTGACACAGCATTCACCTTTTGATCTTGAATTTACTCGTGAGAATTCTCCTACGGTCCTACCCGATAAGTTTCCTATGCTTGGCTATTTTTTGGCATTTGACCTGAGAAAACAGCAGTATATTACAGAATTATATGACCTGGATAATATATGGTGAAAACCACGTACAGTTGTTAGGACTACCAAGTACTAACAATGCCTATGCTGAGTTTTATTTTACTGTTTAACTAATGCATGTGCTGATGCTCCTTGTGTCTGCTTTTCAGGATGGTCAGATTGACTACGCTGAATTCGTAGCCATGATGCAAGGCGACAAAGTTGGACTTGGGTGGCAACCAATGGAAACCACTTTGAATGTAACCTTGAGAGATGCACCTCAAGTACACTGTCACTGATGCAATCGCCATGTACAGATTTTGTTCTCTTCTCTTATTTCATTGTTTCTCCACAACCCGAATTCTGGTTGTTGTGACATGTACGAGAAGAGAGCAAATCAATCAATTCATTTAGTAGTATTTATCCCAAATAAGTGTGGGCTGGCAAGTAGTATATAGTTTGTCATGAGAGACACTAGTATATATATATATATAGTAGTGGTATATATTGGTTTATGTAGCTTGTGATCCTGTCAAGCGATTCAATCAAAATACTAAAAGAAGTGCATTCAGTTTGTTCGTTTTGTTACAGGTTGCATGAAGATGAAGGGAATTCTGTTTTCTGTTGTCATGCCGCTTCGAAATGTGCTAACGCAACAGTGCAACGAATTTATCATTTTATTTTACCGGTCAATGCCGTATAAGTGATCATTTTGTGATTACACGCTACGCCTGCAGGCACATGTTCTGCCAGTTTTTGCATTTGGGAGCCAAACCAGTTGGCAGTTGATAGGCACGCTGCGGGAAACCAGTTGCTACGCAGCCTAGCAAAAAGGCAGTCGGCCGAGCCGGATGCACGAGATGCTTCGGCCTACCAGCCGGTGAAGTCTGAACGAAACCGTGGGTGAGGTGGTAAACAGCGGACGCTGCTTGGTTGCGCAGGCGCCCCCGCCGCTCCGAAGGCACGTTTTTTGGTCTGAATCCTGAACAATTTACTGTGCGGTTCTGGAAATTCAATGTTTTGCTAAACGCTAAACAGCCGGTAACCTACTGTTTAATCACCGTTTGAACTAAACCTCCATTTTAAACTGGATAAAAACAGCCACTTAAATCGAAATGGTGTAAGAGATTTAAACGATTGTTAAGACATATGCAAGATGTCCATTTACACGGAATAATCGTCTAAATGATTGTTAAGACAAAGAGTGCTGAGATTAGACAGCCAAGCAGGCAGTGTGCCTTCGAAGATGCCAATTTTTCATTTTGCTCGTCAAGCAGCGCGTTTTGTTCTTTGTTGTATTATGACAGTGTATGGGTATGGCGGCCAATTGGCTCTTTCTATTTATCTACGTACTCTACACAGAATCTGGCCGAACCTGGGTGAAGTCATTGGCCCCGAGGTTAAGTGGTCTCCGTCACCCGGCGCTCGTGGGCGGCTGCGATCTCCTGCGAGACAAGAGCAAAGCAATGCAGGGTTAATCTCTGAACTCACACTGGAGCTGAACTGTACAGCTATTTGTGTCGATCGATCGCTGGAACTGGAACACTTGCCTTGACGTCTCCGTCCGTGGACAGAACGCACCGCGACGTGACGGCGGTGCCGCCGCCCAGAGCCCAGCCGACCTCGCACAGGAACTCGCCGTCGCCGAGCTCCTTGAACGCGCTCCACAGCTCCTTAGGCAGCGTCACGACGCCCTCCGCGTCCCTCAGCACCTTCCTCGGCTCGTCGGGCGACAGCTCCGCGAACTTTCCCTTTTCAACACTCATCACCCACTCGTCAGTGAAACTCTAGCTCGCCAACGCGCTGATCAATCATCGGCCGATCGGCGAAAGCTCTACTCTGCTCACCGTCTCGGGGTCCAGCTCGGTGGAGAACCTCGCAGCGGCGGCGTCCGTGGTCTCCCACTGCCCGATCACCTCGGCGACGTCGAGCTTCTCCCCCGCCGCGAACGCGGTTTCCCCGACGGCGCAGCCGCCGAGCTGCTCGCCGTCGCGGAACGGGCCGTACCACTGCTCGGCGAAGACCTTGACCCCGCGGAGCCGCGCCTCCCTGCCCAGCGCCACGGTCTGCACCACCCGGACCCTGCCGGCCTCCTCGGCGGGCGCGTCCGGGCGCACGACGCAGTGCTCCACCTCGAGCACGGGCGCGGGGCCCCTGGGCCACGCGGCGACGTAGGACCCCGCGGCGGCGTACGCGAAGGCAGCGGCGGAGGCGGCGTGGCGCTGGTGGGAGGTGTGCACGGTGGCGGCGTCGGCCTCGCACCCCACCGTGGGGAGCAGGCGGACCAGGCGGTAGTGCAGCGCGCACGGCGTTGCCGGGTCCGCCAGCGTCGGGCACTGCGTCTGCCAGTCCACCACTTGCACGCCCCACTCGCGGTACGCCTCCGGGACCACGTTCTCCGGCAGCTCCACGGGGTCGCCGGACGCCGTGAAGTCCGCGCCGAAGCCGTCCCACTCGCCGGACACCCGCGCCGCGAACTCTGCCCACTTGCTCTTATCTGCCCGCCCGCGCGTGGGTTCTTCATCCATGCATCAAGGTCGTTACAAAAGGAGTATATAATATGTATGTATATCCGGCAGAATCTATCTTTTGCATTGGAGGGTGTGCCGTTATGGGTCATGGGTTTAGTGCTTTTCTTGACGAGCATCATCTTACGAATAATTCGAAGAAAAAAAAAAGCATTGCGGACAGAACATTCCATGAACATGCTCCCAGCTTATATGCGTTCCACAATCCACACTTCCACTAGCAAGAGCCAGTAGTTAATAGCAGGAAAGAGCGTGTAACCTGGCGGCGCGCCGGCGGTTGTCGCAGCGTCGGTGGCAACGGTGCTGGAGGTCTCGGGAGAGACGACTCGCAGTCCCGTTCTCGCCGGCCGCCTCCGTGATCGAATCCCGGAGCAAGACGGCGATGGCAATAAGGACGCTGCGGCCGACGGCGGGAGGAGGGCGCGGTGGTGGTGAGCGTCGGGGAGGAGACGGGGTTGCGCAGAGAGAAGCGGCATTATTGCAGAACGGGATCGATCAATGGGCCTTGGCTTTTCTACGGTGGTGGTGAACCTCTTGGGATCTTGGATTCGATTCCTTTCCTCTTCTGGTGGCGCGTACGAATTTCGCAATCCAACTCAGGTGGCGGATAGAGATAAAACATGTGTGGGCGTGGTTGCCACCGAGCTAGTGGTCACCGCTAATCGGGCCTTTTATCGCCGGTGACGGCGTTGCTCTGCTCCAGATGAGATGCCGCAAGGTGCTCTGCTCACGTCCATGTCGGCTCCGTCCCCGACCCTCATCCCGCTGACCTCCATCGCCGAGCTGCGGCAACACCACTCGCAGCTCATCCGTCTCGGCGTCGCCTCCCACCCGGCCCACGCGCGCCGCCTCCTCTCCTTCCTTGCCCGCGACCCCGACTCCCACTTCCCGTACGCGAGCCGCCTACTGGCGCACCACCCTGCCCCGCACCCGGCGCTCTTCAACCCGCTCTTCTCCGCGCTCCCGACGCGCCACGCCGCGCGGCTGCTGGCCCTCATGCTCTCCCTGCCCCTGCACCCGGACCACTTCACCTTCCCGCGCATCCTCCCGGGCGCCCAGCCGCTCCACCTGGTCGCCCAGCTCCACGCGCTGCTCCTCAAGCTCGGCTTCCACGCCCACACGCAGTCGCTCAACGCGCTGCTCGCCGCCTACCTCGCCAACGCCAGACCCGACCTCGCCTCCCGCGTCTTCCGCGGCGGCGGCGGCGACGCTCTCGACGTCGTGTCGTGGACCACCATGGTCGGCGGGCTCGTCAAGCTGGGGCGGGTCGACGACGCGCGGGAGCTGTTCGACGGGATGCCGGAGCGGAATCTCGTGTCGTGGAACGCGATGATGTCCGGGTACGTCAAGACCGGGAGGTTCCTGGACGCGCTGGAGGTGTTCGACGAGATGCGGGCGCGCGGGGTCGACGGGAACGCCTTCGTCGCGGCTACCGCGGTGGTGGCGTGCACGGGCGCCGGCGCGTTGGCGCGCGGGAGGGAGGTGCACCGGTGGGTAGAGCGGAGCGGGATCGAGATGGACGACAAACTGGCCACCGCGGTGGTGGACATGTACTGCAAGTGCGGCTGCGTCGAGGAGGCGTGGCGTGTGTTCGAGGCGCTCCCGGCCAGGGGGCTCACGTCATGGAACTGCATGATCGGCGGGTTCGCGGTGCACGGGCGGGGCGAGGACGCTCTGAACCTGTTCGGACTGATGGAGAGGGAGGGCGTGGCGCCGGACGACGTCACGCTGGTGAACGTGCTCACTGCCTGCGCGCACGCCGGGATGGTCAGCGAGGGTCGCCACTACTTCAACTACATTTCTCAGAGATATGGCATTGTGCCCAAGATGGAGCATTACGGCTGCATGGTCGACTTGTACGGAAGAGCAGGGCAGCTGGAGGAAGCCAAGAAGGTTATCCAAGACATGCCGATGGAGCCAGACGTCGGCGTCCTGGGTGCGCTCTTCGGCGCGTCCAAGATACACGGCGACGTCGATCTGGGCGAGGCCATTGGGTGGCGCGTCATTGAGCTGGATCCTCAGAACAGCGGCCGCTATGTGCTTCTGGCGAACCTCCTGGCCACGGCCGGCCGGTGGGAGGACGTGGCCAGGGTCCGGCGGCTCATGGACGAGCGGAATGTGAGCAAGGAAGCCGGGCGGTCAGTGATCGAGGTCCAAGGTGAGGTCTGCGAGTTCCAGTGCGGTGGCCTCTGCCACCCCCAGGCGGAGGAGGTGTACGCCATGGCCAGGGACATGATGAGGAAGATCAGGGCAGAGGGATATGTGCCCGATACCCGGGACGTGCTGCACGCCATTGCAGAGGAGGAGAAGGAGACGCCATTGCTTTACCACAGTGAGAAGCTGGCCATCGCCTTTGGGCTCCTGCACACGAGGTCCGGCGACACGATACGGATCACCAAGAATTTGAGGGTCTGTAGAGATTGCCATGAAGCAACGAAGTTCGTGTCTCGCGTCTTTGATCGCGAGATTGTGGTCAGGGACAGGAACCGGTTTCACCATTTCAAGGATGGGCTGTGCTCGTGTAAAGATTATTGGTAAAATCCATTGATCATTATACGTTATACTCAAATCCATTAGTTCCTCTAAAATACTTGGAAATAAAAATTTTAGTACGTGACCATGGCGAATGGTAACAAGGTTTATACGAAACTAACAAAAGGAATCATGCATAATCAGATAGCGAAAAAGACTCTATCAACCGATTTGTCATAGATAACCAAGCCCAACCATGCACTAGGCAATGGGAGATCGGGGTGAGCGTGGAGCTGAAACCCTGGTTGCAGTTGCAGGGTACTCAGCTGCTAGTTGCACTGAAATAGTTCCTAGACACTTAACTCCATAATAATCCGCGTGATATTATAGACTACAGATATCAACACTGGTATAAACCTTAAACACAGAAAGGAAGTTTTTATCATTTGTCCCCAATCCATTGGGTCACATGACATAGGAGCTCCTTTTTCAAGCAGTCCATGAGGGCAATGGCATCATCATCAAGATGAGTCATGTTGAACTTGGCAATGTCAGGCTTGAAGGTGACCTTGGTCCAATTTTCCCCTTTCAAGGAAAATGTAACCTGGGGTTCAGATTTCTTCCCCATATTTTCAGAGAAAACCTGCAATAATATCGGGTTCAAACATCATGCTCCATATCTGAACAATAAGGTGGATCTTAAGAGGTACATAACAATTAAATCATACTATCATCACTTGGTTGATTCCAGATAACATAAGTTTTCTGATGGGAAAAATCTATACACAGCACCATTAACTTTGGGCAGAAGCTACTTTGGCAGATTCAATTACAACACCCAAAACTATAACATAAGTTTGACACCTAAACTGTAGCAGCTATGCCATTGCTCTCCACAACCAAAGCCGTTCATCGAGCCAGATTTGGGGCACTTAAGCGGCAGGGAGGGGTTGATTTGCCAATGAATCAGGGATGTTGGCATCAGCAATGGCCCTCATGCAGTGCACGTGCTCAGGGCTCACTACCCCCTGATGTTCTGAGTGTCTGACTTCATGTCTTGGTCTCAGCTAGGTCCCCGTTAGTGCACAAAAAAGACTCATTTCGGGCGAGGTCAGCTTGCCTAGAGCCTGGTCTTGTCTTCAAACTGGTGGAATGCTGGCCATTGGGCTACCTGGCAGTCGGCAGATGAGAATTCTCCATTTCAAAGGTAGCCCGGCCTTAGAATACATGTGCTGGTTGCAGTGCAGCCGTGGGTAAACAAATATTTTCTAATACATATGCTTGACCAGTGATATATCCATCCTATCCTATACTCCTCAGAAACACCAAATCAAAGGAAATGTAGCTTTCTACGTGCAATCAAGTGTTTCATCTTCCCTTCTGTAACCGTTTTTTTCTGGTTTTAATATATCTTCAGTAGGGGTGCAAACCCCCTCCTGTTTCTTCAAAAAAATCAAGTGTTCCATGCATCCACCTTGATGAGTTATCAATTTTTTAAACAGAAGGACTGAAATACAACAACCAGTTCCATCCTCCAACTTCCTCCATTGCTGCTGTGACGCTCAAGCACTCCTCAGTGTCAACGAGCAGCAGGGTTCCCCTATCCCGCTCGCATTCCTACTCTCCTGTGACGCGATGCTGCCTGTTGCAGCCACCCTAACATGTTGAGCCTGGACACCCCGACCCTACATACCCCTGCATATTGTGAGGCACTGAGGCCGGTATCCACACTTCCACCAATCGTCTTACGCCCTTACCACCGCGTCCGTCTTCTCAGGCCATTTTCAATGGAGGTTTTATAGAAATTTTATGTACACACTATATTGATGAAGAGAGAGATGATAAAAATTTCATAGGAGTAGAGATAGTTTTATATGGATGAAACTCTTCTGCACCATTTCCAATTGTTTTGAAAACTGAGCCATAAAACCGCCATTGAGGATGACCTAAGACAGCAGATCTCCATTGAAACTGCAACCCACAAAACCCCAAAGGTCAGGTGAGTCAGGAGCCAGAGACGAATTAAGGTCCCTGCAGCATACTTATGCGTTCGTCCGGATGTGGTTTGCTTTCTACAAAAGCGCAAAACATACGAAGAGACTGCCGAATCACATCTCACCTGCTTGTACTTCCTCTCTCGGCGTCTGTCAGCGACCTCGACGACGAACTCCGTCGAGAATATATTGGCAAGCTTGACGCCGTAACTGCTCCTCCCGCCAGAGACCTCTTCCACGTTGGGGTCGCAGACTCGCAGTTGGTGAGGTGGCCAAAGACCATCTCCGGCATGTCGTAGACGCCCTCCTCCTGGCTGTGGACCTCAATCGGGATCCCGTCCCCGTCTCCGTTGTAGAAGACGGAGATGCGGCACTGAGCGGCGTCGATTTCAACGATGAGGTACTTCATGGTGGGGTCGTGCTGCTTGTTGTCGGCGGCGTAGACGAGGACCTCATCGAAGATCTTGTAGAGACCTGGTACGTAAGTGACCTCGCGGTGCTTCATCCTGGCGCCCTCGTAGACCCAGAGCTTCTGCGTACGCTTCTCAACCGAGCCGATGTAGACGTCCGGTTGCATGAGGATCTCCTCCCGCGGAGTCTTGCCGCCTCCGCTCAACAGTGGGCTGACCATGTCGCCTCCACTCGAGGTTGAGCTGTCGCCGGAGCGTCTCGATTGAGGCTCGGTTTTCATGGCGGCGCGGCACAACCGCCACGGCGGGCGCTAGAGTTTGGTTGCTATATGGACGCCCGCCAAGTAGGAGTGGGCATGGTTTCTCGGTTATGGATGAAATTCGGTTGCTAGAAAATGGAAACCGATCTGTTTCGAAAAAAAAAAATTATTTTACAAACTAATCTTTACATTGAATAATGCTGCTAGTTTACATTGAATAATGCTGCTAGTTTAGAGCAACTCCAATAGATATGTTATTTATGTTATCTAGACTATTTTTTATATTTTAAAGCAAAAAGTAAAGTCTAACAGATGTGCTATCTGATCTAAAATAGCAAGTCTGCTATTTCTAAATTTTCGCTTGTCATTTATAACATGTCGTCCTCACTATCTATCCTATACATTGTAGTTTAAAATATAATTGGAAATCCTACTTCTCAATATGAGAGTTCATGGGGAGCTCATGGGGATGAAACGAATTCAGTGTTGGTGAAGGGTTTTGACGAATCTGAAAAATCCAATTTCTCAATCTGCGTAGTTTATGGGATGAACCGAGCTTCTTGGGAAGTGAATGGCAATTGGGGATTTTACAGCATGACGTATGGGCTGTTAGGCCAAATAGGCAGAACAGACAGCCAATATTTGAGCCAACAAACAAAATCAGCATTGTTTCAGCAGTACTTTTCAGTGAATGAACAGTGTCTTCCTCTCGCAACAAATCAGCATAGGCATCAGCATCAGTTCGAAATAATATTTCTGGCTCATTACAAGAGAACTGATCGAAATTATGTTTCATCATACTAATAACACACTCAAAGACAACCTAATGCAGACTGGGGTAGAAACAACTGTGCGAACAAATACTCAAGCTATTTTCGCTGTAGAGAAGTCCATCTCCGGGTGCTGCCACAGAAGAGAAGGAAATGAATCAAATGCATGAAATAGGATGAGAAGCTAAACCTACATACATATATCACGACTGAAAGATGAAGCTGGCTTTTGGCACAACTTACCTGAGACCTGAACTTCTTAAGAATTTCTTGCTTTTGCATTTCATCACTTGTGGGAAGGCCCATATGCTTCTGGCGCTGGTCAAACTACAAACCAGATTAAAGGATTTTAGCTATTTCCAAGGAGCAGCAACAAATATGTGCATCAGATTCTGCGTGTCTTACCATCATCTTCTCCACAGTTTGTCTAGTTTCAGGATCCAAATCAGAGAGTTTGCTGTTCTCGGGTTCCACCTTTTGGGTATCAACTTCAGGGTCACCCTTTATCACAGATTTCCACCACTCCATTTGGTTGTGCTTTGTAAGAAATATGGACAGAGTGTTTCCATCCTCTATAAAATGTTATCATTAGGAAACCATACTTCTGCCAGTAAGGGGCTTAAGATTAAGATGGAAGAAAAACAGGCTCCGATGCAGACATCCCAGCTCAGCAGCTGCAGCCATATAAAGTAGTGCAGTGAAACAGGCTGAAAGCCAAGGACTTACCTATGCTCCAGAAGCAATCATCAACCTTAACTGCCTTATATAGCTCGCCCTGATAATAAAGAAAGTAACAATAGGAAGTTACAGCCCATAATGTATTGTTGTAACAACACATTTGGTTCACCAGAAACATTGTCATCCCATAAGATGAGATGAAACTTTTTATTGTTGTAGCTACTTACATCAACGATAGGTGGCTGTCCCTTCAGGCCAACCTTCAGATGGTTCTTCTTTATATCAAAGACCACAAATCTTGATTTTGTTCCTTGAGGAACAGGAATGGTGATGTTAACCTCTGGCAACTGTTGAGTCCACGAGTACTCCTCCAAATTAAGACCATTGCCAGCATTTGGTTCTGATTATTAGGAAAATTAGATATTCTATTCGGAGATCCTGTAAAATGTAAAAGTACAAATCGCATCTGAAGAAATTGTCTTATAGATGAAACAATGAAAGAAAACAATTATTAGGCAATCATGTTAGCAATTTATTTCAACTTATATAGTTTCACTTATAACGTGGTACAAACCCAAGTCTCAACTGAATGCCACAACAGAGGAATAACTTTTGCGGACTGCAATCGACATTGGATCATGGATACTGTAAGATCAGCTAGAAGCTAATAAGGGCAAATGAAGTTCTTTTTGTTCCTAAGAAGGCTGTTATAGGTTCAAGCATTTTGTTGCCTGCAGATACCAGTAATGGAATGCAGTTTGAAGATATCAAATGGTGTAAGGATACCTAAATCAATCCGCATTCGTTGATCAGAGCATCAGCCCCAATATATCTAGCTAACCAAAAACTATTCTTATCCTAACTCCACAAACCTAATCCTCCGATTCAGAATATACGAGATGAGGCTTATGGAAGTTGGAAGTTGGAACCACATTTAGCACCAAAATCCCTAAAACGCAGTAGCAATAACAGATTCAAAACAGGGCAGAAAGGGAATAGAGCACTCACGTCTCACGTTGCCTTCCTCCTTAGCCACCTCCATGCTGTTCTTCTCCACCGAGCTCTCCAGTTTCTTCTCCGTCGTCTCCGCCGCCTCCTTGGCAGCCCTTTGCGCCTCTGCCGCCGCCCCTCTCCAGCGCCGCCACGAGGGCCTCCTCCACGCCGTGTCACAACTCACTCACAACTCCTGAGCCTGGACGGCAGGACGCGTGTAACTCAAGAAGGAGAAGACGTATAGTAAAATTTCCGTTTCCATAAGACAAGAGGCCCAAGCCCAGCCGCCAGTTCATCGTGATGATAAGGGCCCATTTGGTATTGTTTTCCTTTTCAAAAAATAGAGCCCGAAGTAAAACAAGGAGCGAACAAAATTATAGGACACCCCAAAGTAAACGCAACGATAGTTTCGACACTCTCTCCCTAGAAACGATTCTCTGTTAAAACAGAATCACATGCTCTATTCCATATAAAAAAAGGATCACTTGCTGAATTCATTTGGCCACCAATTCAAATTCTCTCTAAAATGAACGAAAATCTATGCAACGTCTTTTTGGGTGATTCTACCTCCTAGTGTTAAAATGAAAACGTTTTAAGGTGGTTGAGGATGAAGTATTTTTGGTTTTTTTTACCACTAGCAAATATGTTTGTAAGTTGCAACGAAATCTAATACGTATAGAAATTAGACTCCATACCATCATTACGTGAGTCGTTATAACGTGTATAAGCACGAGCCATGCGTCTTAGTCATATATGAATTTGGAGGATGCGACCCAATACATATTAGAATTGAGTATTGTATATCTGTCATCGCAAGACATGATTTTTTTCTAACTCGTATGAGTATGTGTCATAATTTAGATCAAATAAAAAAAAGTAAGACTCTCCACTATCCAGATAGTTAAGGGAAGATGGACGAAAATCAATAGGGTAAAATTTTAGCTCTTTAATATTAGACATAGATTTGGTCTATATTTAAGTAAATTCCATCCAGAATTAGAAAGGTTTGGCCCATCCAATAGACACTTGAACACACCAGGATAAGAAAATGAAAAATGAAAAGGAGTCATCATTTGACATGGTTTCTAGTTTCAGTTTCTTGGCAGAAACTAGATAAGTTGCCAGAGGATCCATACCCGCGTATTTTGATATAGAAACACGCTGAAACGCCTACGGAGTACATTGCAACTTGTTTCAACCAGCTAGCCAAAAGATTTAATAGCATCCATACCCAACTATTTTGTTGAAATAGAAACAAGCTGAAACGGCTACACATTGCAGCTTGGTTTCAACCAAGTAGCCAAAAGATTTAAATAAAAGAAACAAAACCCCTACTTTCTTAGGAGAAACCAATGGAACATTTTAGTCCCTCCGTTCCAAAAACTTGTCAGAACTCAAATTTATTTCCCAAAAAATTGTCGTTGGAGAGCCCTTGGAAAAGGCAATGAAGTGCACATATATCATCTGAACCGCGCATTCCCTCTATTTGCCTAATCCAAACTCCTTAATTTTAGTTATATGCATAGGTTAACTGAGTCAATTACCCACATCACAACGAGAAGTCAAATTGGTACCATGATCATTTGAGTTCATAATAATCTATCTGAAACTCTATAGAATATATAGTAAATTTTTGGACGGAGTGAATATCTTTTTTAAGAAACTGGGTCCCCACTAAACAGTCCATTTCATATTTGAATAGTCTATAGTGATTTCCAAGTGAACTGTATTACAAAAAAAAAGTCAAAATGCCGCCGGCAAGAATTTAAGAAACTGCATTGCAAAGAAAAATTCCCATGGAATGTACGTAGTTTCTGAGTTTCCATTCACACCATATCTAAACATGTTTCTGAAAGAATATGTACATTTTACAACATCAACGCTCGAATCCTTAGAATGAATTCGACTGGAGCTAAAGATTGCTAACCCAATTACTACAAACCGGTGGCGCCTAACGAGGATGGAATTCGAGTGGAGCTAAGATTGCCGGCCTCCTCTTCCTCCACGGCGGCGCGGCAGTGGCACTCGTCAGAACGGTCAGGAACCGACAGCCGTGTCGCCGCCGGAACCGGACGACGAGGAGGCCTCCTCGTCCATAGCAGCCTCGCACTTGCGGCAGCGCTTGGGCTGGGGCGGCCGCTTATCGGCGGCGTCGCCGACGACGAGGACGCGGCGGCACGAGGGGCAGGAGGAGTGGGCGGCGAGCCAGGTGTCGATGCACGCGACGTGGAAGGCGTGGCCGCACTGCGGCAGCACGCGGACCTCCTCCCTGGGCGCGAACTCCGACAGGCAGATGGCGCACTCCGTCAGGACCTTCGCCTCCGCCACGGCGTCCTCGTAGGCGAGGCTCGGCAGCGCCCTGAGCGCCTTCTTCTTGAGCCCCCTCCTGGCGGCGGCCTGGGCGGCGGAGGGCGCCCCGGCGCGGGAGCGCGCGCACCGCGCGACGGCGGCGAGACCCACGACGCAGATGAGCGCGCAGAGGAGTGCCGCGAGGATGACGACCACGTCGGAGTCGACGGCCAGCGGGCTCGGCGCCTCGGCCGCGGGGAGCGTCGGGTACTGCGCGGAGTTGGTCTGCAGGAGCCGCCGCGCTGGCGACGCCATTGTTGGACGGATCAGGGCGGACGGGGGCAGGCTGGAGTGGCAGCGCCGCAGTGGTGGACTGGTGGTTAAATGGATGGGAGAGGAGGAGAGGAGGCTAGTCTCTGGTGATCTGGCCGGCCGGCTTCTCGGCTCGGAGATGGGCCGTTGGCAGTTGGGACCTGTTCGAGTGCTCGTGTCCTCGTGACATGGCGCCAAGGCAAGGCAAAGCGAGCAGGCGTCACGCGTCCGGCGTCCCCCACCGCGGAACCTGCCCTTGCCGCGCCACGCCACGGCAACGAGGGCCAAGGCCGTGGCCCATGACCGCGCCCACGCCACGCCTGGGGCCGAGGACCCCGCGCGACAGCGAGCGCGCGTCTCGGGAAGTCCGCCGTGTCGCTCGTGCCGGTGCGTGGGGGAGAAAGTTCACGCTCTCTTTAATATAGAAATAGGAAAAAACAAGATTGAAATGCCCATGCAATTAGAATTCTATAGAAAAGTTATATCCTAAGATAAGTAAGATAAAAAAGCAAAACAAAACAAGAGGTCAGACCTCATGCTTATTTTCCAACAAATTTTCAAAGAAATATGTAAGTTTCAATCCTTTGTTCCAAAGACTCTTATAGGAAAAAAGATCTTATAGAAATTCAATCTCCTAAAATATTTTGTTTATTTTTTTCTCCATTTCGAAGAAGGTCTTGGTAGGAACGGTGTCTTAACTTCTAAAGTTCATTTGTTTTTCTCTTTTCAAAGAGGACCTAGATCCAAAAAGGTTTTAGATTTAACACTGTAGTATTTTTGTTTTTATTTGACAAATATTATCCAATCATAATGTAACTAGACTTAAAAGATTCATCTCACGATTTTACAGGCAAATTGTGCAATTAATTTTTATTTTAATCTATATTTATTGTTTCATGCATATGCTGCAAGATTCGATGTGATGAAGAATCTTGAAAAGTTTTTGTTTTTTGGTTGAACTAAACATGACTTTAGTGTCGGAAGGTACACGGTGCGCACGAATAGAGTCATGTGAGGGAAGTCCGCGAGTGCAACTTGCTATAATAATAACGAGTTGAAAACAATATAATCTATGATTTAGGAGATGGTTGCTCTAACAGATTGAAAAAAAACATATATCATCTTTACCTCTTATACGTGAGACCCACAAATCAGCGGATCAATTGTTTCCTTCATTTTATTTCAACTAGTTTTCCTCCATCTCAAGATCTTGCAAACTCTTCCATCCTGGTCTCTCTCTCTCTTTCCTGGTGGCCAAAAATCTCTCTTCGGTTCGATTTTTTGATGGTAGCGCCCCTTCACCCCACCTGTAGTGATTGGTGATACTCTTGCATATCTTTAGATAACATAACATTGCAGTGGATCGAGTGGTAGGAAGAAAAAAATCTAGAAAAGGAATTTGATAGTTCAAAAAAATAGTAAGTTGATGGAAAGAAAAATTATTAGACTTTTTTCACTTATTCTCTTGTACCATAGTCTATGTATAAAAATGATTTCTTTTCTCAATCTAATAAATGTTACTAGGTCGTTAGCGCTGTAAAAAAAAACAGAGACGGTCCTTAAAGGAGCAAGGGCATCCACTTCGGATACGCTGGACGTGTCTATATGTATGTATCTAATCACGTAACTATTGCTTACACAAACACACCTGTCTTGAACTCACGATGACACCATAAACCCATGATTTGCTTTATAAAAACCGTATTTACTGTTTTTTATTTTATTATTATTATCATATTTTTTTTTATATCTAGCGCTCGACGAGGAGGTGGTGGCCTAAAGGCTCGATGGATAAACGGACGTGGGGTTTGCAAATTGCAATCATGCTGCGCTCCTTTGTTCGCCTCGCGTGCGGCGTCTGCCCTGTCCGTAGGTCTCGCACTTGGCGTCTTTCCCGTGCCCGTGAGCGGTAGTGGTGGCCCGGCAGTTGTTGTGCCCATCAATCAATCAACGGAACACGATGCCTCCCATCATCGCATCGTCGTCGTACGCAGTACTAGAATCGGAACAGGCGTGGCAGGAAGCATGTATAAACTCGTTGCATTGGGAGGAGAAGACCGGAAGTCCGGATTCGGGAAGGGGAAGAAATGGCCTCGGAAAACACTGCTGGGTTTGGATCCGAGGCAAAGGCAGTCGTTGGCTTGCACGTTTCTAGGAGAACTCAAAGGCAGTCGTTGGCTTGCACGTCACATCTCCGCCGCCGGACAGTGTGAGAGAGTGAGAGCAGGCCCCAGAGAGGATGAGCCAAGTCGATAGGGTGGGTCTTCATCAGGGTTAGGCGGCTAACATTGTCGTGTAATCATGTGGGCCGTGGGCGTACGTAAAGAAGTTGGGAGCATCCCGTAACCTGCACTGCTTTTTTCTCGGCTAACAGTGATCGTCTTCTGGACTTGATCACTGATGGACAGGCACTACACTTGGCTAATCAATCTTTTGCGAACTTTCCTGATAGCTTTTTCATGGGACGAATGATTATGCTACGCAAGGTACAGATGCTGGTGCAGCGGTAAATCCATAGGATCATGTCCCGTGGGAGATAGGATTGACAAAAACGCATGAATTGGACATGAACGCATATGCAAATCAAACCAAAGAAATAAAAAAAAACATATGAACTCTGCAGGAATTATGCGTTTTTATGAACTGTAGGAAAAAAAAACACAGAAATCAAACTCAAGAGAAGTTCTTTTTCCCTGAAAGTGATTCATGCGAACCAAAGATACAAAGGACGCCACGATTCCTATATAAACCAAAAGACAGTACAGTAACTCAATCATAGATTTTTTTTTTTCGACTAATCCAAGTGGAGGATTCAAATTAAAACCTAGTACCATGCACTTGGTAAAGCAAAGGGCAGGTCTAAAAAAAAGTGAAAGAAAGCAAATATTATTCTCTTCACCAAATCAAGATCCCACACCACAGGGTTTCGTTGTATGTCACGAAAAGAGAACCAACAAACCGCCTATCGTTGCTCTTTACATGTGGTCCCAAAGAATCGTGAGTGCAACCAGTGTGATCCTGCCAAAAGGCCAGCCCTGTCCAGTCTCAAACATGTGAAGCGAGCACCTCTTTAGCATCAAACCTTGCTGGGCTTCACAGACAAGTATTACTCACTATCTTAGCAGATAGTTACATGTGCAAATGCGCCACTAAACAGGGTATCCAAAGCAATTCCCAGCTAAAACTTTTCCAACAAAGGATTCACACATTCAGTTCAAATGATGACGTTCTCTGTGATATTTTTATCAAATGCAAAATTGAGTCAGCTCAGAAGGATTACAGTGATTATCATGTTACATGGTCATTGCAACTTCCAGTCCTCAACTGGGAAACTAGATGGTTACCGACACAATCTCTCTGTAGTAGATTTCAATATTGGGGTAAACCATAAACCCAGCAAAGACAGTCTAATCGCTAAAGATGTATCACGCCACAGCACCACTCATTTGCTCAAATCTCACTAATGTACTCTAAAAGAGATTCAACCTCCTGCCTCAGTGCGGCAACTTTCTGCTGCTGCAAAGCAATCCTGTTCTCTACATCTTGCCCACGCAACTTCTTCTCAAAGCTGTCGACAACAGTGGAATGCCTTGTCATGAGCTTCTCCTGCATCTCTCTCTCCTTTGCAATCAAGTCCTCTACCTGCATCACCCCAAAGCACAGTAACCAAAATGGAAGATTTGCAATTAGTAAATGCAGAAAAGGAAGTTGGCCAGTCTCAATGGACAGTGTCACTGCACGGTTTCACATACCAACACGTCATCAAGATTGAAATGAAACCATCTATGAAATAACCCTAGCAATGAAGCATTTTACTTTGTTGTTTCCAAGGCTAAGCAAAGCATTTAATTGCTGAAAAATGATCGGATCACATGCAAGATGGTGAAACAATCTGGCCCTCAGTGGGGATTTTATCCCGTTTCACCGCGTGGAAAACAACGCCCATGGAGTTTCACCATGGTGAAACTACTTCCTTCTCTCTCCTCTTCGTTTCATGCAAAAAATGCAGTTTTGCTGACATGACGCTCTAATAAATGTGCATGACATCCTGGTGAAACCCCCACTAAGACCGACCTTAGAACAAGTTTCTCAACTTGCTTTCTCGTATGCCTGGCATGAGATAGTTATTGGATAATAATAATAATAACTAACCTTTGGCCATATCTGATAAGACTGGGGAGATGACTGTAGAGTCATCAACAGCGGCTTCAGATCTTTTGATAGCTCCTTAAACTGTGCGTCAGCAGCTTTACGAGCTGCCTTGCAAGACTGAATGTCTCCTGTCCTAGACAAATCACGCAACGAGGCCTCCAGTTTATCATGAACTGCTAAGCATTGCTCAAAGATACCCTGGATTTTCTGAACAGTGGCTTGCACCTATACCATAAAGAGTAAAATAGCCAGCAAAATATTAGCACTGCAGAAAATAACAGGCAGTTGCCACAATATCAAAACTAGAAGCTTGCACTGCAGCAATTCAAGATTTGTTTTCCAAAACTCAGGCCAAACATGACTTCCTTAGCAAGGCATGTACTCTAAAATTAATTCATATTTACAATGAGTTGCAATGGTTAACTTAAGTCCTCACTTATGCAAATTCTCTTGTTAGTTTTTAACCAAAACTCTGCATCATGAGCTCCAATGCAGCACTCAAAAGACGTTAGTGTAAGCAGAATAGACAGAATTATTATTTGAGGACATCCAAGGTTTTCCTAGTTAGAATATCCTTCCATAAGTAATTTTAGTCCCAATTGACATATAAAAGCAACAAAGGAAAAATGATTCGCCAGTTCATGTTATATATTACATCCGCAGATCTACTCCTGCCAATAAATATCTACTTAAAACCCTTGGTAATTAGGTGCAGAAACTCATCATCAGTATATTATTCAGTATTATATGCCCAGGGCCCCACAGTTAATGCGGCACATCATATAAGAAAAATATAATGGGAAATATTTGCAGCCTTGTAAAACAGTTTTCAGCAAGCCTATTGACTCATGATGTGTGTATTCAAGTAATCGCGTACCTCATCCCATTGCAGCTTGGCCAAGTAGGAAGGAGAGCTCTTGGATATTGACATATCAGTACGCATGTAAACAATACAGGCCACAAACAGGAGGAAGAAACCAGTAATCAGCATCAACGGCTCTGTGAGCAAGGATATGTTGCTGAATTTGTAGTAAACCTGCATATTGCAAATGATTCATCAAATAAGTTTGCTCAAGTTTATATGTATCTATAAACAAACAATTTAACTCACTAGAAGTAGCTCAAGTAAGCATTCATACTGCAACTTTAGTGCTGTTATTTGTGTTGGGAACCAATACTTCATCAACTGATTATTTGGTCTGACCAACAGTTGAAGCACAAATTACCCTTTTTCATGGAACCGTTAATCCAAACAAATACCCGAAAATGAATCTGGTGACAAACCTGGAAATATAAATTATGCTCTGGAATAACATCAGGTTTCTCCAAGACAACAACTGGCCTTCCAACAATGTCAAGGTGTGAATACTTAACCTGCACCAAAAATCACTGCTTTTAGAAACAATAAATAGGATAACTATTTAGCTCACTACACCATACAGTGAGAAATAACCTCTTGCCGCTGCTGTGTTGGAAAGGGAGCTGAAACTTCGATATCCTTTGATCCTTCAGGTAGAACAACCTGTTCAACAAAGATACTTATACAAGGGGCAAAGACAACTAATGCAAAGGCATGGAATATGAAAAATTAATAGTACATAATACCCTGTCATTATTCTTGCTATCCACATTCCTATGATCACAACAGAAATAAAGATGGCAGTTTATAATGAATACCAAACACACAATGGCCACATAATCTGCAAATTATGCCATGTAGGCTTAAACTAATGAAATATAATTTATTTGTTTGATGCACATTCACATGTACCTTTACAACAAGCTTTTCAATGAGAACTTCCTCCAATGGAGAACCAAATGTGATATTGAGAAATCTCTTTCCATCAGAATAGAAAACAAAGTCTTCAAGTGGTAAACCATAACCAACAGTGAAGGTTGTTTGCCACCCACCAAACAATGGAAACCTTGGTTCAATTTCCAGTTGGGTCTGAAATAAGAAAGCTTGATCTTTGAAACTATTTTGAAACCGGTGTTGAAAGCTTGATGAGTGAGATAGCTAACAAGATTACCTTCATAGAATCACTCCACACATGTGATGTTGAAATATTACCAATCTCATCTCTGTAATAAATAGAGTGTGCCCTTGGAGGCAGTTTTGCAATAAGATGCCTAAAAGATGAAACACCCCTTACGTAAGGTCTAGATTGATAATCGATCCTGCAAAGGAGGCAGATAATTAGTTACTTCTGAACATAACTTATCTCTCCAGTTACAAGTTTAGCTACTTAAAAATTGCAATCGAAACTCAGAAAGGAGAATAACCTGGAAAATTCACCCTTGAGTCTGGCACCACCATGGGCAATGTTGTAGTGTTCTGTAATCTGTACATTCCCCCAGTGGGATATTTCAATCTCCCTTATAACTTCCTTTGCGACTGCAAAAGGATTGTTGTTCTCAAAATGAACAATCACAGGTAAGTAGGAAAACGGGGGAAGATCATGAAATGGTCCATATTTCAGTTCTGAATCCACAAGTTTTGCATTTGGATGCCTTGTGTATGATTCAACCCTCCCGCCAGGCAATCTGATAGCAAGTGTCTGTGCCTTAACAGGGTAAGGTGACAAGTAATGAGCACTATCCTGATAGACAACAAGTTGTGCTTCAGCTTGAGTGATTTCTTCTGGGAATGGTTGAAGAGAGTGTGTGAACACAGTCAAGACATCCAAGTACAGAGTCTTTCCCTTCTCCAAAGGTTTGGGCAACAATGCTGAAAAGAACGTCAGGTCCGGTGGAGCTCCAGAAGGTTGAACAACTTCAATTGGCAGAATAGTACTTTGACCCTTCACTTTTCCTTCACTGCCGAATGCTCTAATAGCTGCCAAGTTCTTGGCTTGGATATTGGGAAAAGACAGTAAAACTTGAGAGACAGGGTCCGGTCCAACATTTTCAACCTAAACAAAGGGGGAACCATGCAACTTTTAGAGCAACAAAGCAAGGCTATGTTCCACCTAGAGTCCTAGACATGAGAACTTTCAAGAGAGATGTTATTCTATAACAAAAACAGAAAAGTTCCAAAGAATGTTAAGGATTTCAGGGCTGACACATTCACTGAAAAGCATAAACATGACTAAAATATGGAAATATAGATGCCTATACATAAAACAGAACTCAACAAGCATCACTAGAAACTGGTTTAGAAAGCATATGGCTGTTTCGTAGGGCAGATAATTGGGTATATTGAAATTCTGACAGTAGTAATTTAGGCAGTGGTGAATAGAACAGCAGTCAGAAATTGCAACTGGATTTCAGGACTGATAGTGCAATGCTGGTATAGTGAAACAGGCCAACCCGCTTCATTATTATGTAATATGTTAGACGCAAAAAAACTGAGTTCAACAAGTATCATCCACTAAATTGGTTCAAACAAAGCTGAAAATTTTCACGGGACAGATAATTAGGCATATTTAAATTTTGGGGGCAGCAAATTGACACTGCTGACCTTTAGCGATGAATTTAGTATAGATAATTCACATATGAAAATGAAACTGCTAGCTTCATGGACACATGGCAGCGTTCTAATCAAGCTGAGAGGCAACAGTGACATTTCAGACTACTAAGAGATGCGAAGTTGGACAGGCATGAACGATTCATAAAAACACGAGAGAGACAGAACCAAGCAGCAAACCTTAAGGGAAGCGAGGATGCGGACGATATGCGAGGTCAGATCAACCTGCGAGGAGAGAGGGGGAAAACGGACACGTTAGATCCGAGAGCGCTGAGGCGGGAGAGAGGTGGGAGCTGGGCGCCGAGATCTGGGCAGCGAGGACTGTACTGACCCTCCGATCTGCCTTGGAGATGACGAGATCGGCGCGCGCGGTGGAGGCGAGGACGCCGGCGAGGACGACGAGGAGAAGCGCAGCGGCGCGGCGGAGGGGCGGCGGCGGAGTCGCCATCTTCCCGCGGCAGATCGCGTCGGGGAGCTGGCTTCGCGGTCGCGGCGAGATGTGAAGAGGAGTTGGCTTTAAACCCTCGGGTGTCTTCGGGCGTGTGCGCCTGCCTGCGGTGAGGAGACGCTGCGGCCGGACGGGTCAGTCGTTTCGGGGGTTTTGGTGCGAACTCGACCCAGTTCCTGCAGTCTTGAGTCGTTTACAAAGTTTGGCTATTGTTATGGAAATAAATTTTATCTTTTTGCATAATTACCAGCTATCTATGAATTATATGAGACTATAAAATGAAACTTTATATTGAGATAAGAATTCTATCCAAACTAAAGATGGCAACGGGTATCCGAAACCCTATGAGTTTTTACTCTATTAGGGCATGGATTTGGGTCAATTTCTCTACCCACGGGTTTGTTAATGGGTAAAAAGCTAGACCCAGTGGGTTTATGGGCATGGATCTGGGAATGTAGTATCCAAACCCGTAAACCTATGGGTTTTGTAAACCCAGTCCATGATAACAAAAGTAGTTTATATCTACCCACCTAATTTATATATCACACACACTTTATATAAATAAATTTTAGATAATAAGGTATGGAAACAATTTTGAGTTAGTATTAGAAAAGGTAGAGAAAATGTAGTGTTGTCTACCTTGGTTTTAACAAGGAAAACGATCCAACACGTGTTTGTTTTTAGTTATTACTCACAACATGATGTTTTTAGTCGTATATCGCCAACCAGAGGAGAGAGTGGTGGAATATATACTGTTTATTAGTGATACCTAGGCAAACAGTTAAAATCTATAATATTTTTTTCTTCTTAGATTAGAAAGACAAAAAGATTGAACTACATGAGATGTTTATATCTAATAAATATCTATGAAATAATTTTAAATTTTATTGATATCATGGGCGACCCGTGGGTACCCGTGACCTGAATGGGCATGGGTTTGGGCACAAAACTAAACCCGTGATGGGTCATGGGTTTTTTAACGGACAAATTTTATTTTCGCGGGCATGGGTTTGGGATGGCAAAACCCAGCGAGTTTGTACCCGTTGCCATCTCTAATCCAAACTATGAAACAAATGTACTTAGAACTGGACCATATAGAACACTCACCCATGTTATTATATGTCAGCCAACCCACATAATGTTTGAATAATCCATCACTTATACAAGATCTAAAAAGATGATAGGTTATTTAGGGTTGATGTAAATGCACATTTGATGTAAGAATTATCACTCCTTAATAGTAATTACTCCCTTATTACAAGATGTTTTAGTTTTTCTATATACATAACTATTGCTTTGCATTTTGAGTTATAATCTATACTGTGACATCATGATTTCGTTGGATTTGGAACTATAATCCACATTATTATTATTAAGACAACTCAAAAAAAATGAGATCCCTTGAAAGCCTGCAATTAAGAAAGTTTTCACTATTTTTATCACGGGAAATAAAGATCGGGCAACTGAAAACTTTGGAGGATCTGCATCCGACCCAAGCCGACCGCATCGAGCTCCACCAGTGAAGACAGGCCCGCCGGCAGCCGTGCTCGGGACGCCGCCGACGCGCGGACTACACCACTGCAACTTCGGACTTCCACCCCAGGGCGCCTGCCCGTAACCTACCCAAGCACGGCCCCGCCATGCGCGCGGAGTTCTCCCAGATCAGCGCCTTAACCGCCGCGGCCGCGCACGTCCTCTGCTTTGCGGGCCTTGCTGCCGCCCACGCCCTCGCTGGCCGCGGCGCGCTCGTCTCCGATCCCGCGCTCGCCCTCCGCCTTGTTGTGGTATTTTCACTCCCCCTCCCCGCCTCCCGTCCCCTCACCTCGCCGATGCCGGCGGCGTAAACATATCTTCTGTCTCCCCATCTCTCCTTCCGACCCGAACTGATCATTTTTCTCCTTCACTTAGGTTTGTGAAGCGCCCATAGTCATCGCAGTGTTCAGCTACCTCCGGCGTGATACCCAAAGCTGCTCGGTATGGCGCGCGTGCAACCTGTTCGATTCATTGTCGCTTTAAATTTTTGGTTCAACGATGGGGGTCATCAGGTTTTCTTTGCTTTCAGTTTTTCAAGGCTGTTGCGAGAGGATTGATCGGCTTGCCTGTGGGTTGGTTCTATATCTTAACTTAGATTGCGTTCTTACTTTGATACATTGCTGTATGTATGAATGTGAAGCCTAAAACGAACAGCTCCATGCTGCAGATCTGAACCAGTAGTTAGGCTTGTTTAGATTTGAAATTTTTTTGGATTTCGCTACTATAGCACTTTCGTTTGTTTGTGACAAATATTATCCAATTATGGACTAACTAAGATCAAAAGATTCGTCTCACGATTTACAGCTAAACTGTGTAATTAGTTTTGTTTTTCATCTATATTTAATGCTTCATGCATATGCCGCAAGATTCGATGTGACGGGGAATCTTGAAAACTTTTTTGTTTTTGTGGTGAACTAAACAAGGCCTTAGTATTATCAGCGTGTTGGAATAACAGTAAAAATGCTGGTTCGGTTTCATAGGACAACAGTCAAACTGTTAGTTATGAGTTATCTAAGATCTGTTTATTTTCCTCGTTTCATTTCCTTGATCTTACTGCACATCTTTTCCCCACCCATGCCAGGAGCGTTCCTTAATGCATTTGGAGCAATCGTTCTTGGTGCACCTGTTGGAATCAAGTAAGTTATATTCAGAAAGGATTTAGCCTGACTTTTACTTGATGAGTAGGAGGAATCGTGACTAAGATTGGTGTCTGTAGTTCTTTGCTCTATACTCTATCTTGCATCTGATTTTAGTAAAGTAAGCCATGATATTTCAATTTACAAGTACTAATAGTTCTTTATTTGATTGAATTATGCATTTGCAGATACTGGATAGCTACTATTTATTGGTCGCTTGCCATGTCCTTGTTAACGGTAAGTGCCATTTTCACTGATTTTGTAGCACAAAACTGAGCAACTGAGCACTTGATACTTGAGTACAGTGAGACTGGCATTGTTGCCACTGGCAACAACCAGTAATGTCCTGTACTCATAAGTTGCCACTTTGCATTTACTGCATAACTTCAGCAATTGAGGCAGGCAAGACTAATTTTATTATATTTCAGTTTGTTCCTGCAGCATGTGTCTTTGGAACATCCAAGATTGATTGGCAGAATGTGCTTTCTCACTCCATGTATGTTCCAGACTCGTAAACTTTTGAATGGTAGAGGTTCATCCAGTGGACATATTTCTTTATTTTGTATCATCCACAACTGTACCATGATATTTCATTGTCTTTGTACATGTCAGTTATTTCACACCAATTGATGTCGAGAACTACATGATATCTGCACCTTGTCATGGAGCTGTGCTAGGAGCATGGCTTGGTGCTTGGCCTATGCCCCTTGACTGGGAGAGACCCTGGCAGGTAGATATACCGTCTTTGAAACTCAAGTACTAGTATGTTGCCAGTTTTTACACATGAGAAAGCTAGATCAAATGGATATGTTTTTTTTTTGTGAGTGGTCATATGGATATGTTTGTGCACACTCGGTGGTTAACATGTCACTAAATAGCTCTATGGAACATACTTATATTTTGGTCTGACTGGTGTAAACATATGGGTATCACAAACATGGCCAGACATTAAATAAGAGAATTACCTGCCACAATTTGTATATTCCCTTTGGAATTCTTGGATCAAAGGCCCAGCCCAGCTTTATTAGAAAGCGTATGAAGAACCCCTGATCCCCACTGGGATTGCCAGTTTACATATGAGGCGCAAAGATAAAAGGTGGGCTGGTCACAACGCCAGGACCCCACAGCAAAGACCACTCTACTACCAGCATCTAAAACCTCAACCCACTAAAACATGTTCCCTTGGGAATTGGGTGTGATCCTCATTTCGTGACTGAATTTTTGAGAACCGCAAACCCGCTACATGGAATTCATTGGTTTGCTTGTCATGCTGTTGAGTGTTTTTGCTTTTATAACTCTCAATATCCTGATGTCCTGTTTGTGAGTTTAACTCATCTCATATGCTTAATCATAGATCTTAACTTCAAGTGTCATATTGATGATGATTCCTTTGCTGGGCCTTATGACTGATAACTACTATTCTGTTTCTTTGATCTGCCATAGGAATGGCCAATCTGTGTCACTTATGGCGCAGTTGCTGGGTATTTGGTTGGAATGTCAGTGTCATTGGTCCTAATAGCTGTTCATAAGAGAAGGGTTCGTGCAAAAACAGACTAGCCTGTGGATGATGAGTGCAGCCGTCCCTTTTTCTCTCTCCATTTTTTCCTGGTTAGATGTGATATATGACTATTGACTAATCGAAGAGCCCTGTAGTGCCCATTTTGTTCATCCCACAAAGCAATGTATTTGCTGATAAGCTTTCTTGTTAGTGTGAGTACTGATTGTTTTCAATATATAGCTTCATCCAGGTTGACATTGTTCTCATCTTTTGAAGCGTTTTTGCACCTGTACATTGTAAGGACTGCAGCTCAGTTTTCCATAGAGAGTTGGGAGGTTTATTATTACTTTAAAATGCTTGTTTGCACGTTTGTTCAGAGAGGGTATGTTGCACAAAGCTACCCACTCTATTGCATATTCTATTTTATGATGAATAAACGAAACTTCCCTAACGTGTCGTTGTATTTTTCATCTATGTTTTTCCCTATACAAAAGTAAATAAATACAAAACATGCTGCACAAAATTCGTTCAAAATCACCGCGTGCTAAACGAAAAATCGGCATCAGCGATGTCAATGTCGATGGCGGTGGACGAGGCCGCCCTCTTCCTCTCTGGGTCAAGCCTGTGCAGCCGCTGGTGGTCGGCCACCGGGTACATGTCCCCGAGCTCCTGCCCCCGACCCCTTCCCGGAGACGTCGGGGCGCTCTGCGGCTCCTCCGACCGGCCCTTGTACTTGTGGAGCAGGTGCACCGGCGAGTTGCCCCGGCTCGGCGACGTGGCGCGGCTGTGGCTCGGCGTCGTGTCGGCGCTCATCAGCCCGTCGAGGTAACCTTTCGCCTCCCGCTGCTTCACATTGTCCTTGGCCGTCTTGCGCCACTTCATCACCGCCTTGGCCGTCTGCTCCTCGAAGATGGTCTTCTTCATGTGAGACCCCATCTGTGTGACGAGCGCGTAGAGCGGGAAGGTGATGTAGCTGCAGAGGACCTGAAGAGCCACACCCACTACAACTTTCATGATGGTCAGGCCCATCTGCTCATGGTAGCATTTCTTCAAGTCTGGGGTGAGCTGTGCGTGCAACAGCCAAAGGGAGTTGTTGGACAGTTAGATCATTCTGCTGCAGTGACTGGATGAACAAAGCAATCGATCGAGGATCTTTAAACAAAAAGGCAAGGCTAGGCAACCTACCAGTGTCCACACGAAATGCGCCATCTGGAAGGCGTTCTGGAAGAGCGTGAGGTGGATGAGGAAGAGGACCCAGCGAGGGCGGTTGAACCAGAAGAACCTGTCACTTGGCTCCACCGCAGGCGCCCCCTTGATCACCGTCGCCTTGTCCTGTATCTCGTTGGCCATCTCCATGATGACAACCTCCAGCTTGGTCCCAACCAACAAGAGTATCTGAAACAGCGACGTCTTTGCTTATATACTGTACGTATATTCCAAGGCAGGTAGTTTGAGTAGGCTCTTTGTTTATTTTTTGGAATGACCAATTGGCTCTTTGTTTGAGCCAACAGAGAGGGAGGGAATTTGCTCTAAAGAAACAACAGAGAGGGAGTCAACACTTACAACGAGCGGGACAAAAGAGATCCAGATAAGCGTGCCGAGTCCTGCGCATATGACAAGGGTTTTTGCAGAATGATGGTGGTTATTACAAGACCAAATCAAAGCCTGTGGTTTCAACAGAACAGCTATGATTAGGATGACAGGTACCTTCGATATCGAGGAGGAGGATGAAGATGGCGACGAACCACAGCGGGAGACTGCATATATGGAAAGCCAGCCAAATGTCAAGTTTGTCCAAGGACGAACATCATAAGTTCATTACATGCAGAACCCTACCTGGATTAGGTAGTATTCCCTCGTTCTGAATTGTACTCCGTATTTAGAACAAAGGGAGTACGTAACTAAAAAAAGTCAAAAACGACTTGTAATTTGCGACAGGGAGAGTACCAAAGAGGCATGCATACCTTATGCCAACGACGACTTTGAAGTCGTCCTCCAAGGACCGCTTGATGTACTGTTGGAAATTGAACTTAGCGTTGGGCGACAGATGATACTGCAGACAAGGAAACATATATCGTCATGCAATGAGTAACTCTTCTAGCATCAAAAGCTAGCTCAAATCACCACATAGATCAGCAGCAGTTGCAATTAGGAGGTGTTCGATCAGTACATTGATGAATCCTTGCCGCATGGTCAGGTAATCCACCTTGGTCACCGACGCGAAGAACTGCCTGAAGAATCCCACCTGCAGCGGGGAACATTCAGGTCAACGAGGCACGTTAAACCTGCTGGAATGCAAGAACTGACAATCCGGAGCTCAGGTGCGTGATCTATTGAACTCACAATCCATCTGACTCCAGGAGTGCTCGAGAGGCCCAGGTGCCGCTTCACGAACGATGTTTGGTGCGTGAATCGGAATCGTGAAGGATCTGCAATGAAAGAACCTGTGAGCTTCACTCTGCTCACACATGCATGCTTCAATCATCCGAGGAAAAATACACAGATGGTTCTTCAGCATAGCTAATATTAGCTAGCTACCTATTATCTAGGAGGATGTCTAGATACACAGCTAATTGATAAGATTAAGTTATTGATCCACCTATGAGCTACTACTTCCTCTGTCACTAAATAAATAGATTCCTACAGTTATCTTAAGTCAAAAAATTTTAACTTTAACCAAATTTATAAAAAAATGTTAAGATTTATGATATCTAATCAGTATCATTAGATTTACCATAGAATATATTTTTATAAAATACTAATTTTATATCATACATATTGTTAATTTTTTCTATAAATTTAGTCAAACTTACACGGATTCTAGAAATCAATTTATTCAAGGACAAAGGGAGTATTATCTAATTTGGTCTGACTAATGAGATAGTTGTTATCTAGAGGTCCAGCTAATAATTAGCCAGTCTATTATCTATACCTATTTGGATGAAAAAATAATTATTAGCAGATAGTTACTATCATGAGCCTTTTTCTTACCGTTTGCGAATTGATATTCCACCGAGTTGGTCTCCAATTCCCATTTCTTCCATTTTCTCATCTGCACGCGAGAAGATGTAATTAGTATTTTCTAACTGTGATATAACTGCCTATTTTTAACTGCAACGGAGTCAAAGCTGATAAACATGCTTCCTTTTTTTTTGAGCGAAATGTCTGTCGTAAATAATATTTGACACCGTTGTTTTTTTAGGTCTAGCAATAAGTTTGACTACTTTTTTTATTCAAAATATAGTTATAATATCTAATAAGTAGGAGTACGAGATCATAGAACACTACTAGAGAGAGAAAAGAAAATTCAGATTTTGATTAAAGCCTTAAAGGTCAATACTCTGACCGGATCGATCGGAGAGAGCAAGTGAGTGTTGTTTTTCTTCGTTAGATGCATATAGGGACACGTGTGCAACAGTCTTCTGTTGCATACATATCCCACGTGCATCCAACGGTGATGTACATGGGCCACATGATTTTGATTAGGGGTAAATTTTAAGGGTTCAATGTAGTAGCAACTAATAATATGGTTCGGATGCTTGGCCTGTGCTTACTTTCAGACGCCCTAACGCCATGGTGGCGACGCTGTAAGAGATATGGAACACCGCAAGCACAAAGATGAAGATGTGCAGCTGGTGGACACCGTTCGTGGAGATGAGGGACACCTTGCCCTGCACGCGGAAACAAAATCGTTATTCATCTCATATGTCCCCGTCCAATAAACTCTTTATCATTCCTAATTTATAGGATTAAAAATTTTACAGAAAAAAAATAACCTCCAACGACCTTTTTGATTGAGTCTTCAAATATAAACATTCTCTATTTCGAATTTCTTCAAATATATCCAAGGATAAAGAGAGAAAATGATTCTATAAAATGTGAACAAGATATAGAAACGTCGTTGGAGTGTGCAAAGATATAAAAAAACGGTTTTATCCAAATGAGTTTCTAAATAGTACTCCTTCATAATTTAGATGGAGATGCTGTCATCACCATCGCACCGGACATGCATGCAGCTTAATGATAGCTTGTTGCGTCGCAATTGCAATGGTGGGCGGGGCCTCACTTGTTTATCGCAGTAGTCGTCTGTCGCAGCCGCGCCGGCCAAGAACCGACGGTGGTGGCCGTATTCTTCTCCAGAGTACGGCGAGTACCAGAGGAGCCTCCGGCGGGCATCGCCGCCGCTCTCGCTGTCGTCGTCTTTCTGCGCCTTGCACGGCAGCATGATGTTGCCGGCCTTGGTGGGGATACATATCTTGGAGATGGGCGTCTGCCCCACGGCGAGGAGCAGCGAGATGAAGCCCATCAGCATCAACTCTGCACGCAAGGCAACCAAGAATCAGCAAAAGGACAAGAGGTGCCGGCACAAGAACTAAACTAGTAATTAAGAACCCTAAGGTTGTGTGTTCTGACTTTTGAGTGTCTAAATTTTATTGCTATATATGGCTAATACTAGCTAGTAGCATTATTGAAGAACTACTCATATAAAAAAGGTCTTTGTTTATGCATGCGCAGGCATGCAGGTACCAACTGAATTCTGAAATGAAGTCAGATCTGAAAACCCGGGAATGTAACGGATTCTGGTGACGACCACAACCATCATGTGCGAGATGGCGATAATAGAGTGGTGTGGACTTTGGCTGTGGGTGAAGAGATGATGGGAGCAGCTCACCTGCTTTGATCTTCTCCAGCGCCTCCCGCATGGCCTTCTTCTGCCTCGTATGGAACCACTGCACTCATGCAAAGGCGACAGGTAGGCAGCAGTCAGATACCCAAATCAAAGCTCAGCTTCTTGCCCAACGTTAAGCAGGCACGCATGCGAAATGAACGTACGTGGCCGAGCTTGTGGAGGCCGTGCTCCATGGCGACGGAGACGAGCACGATGACGGCGCACACGACCGCTACCGCCCACGTCGGCGTCGACGGCAGGTCCCGGCCGCCCCCGCCCCCCGCCATGCCGTCGCTAGCTAGTAGCTTCTCCTGGAGACCTGGAGCAAAGCGAAGCGAACCGACAAGCAGGCCGCGGCGGAGCTCGGGGGTAGTAGCTGCCTGCTGGCTGCTGTGGTGCGCGCTCTCTCGCGCCAGGCACGCACGCACAACGCACGCACGTCTCTTGCCTCTCGAGCGATCGAGCGGAGCAACCGAGTGGGAGGCTGGGAGCTGCAGGCGTTTTTTTATCGGCGCGGCAGTGGGGCGGCCGCGTCAAAGCGCGTGGCCGGCCGGCCACGGCCAGACAAGGAAAGGGGAGGATCAAAGTGGAGGATTTTGGCTCGGGAGCACCGGAGGAACCGGGCGTCTTTTTCTACCGCCCCTGCGCTGCGCCCGTTGTGGGCTCGGCAGTGGACTGCGGGGTGGTTGGTTGGTCGGCTGGCTGGCCTAGACGACCACGTACGCGCGCGACGCGAGCTATGTTGTTGTGATTATTTGCGAGTGCTCGGCCGGCAGGCAGACACACGGGGGGTCCCAACTGGCCTTCATTCCTTAGCGATAATTCTTACTAGCTTGTTGCAGCCGCCTCGTGGGCAGCGGCCACCAGCTAGCTTAGCTAGCAGGACAAAAAATAACGAGAAAACGGGCCGGGACGGGACGCCAGCGGCGTCGACGGGGTAAACGACGGAGTTCGCTTTTTCGGTTGCTAGGTGACGTGACGCCATGGCCGCGATGGCGACGGATGGGCCGGCCGTGGCCAATGCGAGTGATCCATCCATGGATCCACGTCTCCGTGTGCGTCCGTCGTCCACGGTGCGGCGTCTCTACCACGCGCCTTCAGGTACTTTTTGTGCCCTGCACGGTAAATAGCCACACACCACTCCCTCGATCGGTCGGGAGAAAATGGTAGCATGATAAGAAGCCGTCTCCACTCTCCACAACGTGGTGGAATTCCACAGCAAAAGTAGTTCCCTTTTAAGTCAAAGCACTTTAAATCTAATCAAGCTTATTACATAGAAAAAAAAAACTATTACTACGTTAAAGAGCTGCAAGTTCACTCTTTTTTGTCGCGTGCATTCTAGCATGCTCTCATTCACAAAATTTAATGTCTGCAATAATATACACTACTGGATCCGGCTTCTTTGCCGAGAGCCGCGAGCCCTCGGCAAAGGCCTAAAAGCCCTCGGCAAAGGCTTTGCCGAGAGCCTGCCACGTGGCTCTCGGCAAAGAGCTCTCGGCAA
>Ga0182004_10000057_pt1 | contig 40508 bp, 46 predicted proteins | sample Sormic07211540_1_FD_120479 | JGI IMG/M metagenome (GOLD analysis project Ga0182004, IMG submission 120479) | Endophyte microbial communities from Sorghum bicolor roots, Mead, Nebraska, USA - 072115-40_1 MetaG | ecosystem: Host-associated > Plants > Roots > Unclassified | place: USA: Nebraska...
ATCTTTGATACCATGCTAGATTTCTGGTGTGCTTTTACATGTTGTGTTTGGTTTAGTGCCTCGTGAAACATTTATTTAGGCCTGATTTAGATCTAAAAGGTTTCTGAATGTTGTGTTTTGATACTGTAGCACTTTCATTTTTATTTGGCAATTATTATCTAACTATGGATTAACTAGGTTCAAAAGATTTGTCACGCAAATTACATGCAAACTGTGTAATTAGTTATTTTTTATTTATATTTAATACTTTATGCATGTGCTGTAAAATTTGATGTGATTGAGAATTTTAAAAAGTTTTTGGATTTTAGAGTGAACTAAACAAGATCTTAATGGTTGGGATAAACAAGGAGGCAATAAGTATAATTCACTAAGTCCTTGTTTAGTTCACCCCGAAAACCAAAAAGTTTTCAAGATTCCCCGTCACATCGAATCTTATAGCACTTGCATGAAGCATTAAATATATATGAAAACAAAAACTAATTACACAGTTTAGGTGTAAATCACAAGACGAATGTTTTGATCTTAGTCTATAGTTGAATATTATTTGTCACAAACAAACGAAAGTGCTACCGTGTCGAAATCCGAAATTTTTACGGAACTAAACAAGGCCTAATACTAATTGGTGTTGTGGCTTTGGTTGGTCGATATATAACTACCAAGTAATGACATGGTCTTTGACACCTCTCAAGAACATATGTTCCTTTTCGTTTCGGTAAATCTACATGTTGCTCGAATGATTTTTGGACTCCGGTCACTCGATTTCTGGTGGCCGTCAAATGACGCTGCCAACGGATTGGATGCTCAGTTGTGGTGTGGTCGTGGGCCAGGTGTCGCGGTTGCTCAACGCTACATGCGGACGCTTGGGCAGGGTGCCTGCTCTCCTCTCAACGCAACTGCAGTGAAGACCTAACCGCAGGCGCATCACGTGCATGTTGCTCCAAGCCGACTACGCCGCAGGTGGAGTGCATGCAGCTACAGTGTCTTCTGTTTTGCAGGTGAAGGGACAGGTTGTCCCATCAAATCACCTAGCCCCATAAGAGTATATGATATTTCCTTTAGCGAGAGCAGATTACACGTTATTGTAACATATTTTACTACTTCTATTTTGGTGTAAATTCTATGTTCAACTGGTGTAAATTGATTATTTGTAAATAGAAATAGTTAGAATTACTCGAACTATTATCTGATCTTTTTTTAGTTTTTTCTGATGTATGTTTTATTTGGTTCTCCTTCAAATTTTTTAATTTGGCTTTCATAGAATTAATCTGGTTTTTTTTTGGCTTTTTTGAATTTATGTATGTTTTATTTGGTTTGTCTTTGAAATTTTCCAATTTAGCTTCTATAGAAATGATCTGATTATTTTTCTACATTTTTTATTTGTTGTTTGTATATGTTTTATTGCTTTTTCTTTGCATTTGTATCAATTTGTACTTCATAGTAGTTATCTGCTATTTTTTTGTTATTTTATAATTCAATTTTCATATTTATTGAATATTTTTTTTTGTATCGTTAGATGTAGATGGAGCGGTTATAGAAATCAAGTGATGGCAGAGATCGGAACGCTTGATTGTGTTTGTTTGTTGGAATCGAGTGATTTTAAGAGATGTGACACTCGGGTGACATCTTCCCTCCAGTAGATACACCTTTTCGTTTTCATCGTGCAAGGGTGACCGTGTCAGGTGGAGCCGGCGGGTGCTCGGTGCTTGGCCTCAGACGGGCGGGCTCGAGGCCATAGGAAACCGGAATGGATCAATCACTTTTTTTTTCTCCAAAACAAATACTATAAACTAAAATACTTCAACCATTAGGTCACATTAGAAAAAGCAAATCTATAAGCTTAGGGTCTGTTTAGTTTATCATAGAGTACAAAATGCAAAATACTAACTATTTTGGAATGACAAAATGCCAAAAATTTTAGTGTTATATTTAGTTACATCTAAGATACAGAATTTATTATTCTTATTATAGCCTCTTGAGGTTTTTTGGGGCTTTTTTAGACTTCTTGAGTTTCTTTTGGGTTTTTTTGCCTCTTGAAACCAAAATTCAAAATAAAGAATGACAATTATCTTGCTAAATTTTTACATGATGTTTAGTTCCATTATACAAAACAATAGACCAAAACCTATAATTTTTTAATATAAAAGAGGAACTAAACACCCCTTCAATCTCAGTTTATGCAAAAGGCCACTAAATCCTCAGTCACAGAAAAAGCCCACTAAATCCTCAAAAGGGCCCAGCGACAAAGCCCAAATCTCCAATCTTGCAAGGCACAATCCCAGCTCCGAAATACGAGTAAAAGTCGCCTTTTCCCGCCCATTCCCACCCCCGAGATCCCCAAATACGACCGCAAATTTTCCCCAATTTGGCTTCTCCGTTCATCCACCCTAGACGGCAATGGAGGCCGCCGCCGCCGACCTCGTCGCTGCCCTCTCGTCCCCGTCCTCCTACGCCGGCCTCCACTCTCGCTTCGCCGCCTACCTACAGCCCTTCACCCCCTACCTGCCCAGCTCAAACCCTAACCCCAGGCCACCGCAGAAGAGGGCGACGAAGCAGAACAAGCAGCCGCCGCCGCCTCCCGACGCGGTCACCCTCCGCCCCCTCGCGAAGCGATTCCTCACGTTTCTCAGCCGCGCGCTCCACCTCCTCCCGCCGCTCGTCCGCGCGAGCCCTGGCTCGGGCGACAAGGGCGGCGAGGCCGCCGACGAACTGCTTGAGATCTACGGCCTCCTCTTGGACTGCCTACAGGCCATATCACCCTGCCTCGCGGCGAAGCCCTACTCCGTGTTGCTCCATCGCGGCCGCTTCATCTGCTGCCTCGAGTCGCGCGGCCACCTCGCACGCGCCAATGCGGAGGCTGCCGCTGCCCTTGACGCCCTCCGCTCCGCGCTCTCTCCACCCACCACGAGCACAAAGTCGCGGCGTGGTGCTGCAAGCGTTGATTCCGTCCTCCTTCCGGACCCTGGCAGCGCTGGGGAGGCTGGCACGGATCCTGAAGTCACCGTCCTTGCGGTCGAGCTCACTGCGTGCCTTGCCAATTGTTCCAGCAAGGGCAAGGTGAAGGAACCTGCCCCTTACGAACGACTTCTCAGCCTTTTCAAACAGCTAAAACCATGGCTTCGGTGAGATTACCAATTTTGTGTTAGGATTCATCAAATAAGAGAGATACTGAGTGGGCTTATCAGGGATTTATGTTTGTGTGCAGTATTCTTACTAATGAAGTCAGGAGGAAGTATCTCCCGCTCCTTGTGAATGGCATGAGCCGGTGCACCTTTTTTCTGGTTTCTGAGTCTTCATTTTTCACTACTGATCTAGTTCATGGATTCTGTCGTTACACACTGCAAGAGTGTGTGAAAGAGGGCATGATCGAGCATTTGCCAGCTGTATGTGCCTTATCGATGTTCTGCAAATTGGAGCCTTACATTGTTTGGTTAATTTTGATACTGTTTTTTCCCTGGCTGCAGATTGCTCGCAAGATTTGCTCTTCTGTAGACTTGAGTTGGGGAGGGAGCACACAGCTTTTGCTCCACGTGCTAGAAACTGTCACTGATTCTGTTGTATGTGTAAAGGTAATCTCCTACTCATGCTACTGGAAGTCTGTTGTAATTTCTCTACTATGCACTTTTCAATTGTTATGAGTAGCACTGTTATTCATTACAGGGGCTCTAGGGCAGTAGGGCTGAATACATACATGTAAACGTCTATGCAAATATACAAAAACCTCTTCCTTATACAACTAGCAAATACTAGACATGAAGATATAATTGGTCATCAAACAGGAACAATATAGATCGGCCTTTGCACATGTGGGACAAATGATATTTTTTGCTCATAACATTAACGATTTTTGTGTAGGTATGTATTTGTATGGACACTTAAAACATCTACAAATGCACCCAGTGAAAAATGTTGAATTTCACCAAACTTCAGAAGCATGTTACATCATGGCATCATGCTAAATTTAACAGTTACAGTGATTAATGGCAAACACCAGAAGAACATGCAATGAATTGTCAAACTTAAAAACAAAAATGATACATTGCTTGGGCTAAACTAGATGTGTAGGTCATTAGTTTCAAAATTTTGAATATAATAGTTTCGGAGATGTGTGAGTGGAGAGATGTGCAGATGTTGTGGAATGCTCTGAAATTTTAGTTGAGCTTCTGCATAGATTCAACTTGTAAACAATCTTAAGGAGCCCTGTTTTTCACCATCTTGCATACATTGGATTAGACTCCTATGTACAGTTATAGGATTACTTTGTTCCAACTATACCATAGTATAGCACCACGAACTTAGTGTTAGAATTCAGTACTTAATCAGTTATTATTTATAGTGTCGAGACTTAATTTGGCCTTCATGTACTATAGGGGTGTTGTTTAAGTAATCTTGATTCCTTCTGTCTTGTTATATTTTATGATTCCGCATTTCTGATGAGATAGGTCATTGTTACAGATATAACTGAGTAATATGGTGTAGATTTCTGATGTGCTTATGCATCCCATTTATTAGTTGTATTGAGCTCTCCACCTACTTAAGGTTCTCTGCTCTTGATCCTATCACACTAATAAGTTCATCAAGATATAAATAACGGCTAATGGGTCTTTTATCATCAAGACATTATTATTTGCATGTAATGTAAACCATTTTCAGGATGATTTACTGAAATCTGTAAATGAGCTTCTGGTATTTGTGGCGTATTTTTGTCGGTTCATTCTTTCTGCCAAACGGGATTTATCTGTTGGTGCATCAGAACTACTTTATAAACAAAGTGGTTATTTCTCTGAGGTACATTGCTGTATTATCTTTTAAGCACTGAATTCCCATTAAGCATACCATGTTGGTGCACATTTGTTTTGATTTATGTAAATTCATGTGATGTATAGGTTTCCTCTCCTACTGCCTCGATGCTTCTTCTTTATGCGACTGGGTTATACTTGAGTGTCCAGCAAGCAGAAAGTGAAATACTACCCTATTTATCTGTGGGTATTCCTGAGGATCAAAAGTACCTACATGCTTTAGAGAAAGGTCTTGGCACATTAGCACGATGGCCACATGATAATACATCTTTGGTCACATACTTGGACTCTTTGGAGTTTATTAGCAAGGTATTATTACAGCAAGTGGCTACACTTTGGAAGAACTTCTCTGAAGGAAAACCAACCCATTGTTCTGGTAACATGGACTATGTCTTGACAGCACTGCATCAGTTTGTTGATTCCAGCTTCGCGTCTTTTAGGTAGGTCCATAAGATAAGGTATTGGCACTGTAATTAGTGAAATGCGAGAACCTTATCGATGCATGCTTACTGTAGAAATTATGGCTTATGAACAGACATGGTTCTTTATTTCACAAGGTGTTTTGTTATTTGTGCTGTAACAGCTGTACACAAATGTCTCAAGGAAACAACGATAGATGGCATGAAAAACATGGAACCTTACTGACAGTCCTTGTTTCCGCAATCAAGTTTTCCTTTGTTACCAAGAAAGATATTCAGGTATTCTAGTGTGTTTCGTATGTTTATGTTAGACTGCTACATTGCCATTGCGCCTAGTGCAATTACAAAATCCCTGGTTATATCATGCTGTTAATATTTATGCCAAGAATTATTATTTTGTTAAGATATAGTGATCAGTAAAGCTGCTTGGTTATGTCCAGATGCTAGTTGTTGAAAATGGCCGTTGAGTTGCTTGCTGTTACTTGCTTTGTAGTTTGTATTGCCATCCTTATTGTCCATTAACACCTTTTGCTTGCATAGTCCAGAAGAGCTTGGGTTTCATTGTCTGTGCTATTTCAAGTAAATGGTTAACGCCTGAGGAGCTCAAATTCTTGATACCTTCACTTAGCAACATCGGAGTGACACTTCATAATACTGGACATGTTAAAGAGGTATTCTTTCTATGTTCTATGTTTCTTTTTCTTCTTTTTGTTGGGCCAACCCCTTCTGAACTACCATTGAAGTGAATATTGTTTTCTCTGCTTCAGGCACCAAAGGCTTTAGAAGTATGCTGCCAAACAATATGGGCACACGTCAGGCTTTCTTACTGTAGGCTATCCTCAAGGACAAAAGGAAACGACATTATGATGGATTTGCCGATGGATACACTGAAGGATATGGATATAATTTTGGACGCATTTTCAAGGATTGCAAAGATTGTTGATACTTTACGTAGATGTGGCACAGAAATAGAAACAACACTTGGGATTGTTGCGAAGAGCTTGTCTAAATTGTTGTCTGATGGCGACAATTCTGAATATTTCAAAGGTTCTTTTATACTAATCAAGGCATGGGTTAAGGTATTGACTAAAAATAATTCTGCTTTTTGGGGAAACAACACTTATTATGTTTGTGTAACTGTGTTCTGTTTCTTAAATTATAGGCTGTACACAAAGATTTTGGGGATAATAAGGTGGATGATGCTCCACTTCTCTATCCCTCTCTTTTGAAGTATCGATCTCAGTGGCCAATTAAGCTGATAGGCTTAATAGTAGAGCAGGTACCATATTTTATTTTGTTTGGTTAAATTTGGTGTAGCTGTAGTTTTCTGTTGTTGGGGCTAACTACTCTTGGAAAACATTGTATTCCGCAGGAATTGTTAGCATATGGATTAACTGAAGCTCGAAGCACAGAATTGTGCTCTAAAATGCAGACAAGGATCATAGATGTTCTGCTGCATAAAATTTACTGTTCAAAAGAACATTTTTTGGAGAGATCAAGGGTTTTTATTAGAAAGGCAGGTGCACTTCGTGCATCTGGAGTGGAAAACATAAAAAGCTGCCTTGAGTCTTTACATGAGGCCATATCTTTACTGGTGAGTTTAGATCCCATATTGTCTTTCCCTTATCTGCAAAGAAAGGGAGATATTGATTGATGTTTGTTCATCTAACCAGCAAAAGATCTCACAGGATTCATCTCGTGCCAACACTACTGCGAACAATCAGTTGGCCATTGCGTACTGCTTGTATGCACATTGCGCTCAGGAAGGCAAACTTTGTGGGGAGGTAACCGCTTCAAATCCTAGCCATTTTAGTGTTCATATAAGCAATGCCAGCATTCTCATTTCTATGTTTAGTGTAACGTGGTTATGCTTTATCTAATTATGTTTAGTGTCATTGTTGTTATTTTGCATAGGTAATATTTGATAATGCTGAGAAAGCACTTAACTTATGGTTGGAGATGGAGACTTTTGATCATTCTTCTTCTGATATGGTCTTGCAACAGCCATCAAAAACTATTGTACCTCTTATTTGTTTCCTGGTTGATTTGTTATCTATGAAGGTAGGGCCATGATATTTCTTCAGTTTATTAAGTTGAACGAGATGCAATTGCTTTCCTTTAGCAGCATAATCATGTGTATTTATTCTGCCATCTCAGGGCTGTTTTGAGCTTCAGTTTAAGTTGTGCAAGGTTATGATAATGATATGGAAGCAAGAAAATTTACCCCTTGAAAAGCTCTTTTCCTTGCTGCTCACCAGTGGGCGCCTTAGTCATGCATGCTGTTATCTTCCACTGGATGAGCGATTTCTTTCTATTGCCACAGAGCATCTTGGTGTACGTAGCCACGATATTGAATTTTGGATAAACTGTTTCAAAGGAGACCATCCTTCTCTCTGTATGTTTCTCCAGAGGATGCTGCCTAGTGCCTTATTTAGTCCTCAATCATGTAAGCATCCCTTTGGAAGGCAGTTCAGTTTTGAAATGAGTGTTGATGAAGTCAGCAAAGTTGCCTCATCTCTGGTATCTGAAGTAAGTTCTGTTGGTTGCATTACATCAAATTTCTAACCATGATCTCTTATTATCTCTCAATTATGTATTGTATTTTGCAGGTTACTTCAAATGACCAATCAACCTTTCTAGCTGGCTGTTTATACTATGACTTGTCAGAAAGAGTTTTTTCACGTGGACAACTTTTCCAGGTAACTGCTCTCTTGCTTTCAACAATTTAACCTTGTTTAATTCTGCAAAACATTGGTGCAAAATCTTCAGTGGACATGAACTATCTCTAGATTTTGTAGTTTTTTATGTAACTACTATAAGCACATCTAATGTTTGTTCTTACAGGCCTTTTCATATGGAAAAGAAGCCCTCCATTTGCGCAAAAAGCTCCTAAAAAAGAAGTTCAAATTCAATTCGGGCATATCTGGATATACTGAAAGACAACACTGTGGGCAGGATATTTCTCTTGAAGTGCGTGGCCCAACAATGGTTGAGATTTGGCCAAATTCTATTAGATCAAACATTAGAGATTCTTTCATTACTCCATGGAATGTCCTTAGGTGCTATCTTGAGAGTACCTTACAGGTATTGTGATAGTGTAGCGTAACACAAACAAAGATTATAGAAGTATGCTACTAGAACCAATTGAATGGGGGCTGGAGTTGTATTACCACAGCCACAGGCAGTAGTTATTTCCTTATGCATGAATTCTCACTAAATTATGTTGGCAGGTTGCTATGATGCACGAATTGATTGGCAATGGTGCTGAAGCAGAAGTTCTCTTACGGACAGGAAAAGAGATATCAAATCTCCATGGTTTATCAGTTTTCTGTATAGTATTTACATCATCTCTAGGTATATATAATTCTATTTCCATGGTTTATCAGTTTTTTTTGTAGTGTTTTTCATCATTGCTAGGTTTACATAATTCTTTAATTGTGTTTCTGTTCTATTGATGTGCCTGAACTCGACTAGGGACTCATGTTAGGTTTCAACTCTAGCCTGGTTGTTGTGTTTCTGTTCATCTATCCCTTCTGTCTCACATTCCTTGGTTTTTGTTCAGGTCAACTATACTGTAAGCGGCAGCTATGGGATGAAGCGGAGAGTGAACTTAATTATGCCCGAGATCTTGTGAAAAATGATGCAACAATTTCATGTAAGCTCTGCAGTCTGACTTTTGGGATATCAGTTGACATGCAAGTTGGTGATCTGTCTTGGAGTCTATTTGGGGAAAAAGTCCAGAAACATATGACAGCTGATTTTTCTAATGCTTTAGGCATGTACCAATCTGCAATAGACAAATTGAATAGCACTGACTTGGAATATTGTAACGGGTCCTTTGATCGACATAAGACTGGTTATCGTGTGTGCAGCAAAGACTGTATACCGAGCAAGTATGAAGCTTGTAATTTGGGGGAAGAACCTCTAACTTCAAAGGATGGATTGTTATCTCCATGTAGTGTTTGTACGGTAATACAAGTTCAAAGGAAAAGCTCAGGGAATGCTGAAGCTGGTCCACGTCCACCATTAGATGCTAAAGCTAGGAGGCCATCCAGAAATTCATCACGTTTAGCTAAGGGACAGAATGTAGAGACTCTTGCAAAGACTAGAACTCGCTCTAGTAAGCGAAATGCACGTATGAAAAGTGAAAAGGTTTTACCTGAGCTAGATAGTGAAAATAACATATCTTGGAGTGATGAATTGGCTGCAGATGCTTTAGTTTGCGGTGAAGCAGAGTGTTTTCCTGGTGCCATTGATCACAGCAAAGATGACCTATGCAATATGTTTGGTTGCTGGAGCTGCCTTTTCATTAAATCCCTCAATTCAGGGTGCATTCAGAATATTTTGCAGCTGAGATTGGACTATGTTTACCGGCACTACCTTGTGTCACTTCTATTAAAAAAAGGTACTTTCTTAGTTTATCTTTCTGTGTGCTTGAAGACGAGACATGCAATCATTGGCTTGACATTAGTTATAAATGATAAATGTTTGCATAACAATTGTCATATTTAATGATTAGGTCAGAGCTATCTTTTGGTTCAGCTACATTTTTACCTTTTTTGCAGCTAGAGCCTTAGGATCTCATTGTTGTTGTTATGTCGGATACTTGCATGTGATGTTGCTTAAGAAGCTTGATCAAATTCCTGTAATTGAGCTATCTGTTGGTTCAGCTACATTTTACCTTTTTTGCAGCTAGAGCCTTAGGATCTCATAGCAATGGAGACCATGAAGTTCATAGTGTCTATTGGAAGTGCATATCACTGCTGTTCTTCAGGTCCCTTCCACAGGATTGCTATAGGACTTATGGGCCTTATTTAATTGGACTAATCATGGATAGGAGCATTGGTGTTTTTCTTCCTTTAGAGTGCGCAGAAATTCTATGCAGTATGAGCTTCTTCTTGCTAAAAAGCACCCTTTATGAACAGCCAAGGTTTGTTTCATCAAGTTCCTGTTATGTAATGCTACATATGCATATATGATATTCTGGTTGTAGCAATTCATGATACTTGCTTAATTTTATTTGTTTCGTCGTACTTTTCTGCAGGGACATCTGCTGTATCTTCTCTAGTGTAAAAATGGCTGATGTTGTTCACTGGTTGCTCAAAGCTTATGTTCTATCCAGAGAGTGCCCCTCACTTGTTCAGGAGGTTTGTTTTGTCATGTTATCTTGTGCAATTGTACTGTGGACTACTTATAATGCTTAGTGGATATTACTTATTCTATTTTTTATAACAGTCAGGCTACCATTTTCTTTAATCATTAGATATATTCTTGCTTTACTGCTTGTGGCTTCTGTCTTAAAATCCGAATTGCCCATTGCAGGTTTGCAAGTTACTTGCGTGCATATTCTTGCTATCAACTACAGATTCCTCAATTCAATTGCCTTTGGGTTCTCATAAAGATTCTCTTTCTTTGAATCACTGGGCCGCATACTTCCATCAAGTTTCTGTGGGAACTTATCTCAATTGTCATTACTTTTCTAGCTTACAAGCATTGTCCGAGGAAAAGGTTCCGGAGGTTTGTATCTTAGCAAGTTAAGAGCTGGATTAGAACAATTCCGTATTCTGTATCTTGTATTCATATCTACTCACATTTTCAGGGCACCTATGAAGATTTCAGAAATGAGACGGATGATGATGTTTTGAAATTTCTCAGGTTTAGAATTTTATTATGTAGCAACTGAACTTATGATCATATTGCATCTGCAAATGTGTAGTAAAATCTAAATTTCTTTATCAGGTTGTCATCAAGGGACATAGAACATATTGAGAAACATATGACAGAATTCTTCCAAAAACTTCCTGACGTACCAATTCTGTGCATTAGTATGCTTGGAGGTGATTATGTTAATGCCCTTTTGAAATTCTGTTCCCATCCTCCATTTTTTCCTGCTTGGATGTTGCTTTCAAGGTTCGATTCAACAAATGAACCTACTACATTGCTTCTTCCAGTGGATGCTATTTCAGGTGTGTGGATTACATATTGTGATTGCATGCAGCCATAACTAAATCTAATCTTGGATTATTTTTTACTTATTATTGGTTAACAGAAATGCAGTTTGATGATTCCTGCATCAAAGATTTGGGCAATCCAACGAGAGTTTTAGATAAGAAGTGGCAGTGCCCTTGGGGCTATGGAATTACAGACTATGTGGCCCCAATTTTCAGAAATATACTTGAGGAGAATTTTATGTCCCTCTCTAGTGCAAGTCTTACTTTTAATGATGTAAATGCAGATCGTGTCAGGTGGTGGTCGCATAGAATAAGGCTCAACAATTACCTTGCTAACACACTGAAGTAAGATTACCTATGCATATCAAAGTTTAAATTGGTTCAGTTGTTGGAATTTGGTGGTGTCAACATAAGTAATGTTTCTTTTCCTGATATCATTGTCATTCTTTTGAACAGAGACATTGAAGATTCTTGGTTTGGACCCTGGAAATGCCTTCTGTTGGGCCATCGATTATCTGATGAACACATTGAGGCTGCCTCATCAAGTACTATCACTGATCTGGATAAAAAATTCAAATTTGAAGTCAATCCAGTGCTCATCAAGGCTATCCTTGGTGGTTGTGTGTCAGTGGATGAAGTACAAGAATGTCTTCTGCAACTCATTTTGTATAAAGGTTACTTTGGAAGGGGAGGGTGCTGTGGGAAAGATAGACTTAGAGCTTTCTCTTCCTGCCAAATGGACGACACAGCTATGGAGACACTCAAACATTTAATACCACATGCAGTATATGAGTTGCCTCAGCCAGCTGATAGAGATCCAGTTATTTTAGTTCTTGATGTCAATGTTCAGGTGAGCAAGAAAATAGCTTGACTGTTAGTTATTTCCTATGTGATTTAATAATTTTATACATGTTCTTGATACTTTTCATCTGCATTATAAGTCTAGAACTCTGGATGGAATTTTTATTTGTGAAAGCATAAGTCCAGTGCTTATCTATCTAGGATATTTATCTAGAGTAGTTGGTGGCTGTTGTGTCAGCATCTTATCTTATAGCATCTACTTTAGCATCTCTATGTTGTAATCCTTTCTTAAGGACCAAGCAAGCTACCCTATATTTATTCCCAACCTGACATAGTTGTGGTAAGGCTAATGAAATGAAAACCTAGCCCCAAATCCTGTGCATCGACGACAAGATCGATAGGTGGTGCCTCGACACCGGGGCCACTCACCACACGACCGAGCGGTGGGAGTTCTCCGAGCTTGACTGCGGCGTTCGAGGCTGCGTCAAGTTTGGGGACACCTCCGCCGTGGAGATCAAGGGCGTCGGCTCTGTCGTCTTCACTGCCAAGACCGGTGAGTGCCGACTGCTCACCGGTATCTACTACATCCCCGCGTTGAGGAACTCCATCAGCTTGGGACAGCCTGGATGAGAATGGCTCGTGCGTGGAGATCAGGGACGGTGTTCTGCGAATCCAGGATCACCATCGTTGCCTTATTGCCAAGGTGAATAGAGGCGCCAACCGCCTCTACATCCTCCACGTACAGGTGGCGCAGCCTGCGTGCCTTGCAGCCCGCCGCGACGACTCTTGGTGGTGGCACGAGCACTTTGGGCACCTCAACTTCGAGGCCCTGAAGTAGCTTGGCAACAAGGAGATGGTGCAGGGCATGCTGTGAGTCGAGCACGTGGGATGGTGCAGGGCATGCTGCGAGTCGAGCACGTGGAGCAGTTCTGTGACACCTGCATCCTCACCAAGCAGCGGTGGCTCCCCTTCCCCCGCCAGGCAAGCTTTCGCGCTAAGGAGAAGTTGGAGCTCGTGCATGGCGACCTCTGCGGCCCCATGACATTGGCTACACCTAGAGGACGACGCTTCTTCCTACTGCTTGTTGACGATGTGTCCGGCTAAATTTGGGCAGTCTTGCTCGACTCCAAGGCAGCGGCTGCGGACGCCATCAAGTGTTGTGGAGAAGGAGTGCAGTTGCAAGCTTCGGGTGCTATGCATTGACAACGGCGGCGAGTTCACAACAGCTGAGTTCGTGGCAAACTGCGCCGATGAGGGGATCCAGCACCACTTCTCCGCACCGTACACCTCACAGCAGAACGGCGTCGTGGAGCGCCGCAACCAGACGGTGGTGGCCACCGCCCATGCCCTCCTCAAGCAGAGAGGGATGTCGACCATCTAGTGGGGGCACACGGTGATGACTGCCGTCCATCTCAATTGCTCGCCCACCAAGGCCCTTGAGGACAAGGCGTCATACGAGGCTTGGCATGGGTGTAAGCCGGTGGTGAGCCACCTTCGCGTGTTCGACTGCCTCGCTTTCGCCAAGGAGCTCAACCACATCGGAAAGCTTGACGACAGGAGCACGCTAGGAGTCTTCATCAGCTACGCGGAGGGCGTCAAGGCCTACCGCATCCTCGACCCTACGACACAGCGCGTCCACATCTCACGGGACATCGTGTTCGACGAAGGGTGAGGCTGGGCTTGGGACAAGGCGGTGGACGATGGCTTGACTTTGACTCTCAGAGACTTCGTCATTGACTAAGTCCACTTCAAGGGGGCCGGGGAGCTAGCAGCTCTTCCTCACCGAGCTCGTCCACCTTGGCACCTGGCTCACCGTCAGCTTGGCGAGTCCTCCACTACCTACACCACCAGCGAATCCACCACTGGCTATGCTCGCTCTCCTACACTGGCGGCACCCCATCCTCCTACATCGTCTCGTCACACTCCCACACCGGCACCGCCACCCACACCCTATGTAGCACGGATACGGATACGTGTATCGGTATCGGAAGGATAAAGATACGTGGATACGGTAATTTTCTAGAAAACAGGATACGCAAATACGTTTTACTATTTTTTTTAAATAAATTAATAGTAATACAAATAAAAACTACGAAAGTCTAAAACTTGTAGGTTTCTTGTTTCATAGGAATTCCTAACAACCCATAGATCCTATGCTAGCATTAGCACTAGCACTCACTTGTGCAGCACTACCAAATCTGGAGAGGCCATCTATTGCATGCAAGCAATGAAGCATGAGCAACACTAATGAAGAAGGAGAGCCGGGGAAGTGGGGAACAAACAGAATTAAGAACTGCAAAAGTAGAATAGATAATGGGGAAGGGGATGTACAAGCAGAAGTAGAGTAGACAGCTTTGCTTTGCTGCTGATTCGAATCATCGTCTAATCTGCATCCCCTGCATCATGGGAGCTGGCCGGCGCCGTGGCCGATTGGTGCGTGCTCCCCGACGTGGCGGTCTGCAGGAGGAAGAGAAGTTGATTGATGACATGGCGACGATAGTCGGTGAGCGGTGGTGCATCCCCTGCGCAGCGGCGGCCCGCGTGTACACAGGAGGCTGTGCGTGGGGGCGGGGGCGGAGGCTCGTCTCCAGCGAGCAGGTCTGGAGGCTCATAGCCAGCGGCCTGCAAGCGGGGGCGGAGGCTCATCGCCGGCGGCCGGCGAGCAGGGACGACCGGACGAGGCGTCCGTGTGCTCGTTCGCTGGAGGCGGTGTGGCCGCGCAAAGTGTGGTCATCGGGGCTAGGGCGTCGCGGACAGGAACGTTGTTTTTGTTGGGCTGGGCCGTATCCAATACACTGATACGTATCCAGAAACGTACTCAAATTTCAGGAAAATAATAAAAAACAAGATACTCCACCGACACGTATCTACCGTGTATCCGTATCAGATGCGTATCCAATACTCGATACGCTCCCTCAGCCACGTATTCGTGTAACGTAGCCCACACCTCCGAGATCGGCACCGGCAGCTTCGGTAGCAGCGCACGGTGGAGTTTGCCACTCCGCTGTCTGACGACGAGGATCGCGTGCGTACCACGACGACGAGCCTCTGCGCTACCGCACCTTGGACAACATCTTCGGTGATCAGCCGATCCCTGGATTAGAGATTCATGACTTCGAGGCGGAGCTGCACAAGGCGCACGAGGACGGTGAGCCCCGCTCCTTTCCTGAGGCGGAGGAAGACGCAGCATGGCGCGCCGCGATGCAACAAGAGATGGACGTGGTCGAGCAGAACCGAACGTGGGAGCTGGCGGATCTTCCTACCGGTCACCACGCCATCACTCTTAAGTGGGTCTACAAGCTCAAGAAGGATGAGGCCAGGGCGGTGATCAAGCACAAGGCACATCTAGTGGCGCGCGGGTTCGTCTAGCGGGAGGGAGTCGACTTCGACGACGCCTTCGTGCCTGTTGCGTGGATGGAGTCCATTCGTCTCCTCGCACTGGTGGCCTAGGAGGGTTGGCGTGTGCATCACATGGACGTCAAGTCCGCCTTCCTCAATGATGACCTGAAAGAGGAGGTCTATTTCCACCAGCCGTTGAGATTCATCATCCCCGGCAAGGAGAACAAGGTTCTTCGCCTGCGCAGGGCCCTCTACGACTTGCGGTAGGCGCCCCGAGCTTGGAACGCCAAGCTGGACTCCACCCTCAAGCAAATGGGGTTCCAGCAAAGTCCTCACGAGGTTGCTATCTGCCACAGGGGCAAGGATGGCAATGCCCTGTTGGTAGGCGTCTACGTCAATGACTTGGTGATCACTGGCACCAAGGAGGTTGAGGTGCAGGCGTTCAAGGAGGAGATGAAGGCGATCTTCCAGATGAGTGACTTGGGCCTTCTCTCCTTCTACCTAGGGATCGAGGTCCACCAAGATAGCTCTGGCATCTCCCTTCGCCAGGCCGCCTACGCCAAGCGCATCGTTGAGTTGGGCGGGCTCACCGGCTGCAACCTAGCCTACACTCCTATGGAGGAGAGGCTGAAGCTGAGCCGCGATAGCATGACCAAGGAGGTCGACGCCACACAGTTCGACGCATTGTGGGGAGCCTTCGCTACCTCGTCCACACGCGGCCGGGTGTCCGCTTTACGTCAGCCGGTTCATGCAACAACCAATGACAGAGCATCAACAAGCTGTCAAGAGGATCCTTTGCTACGTCGAGGGCACCACCGACTACGGCTTGCACTACCCGAGGTGTCTCGGTGCGGAACACTTCATCGGGTACAGCGACAGTGACCTCGCCGGCGACATCGACATGACCAAGAGCACCGGCGGCACGCTGTTCTTCAGCAAGTGTTTGATCAGCTGGCAGTCACTCAAGCAGCTAGTGGTGGCTCTGTTCAGTTGCGAAGCGGAGTACATCGCCGCCACAACCGCTTTGACTCAAGCTCTCTGGTTGGCTCGGCTGCTGGGTGATCTCCTGGGCAGAGACGCTGAAGCAGTGGAGCTTAGGGTGGACAGCAAGTCTTGGCCTTGGCGAAGAACCTCGTCTTCCATGAGCGCAGCAAACATATCCGCATCAAGTATCACTTCATCAGAAGCTGTTTGGATGAGGGGAGCATCAAGGCTGGCTACATCAACACCCAAGATCAGCTTGCCGACCTTCTCACCAAGTCTCTTGGGCGGGTCAAGTTTCAGGAGCTTCGTGCCAGGATTGGGATGGTTCAAATTCCCCAGAAGGCGCTGCACATAGGCTTAGGGGGAGAATGAAAGCATAAGTCTAGTGCTTATCTATCTAGGATATTTATCTAGAGTAGTTGGTGTCTGCTGTGTCAGCACCTTATCTTTATAGTATCTACTTTAGCATCTCTAGAATAATGTTGTAATCCTTTCTTAAGGACCAAGCAAGCTACCCTATATGTATTCTCAACCTGCCATAGTTGTGGTAAGGCTAATGAAATGAAAACCTAGCCCCAAATCCTGTGATTTGTGTCCAACAATTTGACAGCATATTTTGCTGGTAAGGGTGAATATCATGAATGCTGTTGTATATTATTTGTCGCTAGCCTCACTTTGTCCATTTCAGTTTCCTTTGGTGCTATCTGGTAGATAACTAGACAGTAGACGCTGTGAGGTGGTCTATTTGGATGTCTACATTTTGCAATGTAAATGTCCCAGTCAAATTAGCACCTAGTGCTTCTAGGAAATTGCTAACTTATTGCTTTGCGCTCTGGGATTACTGCGTTGTTTATTTAGCACTGTTATGTCAGTAACATCCTTGTATGAAGCACTGTTATGTCAGTAACATCCTTGTATGCGATAACTTATTGCCTTACTACATCTCCAGTGACCTCACCTGCTTCAATTATTAACTGCAGATGCTTCCTTGGGAGAACCTGCCTGTACTAAGGAATCAAGAAATTTATCGCATGCCATCAATGGGTAGCATCTTTTTAGCATTATATCGAATCAATAATGATTACAAAGATGGCAGTTCCGAAGTTCCTCCTTTTCCTGTCATCGATCCTTTCGATACATATTATCTGTTGAATCCTAGCGGTGACCTGAGCAGCACACAAGAAGAATTTATTCAGTTGTTCAGAAACTACGAGTGGAAGGTAAACACATGGCTTGTCAAAGCTTAGTTGGTAATCATATTATAAAATTGGCTTTTTTCTCCAAACTAATTATCTCTCTTGTCAAAATTTCCTTTACTGGATGCTCAGATGATAGTTTGAAATGCAGAACTTTTGTTCAAAATAAAAGTTTGAAATGTAACTTTTGTTAAGAATATGGTTTACTCATAGTTTTAGGTGTCACTTCCACGTCACTGTATCATCAGTTCAACATCAATCAGAAGTGAATTTAATCATAGGAACTGTATCCTACAAAATTTATTGCATGTCATTGTTAAGCTAATTATAGCCTTAATTGGAGGAATGATTCTGCACTCTAAGTACAGACAGAACATATTTGTATACTGATCCTTTCCATAGCTGTATATGCTGCCTGTACTTGTATGTACTGCTAGAATCAATGAAGAATGCATTGGGTTTTCTCCAATCCTTCTGCCTTAAAGTGAGGTCATGAGGATATTGACCCAAATAATTGCATGGGGATAATTAATTTTTGGTGCCATTGGAAGCCATCCAGTCACCCACGCTAGTAAAATGCCAATTAAATAAAAGATGAAAAAGGACATACCGATTACCAATGGCAACATAGTAATAAGCTTTAATGTGTTTTCATTGTCCTTTTCAAGGATCCATTTTCCTTTTCATTTGCATGTTAGAAGGTAAATTTACATTATGCTATCATAACTACAAACAATGTAACGATGTTGTGCAGGGATTGGCTGGGAATTCTCCAAAGGCTGACGAGCTGGTCCTGGCCTTGAAAAATCATGACCTTTTCCTGTACTTTGGGCATGGAAGTGGTATGTTTAAATTTTGTTGAACATTTGCCTTGGTAATTGTTCCTACTTGTTTGAAGTTTCATTCCCTTATTAGTTGTAGGTGTAGCTGATGGTTCATCTTAGTTGTTTAGAATTGATGTATATCCCTCCCTTTTGGCAGCTTGATGCATCACAACTAACTTTTTAAACTGTGTGATAGTGCAGGTTACATCACTAATCTACTAGTACCAGCATCCAGCATAGCCCTAGGTGAAGTTCTTTTAGGTTAAATGCCCTGTGCCCAGCTTTAAAAAAAAAATCCATCACCATGGACTAAACTTGATAAGGACTGAGATTGACTTAGGTAGATGGGATAGCAAGAAGAAACTGCTAGGTGCCATCCCTCTGGAGGTTCTGATTGCTTTTAGGTTTCTTCTTCCTTAATCCTAGAGCTTGCCAATATGCCTTTCTTTTATAGGCTGGCTCCTAAAAACATAGCTAAAAGATTCAACTATATGATCTGATCTGACAAATCAATACTAATCTAATCTTCACATGTTTCCTTGCCTGGCACATCTAATCTGTTGCGTTGATGTGCGGCTGTTGCTTTGCCTTGAGCTGCTGAACCTATGGCCCCAGGCCCTGTCCATAACAAAACTAGACTGTTTAGATTGTGGCTTTGGGCTATATGACATGCTGGCTGCAACTAGCATACTGGCAGACATAACTGGGAACAATCTCCTATTCTAATCTGCTATTCTACTTGTGCTAGAGCCAAGAACTTCTTCTTAAGTGTCTAATGTCAATATGTCATGAGGACCAATCTTTTATGCAACTAATGATGAATATGAACCAGCACAAGTAATTCCTATGGCCTTGTTTGGCTGCACTCAAATCCACCCACATGTATTGGGTTGGACTGAGGTGGAAAATTAACTAATTTCCATCACATTTCACTACAACACACATGGATTGAGATGGATACGAGTGCATCCAAACAAGCCCCAAGTGTTTTTTTAAAGAGTTTGCCTCAGCTTTTATTGAAATCCATAGAATGGTAGCAGATACTGGGGATACCAGTTACATTGATTCAGCTCACACAAAACAAACAGACCCCTTACTCCCCTCACACCTATTACATCATTACATTTCGACAACATCAGACATCAGAATAGCATTTGGCTTGAATCAACAATGCACGATGACAACAATGGCTGGTTGAATCAACAAAACGAGTCTGTGATCTAACCAACCTGTAAATTGCTGCAGGAGCTCAGTATATTTCTAGTAAGGAAATCGAGAAGATAGATAACTGTGCAGCTGCTCTTCTTATGGGATGTAGCAGTGGAACACTTCACTGCAAAGGGAGTTATGCTCCTCGAGGGGCTCCCTTATCATATTTATTTGCTGGTTCCCCTGCTATAATTGCGAATCTCTGGGATGTTTCAGATAAGGATATTGATCGGTTTAGTAAAGCTTTGCTCAATTCGTGGTTGCATGACAATTCTCTAGGTGGCAACAATTGTTCAAAATGTTCCCAGCTAACAAAGGAATTTGAGTCCATGAGTATAGCTTCCGAGGAAAAAGGTAGAGCAAGACGACAAGGCACACGAGGAAAGAAGCAACAACAAATAAATGATAGTAACAAGAGCTGCAGCTGCAGGCAGAGGCGAATAGCTTCATATCTAAGTGAAGCTAGGCGGGCTTGCAGGCTTCCACTTCTGATAGGTGCATCTCCTGTGTGTTATGGTGTGCCTACAATCATTAGGAAGAAAGTAATGACAGATTCTGCCACGAGATGAGAGATGACCTAAAGTGTGGTAGTATCAGCATGGTATTGGCCACAATTGATAGTGTGATCTATGGTGTTGATGGAGGTGGCATGAAAGCGTTACATAGTATTACCCTCGCTCTCCTTTAAAGCTTAGCACTGATTTGTCTTTCTGTTTTCTTTGAATGTCAGCTGCTTACATGGGTTTATATATGTGGTAGGTTACAACATGGGACAGACAGAAGGCATGCAACTGGTTTCCTCAAGGACTGAAGGGCATATGTTATCACAAGTTGTGGAAAATAGGGGTGCTGAAAGAAGGCTATACCAGAGCAAGAACTATCTGTTACTTCATCAGAATAAAAAGAGGTGCTTTGCTTGCCAAGCTACATCGCACAAATTGGAGCAGTGCACAATAAAATACAAACTGGTTCCTGCGGCACATCAGTGTGGCTATGCTACAGAATATCCATTTACCATGATTTAGCCTTCAAGGAGACAGTTGAGAATGAGAAATTCTGCCGTCATTGTGTTTTGATCAAATCCAATCTCAATAACTTGGACCAGGGGATATTGAAATCTGAAGTGCAGAAGTTTCGGAAGCTGTCCGTGACTGGGATCTAAGGAGAAAATGCAGCAAGAATTTCCTGGCCTCTTTCAGCTCTGAAGATGACGTAATAAGTTATTTAAAGCATCCTAAGATAGAAACACTACTGGATGATAAGGAGGTAAACTTAGCTGTAACAAGGTGGAACGGAAGCGATGACGAAAGTCTTGACTTGATTGAAGAGTGGGTTTTAGTGCGTGGGGTTCGAAGAATATACAGAAACTGGAAGGAGTTATATCAGTTGCTTCCGCATTTGGAGTGTTGATTGACGTGGATGAGGAAAGTTTGGAAGCTGGAGATAAGGAGCCTATTAGGCTTAAGATTGCACTAAGAAGCCTTGATGGTGCTCCCTTCTCTTGCTACTTTGCTCTTGGTCAGTCTTCCAGACTGGTCATGCTCACAGCTGTACAAGACAAAGCAGAAGGTATATAACAGCAAAATAAGGAATCAGACAAGGATCATAGTAAGGAACTGAATGCAGCGAAGTATATTTATGGAAGAGCCAGAGTGCATTGAAGAGTCAAGGTTGGGAGAAGTGATCAAAGAAAACAAAATAAGTGCTCTAGCAGCCACTACAGCCAACACCAAGAAAAGAACACTGGACATTTGAAAACCTGAAGAGGTGCAACCTGTAGGTCGAAGTTCAACAAGCATGATTGGAGAAGACCACTTCGAAGGTGAACAAGCACGAATATTTTTTAGGGTTTATTACTAACAAACATGTGTGGGTGAATGTTTTGAGTACATAGGACTATTTGATTCATAATTTTTTGTTTTCTGATTGGCATCATTTTGTTGAAATTTCCCTGAAGGTAAACCAAACATGTGTTCAAAAGAAGAGGTAAGCAGCTGCCAGTTACTGAGACTGAGGACATCCATATGTATGGCAGTTTCAGTGATATTGGTCTTCATGGAACCCTACTCAAGGTAATATATCAATATGGTAAGTCATATATTATATTTGTCTCTTGAGATGCCAATATGTACCAATTATTTCTTTACTGGGAACATTTCGTAGACCCAATTTTGTGCTTATCCAATGTTCCTGTGCAATTTTGTTTAAGGTTTGTAGAAGCCTTTCGTGGTCCATCAAATAGGAATTGTCCCATTTTTGCAGTGGCCAGAGTGTTATCCATGAGTAGTTTTCTGGAACAACTGTAACTCGTTGCACTGGAGTTCTTCAGTGACTTGATTATGGATCTGCAGAATGACAGGCTTTGATCATTGTACCCGAGACAGTTCCTTGGTGTTAAAGCTTACACTTGTATTGGAGGAATGAGTTTCCGTGTGAACCAGCAAACTCTGTCAAGTAGAGTTCAGGCTGTCATTGGAACTCCTGGACGCATTCTTGACTTGCTGGCAAGGGATGCATTGCGTAAAGACCACATCAGAATGCTTGTTCTGGATGAAGCAGATGAATTACTCACAGGAGGTTTCAAGGACCAGGTTAGTTTCAATTCATTTACCTACCAGCTCTGTTGTGGTAATCAGTAATCGTGATGAATGACCACTATAAAACCCATACTAACATACTATGCATCGTCCAAAATCCAAATATATGCTCATGCTAGAATATGGTCGCCCATATACTTCATTAACTTATGACTACCTATCTTTTCTGCAGACATGTAACATTATCCAGTATCTCCCAGCCAAAATCCAGATCGTGCTTTTCTCTGCTACCTTCTCCAGTGAAGCTCTAGAAACTAGCCACTGGTTCATGGATAAGCATGTGACAATTAAAGTGCCAATAGATGAAGAGCTGAAGGGTATCGGAATCAAGCAGTTCTATCACAAAGTTGAGAAGGAAGAGAAGCTGGGAAAGCTGTATGCACTTCTCGACACTCTAGATTCCACGTGAATCGTCATCTTTGTGATTGTGAACACAAAGCAGTGTGTCAAGTCGCTCATACAAGATGTCAGAGGCAAGGGCTACACTGTCTCAGCAAGCCATGGCGGTATGAGCCAGCTTGGCAGGGACACTGGCATCCAGGAGTTCAGGGCTGGATCATCCCGTATTCTCATCGCCACTACCTTCAAGGAACCAATCTTGGGCAGGTTCCCATTGTCATCAACTATGATCTGCCAACATGACTGATGCAGTATATCAGCCGTGTTCAGCAGCAAAGGAGATATTCTGAAACTGAAAGTGTGACCATTAATTTTGTGACTCCTGCCACTAAACGCACCATCTTTGATATCTAGAGGATTTGCAGAGGCCAGATGAGCAAGCTACCCTCCAATCCAACATTTGAACTCTTAGTAGGCTATGACGTTCAGAAATGTTCCTAAAGGTCTCTACACAGGTTCTTTCTGGCTACAAGGAAGCTTGATGTTTGCCCAGACTCAATGTAACGGTTTATTGTGATGTGTGGTGACTTGTCAGCTAGGCTTTTGCTGCTCTCGTTTGGAAGACTATTATTTCATTGATATCATATCATCATTTGAACTAGATGTGATGGTTGCAATGTTTTCTGATTAGCTTATTGTTTGTAATTGGTCTGACATCGATTTGGATGATCAGGACGATTAATCGACCTCAGATCGGTCTAATCGTCCATATAATCGTCCAACATATAGCAGGACTATATATCATATATGTATGATATATATACCATATACTATATATTTATATAGTACATATCAAGCATCAAAACTATATTTCTAGTTAGTTGGTTACTTACCCATGAGATCTGACTCCATATTCTTGTCCTAGCCTCCATATGTTTGCTGATTTTCTACAGGAATAATAGATAACTTGAGTAAGTAGTAAGTAGATTCAAAAGAATAGTTTGACAAAATGACAGCATTACAGCAGCGCATACTCAATCTAGATTTAGAAAAGTTATTAAGAAAACAAGCATAGTCCATAGCTGGCTTAATACAATATGACTATAAAAACTAAATAATTAAACACTGCAAACAATATTCAGAGTTTTTAAGATAACATTCGCTGCCATTCAATCAACATTCAGCAGCCATTTAAATCTAAATAAGCAAATTATCATCCAAATTGAAGCCTCCATCACTCAAGTCTCCATCCACCTTCATTCCTACTTCAGCATCAAGGGGTTGAACTTGTGTTTCATGGTCATCATTTTTCATCATTAATGAAATCTGGAGTTGTAGCTACAGCAGTCCTTGGACTCTTCCTAGTATACATCTGGCTGACAAAGGCTGCTACACGAGTAGCTACAGCCCTAGGCAAGTTGTGGCCTTGTATATTCTCAAATGCACCAATAGCTTCATCAACAGCAGTCCAAGTCGATTCCTCACAATTCTCATCCACCCATTCATTATCCCACTGAGAATTGCTTTTGTCCTTTGCAACCAAGCTCTCTGATTTTTGAAACCTATTTGACACCTTTTTGTTGTAACTGACATAGACTAATTTATTTAACCTCTTGTGCTCTAAACATGTTCCTCTTTTGGTGTGGAACTGCATAAAAAATGATGAACAACACATTAATTTGCAAGCAATATCGCAAATACATAATTGATTTTACTTCGAACTAGCAATGGTACTTACATTGGAAAAACACTCCAATTACACTCACAACCTGATGCAAAGCAGCAAAGACTAATAATTTTTTTGCTAGACTTTGGAGCTCAAATGTGCAGCTGCCATAGGAATTCTACCAGCAAATTGAAACATAGTTATCTAATAATCAGGTCATAACAAAACAAATATTGAGAAGGATTAAAGGTTTTAAAATATCCAAAACTTACTAGGGTTCTTTTTGTCTCTGTCCCTTATTGCTAATGGCATTGAGAAGCCTTCACCTTCAGACTGTTTATAATCATTATCTTGTTGAGAAATCTTGGATTGTTCACTGTCATCCACCACCTATTTGTATATAATTTCATTGAACATGATCCTTAGCTTTGCAGCTTGTCTCTTGTCTTTCTCCCTTAAGGCAAAGAAGCCTGGGTTCAAGAATAGAGCTGCCCCATACAACTTTTGCTGCATTTGGTTTTCCCACCTAGAATCATAGCGCTTCATTACTACTTTAAGCAATTCGAGTTTAGCTTTTAAAGATTTTTTTATGGTGGTCTTTTCATGATCCATGGCTGCCATGATCTCAGGAGCTGCTGGTGTCTCATCCCCCATTTGCAATCCTTAGAGCAATGAGAAGAGTTGTGAAGCTCTCAAGCAACACTCCACTTCACTCCAAAAGGGCATGGGAAGGATAATATCCTCAACTTGTTTGCCTTCACTAGTGTTGGACAGACTGTTAGCGTGATATTCTTCACTAACAACTAAAGCTCTCAAGCCATCTTGTGCTTGTACATACTTGCCAATGTTAGGTAAGAAGTAGCAAATTGAATCACAGCTGGTCTCACAAGATCTCCACCTTCTTCTGTCTCATTAGATCAAGTATCCTCCCATGCTTGTATAAAAAAAATGCACACTCTTTTGCTCTAATTGATGGCAGTGTTGAATTCCTTTATCTCACCAATGTCTTGCAGCAACAAATTCAAACAATGGGCAGCACAAGGTGTCCAAAACAAATGTGGGATCCTCACCATTAGAATCCTTCCCGCTGCCTTAAAGTTGGTCCCATTGTCTGTGACAATCTGCACCACATATTCCTTCCCAATCTTGTCAACTTGATGCTCTAACAAATCTGCTAGCATTTGTCATTTGCTATCTCACTTGAAGCATCTACTGAACCTACGAAGAAGGTCCCTCCTAGACTGTTGGCAAGAAAATTTATTATATAGCGGTGGCTCGTACATCCAACCATCAGAAATGATAGTGCAGCCATATTCTTTCCAACACTTCTCATGCTTCTTTCGTAGTTCTGCTGCCTTGTTGACAGCCCTTTCAAGTAAAGGTTAATGTCATACATGGTTGGTGAGCGGTAACCAGGTCCATACTGTCCGATTCAAGCATTATCTCCTAACTTCTTGAATTAATGACATTGAATGGTATACTATTTTCATAGAAAAAACAGCAACATGATCATCAATAATTTGTTTAGCCTCCTTATCGTTCTTTCTGCACTGCTCTATAGTGGGCTGAGAAGTCTTGGATTTATGCCTTTATGCAACTACATCTTCTGGTGTATCCCCATAACCCGAGCAAGGTGTATCTTGAATCGACCTATTTCTGCGGGCACTACCTTCTTATAGAAAAAGCACTAAATAAATTCTTTCTTCATAGGATCTAGCCACCACCCATACTTTCATCCTGGATCTTGAGATCGAGCCTTCCTCTTGGGATCTTTAGCCTGCTTAGCAAGTTTTGGAGGTAGTGCTGCTATATCCTTTTCTACTAGGGTTGTTGAACCAGCACCAGCTGATGCAACTAATGAGGATGCAACAGCACCTCCTTCGGGATTAGACTCAGGCATGATGACTTCTACTACAAGTTGCTGCCTTCGATTTTCATCTACTCAAGTTCAACAAAGAGCCAAAAAAAACATTGAGATTTGAGCATAGTGCGGGAGAGGAGATGACAAAGCAAAGCCAATTTAATGACTCATCTTTAAAGGAGGAGCTCATCTTTGTGTTCCCTTGGACCTGCAGCCTCCAGGTGGAGAAGAGAGTAGGTGACTTTGCAATTGCAGCAAAAAGGGGAGGAAGAAGCATGCAGCAGGGAATAGGGAGGAGGAAGCAATAAGCAACATCAAGCAAGTAGCAAGCAGCAACAGGTTGCTTGGATTGGAACTGGAAGGGAGGCTTAGCAGCTCAGTAGATGCACAAGTAGGAGCAACAAGCTCAGCAGCTGACGGCTGGAGTTGGGAGTGAGGACTGAGAAGAGAGAGAGAGTAGGGGTGAGGTATATAAGAGAAACTCTAATAGAACTGGCCTAAATAAATATAGCCGAGGCTAAAAGCAACCCATCTGCCAATTTAGTTTAGATTTATTAGGCCTCCTGATTGGACGATTAATCATAATTAATTGACGATTAATCGAGCGTTCAGATTTTTAATCGCTCTGATCAAATCGGATGTCCTAATCGAGTGGTAAGTACCGATAAGAACGATTAATCACGACTAATTGGACAATTAGAAAACATTGGATGATTGAAATGTTTAATTATCGCTTCTCTGCTGTTATTCTTTTTTTCTCGTCGTAGTTATATTTGTAATATTATCTATGAACTGAAGTTACAGCATGGTAGGAATGATGTAATGCGTTGCTGAGGAAAAAGTATGAACACAAACAATGCGAGGTACAAACCAATCCTACCATCAGTTGACTAAAATGGATTTCGCACTCTGTTTTTGTACTAAAAATAAATCGATCCGTGGAGAAAATAGCACCCTATGGCATCGTACCGAGAAGAAACTTTAGGCGGGCAGTTAGAGAAACATCCTGAAGGTAGACTGCCTCGGACGTACTCCCGTTACATCAAATATTTAGACACATGCATAAAGTAAAATATAGACTATTTATGAATCTAAAAACATAGCTAGAGAATAAATTTGCGAGATAAATCTTTTGAGTCTAATTAGTCTATGATTAGACACTAATTGTCAAATAAAACAAAATTACAATAATACATGTTAAACTTCAATACCGTAAACCAAACACAGTTGCTCCTTATAATTTTGGACGTGTAGTGAAATTGGAACAGAGGAAGTACATCTTAATGAATCAATCAATATGCAATTTTCTTCGAATAGTTCCAACAAGTAAATTCAAATGGAAAATACGCTCTAGCGGTTGAATGCTTGTGCGATGATTTGGTAAAGAAAATTAAATCAGGCTGCCTAAGTGCTTCATTTTTTCTTTTTTTTTCTGTGAGACCTAGTTACAGACGCAGATGCTCACAAATACGAGCGTACACTCACCCCTATGAACGCATGCACGCACATCCTACCTCTATGAGCACCTCCGAAGAACCGAGTTGGACCGATAAGTCTTGAGATTGACGAAGTCGCCACAGGTGCCTCACTGTTGACGGGCACATCACCTACCACTGAAAGCATAGCGTCGGTAAATCTTAGAATAAACCTAGGAAAATGCGACACCCGTGTCAAGTCGAGGATTTGAACTCTGAACTCGAGTGGACAGGTTCTACCACAAGAAATCCAACTAGCTATTCTATAATCAGTTACAAATGTAGATGCTCACATACATGAGCACACACTCACTCCTTTGAACGCATGCACGTACGCACACCCTACCCTTATGAGCACCTCCGAAGAACTGAGTTAGACTGACAAATCTCGAGATCGATGAAGTCACCACAGACGCCTCGTTGTCGATAGGCACGTCCTCTATCACTGAAAGCATAGCGTCGTTAAATCCTGGAATAAATCCAAGAAAATGCGAGCACCCTTGTCAAGTCGGAGACTTGAACCCGGATGATCAGTTCGCTTTTTGTCTGTAAGTTGATCTATCATCATCTCAATCATCACAAACAAATAATTAGTATTATTATAAGGCATGAAGTTGTTCAACTAAGCAATAGACACGATGTATCATCCTAAATAGGATGAGTTTATTTTCCTTAACCAAGCACTCCATATGAGCTTCTGGCGTAGTAGCGTTCGGCATCAGACTTGGGCAAAGCTGCACGGTCGGGGCTTCAGCAGGCAGCAGGTTTCAGTTGCACACTGCAGCCTTGCAGGTGTACGTGGTACTGATGTAGTGATGAGTGATGCCTAATCCTAACTTGGCATATGCATATCAGGTATCTCAGTTGGTCGTTTTGCACTTGCTCCAGTAGTAATTAGTGATTACCTAAATCATCTATTGTAGATTTGTAGTACTACTACAAAATCGGAAACTCTACTATGCAACAGATCACACGCTTGGGGAGCGCCCAACCTGTCCTCCTTCTCACGCTCGCCTCCTCCCCTGACCTCCTCTCCCCGAGCTCCTCCCTCCCCTCCCATGCACGCTCCCGCTCCTGGCGATCGACCCCGACGACCCCACGTCCACAACAAGCTCCTCCCTCCCTCCCTCCGGCAGCGGCAGCAGCGGCGGCGGCGGGTACCGGCGAGGTAGGCCTCCTCCTTCCTCCTCCTCATAGATCTGTGAACATAGGAGACAAAGACGGTGGCGGCAGTGACTAGGGTTCCAGAAAGCTTTCCCCCTCTTTCTTCTGCAACTTTGGCAGGTATAGAAGGGCCTGCCCGGTGGGAGGTAGGTAGGCTAGGCGGTGGGGATGGTGACCAGGCGGCTTAGGAAAGCTGTCGGTGGTAGGGGCGGTCGGTCTAGGTCAGGACGTTGGAGGCTCACCGGAGTTGGAGAAGATGGCGCCTGGCGAGCTCGTGGAGCTAGACAAGATAGCGGGAAAGGGTGGGGAGAGAGGGAGGAAGATAGATGCCGCCGCGAGCGCTAGGGTTCACCGAAGCGGTAGGGCAATGGCCGGCAACGGGGGCAAGGACGACGAGGAGTGCAGAGTCAAGGACGACGGCGAGGGAGAGGGAGGAGGAGGAGGGGCATAGGGAGGGCAGGGTTGAGGCTGGGCACGAGGCAGACAACGGGGTGTGCTTGTCGCGCATTAACATCCCCCCTCCAAAATTGGCCAGCCAATTATCCTTGTTTGATTGCCTCTTGGACTAGAATCAGAATTTTTTGACATTGATTCTACTACACTCGCTGCATCTTCCTATCAAGGTTAGATTACGAGCAAATTTTTCATCGTAAAACAAAGTAGTGCCTTATTTTGTGTTTCGCATCAGCCTTTAAATTCCCGGCTACGAGCCATCTACACAGATTGAGACTTGCAGCCTCACGACTGTGAATCCCAAACGAAGCAGTCTCATCTATAAAGAGTTGTCAATCCCACATACACGAATTGGGCTCGACCATGGACACCAAATGAAGCAGTCTCATCTATAAAGAGGGTCTGATTGGTTCCTTTGGTATTGCGTATACATTACAAGTTATGCAAGACACCCTTATTATCTAAAAATAAGGCAATGCATGACATCCTTATCCTTAATCTAAATAAGGCAATGCAATTCATACTTTGTCTGCCTGGATGTAAAGTTATATAGTATATAGATCTCTATACAGTATTATGTGTGATTGGTTTCCTACATAGGTAGCAGATTGAACCCAGAGCTGAATAGAACTCGTGTTAGGCGGTCTGGGGCTAGGCTTATTACTTTGAGAACAGTGGCTAGATTGTAAGATAATGGCAAGTGAGAACCGACACATAAGAATAACATTTTCTGACGATAAAAAAGAAACTAGTTATTTTTCTGATGATAAAAACGAGAACATAACCAATAATTGTTGCAAGTTGCAACAGAATACGAATTCTCATGCACAAAACTGCAAGTACGAATGCAGACATTACAACCATTATACGTCACAGTTAGTTTTGTTTCATTTCCATTTGCAGAATGAAAATCAGCAGTCATAAGATGTAAACCAAATCCTTCAATAGGTTCCTAGTTATAATCGCCACATGTGCCAACAGTTAAATCTTGCAACGGCAATGTTACAGCACAGAATATAGTTCTACCGCACCAAATACTGTTCCTACCATAAAATGCTTGTTCTCAGGGTTCTAAACTCTGCATACCAAACTAAAGAATACAACACAGGTTTCATGTGTAGCTTACAAAGGCAGGCAAGCAGGCGGGCAGGCTCAGCAGCTGCAATTACACAGTTGTTCTAGCGGTGACTTGAGTTCAACCCAACTATGTTCCAATGCCGCTGTTTAGGTGGACATGGCATGAAAACTGAACTTCTAGGAGACCAGAGGAACTCCCGAGACCCAGAAAAATTGATTGAACTTGTCACTTATTTTCCATAAGGATGATACCTGCTAGAACCCCGAGCACCTGTACTCCCACCACCAGTACCACCACTTGCTCCACCTGCTCCGCCATAACCGCCATATCCGCCAGTGCCATAACCACCTGGGGCGCCACCATAGGCGCCACCTCCATATGCACCGCCTCCATAGGCACCCCCTCCATAAGCGCCACCACCATAGGCACCATATGCGCCATATGCGCCTCCATACATGGATCCACCATAACCACCACCAAAACCAGACCCAAAGCCAGCATTGCCTCCATAGCCATACCCTCTACCATAGCCATATCCTGCTCCTGCGCCACCATCATACCCATAACCCGCTGCAGCAGATCGATAAGCACCACCATACCCATAACCGCCGCCGCCACCGCCACTGCTGCCACTGCTGGCATTACCAGCTCCACCACCACTACGGTAAGAACTGCGGTAACCTCCACCCCCGTGGCTTGATCTCCCATTACTGCTGTGATCAGATCCATGTTTCTTTGGTTCAGCCTTCTTTATTTCAACCTGGAAACAAAAACCACAGAAAGTTGTCTAAAACATATGTAACTGAAACAATAGGAAAACCATTTCAAATTAAACAACAGCAAACACACTCACTGTAAATCAGCACAATCATCTTAGATCAGATTCCAATTCTCTATGACTTATCAAGAAAATGAGTAAATACCATACATTAAATAACCAAAAATAAGGAGGTTAAGATCACAAAGTGTGAACAATTGGTAAATGTGAATTTAGAAGGGAAAGAAAAACAATGTCTTTTTCCTATAGAAGAGCTATAGAGTTCTATTCAGAATTTCGAGGCACCTATTATAGCCAAAATAGTGGTCAAATATCAGGACCTAAGTCATATTCTAGTCTAGAATTTCAATACCCCTTTACTCCAGTAGCATATGAAACTATGAACATTTCTAAGACTTTAGTTTTTTTGTTCTACTTCACTATTGAGTGGAACATAAGTTTAGAACAAAATGAATTTAAAAATCTAACCTGCTTCCCACCAAGATCACGCATTCTCCCCTCTGATATGACCCTTTCAACAGAATCTTCACTTTCAAAAGTGACAAAACCAAACCCTCTAGAACGCCCAGTGCTATGATCTAGCATTATCTGATGTTCAACCACCTTACCATACGATGAAAAGTGATCCTTCAACTCATCTGAAATTTTGTACCTTCTCAGTATCATAAACAAATTGAGTTCAAGATTTCTTTGTTGATAGCAAACACCTACCTTCAGTAAGAGATGGTGGTAGCCCGCCGATGAATATCTTTCTTGTCTTGGGGCCATCTTTGGTGGTCATCTCTTCCCTCGGGACTGTCCTCTTGACTTCAACCTGCATAAACCAGAAGTTGATAGGGGTCGAAAGAAGCTAAATGTCAACTAAATTGCAGAGGTTTGCAGAGCTGCAAACCGAGGTCCCTGTTACGGCCGATCTAAATTAGATGTCCTACCGTTCTGCCATCTATAACGTGATCATCCTCCAAAACCTTGTCTATAACAGATGGATCAGAAAATGTAACAAATCCAAATCCACGAGGCATCTTAGTATGCTTGTCCTTCATAATTACAGAATCAGTTATTGCCCCATACTTCTCAAAATGCTTGGAGAATGATTCTACATAAAAACAAATAAACCATACAGATTTGTCAATTTGGAAAAAAAGAACAGAATCACAAAAGGTAGCAAACCAAGATTGGAAATGGACGAAAAAAATATTTCACATAAGAGCAGACCTAGAAACGTCATTCCAGAAACCAATCAACAAATGCAAATCTAAAGGTAGCCTACAACAAAAATGGCGTGCCCTTCTTTTATTAAGCAGAAACATATGGATTTTCTTGCATAACCCATATCGGTGTATGTATTCCAGCAAGAGAACATATGAATTTGAAAGAAGCTCATGATTATGTGCAAGCTATCTCATTACTTGACAGTACTTGTATCTTAGATTAGTTAATTAGGGCCACATAACTAAGCATTATGCACTTAACTAAATACAGAACAGATATATTAATTTTACAATTTACTATGCATTGTGGGACAAACGACTCATGATAATAGAACAAAACCAAGTAACAGGTGTTGGAAAATATGTAACAGCTTTCCTTACTGGTGTATCCTTGACTCAAATACCAAGTGTGTTATAAATCAATACAAATTACAAATTACAAATGCAGTACAATGAGTAAAAGCAAATATGGGCATGATGCAGGAATTTTACTGTATCCCACTTATATAATGAAAAAATGTTTAAAGGCTAAGCACTCAAATATGCTAACTAGCACAGAAAATGCAAAGAAACATGTATCTATCAAGTGCATCATCAATCATGCACATATTTTTTTATGATTAGTCACCCAGGTATTATCATTCATTTGTCCTATTCCAATTAGAGAAGTTACAAAAACTCACACACTTGATTAAAAACATGGAAACATAGTTGAATCCATGAGAATAACGTCAGCAAGTCAACCAACCGAATAACAAATAATGCCACAGGCAAGAAAATATGCAAGAAAACACATGAATAACATTAAGCCTTTATAGCAAAAAAAACATTGAGGCAAACAAGGAAAACAGCCTCCGTGCAGTAACCAGTCGGACATGTAACGAAAGCATCGCTAACGAAAACACTACTTTCCGCAATAACAAAAGCCATATCAACCCTTTATGACAACCTCCTGCGCAGATAGTTTGTGTTTCCACATAGCATTCAAAACATCTAAAGAACCGAACTAGACAAATCGAACTCCAGGGCACCTTTATTCTAGCATTCAAAACGTCTAAAGAACCCAACTAGACAAATCAAATCCAGGCCACCAAATCCAGTAAATAAAACATATAAATTTTACCTTCAGTTGTCTCCCAAGCAACGCCACCAACAAAAATCTTCCTGCAAAAGGCAAAAAGTATTAGCACTCCTGCTGACCCACATCCTAAACATTCAGAAACCCTAGGGCTCAGATCGCTCACCCCGACGAGTCGCCGCCCGCCCCCCTCCCATCCTCTCCGCCAGCATCGCCGTACCCAGAGGCCCCATCCCGGCCTCCCCGCCTCCCGGGGTGCCCCTCCTCCTCGTCAACCTCCTCCTCGTCGTACCCGTTCAGCGCGTGCTGGTTGTCCTCCGGGTACCCCGCCATGCCGCAAACTTCCGCGCAACCGCCGCCTGAGATCGAAACAACGGAATCTGAGCCAACACGCAGAAACCCTAGCTCGAGCCTTGGAAGAGGGCGCGGGGGGGAACGCGGATTACCTCGGATTCGGAGCAATCAGACGGTGGGGTTCGCGGCCTGAGCAAACCCTAGCGGCGCTGCTGCGGGTGCGGGTTTAGAGGGCGAGGCGGGGTTGCAGGAGGAAGGAGATGAAAGAGAGACGGAGGAGGCGGCGGCGAGGTTCGGTTTGAGTCCAACGCGAAGGCGGCTCCGAGAATTTATATGAGCCGTGCGCGACGGTGCGGGTTAGAGACACAAGAGGGTTTGGGTTTTGGACGAAGTTGACCACAAGTCTAACCATGACAAATTTCTACAAATCACTTAGGCTTCTATGTAAATCGACTCATGGTCTGAGGTGGCAATGCGAGCACTAAGGCTTCTCGAGGAGATGTAAATTAGCTTAGGGTTTGAGGTGGCAATGTGATGAGTTCAATTAACCGCTGGAAGACGACTTATGGTGGAGAATAAAGAGTTGATGCAGAATATTGAGTCGACTTTTCGCAAATAAAAATTGAATTCTGGATGGCGGTTGGGTTTGGTGAACAAGAGGGACGGACTTTCGGCTCCACAAGATCTGGTCGAAGATGTTGCCCGTGCGCTCTCGAGGCCCTTTGTCGGTGTGTTGTGGTCTCAATGTCGTCGACCTCAATGTCGCGCTTGGTGTCCATGTAACCTGCTCGAATGGCACCACCCGCCCCACCGCACGTGGCGTCGTGCTCGTCGCTGACTAGGAGAGCCACACATGTAGGGCGCCAACTTGGGTAGCGGCGTGCAGATCGTCCACCTCGCTGCCGCTTGCACGGAGGAGCTACTGGAGGTTATTTGTGGCGGAGAAAACAAAGGTGTTCCTTGTTCATAGTAGAAAGTAAAGTTATCTCGACGGTGTTCTTTTTATTTGTTATGTGGACCCTACCTTACTTTTATCCTAGGAGTCGACTCTGGCTACGTGCTTACGTAGTTCTCTATAAAAGAAAATCGACTCAACAATTGTGGATGCCCATACATGATTTTCTATAAAAAAACGACTTAACAACTGCGGATGCCCTTACGACCTGTTTGAATGTTGTAGTTTCAAGAAACTTTAGTTTAAATTTTAAATAAAGCAAAAGATGTGTAAAACTCTAGTTTAGAAAAGATATAGAGTGGACTTTTAAAAACTCAAAAAAAAACTATAGTTTTAAGTATACAATGGGTTTCTAAAACTATAACTTTTTTACAAAATTATAGTATCTACTTATATTTTTGTCCACCTCTCCCTAGGGACGGCGAAGAGTTTCTTTTATCTCATTTTTTCTTTCTATAAACTGCGCTCACACCCTTAGTGTCTCGTATGTGATCCAAACTCATAACACATAATGATACGAATTAGGACAACTCGCATATAGCGATGATGAATACAAAGTCCAATTCCAATACGTATTGGGTCGTGCCATACTATCTCGTATGTGACTCGAACTTATGACCCACACTCATATGAGTTAACTCTCATCTAGCGATGATATGTAGTCTAATTTCTATATATTGGATCATGTTGCAACATGCTAGTTGTTACAAAACTCAAAATAATACTTCCCATCTAAACATGGCCTTAGATTCAGATCAAGAAACAAATAATTCAATCGTTGTTGTAGTTTTTTTAAAATACAACATACTCTTCCATTCTAAATTATAAGTGTTATGATTTTTCTAAATTCAAATTTAAAAACTATGTATATAGACATATAGTATGCATCTAGATACATAGCAAAAGCTAAGTACCTTGAAAAGCTAGAATGACTTATATTTTGAAGTGGAGAGGTTAGCAGGTTGAGAAAAATGGGACGAAAGATCATCATATTTCCCTAGTTGTACAAAGTAGATTACATAGAAAAATTAAGGGGTTGTTTGGTTCTTGAAACTTCATCTAGCCCTATCATGAGTTTTGGTGGACTAATGACACGATCAAAGGATTAATATGTTGATAGAGTATTTGAGCAGGTTTTTAGTGTATGAAATGAAGTATTTGATGAATGGTGATCCCCAAATTTACTTAAGATGAGTTGCGGAAAATAAAGTTTCATTGCATATTCTTTATATTCTGTATTTGAGGATTGAAAACTATTGTACTATTAAGGGGATTCAAAGTCATTATCTTGCATGTATATCTCCATGCTCCAAGAGAGGATACAAATTTTTTGGGAGATACTAAAAAGTGTTGAGAGAAAATTTTCCAAGCTAACTTGTTTATGCAAACTATTTCTCAGTAGGGCTTTCCAGATGTCCAGAGAGGATTCTATATGTCAAACCTTTTGAGGAATTGGAGAATCCTTGAAGGCACAAATTTGAGTTTGTTACTCTTGGATTTGAGGAATCCTAGCCAACACAAAGTTGCACACGAGCTCTTGATATGCGATTGAGCACCGGAAAGTTTGTATTACCTTGACGATTCTAGTGAGAATGTGAGATCTCTCAAGCTTGACCTTCGTGTTTTTTTATAAGAGAGCAATGTTGAAGAGATTCAAGTCTTTGTGGCTTCCTCAACGACAAGGACTTAAGCATTCCTTTATTGTTTGGTAGAACCTCGGGTAAAATGGTGTGTCTCTTATGTTCTTATGTTCATCTTGTCCTTATTGATTTTTATCGTATTTGCAAAATCTTTGTTCTTTGAGTGTAGAAAACTCAGGAGACATCTCTACGCGTCTTCTATGGGCTAGTAGACACTACTTTTCCTAGCTTAATTCACCATAAAGCAAACCTGCCTAAATAAGTCTAGTAGCAAGTTTAACACTACTACTATATTATCACTCAAAACTAGAGGCTAGCTACTAAACTACTTTGCTCTAGTTGTTGTGAGTTCAAGGATCTTCTATAGGCTATTCATCTCCCCTCTAGTCATCTAAATCCTTTCACCTAGCTCGCTCACACTGCCTGGCCGACTTGAGAAGCTGATAGGACAAGACCCCCTTACCACCGACAACCTATGCAAGAAGAAAGACTAGTGGTTCGGTCACTAGCTTTTAATGGGTCCTCAGCAACCGAGTCAACAACTGGTGGCTAAGAGAAGCCATGCTCTAGGCCACGAGGGCCCATAAAACTCACCCGAAAAAGGTAAAAGTAGGGGCTCTGATATGAGGGCACTTGTTAAAACATCATTAACTAGCATGTGGTCCCATAAAACGTGGCTCATGCGTCGTAGGCAATGTTTTGTAGAGATTCTAAATTAGCTCTCGGAGCTATTGTGTGTGCAATTTCACCAAACGTCAAAAAAAAAAACAAACCGCTTCACACGGTCACGAGAAAACTAAAGAGAAACCATAGGTGATAGTTGACGGATGAAGTTGAAAAGAGTAGCTTCTACTAAGCAGAGTCGTACGAAACCATCGAGACAAACAAGGGAGGTAGGTGAAGTTGAAAAGAATAACTTCTACTCCTTATCTCTAATTTACTAGAAAAGCTATTTTACTAAATATTTTTTTAAATATTTTTTTGACAAGTTAAATAACTTTAATTTCACTAGTAATGCTGTTTGTGAAGCTGATCGTGTGAAGCAGAGCTGTAGCCTGTACCATAGCCATAGGATGCCCAACAACAGTAGAATTGTACAGCTGAGAGTGGACTACTGGGAAATCCGACTACTGAAGTGTGACCCCTTCTCAAGAGAAAAGCAGGGAAAAAGAAAACAGAGAGCCGGAGACGCGACTCATCGGCCATGGCGAAGCCGGCGGCGCCGGCGACGAGGAAGCCCTCTGCGGCGTCGACCGTCGCACTGACACTGGCTCTGGCCCTGGCCTCGGCTGGCCTCCTCTTCCTCCTACTCCGCCTCTCTCCCTCCTCCCCGTCCCCCACCCCGCACCCGCACCGCCGCCTCCGCCTCCGCGCCCGCGCGCACGTGCACCACCACCAGATCCCATTCGACCCTGTCGTCGCGGACATCGAGCGCCGCATCGAAGACCGCGAGTGGGAGCGCCTCGCCGCCGCGGGGCTGCACGCGCCGGGCATGGAGGCGGCGCCGGTCCCAGAGGATCTCACCGACGGCGAGGCCGACGCCGACGAGGACTACATCAACGACGCCGCGCGCTTCAACGTCACGCATCGCGTGGAGGCGCTGTTCCCAAAGATCGACGTCGACCCTGCCGATGGCGCCGTCACGGGCGCCGAGCTGGCCGCGTGGAACCTCGCGAATGCGCGGCGGGAGGTGCTGCACCGCACCGCCCGGGAGCTCGAGCTGCACGACCGCGATCACGACGGCCGCGTCGCCTTCGGCGAGTACGAGCGGCCCAGCTGGGCCTGGCGTTTCGACGGTACGCACATATATGTATGTACGATTCCAGCTGTTTATGTTTGATTCTTCAAGTGAGGTTTGGATCCTTGCACTAAGTTTGGAAGTTCGTTGGATACTCGTAATCCAACAACAACAGCTGGTAGGTAAGCTCTGAATCTTGGTGCCAAGATTTGTTTGACCACGTCCTGTTGTTGGATTTGGGGATCTATATGCTGATTTTTAGGCTACATTGTGATGTTAAGTCATTTTACTTTTACATAACGGAAATGTGGTTATGTAAATAACCCGTCTTTGCTAGTTCATTTGCCATGTATACTTCGGGCACCTTGAAGCCAAGCAATTGAACTTTCATGTTATAACTGATGTTTTAGACTTATATTAGCAAGATATCCTGGAAATCCTTTCACTGTAGTTTTCCTTACATGTAATGCATCAAATTGACCATTTTTTCACATAAAATGAATGAGGTCTGCTGCGTATAGTTCTAAGAAATGTGGATCATTTTCCAAGGCCCCTATGTGGCTATGCCTGAATTATACTCCCTCTGCCCCAAATTATAAGACGTTTTGGCTTTTCTAGATACATTGGTTTTACTATGTATCTAGACATAGTGAATATCTAAGTTCATAGCAAAAGCCATGTATCTAGAAAAACCAAAACGTTTTATAATTGGGAATGGAAGGAGTAGCAAATATGTATATATTTTTTAATCCCTATAATCTTCAAATGGGAGCTACACCATGTGTGGCAACTGGGAACCTTTATAGTCAGTCTCCAGTGATGTAAACATATGCCTTTGTCAATTGTCACTAGTATTTTTCCTTGAAACTGTAATTATGATTTGTATGCTCATATGAATGTTACTCCAGATCAGTGCCTATGTAGTGGCATGACAAAAGCTGCAAGTGATATTGATACCAAGTTGGGAGTTCTCATAATTTTTCAATATACCTGAACTGTGCATTTACATGTGTCGTGGTGTCAACTAATAGATGTTGAACTTCCAGTTTTCCATATGTGTTGAACAAAGATTCAATAAATACATAACCAGCTTGAATAGTTGTCAACTAGTCACATGGATTGACCAAGTTGTATACATTACATGGGATGAAAAAGTTTAGATGTGCATGCCTACCAATGTCATAGAAAATAGTCCCATTTATGTACGGATCATAACTCAGCAAGAAATGGTATGGGATTGTGCAAAGAGTTCAATAGGCCACGACCTGCAATGACTAAATCATCACATACATACCTTAGTAATTTCAGCACTAAGCCTTGTCTATGTCCAGATCATAACTCAACTAATGATGGAGTGGGATGGTGGAAGGAGGAGCATTTTAACGCTGCAGATATGGATGGTGATGGCTTTCTGAATCTTACTGAGTTTAATGAGTATAACTTCTTCTCTGACCAGTGACCACGCATTTTCTAAATCCCTTATTTCTTATCCAACATTTATTAGTTTGCCTTTCTGCCTGCAGCTTTTTACATCCAGCTGATACAACCAACCCAAAGCTAATAAATTGGTTGTGCAAAGAAGAAGTCAGGTACAAGTTTTCCCTCTAAACTTTTCCGATACATGTTTGTATTCGAGTCGATTGTCTTGCCTTATCTTAGCAGTATTATTTCAGTTCTGCTCAAGAACAACAATGATAGAAAACTTTATTTTTCCTCTATTTCAATGGAACCAAATTAGATGTTCCCTTACCAGAATTAGAGATTATAACAATATCTATAAATAAAAGAATAATATTCTGGGGTGCTCTGCATACCAGTTGCCACACATGACACAATAACTGACTAGCCAAGCACCACAAGCAACTAAGGAAGAAACAGAGTTGGCTAAACAATTCATGTGAGGTTTAGCAATAATTTGATAACTATAAGCATCCACAAATTTAGGGTAGTTAGCTGTGATTGAGTTTGTCCATTTGGTTAATAATCTGATGTATTAACAACAAATTGCTTTCTGTGCTATTCTATGTTTATAAAAAGGAACTTAAATCAAATCTAATTCTACATGGTACATATAATCAAGGAATTAATATTTGGATTCTTGTTGACTAATTCCTCCCATTTCTCATATTGTGATTTTGATACTACATAAGTATGTATTGGCTGCCAAGTCACATAGTGTTTAGTGGAGCACACATCCAGATCAGATTATGGCTACATATTTCAGATGCGTTATATGACATTGTTAAAATCTTACAACAACAACAACAAAGTCTTTTAGTCCCAAGCAAGTTGGGTAGGCTAGAGTTGAAACCCAACATGAGCCCCTAGTCACGGACATTGTGAAAATCTTAAATTTTTTATATTCATTTTGTCAACTATGTCAAATGGCTGCCTAATGCCACAAGCTTTATTTGGAAATTCTGGGTAGTCAAACTAGGCTCTGGGTCTTAATTGGAAGATATCATTATGAAGGATCTATGCTGTTTCTTACTGGGTTTGATGCCATTTTTGGATGTAAATACAATAAGTATAACATTTCTGAAGATGTGGCTGATATCGTTTTTTAAGAATCATAAATTCCACCAAGCTACACTGGCATCCATTCAAAATCAAGCTAACTTCAAGCGTCGATTTTGGATTGTCCAAATTATTTGCAATGGCA
>Ga0182004_10000058_pt1 | contig 40481 bp, 39 predicted proteins | sample Sormic07211540_1_FD_120479 | JGI IMG/M metagenome (GOLD analysis project Ga0182004, IMG submission 120479) | Endophyte microbial communities from Sorghum bicolor roots, Mead, Nebraska, USA - 072115-40_1 MetaG | ecosystem: Host-associated > Plants > Roots > Unclassified | place: USA: Nebraska...
AGGCCCATCTCAACAATGTGCCTATGTTTGCGTTCGGCTGATCCATTTTGTTGATGTGCATGAGGACATGAAACATGATGTTCTATGCCTATGCGTTTGAAGAAGGAATTAAGTGCTTGATATTCCCCCCCAATCTGTTTGGATGGCACGAATTTTTCTATCAAATTGGCGTTCAACAAGTTTTTGGAAATCTTGGAAACACTGAAACACCTCGGATTTGTGTTTCAACAAATATATCCAAACAAATTTGCTATGATCATCGATAAAACTCACATAATAATTATGATGACCAACAGAGTTTGGTGTAGGACCCCATACATCGGAGAAACAAGATCCATAGGATGACTCAATACACTGGTAGATCTAGGGTAAGGAAATTGGTGACTTTTGCCTGACTGACATGCATCACACACCCTAGCATTATTATGACTACGATAAACAGGAAGTTTATGACGGCTTAGGACCTGCTGAACAACTTGGGACAATGCATGGCCTAGCCTGCGATGCCATAGTGAGGTGGAAGGCTTGAGGGCAGCAAGTGCTTGTTTATTCGGAGATGGCTTGGATGGCAGCTTCAGGGGATAGAGCCCGCCTTCACATCTACCTATGTGAAGAGTTCTCTTCGATACCTGTTCCTTGATCGAAAAATAATGGGGATGGAATTCAAGAAACATGTTATTATCTCGTGCAAGTCGATTGACAGAGCAAAGGTTTTTATGTGCTTGTGGGACATGAAGAATATTGCGTAGATGGAGATTTGGCGAATGCAAAAAACTGTGACCAACATTAGCAATCTCCATACCTGTCCCGTTTGCAGCGTGCACCTGTTCACTGCCATGATACTTGTCATGGACAGCCAACTTCTCCAGCTCACCGGTGACATGGTCCGTGGCACCAGTGTCCATGTACCAGTTTGTGTCAACGCCGTAGGAGCTTGTGGCCGCCTTGACCTCCCTGGTAAGAGGGATCATACCGGTTGAAGCAGCGGTAGGTGGGGTGTCGTTCCTTGCCACATACTTGGCAGTAGACACCTGGTTCAAAACGCCCGCCGCCGCGACCTCCCATCTGTCCGCGGCCACCACCACCGCCACGGCGTCCTCCACGCCCGCCACCGCGCGTGTTGTTGTAGTTACCACCATTGCGGCCTCCCTTGGAGGCCATGTTCACCGAGGACTGTTGTCCTCCACCTCTTGCCTCCATGCGCTGCTCGAACGATACGAGCTGCGCGTAGAGCTCGTTCACGGTGATCGGCTCGACTCGCGCCGCCACTGCGGTCACCACTGGATCGAACTCATGATCCAGCCCGGTCAAGATGTAGGAAATCAACTCCTCATCTTCAAGTTTGCGAACGGCAGATGCCATCTCATCTCCAAGAGCCTTCATTTTAGTGAAGAACTCGCTGATGGTAGATGCGCCCTTTGACGCATTGGACAGGGCCATCCTTGTGCTGATGATTCTAGCCCTTGATTGTGACGCATGAAGCGCCTGGATCGCAGTCCATGCCTCCACCGCGGTCATCACCGTAGTGATCTGAGATCCAATCTCGCGAGAGAGGGATCCAAGGAGGTAGGAGAGGACTTGCTGGTCTTGGGCTACCCACTTCTTGAATTCAGGATTCAGAATGGGTGCATCATCGGCCGACGGCTTCTCATTGCTGGTCTTGGCGGCCTTAGGGGGGATATACTTCTCCGGCGGCCTCTCCGCTAGATCGATGTACTTCTCCATCTTGGCACCACGAAGGCCCGAGAGAACTTGAAGCTTCCACATCGGGTGATTATTCCTGGTCAGTTTCTCCGTGACCGGGAACAAGTCAAGGGGGGAAAAAGAAGCGAGGGCGGCGGCGGTGGAAGAAGATGGGAGCGCCATATTTTTCCGCTAGGATAGCAGCTCTGATACCATGTTGAAATAGGAGGAACGTGTACCTTCTCAGGTCCACGAGTGCGTGTTATATAGGCACGAGGAACAGCCCCTCGGTGGTGGCATGTACACAAATATGGTTACAACAATAATAGGGAGAAAGTCATACAATCAAGGATCACCTCTCATCTATAATACACGCATGCCTGAGTCTAGTTACAATGAACCTAGATATTCTTATCATCTAACAAAATGAACTTTCATAAAAGTTAAGAAAAAATAGACTTCTTTACATAAAAATGTCCTGCGCTTCAAATGTTCCCTGCGAGCCCTGTATTTCTGTGGCTCGTCATTGTGAAGTTGGGCCCTAAACCGGGCTCGTCACACATGCACATACATGTATACGCAACCAATTATCAGCTGCGTCCAACCTGGATCGTGTGATGCGCAATCCACAAGCTAGGTTGAGCAAGACATGAAGGCTGGTGCATGTGTGACGATTCAGCAAAAGTATTTTAACAAAAGCCGTGTTTACTTCGGAAAAATTTTCACGGCACTGTAGCACTTTCGTTTGTTTGTGGAAATTATTGTCATGAACTAATTAGGCTCAAAAGATTTGTCTCATAAATTTCGATCAAACTGTGCAATTAGTTTTTATTTTCATCTATATTTAATACTCTATGCATGCATCTAAAGATTCGATGTGACGGAGAATCTTGAAAAAAATTTGAGTTTTTAGGTGGAAGTAAACAAGGCCAAAGCCTTTGGAAAGAATAACTGCTGAACACAACCATGCATGAATATTAATTGAGGTGTCATACGTATTGGAAAGTCTTAGCAATGGTTGAGTGCGGTGAGTAGGCCCTAATTCTTTCCAGTATTTATCAAAGATTATAGCAAGTCTGCTGCCAAAATAAAGAGGAGCATGTTATGAATATATGTCCCCGGCTTTAGATAGCAAGGGTTCCTTGACATCCCTAAGAAAAGGCACACCTAGCATAAACAGGATCATCTTGACATGAGTGACGAACTCACCACCGGTGGTTAGATGCTTGGCGTGGAACGCGGCTCCACAGTTGTATGCAATGTAACAAAGCATCTCTAACCATACGGCAGCAATCAGCTTCCAACGTTCCCCTGCTTCTGCGATCCGAAGCAAGTCGGAGGCAACCCGGCGAGCTCGATCCAGCACGGGGTAGTAGTCTTCGTGGAAGAAAGAGCTAGGTTTGTCGCGGATCTCCTCAAGCACCGTTCTCCGATCACACGCTGCTCCAGTAGCCGCCGTCGTCGTCGTCGTCGTCGTCTGCTCAAGCAGCCAGTTCGACATCTCCCGCTTGCCCTTAATGACCGCGTAGTGCCCTTCACTGCCGGCCATGGCGCCGCAGTCTGCAACGAGGTACATGATGTAATCTGACAGCTCTCTGGCAGCGCCTCTCAACGCAGAGATGCTGCCGTCGTCGTCTTCATCCTTACCGTGACAAAAACTGCTGTCGCCGCCGTCTACATTTGCATTCTCATGGTCATGGTGTGAAGAGCTGCCATCTAAATGCACTTCCTGAATGGAATTGCCGTCTCCATTCTCATGATCATGCTGTGGAGAGCCGCCGTGATCTGAACTGCCGCCTACATTGCCATTCTCATGCAGAGAGGAAACACCTTGTAAATGCTCCTCCGGATCCTGAATGGAGTTAACGCTGTGTACATCATCAACATCGTCATGAGCTGCGACTGCGAGCAAGCTTATATCCGTGACAATGTGCCAAAGAAGAGCACTTGAGACGAACTCCAAACCTTTGATGTTGCTGACCTGAAGCACCTGGCGAGCTGCACTCTGCTGATGACGATCTTGCATTGCCTCAACGGCCCAGTTTGCCCACTGGCCACTGAACTTGCCGACTCCAATGTCCCATTCCTGCACGCGTGGAGTGGCCGCTATCTCGAGCAATTTGCCTAGGACCAGCTTCTTCATCACCGGAGAGACGCCGACATGATTCACGGCACGCTGATCGATGCCGACCCAACGCATCGTCCGTCGTAACAGGCCGGATTCTTGTTTCTCCTTGATGCAGTCCCGGATTATGCTGTACTGCGCCATACTTGCCGACCACTCGCCTCTGCTTTCCGGATGCAGATTCCTGGCTATTCTGACCATTGCTGCAACTGTGCCAGGGAAGCTTTGGCACATTGGACAGTTCAGTGGGAGAGAAAACGTGGTGTTGTACGCCCAACTTGAGAAGATAAACGACATGAAGATAGAGCATATCTCAAGTATGATGGCGCCGACGAGTAGTACGTAGCATATGATGACATCAGCTCCATCGTCGTCGTGATCCTTCTGATTCGGACCGCCGGCCATGGCGGTCACGAACAACCCAAGCGCACCTGATATTAGGACCAGAGCGAGGATCCGGCGAAAGGCAATGCAAAATGGGACCATGTGGAAATGGCGGGTGCCGAACTTGGTGTACAAGTAGTCATAGATCAATGAGAGGTTGATCTCGGCCAACTTGTATGCCATATGGACAATGTTCTCTGAAGATTTGAACACATCCACAGCCTGCTTGATCCCGTTGATATCTGCTGGAAACAGGCAGATGGAAGGGGTCATGTCCATCAAGAAATAGAGGCTTAGTTTGAAGCCCTCGGCTGCCACATGCAGGATCAACTCGGAATTCCTCTCCTGCTTCTCTGAAACAACGATGCAGAGCTGACTGTAATACGCCTGCGTGTTCCAGAAGGCGTCGCTGGACGCACGAGCAACAAGATTTGAGCTGGAGGAGTTACTTGCTCCAGTTCCCGGCGCCACGGAGCCAGCTCGCCGGAGTGCCCAGATCCTCTCGGCGTATTTCGCCGTCCCGGAGACAAACACCAGCACCATGGGAGCCACGAGCCGCCGGTCGACGTCGTCTCCTTGCAGTTGCAGTTGCTTGCCGATGGCATAGATGGCCATTGGAACCTGGGTAGCGAGGCTCAGAAGGTGGCGCTTCCACAGCGCGTTGTCCTCCATGGAGAAGGCCGTCATGGTCTCCTGCCCACCTAGGTGGAGAAGCAGGAAGGGCACCCAGAAGAGGGCGAACCGGTTGCCGCCGCCGCCGCCACGGAGGGTGAGGCGGCCGAGGATGTAAACGGCGAGGGAGTCAGCCGATAGGTAGGCGAGCCACAGCACGACGCTGAGCGCGCGGGAGCTGTAGCGTTTGCGAAAGCCAGAGAGGAAGAATAGGAGGACTTGCAGGGAGAAACTGGCCATCACCATGCACTGGAGCTCCCGCTCGTTGATGAATTGTTGGGCACGCGATACTACTGAGCTGTTGTAAGTAATAAATGGTAAGTAATAAGTTCAAGAGTTGTATATAAAAATGAAAAAAGAGACATAAATATGTTCATAGCATAGATCTTATATTATAGTCTGACTTGCTGCCATGCATGTTTTCATCAGCGGAGATAGTCTCACTTTGTCCAAACGGCATATTATTATGTAAACAGTAATGAAACTATTTAAAAATGTTTTAGGAGATAACCGCCGATTAATAGAGCTGGGTATAGTATTCTTGGATGCCGAGGCTGTCTTCATCAACCGATAGCTAAATCTGACCCAATCTAGGATTTGGGTTCTCCACACCAGATGGGTCACGGACCCAAAACCGTGCTGCTGGAGGTGCTCCTACAGTGCCGCCCACTTTGCCGTCTTTGTCACCCCTTTGCCGGCGAGCTCCCTCCCCTGCGCGGTCTCCCTCCCCGACGAGGCAGCCAAGCCACGCGGCTCCGGATGTGCTCCCATGGTGCCGCCTGCCTCCTTCGTTGCCTCGTCGTCATTAGGCCCGCCTCGCCATTGTCTTCGGGCCCCTCTCGGTGGTGAGCCCTCACCGCATTCCGGCCTAGCACCCACCACTACTCCACTCCAACCCTACCACTACGGGCATCAAAGACTTTGCATCTTGGAGAAAGACAACACAAATTTGCGTCGCTGCTGGCCTTCTACCCAAAATGCCTACTTAATTGCTTATTTACATTGTGTATTATCTATTTTGGGTTTAGGTCTCTCTTTGCATGAGCTATTAGAGACAGTGTAAGTATAAATGGTCAGATGCGACTTATACGGTGGCAAACACCTTTCTCTGTTATTCATCGATAGAGGTGGTGATCCTAATATAAGGTGACTACCACTCCTAACTGACTATTTAAAGATGCTTCATCTTGTCTAGTGGTCACCAAAAGGAGGCAGATCCTGACCGTGAGGCTGCGCATCCTGGTACCTCCTGTCGTGGCGGCATCTTCACCATGGTTACCTCTCGACCGCGGGCCTATGCATCCAGGTGATGCCCCTGCTGTGGTAGCGACTGCACTGTTCGCGTCGTCGTGTGGAGCGTTGGTGTGGAGGAGCCTCGATGTGCCCCATGCTTGGGAGGTTGAGCATAGTGCCCAAAGTGGGCACAGTTTCTATTGGATCTCCAGGATGTGATCGACGGTGGGCTCTTCATTGGGCCTTGTGGTAACTGTGTTTTGGTTTATTTTTCTGATTAACAGAGACTAGCGCTATGCCCCCCCTTGTGCTTTAGTCATTGAAAGAGACGGTATTACTGCCACCTCTGATAAATTATTTTGCCTGCATCTATAGTTCTGTTTTTGTGCCAGTATATATATGTCAATTGTGATGTGAAGTGTGTGTCATATTCTTATGAAATGAGTGAAATGAGGTAATGCAACAACTGTAGTGCACCGATTTAACAAGATGAGTGAACACAGCGGCAATAACTCCGATGGTGATACCCAGGGATGAAAACGGTACGGTCCGATCGCATTTGAGACCATATTCGTTTAGAGGGGTTCAGATCTGTTCGTATCCGTATCCGAATATTTAAATCATATATTTATGATGTCGACATGTAATCCTGTCTTATCCGACATGGTTGATATTATCCGTATTCGAATCCGAATCCGACCAGAAATATAAAAACAAACATGATATCAGTGATATCCGTCCGTATCTGATCCGTTTTGATCCCTAGTGATATCTAACATATTTTGCTGTATCCGCCACTGGTTATAGCAGCGCATAGATGCACTGTGATTCTAAGATTAGGATTAACGCCTTGTTCGTTTGACTTTGTGTGACAACTTTGAGAATCTGCCTTGCTATCTCCCCCCTCTATAATTTTTTTTTTCAAAATTCCAAAATTTTTAGCTTATTCAACATAGAATTTCTGTAGATTTTTGTGTGTAAAATTGACCATAATTTTTATAGATTCTACTATACGTACTAGTCCAGTTCCTCGCAAACTAGCAATGCTTCATCTACGTTATCCGTTTGCACACGTCTACACGTCTAGTCGTGCCCATCAATCAGCCTCACTCCCTCCATTTTTATTTACATTTGTATTTATAGCTTTGTCCTAAGTCAAACATTATATAAGGCCAATGATTTTTACAAATTTTATTTTTATCACATAAGATTTATATTTTTGACAATTAGAATTTTAGTTTTTTTCTAGTGAAGTGAGCTTCTCCTAAGTAAGATTCTCATGTGCTATTATTAATGGTAGTATTTTACTAGTACTTAGAAATATTAGGAGAAACCCACCATTTTGGTAGTATTTGGATTTACTACAAGAAATATTTTTATAACCTATAATTTATATATTGTGAAACATAGTAATGATTGACTTAGAATAAATCTAATACCACACGATGAATAAAAAACGGAGTGAGGCCTTATTTAGATGCGAAAAGATTTTAGATTTCGCTACTGTAGCACTTTCGTTTGTTTGTGGCAAATATTGTTCAATTATAGACTAACTGGGATCAAAAGATTTGTCCCGTAATTTACAGGTAAACTATGCAATTAGTTTTTTATTTTCGTCTATATTTAATGCTTCATGTATGTGTCGAAAGATTCGATGTGATAGAGAATCTTGAAAACTTTTTGTTTTTGGGATGAACTAAACAAGGCCTGAGTAGCGAAGTCCGGGGCTATGTGAAAAATCCATTCCCAAATAAGTTATTGCTTTCGATTAGCGAGTTGCTTCCTCTCAATGTGAGCGGGCCGGGTAATATAATGTCTTGTTATATACTCCCTCCATCCCAAATTGTAAGTCATTCCAAGAATCTTGGAGAGTCAAAATATTTTCATGTTTGACCAAACTTATAAAGAAAAATACTAAGATTTGTAACGTAAAGTGAGTATATTATGAAAATATAATTAAGGAAGAATCTAATGATAATTAGTTGGTATCATAATAATAGTTATTCTATTATATAAATTTGGTCAAACTTAAAAAAGTTTGACTCTCCAAGATTTTTGAAATGACTTACAATTTGGAGGGAGTACTGAGCAGTGGGTGCATGAACCACACACACCTCACGGACGACGACTCATCAATAGACGTACGAACCAATCACGACTTGGTCAGTCTTCGCTTGAGTCTTCTCTAATCGCTAGTATATTCGGCGACAAATCCTAGTCCTTTCGTTTTCATGCATTCATTGTCCTCTTCCTCCCCAATTATTTTTCACATCGTGCAGGTTGTGGCGCTTGGCGTAAAAATGAGTTAGATTCGTTTGAGTCTGGATCTAACGAGCACTCGGGGCACCAATTAAGGCACCATGAAAATGGCAATAGTTTTGTGCTTTGGCGTGCCAAATTTCTTTTTATCGTAACCAATAACTAGCCTTCAAACAAATGATGGCCTTTGGGAAAGCCAAAATTTGCATTAACTTGGTCACATAGGGCTTATAAAACCAAAAAAAAAACGTACCATTTGAGGCGGCTTCTTGCCATATTCCACAGGGAAGTTAGAGTTGGTAAAGTTAAAACGGAAAACTGACTCCTAGTTCGTTTTGTAAAGAGACATAAAAACTAGGAGGCTCGGAGAAGATATGGAGGGTGCTGGGGACGTACTTCGGGGCCGGAGGAGAGAGCACGGTCGATCGGCTACCTCAGAGGCTCTGGTAATCAGAGGAAAGCTAGCTAGCTAGCTATATGGAGTCATGCTGGGCTAGGCTGCTGCTCCCCGTTCCCCAATCCTCGATCCGATCCGGCCGGATGCGCGTTTGGAAATTGTGTAACAGTTCCAAAGGAAATGCTTATGTACTACCCCGTAACTAAATGCATCAAAATGAAAGCTTGTTTGTTAGTACCTGCGTTGCGTCGATTGATGGACGCCAACGTCTTCGAGTTCTCTGGGAGCCCTCATGTCATGTCGTTACTGGACGGAGCAGCAGCAGATGCGGAGAAGAACTTGGACAAATTTGGCTGAGGGTTATTATCATGCATCCTTTCATCCAGACGTGGTGGTTTTCATTATTAATAAAGGGAAAACGAGGGGAACTGGCAGGTGGCATGTCGCTCTCTGGCACTGTGCAGCATGCACAATATCACCAGGAACTCACCCTGTTCTTGGTTTGGTTTTTTCGGTTTTGAGCGGGTTTGCAACCCAACCCACTTTTTAAGCAAATGGATTGGTCTGGTCTGGTTAACGTGCTCATATAACGGCTCTGGCGTCACAGTCAGATTGGCTTGGCTTGGTTTGGTTGACGGGTTTGTACGGGTTTACACAGACATGCAAATGCATTCCGCAGGTGCCACGCTCCACCTCGCGACTGCCGGCGCCACGCTCGACCTCACGACTGCCAACGCCGCACTCGACCTCGCGACTGTCAGTGCTGCGCCCTCCTATGCAGCGCTCGCTAGTCACCCTGGGCATTCGATTTTAACCGACTGTTCGGTTCGGTTATTTCGGTCTCTGCAAACTTCGGTTTCCAGGATTCAAGAGCCGATCGGTTTGTCCCAAGAGAAGGAACCGACGATTTCGGTGCACGGTTTCTCGGTTCGGTTTTCGGTTTCAACCGAGGAAACCGATCGACAGAGAAGATAGAAGAGAGAGATGCAGGGTACGCCGACTTGCCGAGGCCCGAGGAGTCGCGTTGCGCTGCCAACATCGAGCGGACGCCGTTTCCGCTAGTCGCCCCGTGTGGACGCCGCTCCCACCAGTTACCGTGTAGCAGTTCGACCCGGCCACCTGCTCACGCTCCCTGCTCGTCGTTGCCTGCCTGCGCTCGATGCAAGCGGTCACGGTCGCGCCGCCGCTCGAGTTCTGCTACTCGCGCCGCTGCTCGCGCAGTCGCGGCTGCGCCGCCGCTCGCGTTCCGCTGCTCGCGCCGTCGCGCCGCCTCTCCACCCGCGGTCGCTCCCTGCTCGCGCTCTGCTTCTCGCGCCGCCGTCTGTATAGGTGGACTGGATAGGGTTACGGTGTCTTGGTTTGACTGGCTGAGGCAGTGAGGCTGTGGGGTTATGTCTGTGCATCGGTCTTGGGCCATATTGGGCCATTGGGCTGTGCATATAAGACACACAATACGTTGCTCTGCTTTGCTTGTGAAGATTCGGTTTGTTCGGGTATTCGGTTCTCAGAACATAGAAACCGAAGCCGAGAACGAAGCCGAACTACCCAAAACAGGAAACCGACACCGAACCGAAAAACCGACATTTCGGCTCGGTTCGGTTCAAATGTGCCTAGGGTGACTCGCCAGTGCCATGTCCTCCCGCGCCACGTCCATCGGCGTTGCGCTCGAGCTCACTGGTGCCACGGCCGCCGCTCTCACTGGTGCTGCGTCTGCCTGCGTCGCGCCTGCCTGCACCGTGCTCAAGCTCACGCTCGCCAGTGCTTCGCCCTCCACCACCGCCTTTAGCAACGCTTTTCTGGGTTTCAATGGTTTAGCTGGTTTCTAACCATGACCGGGGTAGGAGGCTCTCTCGAAGCCTAGTTGGGTACATGGGTTCCAGCCCAAACCGTGGTGTAACCATGATGATGGGTTTGGCTGGGCTGGTCATGGGCCGACAGCCAGTTTTGTTAAACCGCTTTTCAGATTAACCAGGAACCGCAGGCTAGCTAGGAGATCGAGGTGACCTGCAGGCTGCAGCAATAGACATTTCTGCATCCGTCATTAAATGTTAACCTTCAGAAAGTGCAAATCCCACACATGGGGTGTTAGCAGCTGACGGTCAGGTCAGTTGGCTAACTCCGGTCTTCATGGTGAGTTTCACGACACGGTTAGTAAGACTGTCACGTCAGCTTTTACATACGCTGGTAACTGTAATGATATGTTTTATCTAGATGGAACTCTCTCTCTCTTCATAATTAACTTACCAACTCAGCAAAATTTTGTTTATGTGTCGGAGTACTAAATGAGAATGCATCTCTCTTCAAACTTGATGAGTACAGATCCAATCTTCCGAGAGTTAACTAGCAAGTTTGATTTGTGGAGATCTCGACGTTCGCGAACGGCTTCAAATCAGACACGATTTGAACCCTACAACCGTACACCGCTGCTTCGTTGGTTATCAACCAAACACAACTTGATTGACCTCGCCAAGAAAGCTTTTTCTGCAAGCGAATCGAAGAACACAAGCAAGAAGGTTTAAACACGCAATCTGAAATTACAAATATGAATGACGCGAATATCAATAGACAGTTTAAGAACTCGGTTCCAAAGGAATACTCGACACAGTGGAGGAGATCAAGAACGGGACCATGGATCACTATAAAAGGATTTGTCACCACAATGAACAATTCAGTTTCTCGATGGAAAACTAAACTCTAAACAAAACCCGAGTCTAGACAACGGAGGCTGTGTGGAATATAAAAGAGAGGCGTCCTAGAGTTGAAAGCGACCACGAAAGGCGCCCACAACTTGGGCTTAAGGCCCGACTCGATACATGGCCAAGTTGGCTCAAAATAGGTGATGCAACACATTGCTGTGGTCACACAGTTTAATCCACGGGCCATCTGGAGCTGGGACCAGATCCAAATCCACGGCGTCGTCGTCCCCTTTCCAACGAATTCAAGATCTCCCCGTTTTGATGTCGTATGAAGAAGTTTTGATCGAAACATTAACGATGTGTCTGCTGAATCCGAGGGTGACGTGGCAGCTGAGTTGGAGATGAGTTGCAACTTGGGAAAGACGATGTTGTAGGCGTGTCCAGCGTGGCGATGTCCTCATCATCCCCCCTTCTTGAATTAGAGTCGTCCTCGACTCTATCTTGGCAATGTCCTCATCATCGCCTCCTTCTAGAATTGAAGTCGTCCTCGACTGTAACACTCGAAAATTTGCAACTTCTGAAATAGATGAAAAATAATTTAATTTATTAATTTTGTGCTCATGAAACATACAGAAATAATATTTTTTCATTAAATTAAAATTTAACCTATGGCTTAGATACATGTTTGTGCACTCATGCTTGTGCATTTGATTTATTGTGATGAGTGTATTTGAACCCAAAATTCAAAATGATTTAAAATGATTTTTGAAATGAGTTTGAAATGGCTTTGGAATAAATGAAAAACAAAGTAGAATGGCAAAAGCTCTCCCTCCCTTATTCAGGCCTGAAGGCCCAATCCATCTCCCCTCTCGGCCTGCTCCTCAGACCGCGCGAGCGTCCCTCCCTCGGCCCAGTTTCCCTTTTCCCTCGGCCCAACGCTCAGCTCAGCCCAACAACGGCAGCCAGCCCACTCAGATGCGCCCCTTCCCCCTTTCTTTATCGCTGGCACTCCGGGCCCAACAGTCAGCCGGCTTCATCTCCTTCCTCACGCCGTGCTCTGCACAGACTCAAGCGGCAGCGGGTTAAATCCCAAATTCTTCGGGATATCCTTGCCTTAAGCACACCACCGAGCTCCTATAAAACCCCAGGCATCTTCCATGCACCTCCTTTTCCCCACCCACGAGGCTGAAGAGCTCTAGTTGCGGCCATCATCGCGGTTTGGATCTCATCGTCGAACAACTTCACTCGCCACCGTGATTCCTGTCCCTTGCCGCATAAAAATCGCCATCACAAGCTGGCCGAGCTTCATGTTGAAGTTGCAAACCTCCCTACATCTCTATCTCTTTTTCCCCTCTCTATGTTGCCCTTTCGATCGCTGAACTCATGCAGGAAGCCACCGCCCTACGTCGTCTGTCATCGTCAAGCCGTCTCCGACCCCAAAAAAGCCCCTACGTGAGATTGCGGTGAGTTTCCCTACCTCCCTGTGCTTTTGCTTTGTGTTTTGGTGCTCAGAACATCGAAAACATGAACTCCGGCAAGCTTCGGCCATGGAGCCGCCGTGCCGGAGGCACTTGTCGGTGTCTGGACATGTGATCCAGACACTAACAAGTGATCGAGTCCACGTGCCCTAAAACTCAGATGTTGATGCAAGAAGGACACAAGAGATTTATACTGGTTCGGGCTAACGCTGCCCTACGTCCAGTGTGGGGGTCGGATCCTATATTATCTTGCACCCGAAGTGCTTGTAGTAGAGGATACAAGCAAGTTGCCAGAGAGGGAAGATGTCCCAGGTCTCGGCTTTGTTGGTGGTTGAGAGCTTGTGTGAGTTCTCAGGTGTGTTGTGGAAGCTTGGAATGTTTGCTGTTGTGTTGGCCGTGTTCCTAAATGGTGCTCTTCCTCCCTTTTTATAGTCTTAAGGGGAGGTGAATTTTACATATGTGAACTCAGTTTTTACTCCTATTACATAGGGGGAGTGCGGCATCAGAGCTGTAGTGGCTGGTCATCCTGTCCTTGCAGCAATGACAACGGTGTGGTCGTCTCTGTTGATCGTGCGGGGTCATCTTCTGCATAGTAGATCTTCACGTCCTGCCCTGCAGTCACCTTGCCGAGCCCTATTTTGGGCCATGGCAATCCTTTCCGAGGCCTCGTCCCTTGTCCTGTGTCAAGGTATAGTGATGCTAGGTTGTAGCTGTTAATCCCAAATTTTGGCGAGTCAGGAAATTGCCAATGGGCTTGCTTCACAAAAGGAAGGACAACCAGATAAGTGGATTGACTAAACAAGAGGCGCAACGAAAATAGTCGATCAGAAGGGTGTCGGATCAAGGCAGGATGAAGGAAACATGTCGGGTTCAATTAAGAAAGGAAAAGTTGGAGTCCGGATTACCTTTTCGGGATAGATCGTATTAGGACATGAGACTAGATCTCCGGACTATAAATATTAAGAACCCAATCCTTGTGAGAAGATATATACAATCATAATACAAATCCTTTTCGGCTTCGGCCACCAACCTTAGGAGTAGGAGTAATAGTAGATCTCGACGAGACCTTCAATAAATCGAGCTGCATCGGTTGATTTCGACAATCGGTTTGCTTGTAATTATTGTCATGGTTCATGTTTAGTTTGTCATGACTGCATCGTTTGAACTCATGTCAAATTTGATTATGAACTAGTTATCGATTTGAGTTGTATTTATAAGGCTGCATTGTTTCAATCTCTTATGAATATCAGTTCAAATTAGTTATCGGCTTTATTAAATTAGCAATTTAATAGATTCATTAAGTTATCAATATTGTTCAAAGATTAATGTTTTATTTATTGTAATAATATTCTACCCAATCAGGATTCGACAGGTTAGTTTGAGATTCAAATCTACATGCTTACTATAAACCCTAAACAAACAATGATTATTAAGTGAAATTAAGATAGTTAACCTGTTGATCTTGGTTGCTACATGTTGTGCGTTCGGGATATTTATTTTTGTTATGATTAATTTGGCTACAATCAAATCTAATTATAACGGAGTAGATAGATCTTGTTCGTGCTTCATGGATCGGCTAAATAGTCAATCCAGTTAAGCTTAAACGATAGTGCGCGTGTGTGAACCCTTTTGTACATTAAATGAACTAGTAATCTATGTTGGATTTTTTGAAGTCCGCTGGCCTTTAGAACAGGTGAATATAAATTTAATGCAAATTATGAAAGTAATTCATTAAGACCACAGGCCTTTAGACCAGTTTAAATAAGTTATTATTTATTTAATGGATAAAAGGATAATGCACGGAAGCTATCTCTTACCCTCACACACAGCGTATCGGCTAAATAGCTGATCTAGTTATTCATACCCATGAGATGGAATTATTTAATATATTCGATAACGATTATCTTTTTTAATCATTACTAGGAGTTAACTTTCTAGTTAATTTCCTTTATTTCAACGGCTTATTGAGGCCATACATCTCGGAACTGTCTGGCAACAACCGGCAGGTTCCATAATTTGACTTTTTGTACTTCTACCTTGTCAATTTCAGGTCAAATTGACTGGCACGCCCTGGAATCAAATCATCAAGCTCGTGCGTTTGAGGCTCAGGAGGTCTAGGACTTCGGCTCCTGCACTCCCTCTAAGAGCCCTCAAGATTGTTGGTGCAAGAGACCAATTTTTACATCAACACATCTTTTGGCACGCCTGGTGGGACCATCAATCAACAACATGGAGAACGAAAACGTGTTTAACGTAACTCTAGATGAACTCCCAGATCAGTTGAAGGAATTGGTTGTGACTGCTGTGAACCAATACCAGGAGAAGTGCTTGCTTTCTTTCAGCAAGAATAGAGATAAGAAAGTATATCAAAAGACTGTTTTCTCGAGAGTAATTTTGGAATGAGAGCATGATCCTAGTGTTCAGATTCAGCACAATGCTATGTATAAAACTATCAGTAAAGCCATGATAGCAACCTTGGCTAATCATAATGAGGTTTTGCTAAATGGTATTACTAAGGCCATTAAGGAAGCTTTCAGTCTGGATATTCAGAATAAAGGACCAACATATTCTATTCCTGTTGGGAATAGACAAACATTTGTTGGGTAGACATCAGGAGATCATATATCTGGAGAACTTGCAAATGGGAGTCAATGCTGCAACACTGTTCAGCAGACAGTGCAATAGCCGATCATGGAATATGGTCATTCGGCTGCAAAAATTGCTCCTCATAGCCGGAGCATTGCTAGGGATTTCAACGCTCCACCATATCAAGGAAGGCTAGCACCTAGAGAGGTACCTCCTGGCTACCATTATGTTGCTGAACGTTACACTTTGAATGGTAGTGAAAATCTTGGATATCAGCCAAATACTTGGAGAATGCAGAATCAAAGGTATCCAGAACCAAATGGTCAACAAGGAACCCAGTTTCAGATAGGTCAGCTGATGAATCAAGTTACTGATATGGTTCAGCGACAGTTTGGTTTAAAGCCCAAGAATATGGTGGTCTCATATAAAAGCCATATCCAGAATGGTTTGATCAAGTCTCATTACCACCAAGATTTAGACTACCAGATTTTGTTAAGTTTACTGGAACAAACTCAACATTGACAATGGAACACATTAGTCAATACTTGGCTCAACTTGGAAAGTGCTGATGAGCTTGCATTTAAAGTGAGGTTCTCTCCTCTTTCTTTGTCTGGTCCAGCATTTTTGTGGTTTGCATCTCTGCCACATAATTCCATTGAAAGATGGGAAGATCTGGAAACCAAGTTTCATCATTACTTTGATTCAGGAGTTATGGAAAAGGGCATTACAGATTTAGTCGATGTAAGGCAGAGGAATAATGAGTCTGCACTTCATTATTTGTAGAGATTTAAAGAAGTCAAGAATCAATGCTATACTTTGACACTTTTAGAAGCTGAATTGGTTAGCATTGCCATTCGAGGGCTAATACTAGCTATCAGGGAGAAGATTGGGTTTGATTGTCCCAATTTAGCTGCTTTGGCTAGGAAATTATCTAGCATGGAAACTCAGTTTAAATTTGCACGCTTTGATAGGCCTCAGAAGGTAGGCAATGTTGGCTATGAATCTAACCCAGAGTTAGTCGATGACAGTGATGAAGAAGTTGAAAGTCATGAAGTGGCTGCTGTGGATTGGGTGTGGAAGTATTCTGAATACATTCCATGGGCCAAGAATAAATCAACAGAGGAAGAAAAGAAGAAATTCAACTTTGATATCACCAAGGCCGACAAAATTTTTGACTATTTGTTGGAGAAAGGGCAGATTAAGCTGACAGGAAATCATAGAATCCCTTCAGTTGAAGAACTTAAGAATAAAAGGTATTGTAAGTACCATAATTCTAATACTCATAGCACAAATGATTGTAAGGTATTCAGGGATATTATCCAGCAAGCTATCAACAAAGGGAAGATTGGGCTAGAGAATGTTAAAGGTGGTATGGGTATAGAAGGTCATCCCTTCCCAGCAAATATGGTCGCTTCTTCTTTTCCGAAAGGAAAATTCAAGGTGCTTACTTCTGAAAGAGCCAAGGAAGCTACGGCAGTAGACTCCACAAGACAAATATCATCTGTTGAGTATCAAAAGATGAAAGATAAACAAGATTAGAAAATTAGTCGATCAGATCTTCCAGAAACTTTCAAAAGTGGTGAGATGCGCAGGTGTCCTACTGTCAGGATTTTGTTGAATAAATGGCAGGATTTTGTTGAATAAATGGCAGAGATAGAAAGAAAAGGAACAAATGCGTCAAGAAAGAAATTATTGGAGGTATCAAGAGAAGTATGAAAGAAGGAGAATTCAAGAAGAAAATGAATATAATTGGAATTGTCCTTTCTTTCAACATTGTTGGAATGAAGGCCTAAAGTTACCGACTCTCAATAACTGTCCTGAATGCAACGATCAGTACTGGGAATTTTGTCAGGTAAAGGTCAACCGCTGACCTGTACATGAACGACTGAATTTTGAAAGAACAAGTCGGCATATAAAAATGAAAAATATTCATGATCGGCTCGAAACAGAAATAGCTGATCAGGAAATAGTCAATAAAGAATATGTCTGGCAGGGAAATCAGTGGTGCCCAAGTGGAGTTACTAGAAGTCAGAGTCGATAAAGAATATGTCTGGTAGGAAAATCAATGGTGCCCAAGTGGACTTACTAGAAGTCAGAAGAGAAGAGTTCAACGTTTGAGAAATGATGAATTACATCAAAAGAGACATAAAGTTTGGCAAATCAAACTAATAGTTGATAAAAGGCAAAGGTAAGGCACCAGTTGAAGTTTCTACTATCTTTATGTTGCCTGCTAAATTTAGAGCCAGTGGCGATGAGATAGAATCAGATGAAGAAATAGCTATGGCTCAATGGGTTTATCAAGTAGAGAGTGCAACCTTTGAGAAACCTGAGAAACATTTACATCTAAAGGCATTGTATCTCAAAGGATTTATTGATGGGAAGCCATTGACTAAGATGTTAATTGATGGAGGCGCAGCTATCAATCTGATGTCATATTCTACATTTAGAAAGCTTGGTAAAAGGAAAGAAGATCTATGTCCAACTGATATGAGATTGATAGATTTTAGTGGCAATATTTTAGTAACTAAAGGGGCTATATATGTCGAGTTGACAGTTGGTAGTAAGAGCTTGCCTACTACTTTCTTTGTGGTTGATTCTAAAGGCACATATAGTTTGCTCTTAGGAAGAGATTGGATCCATGCTAATTGTGGTATCGATCCACTATGCATTGGGGATGATGTACAAGTTGTTCTAGCTGATTCTTCTGTTAGTATCTCTTATGCTAGAACAGATGAGTGGAACTTTGAAGGCCTAGAATGTTTCTCTATAAAGGTATGCGAAGGAGATGTCATGAAAGTATTTGATGATGATCAACAACTGATACAAGCAGTCGACTCTCAGAGTTTTAGTTAATGGATTCTTTAGTCGATGAAGACGAAGGCAAGATGGGCAAAGGATTTATGTTGGCCGATGAACTAGAGGCAGTAGATATAGGTGATGGTGATAAACCTAGGCCGACATATGTAAGTGCTAAATTAGATCCTAAGTATAAATCAGAATTAGTAGCTTTGTTGAAAGAATATAAAGATTGTTTTGCTTGGAAATATTATGAAATGCCTGGTCTTGATAGAAAGTTAGTTGAGCATCAACTACTGATTAAACCTAGGTATCGACCTTTTAAGCAAGCTCCAAGAAGGATTAAACTAGAGGTAATAGCCAATGTCAAAGAAGAAATCACTCGGTTATATTAAGCAAAATTCATTCGGCAGTGTCGATATGCTGAATGGATTTCCAGTGTGGTTCCTGTGTATAAGAAAAATGGTAAAGTAAGAGTCTGCATTGATTTTAGAGATCTCAATAAAGCTACCCTGATGGATAGTTATCCTATGCCTGTCGCCGATATGTTAGTCGATGCAGCTGCAGGATATAAAGTGATTAGTTTTATGGATGGTAATGCTGGATATAATCAGATATTCATGGCAGAAGATGATATTCATAAGACTACTTTTGGGTGTCCTGGTGCATTAGGTTTATATGAGTGGCTGGTTATGACTTTCGGACTCAAAAATGCTGGTGCAACTTATCAACGAGCAATGAATTATATTTTTCATGAGTTGATCGGCAAGATTGTTGAAATTTGTATAGATGATGTAGTTGTGAAATCCAAGGGTTATCAAGAACATTTGGAAGATCTCAAGAGAACTCTTATGTGTGCTAGAAAGCATTGATTAAGGATGAATCCACATAAGTGTGCATTTGGAGTATCAGGTTGACAATTCTTGGGTTTCATGGTGCATGAAAGAGGGATTGAAGTTGGGCAAAAGAGTTTTGAAGCAATTAGTAAAACAGTGCCTCGAACTTCAAAAACTGAGTTGCAACTTTTGATCGGCAAATTTAATTTTGTTAGAAGATTTATTTCAAACTTATCAGCTAAAATTTTGCCATTCTTTGCATTATTGAAATTAAAGAGTGATCAAGAATTCATGTGGGGGAACGAACAACAAAAGACATTTGAAGAGATTAAGGAGTATATGAAGTCTCCACCAGTTTTAGTCCCTCCTTAGAAGGGAAAGCCTTTTAAGTTGTACGTAGTAGCCGATGACTATACTATTGGATTGGCTTCAATGCAAGAATTTCAAGGAAAAGAAAGAGTTGTCTTTTATTTGAGTAGAAGATTGTTGGATCCAGAAACTAGGTATTCTCCCATTGAAAAGATATGTTTATGTTTGTACTTTTCATGTACTAAACTTAGGTATTATTTGTTGTCTTCGAAGTGCATGGTGGTGTCTAAGTTTGATGTGATCAAACATATGCTATCTGTGCCTATTTTGAATGGGAGGATTGGTAAGTGGATTCTTCCATCATTAGAATTTGATTTAAGATATGAATCGGCTAAGGCAGTCAAAGGTCAAGTTATAGCTGATTTTATTACTCATCATCGAGAAGGGGAAGTAACATTATTGGAATTAACCCCTTGGGCTTTGTTCTTTGATGGATCTACTTGCAAGCAAGGAGGGCGTGTCGGTATTGTGTTGATTTCTCCACAAGGGATAAGTTTTGAATATGCTATTCCCATAAAACCGAGATCTACTAATAATCAAGCAGAGCATGAAGCTGTTCTTAAGGGTATTCAACTTCTACATGAGATAAAGGCTGAGAGTATTGAAGTTTTTGGTGATTCTCAATTGGTGATTAATCACTTGCTCGGCCTATGTGAATGCAAAGATGATGTACTGAGGAAATATTATGAAGAATGCCAAGAACTTATTATTTCTTATTCCTCTATTATTATGAAACATATTCCCAAAAATTAGAATCAAGAAGCTAATCGGCTAGCTCAAAGTGCTTCTGGATATCGGCAAATTGTTAAAATTTTAGCCGATGAAGTTGGTGCTGATGAAGATTGGAGGAAGGATATTATTGAGTATTTGAAAATCCATCACAACAAGTATCCATGAAATTGAGGTACAAAGCTCTTAAATTTGTTCTTCTTGATGATCAGCTATATCATAGAACAGTTGATGGTGTGCTCCTTAAGTGTCTTAACCAAGAAGAAGCTAAGGTTTTGATGGGAGAGATTCATGAAGGGGTTTGTGGTGCCCATCAATCTGCTCATAAGATGGTGGATGATTAGAAGAGTGGGTTATTTTTGGTCGACCATGTTGGAGGATTGCTTCAAGTATTATAAAGGATGCCAAGAGTGTCAAAAGTTTGGCAATATTCAAAAATCTTCAGCATTAGTTATGAATCCTATTGTGAAACCATGACCATTTATAGGTTGGGGAATAGATCTAATCGGCTAGATATTTCCATCATCAAGTAAGGGACATAAATTTGTATTGGTAGCAACAAATTATTTTACTAAATGGGTGGAAGCTATTTCTTTAAAGGTAGCATCATTAGCTAATGTGATTGAGTTCATCCGAGAGCATATTATTTAGAGATTTGGGGTTCCTCAGTCCATTACAGCTGATCAAGGGAAGATGTTTATATCCAAAGAATTTGAGGACTTTGCTACCAGTATAGGTTTTAAGTTGATTAATTTGTCTTCTTACTATGCCCAAGCTAATAGACAAGCTGGAGCTTTTAATCAGATTCTTATTAAGATCATCAAGAAAAAGATCAAAGAGAATCCTAGGAAATGGCATTCGATACTCGATGAAACTCTTTGGTCTTATAGGATGGCTTGTCATAGATCAACTAAATGTTCACATTATGAATTGGTTTATGGGCATGAAGCTGTATTGCCACAGGAGATTAATTTGGGATCTCGAAAGATATCACAGCAAGACAAACTGATAGCCGATGATTACAAATATCTTATGTTGGTCAACTTAGATGATTTGAATTTTCATCAGCTGAAAGCTTTAGAAAATATTAGAGCTAATAAAATTAGGATTGCCAAGTTCTATAACTAGAAAGTGCGAGAAAGAAGATTCAACGAAGGAGAACTAGTTTGGAAGGTAATTTTGCCAATTGGATCTAAAGACAGCAAGTTTGGCAAGTGGTCACCTAATTGGCAAGGACCATATCGGATTACTAGGGTTGCTCCTAGAAATACCTATTTTTATGAAACTTTGGAAGGAGAAGAGTATTCTAGAGCTGTTAATGGGAAATATTTTAAGAAGTATTATCCTAGTGTCTGGGTTTAATTGGTCAAGCCATGTGGAAGGATGTTTTGATAGCTAATACACCAAGTATCGCCTTTAGCATAAAATTTAGAGTGTTAAGTCATTGAGAATATAGCCGATACAGTGAGTATCGCCTTTAGTTTAAAAATTAAGGGTTTTGAACATTAAAGGAATTGATGTAGTGACTATTATGTTCGGTGTTTGGAACTGTAATTTTATAGTCGATATGATGAATATCGCCTTTAGTACAAAAATCAAGGACATAGAGAAGTTTTGTTGGTTCAGAATCATATTAAGACTGCCTCAATGGGCAATGTCACACATAGTGGATCAGCAAAACAAGATAAGATAAAACCGCCTCAAGGGCAGTGTTCATGATTCATTAGGGGATTTTTTACATTGATCAAAAAATAAAAATCCTAAAACTAATCCTCGTCTTCAAAGACACGTGCTATGATGTCATCGACAGATGAGAATTGCGCCATGGCATCGGCGCATGGGGCAAACTCCTCCATCAGCTCCTTGAATCCCTCGTCGTTGCTCTCTGCGATGAAGTCTGGAGTCAAGGACTCCAAGAGCTGAGCCCCATGGCAGAGCTAAGCTGCTGCCAAGGCATTCGCTGCCCTTGAGTGGACATCATGGAGGATGGCCTCCCGGACATGGTCGAGCACGTCATGGAGACGCTCCGCCTAGGTCTCCCCACGTGCGTTCACCATCCCAGTGACTGCGTTGATGGTGGGGGTGAGGGTGTTGAACTGCTCCTAGAGCCCTGCAATCCACAAGTAGATGTATCAACAAAGTTAGTTGATCAACTGAAGAATACAATGAGGATGGATTTACTGATGATTGCAGAGTCAGACTCTGCTAACTGTTCCTTGGTTTGGGTCAAGGGTCCCTTAGTGTTGGTTAACACCGCCTCTAGAGCGTTGAGCTGCTCCTGGAGGCATTGGGACCTCTTGCACTCCTTGGAGTAGAGGTCCTGGGCTACTCTAAGACGCTGGAGAAAACCTCAGGCGTCTTCGTGCCCGAAGACAGCATCAAAGCCAGTGGCGTCTTCATGACCAACCAGCTCCGAGCCTGCTTGGCTCGCCTCACCTGCCTGGTTTGTAGCATCCTCCTCAAAGGCCACTGCCACTAGGGGCAGAGAGGCAATTGATGCCCTAGGAGCAGGGCTGCTTGGGTCTGCCTTAGGATTAACTTGGGGGGTATGGCTGCAAGAAAGAAACAAAGAATAAGCAATTGTTCAAAATAAGATCAGATAAATAACTGCATTGAGTTACCTGTTCAAGCGTCTGCGTTGAGCTGAGTTCACTTCCTCAGATGAGGAAAGCGATGCCGGGCGCTTGCCTCTGCTGTCTGCCATTGAAAGGAGGAGCTAGGGCTTTTTGAGAGAAGGCAGGAGGCTTGGAGATTGAAAGGTTGAAGATGCAAGTCTAATGGCTGCGTACTCTTACCCTTAGAGTTTTAGTATTAATTATAATGGGGTAAGTGGAAGGTGAAGCGCCGTACAGTTAGTGCCTTAGAGAAAGTGGATCGACTATCGTGAGGATGGTTCCTTGAATTTGGGGAGTGTGGATCGGCTAAAGTTAAAACATCTACGTAATCCTAGGAAGGAGGGCGATAGAGGATAGCCGATCAACTTAACTGTGACCGCAGAAGACTTAAGTGGTGGATCAGCTAACTTTGCTGATGGAGTTCTACCTTATTTGGATTCGGTTGACATTGCTGATAAGATTTTGACAGAGGTATATAATTGTTGAAGGAGAAAAATGGAACTAAGTAAATAAAACTTAAGTCTGGGAATTACAGTACAGAAAGTGTTCATATTACATATTCAGACTTAATGGAGTTTAAAGCCAAAAGCCTAATGCTATCTATTTCGACTATTTGTTGCTAATCTTCTTTGGGTGATCCTAGAATCTTGGCTTTCTTGTCTTGCTTGATTTTGTCAAGTTTAGTCTTCAAGGTTGCCATATTCTTCTTTTGATCAGCTAATGATGCAGGAATCTGAGATAAAGCTTCCACCTTCTATTTAATTGCATCTTCGATAGTTTTCAGCTGGGCTAACAGTTGTGTCCTTTCTTAAGAGCAGCCAGATCTTTGTTGATTTCACTAGGGGATTCTATGAGGAGATTGACTGTTTTCTTAACTGATAGGATTTCTTAGATGCATTGGCCTTCAGCAACAGCTAAATTCTTCTAAGCTCCTCGAGCTGTTAATCTGGATTGAGCACGAAAGAATTTAGGGCCATTTCCTTCCAAGAATGCAGCTGGTTGAATCATCTCTTTCAAGGAGGAAGGAAGATCATCTTTAATCTGGTTAAATATCTCTTTGATAGATCCTGCATCTTGAACCAAGACTGAAACATCTAGCACTAGGTGGGTGATAAACCTTTGAAGTTGATCCTTGATGTAGTTAGGTATCGTTGGAGGAGTGTCTTCTGAGATCAGAATTGGTTCTTCATCAAGATAGGGAATTATAGATAAGGTGAAGAAACCTGTTCCTATATTGGGGTAAACAGATTAGTATTTGTCAGAAGATATCAGCAAAAGAAGATAAGTGGCTTAACATACCTATTCTACTGAGACCATGGCAGAGCTAGGAATAGCCAATGAAGCAACTTCAAGAAGTTGAAGGTCTAGATCCATAAAAATAAGTTAGTATAAGCAAGATGATTTATCCTATCGGCTATTATATGGTGTTACCTAAAGAGACTTATGGGATAGTGCCGGGGTTGGGGACAACATCATCGTCACTGCTAGTGAAAGATAAGCCTTCTAGAGCATTAGGAAGTTCAGGTCCCTTTTCAACAGTAGGTTTTTGGGCAACATCCTGAAAAGATCAAGAATTAGCCGATGCACAAGCATGCTATATGATTGGGAAGTTAATAGAAAGGTTACCTCAGTGGCTGCATCGGCTAAAGATTTAAGCTGTTTGGAAAAAGCAACTTTGGTTTTCTTTAAAGTAGTCTTCTGGGAGGTAGCCGGTTGCTTTCTCTTTAGTGTAGCAATCGGCTGATCATCAGGTAGGTCTGATACTGGCTTCTTCATCAAAGCTTTTTGAGAAGGTGCATCATTACCCAGTCTTGGGTCAGGACACCATATATCATAGTCCAGCAGTGGAGGGGCCAAGCCAGCAAGATCCTATAAGCAGTTAAAATGAGTGAATATATTATGAGGTATGAAATTCTGGAAATACAATGTAAAAAATATACCTCAGGCGCAGCTTGAAAATCTGGATCTAAGGAAGAGTAGTAAACATATACTGGCTCATTGAAGATGTGCTGCCTCCACTCTTACCACCAATGGTCAAAGGTGGTAGAAGTCAAAGGGGTGCACTCCCATCCACTAATGGCTTTAGGTAGTAGAGATTGCTCAAAGTGAAGGATTCTGTTATACTCTATTCTAGTGGTGACAATTTCCCTTGGCTTCACCTTATCAGCAAAGGACAAAGCTGGGGGCAACTGACCAAAACCCATTTGTCTAGCCATTATCGAAGGGTAGAAGAACTCATAAGAAGTTGGGGGGTTTTTCTCTGCCATGCCTAACTTCCATAGGAAGAAGACTTGGCCTTACCAAATGGCTTAGAATTTTTAGTTCCTCAGGATCACTATAAATAGTTTGAAATCTGAATGATGCTAGGAGTTCAAATTCTAAAATATCTAAGTAAACAAAGCACTCTAGGGCTACTTCTGGAGAATTTCTGTAGAAGAGTTTGAAGAAATCAATAATTGATCTATCAATAGTGATTGTTGATGCTGCCTCACCAAAAGACATGCATTGGCGAAATTTCTAACTTCTTGGGAGCTGTTCTTCTTGCTCTTCTAGGCATTTTGAGGAGAAAGACAGATTGATCAGCTCTGGAGCCACTAGCTTGTGCAGATGTAAGTTGAGCCATAGCTGCAGCAACCACCAGGGGCCTGTGATTGTTGGAACATTCTCATTCTGCATTAGATGCTGAGAAACTCTATTCAACAAACTGTACAATGCTCCAAGAAGAATCTTGCTGAGTGGGTTTTTAGAGTTGCCTAGTATTTTCTCTGCCAAAACAAGATAATTGGAAGTTGGAGAGCAGGCCTGTCCATAAAATAGATATATGTCTAGCCACATGTTCAGAAAGGCTATGTGTTCTCTGTCAGACATAGACCTATTGTCAAACTTGTGGCTGATGATGTATTGAGACCAACCTCCAGTTCTTATGTTGTCTAGCTGTTGATCCCAAATTTTGGCGAGTCAGGAAAACTACCAGTGGGCCTGCTTTGCAAAAAGAGGGACAACCAGATGAGCGGATCGACTAAACCGGAGGCGTGGCAAAATTAGTCAATCATAAGGGTGTCGAAACAGGTTAAGACGATGGAGACGTGTCAGGTTCAATTAGGAAAGGAAAAGTTAAAGTCCATATTACCTTTTGAGGAAAGAGTCATATTAGGACATGAGACTAGAACTTCAGACTATAAATATTAGGAACCCAATCCTTGTAAAGATATACACAATCAAAATACAAATCCTTTTCGGCTTTGGCCATCAACCTTAGGAGTAGGAGTAGAAGTAGATCATGATGACACCTTCAACAAATCGAGCTACATCGATTGATTTCAACCTTCGGTTTGCTTGTAAGTGTTGTCATGTGTTGATGGTCGATAACGTCAACTTTTATTAGAATTTTAAACCCAAAGGAGAACATGAAAACACACTAGTCTAGGGTTTAAACTGACAATTTCCATGAGTTTTGCATATTGTGTATTTTTTAGGGTTTATTTCCAAAAAAGCTGAAAAGAGGGATTCAAGTGCATATTTACCACAAAATTTATCCACCACGAAAAAGATCACGAATGGGACGTGGGAAGACTCTGGAAGACACCGGAAGAAACCGGGGGCCAGAGGCCGCCATGTGGGGCCAGCTGGCCCCACCATGGCGCCGGCCGGCGCCCCCCTGTTAGGGATTTGGCCCCCCTTTTGGAAGCTTCCTCAACCGCCTTCGAGGAGTTATCTTGGCGCTTGGTTAAGTTGGTTTGATCCTGTGGCGCACGTCAATCCCACCGGGCTATAAATAAAGAGGCAGGCCCCCTCCTTGAAGGCATCAAGTCATTTGGAGATCCATTCATCAAGAGCCTTCTCTAGTTCATTAGAGCCTCTCTAGTTCATAGTTTTAGCCTAGTTAGATTAGAAGTAGAATAGTTCTAGTTCTTCAGCGGGATTTGGAGCCCCTGACGTCTCTCTGGAGCGCGAAGTTCGGTATAGCTCTAGTACCTTTCTCTTATTGTATTCGATATTATGGTTCAGGCAACATTGTTCTTAATCTCTTATATATTCTTAATTGCAATAGTCATTATCTACTTTGATTATATGTCTAGGATAGTTGGTTTGATCTTATTGAATTCATGTAACTGATCGTATAGCGTTTACCCAATAAATTGGTGGGTAGATGGTAGACAATATGTAGACATGGTGTCTAGATATCTTGTTTATCTGCGAGGGCACCTTGATGTGCTGGGTCGTGTGGTAGTCCGCGTAGGTGACAGCTGTGTTGGTTCCTCTGTGGTCCACCCCCCGTACATAGGGCAAGCTTGGGTGCGGTCACGAAGGAGGTGACATTTGCGTCTTAAAATTCTCATTAGTTGATGCCTCTTTACATGTGATTATAATATAGGGTTGACTTAACAATGATTTCTAGATGTAATTGCACTAATTAGAGTTATTCATTGATGTAGTTATAGAATTACCTTAGTATTTATTCCAAAGTTTATCCATTGGCTAGCTATTACTATGACTAGAAGAGCTCTAATATTTATCAATTTTTGATGACTGATCATTATTTATCTTATATCTTTTATCAAGTGACTTATCCCTATTATGAGTAGGATTCTAGTTATGGTTTACTGTTCACACCAATAGTATAAGTTATAGTTATAAGTCCTACATATAGACCTTCCCTGCGGATACGATATTTAAAACCCCCGAGTAAAATGTGACATTGGTACGATATCTGTGCGCTTGCAGATAATCTTACTTAAATCTTATTTAAAGGAGTGCAGTTAATTTATACCAACATCATGGTTCATGTTTAGTTTGTCATGGCTGCATCATCCGAACTCATGTCAAACTTGATTTTGAACTAGTTATCGGCTTGAATTGTATTTCTAAGGCTGCATTACTTCAATCTCTTGTGAATATTGGTTCAAGTTAGTTATCAGTTCTATTAAATTGGCAATTTAATAGATTCATTAAGTTATCAATATTGTTCCAAGCTCAATAATTTATTTATTGTAAACATTATTCTACCCAATCAAGATTCAACGAGTTAATTCGAGATTCAAATCTAAACGCTTGCTATACACCCTAAGCTAACAATGGTTACCAAGCAAAAATTGAGATAATTAACCTATCGATCTTGATTGTTACATGTTGTGCGTTCGGGATATTTATATTTATTATGGTTAATTTGGTAACAATAATCGAATCTAATTATAACGAAGTAAATAGATCTTGTTCGTGCTTCATAGATCCTATATCGGCTAAATAGTCTATCCCGTTAAGCTCAAACGAATAGTGCACGTGCATGAACCCGATTATGGCATTAAATGAACTAGTAATCTGTATTGAATTTATTGAAGCCCGCTAGCCGTTAGACCAGGTGAATATAGATTTTATATAGTTATGAAAGTAATTTATTAAGACCGCAAACTTTTAGACCAGTTTTAATAAATTATCATTTATTCAATGAATAAGAGGATAATGTACGTAAGCTATCTCATACGCATACATAGCTTATCGGCTAAATAGCTGATCCGATCATTTTTTCATATAAACATGACTGCTTGATAAGATTTTAAATAATAAAAGTTATGGTGCATTATCAATAGAAGTTGACTACCTAGTTAATTTCCTTCGATCAATGGCTTCTTAAGGCCACATATCTCGGTACTGTTTGGCAACAACCGGTAGATTCCATAATTTGACTTTTGTACTTCTACCTTGTCAATTTTAGGTCAAATTGACTGGCATGCCCTGGAACCAATTCACCAAGTTTGTGTGTTTGTGGCTCACGAGGTCTAGGACTTCAACTTCTGCACTCCCTCTGAGAGCCCCCAAGATTGTTGGTGTGAGAAACCAATTTTTGCACCAGCATATCTTTTGGCACGCCCAGTGGGACATCAATCAACAACATGGAGAATGAGAACGTGCTCAATGTCGCTCTGGATGAACTCCCGGATCAGTTGAAGGAATTGGTTGTAACTGCTGTAAGCCAATACCAAGAGAAGTGCTTGCTTTCTTTCACCAGAACTAGAGATAAGAAGGTGTATGAGAAAACTCTTTTCCCAAGGGTAATTCTGGAAGGAGAACATGACCCTACTGTTCAGATCCAACATCAAGTTATAAGTGAACTATTAGCAAAGCCATAGCAGCAACCTTGGCTAATCATAATAAAATATTATTGAATGGTATTACTAATGCCATTAAGGAAGCTTTTAATCTAGATATATAGAATAGGGGTCTGACGTATCCTGTTCCTGCTAGGAACAGGCAAACATTTGTTGGGCAGACATTGGGAGATCATATATCGGGAGAACCTGCAAATATAAATCAACACTGCAATACTGTTCAGCAGTCTATGCAACAGCCGATACTAGATTATGGTCAATCGGCTACAAAAATTGCTCCTTAGAGTAGGAGGTTGGCCAGGGATTCCAACGCTCCACCATATCAAGGAAGATTAGCACCTGGAGATGCACCCTCTGGTTATCACTATGTTTTAGAACATTATACTTTGAATGGTTGTGAAAACCCTAGATATCAACAGAATAATCAAAGGGTTCAAAATTATGGGTATCTAGAGCTAAATAATCAGCAAGGAGCTCAGTTTCAGATGGATTAGCTAATGGGCTAGGTGACTAATATGGTTCAGCGCTAGTATGGCTTAAAACCCAAGAATACAACAGTTTCATATAAGAAACCATACCTAGAATGGTTTAATCAAGTTTTGTTGCCACCAAGATATAGACTGCCAGATTTTGTTAATTTTACTGGGACAACTTTGGTATCAACTATGGAACATGTTAGTTAGTATTTGGCTCAACTTGGTGAAATTGCTGATGAACCGACATTCAAAGTGAGGTTCTTTCCTCTTTCACTATCTAGACCAGCATTTTCATGGTTTGCATCTCTACCACATAATTCTATCCAAGGATGGGATGATCCGGAGACCAAGTTCCATCATTACTTTGATTCAGGATTCATGGAGAAAGGTATTACAAATTTAGTCAATGTGAGACAAAGGAACAATGAGTCTACACTTCTTATTTGCAAAGGTTTAAAGAAGTTAGGAATCAATGCTATACTTTGACACTTTTAGAAGTTGAGTTGGTTAGCATTGCAATTCGATGGCTAAAACCAGCTACTAGAGAGAAGATTAGATTTGATTGTCCCAATTTAGTTGCTTTGGCTAGGAAATTATCTAGTATGGAAAATTAGTTCAAGTATGCACGCTTTGACAGGCCTCAGAAGGTAGGCAATGTCGCCTATGAGTCTAACCTAGAGTTAGTCGATAGTAATGATGAAGAAGTTGAAAATGATGAGGTAGTCGCTGTGGATTGGGTGTGGAAATATTCTGAATATATTCCATGGGCCAAGAAAAAATTGAGAGAAGAAGATAAGAATAAATTTAACTTTGACATCACCAAGGCTGACAAAATTTTTGATTATTTGCTGGAGAAAGGCCAGATTAAGTTGAGAGGAAATCATAGGATACCTTCGGCTGAAGAACTTAAGAAGAAAAGGTATTGTAAGTACCATAATTCTAATACTCATAACACAAATGATTGCAAAGTTTTTAGAGACATCATCCAGCAAGCTATCAACAAAGGGAAGATTGGGCTGGAGAAGGATAAAAGTGGTATGGGTATAGAAGGTCATCCTTTCCTAGTAAATACGGTTGCATCTTCTATTCTCAATGGAAAGTTCAAAGTGCTTACTTCTAAAAGGGCCAAAGAAGCTAAGGCAGTGGACTCTACAAGATAGATATCAGCTGATGAATATAAAGAGATGAAGAAGAAACAGGACCGGTAAATTAGTCGATCCAATATTCTAGAATCCTCCAAAAGTGGTGAGATGCACGACGTCCTACTGTCAGGATTTTGTTGAATAAATGGCAAAGACAAAAAGAGAAGGAACATATGCATTAGGAAAGAGATTATTGGAGGTATAAAGAGGAGTATGAAAGAAGGAGAATTCAAGAAGAAAATGAGTGTCATTGGAATTGTTCTTTCTTTCAACATTGATGGAATGATGGCCTGAAGTTATCGACTCTCAATAACTGTCTTGAGTGCAGTGATCGGTATTGGGAATATCGTCAAGCAAAGGTCAACCGCCCAACAACTGAATTTTGGAGAAATAAGTCGGCGCATAAAAATGGAAAGTATTCATGATCGGTTCAAAATAGAAATAGCTAATCAAGAAATAGTCGATAGAAAGTATGTCTGGCAGGAGAATCAATGGTGCCCAAGTGGACTTACCAGAAGTTAGAAAAGAAGGGTTCAACGTTTGAGAAATGATGAACTGCATCAAAAAAGACATAAAGTATGTCAAGTCAAACAGACAGTTGATAAAAGCAAAGGTAAGACACTAGTTGAAGTTTCTGCTATTTTTATGTTGCCTGCTGAATTCAAAGCCGATGGTGATGAAGTAGAACCAGATGAAGAAATAGCTCTGGCTCAATGGGTTTGTCAAGCAGAACGTGCAACCTTTGAGAAACCTGAGAAACACCTGCATTTAAAGGCATTATATCTCAAAGGGTTTATTGATGGGAAGCCATTGACCAAGATGTTAGTCGATGGAGGTGTAGCTATCAATCAGATGCCATATTCTACATTCAGAAAGCTCGGTAAGAAGACAAAATATCTATGTCCGATTGATATGAGACTGATAGATTTTAGCGGCAACATTTTAGTAACCAAAGGTGCTATATGTGTCGAATTGACAGTTGGTAGTAAGAGCTTGCCTACAACTTTCTTTGTGGTTGATGCTAGAGGCACATATAGTCTGCTCTTAGGAAGAGATTGGATCCATGCTAATTGCTATGTCTCATCCACCATGCATCAGAGTTTAATTCAGTGGATTGGGGATGATGTAGAAGTTGTTCCTACTGATTCTTTTGTTAGTATTTCTTATGCTGGAATAGATGAGTGGAATTTTGAAGGCATGGAATGTTTCATTGGGAAAATCTATGATGGAGATGTCATCAAAGTGTTTGATGATAATCAACAACCGATACAAGCAGTCGGCTCTCAGAGTTTTAATTGATGGATTCTTTAGTCGATGAAGATGAATGCAAGATGGGCAAAGGATTTATGTCGACCGATGAGCTAGAGGCAATAGATATAGGAGATGGTGATAAGCCTAGGCCGACATACATATATCTTAAAGCAACATTTAACTAAAGGCTAAAGGCAACATTTAAAGGCAACATTTAATTTGTGTATACCGCAACATTTAAATAATCAACATATTTGTGTATACTGCAACATTTAACTAAAAGGAACATTCGTTTGTAGTAAAACAATTCTCCAAAAAGCTACATTTTCATAGAGATCAATATGTGTATATTAATTGCAACATATAGTGAAAAGCAACTATATATGTAATCAACATATTTGTGTATACCACAACATATATCTAAAGGCAACATTCGTTTGGCTAGTGAAACATTTTCTTATAGATCAACACATGTATATTAACTACAACATATATTGAAAAGCAACATATATGTAGAATCAACATATTTGTGTACAAAGGAACATATAACTAAAAGGAACATATTTGTGTATACCGCAACATTTTACTAAAAGGAACATTCGTTTGTCTAGTGAAAAATTTCTTCACAAAGCTACATTTTCTTAGAGATCAACACATGTGTTGCAACTGCAATATTTGTGGATACCACAACATATATCTAAAAGCAACACTCATTTTTCGTATAGATCAACACATGTGTATTAAAGACAACATCTAGTTAAAATTAGCGTATGTATGAATAAGTCAACAGAGTTGTAGAAACATAGGTTGTTAAGTCAACAGAATTGTAAAAACAACCTGGGTTGTAAAGTGAAACACATCTTTGTAAAAAATCTCTAAAAGCTATTTGTAAAAAATCTCTAAAAGCAACATATTTGTGTATACCGGTCAACATATTTCTAAACTCAACACATCTATATTTTAGTCAACATTTTGTTGCATAGTTAAACAAACCAAAAAGCTGCATTTTTACATAGATCAACATAGCACTAATGTTACATTTTCTGAACAGATCAACACCGTTATTAAAGTCAACAGTCAGTGGTATAGTGAGAAATCTACACCGTGGCGTTCCACGTTCCTGAGCTTTGTCAACAGTTAGTGGTCTACAATTAATACCCTTCAGCGTCCTGATTCAAAATAGGTCACATTCTGGATTCTTCCCCTTCCTTCTACATCGCGTATAAAGTCAACACCGGGGCATTCCTCAACATCGTGTATAAAAATCTACACCAGGGTCTTCCCCTACCCTTCCCCTTCCCCTTCAACGCCGCCGCGCTTCCTAACCATGGCCTTCCCCTTCCCCTCGCCGTGCTTCCCGACTTCAAGCCTCGCCGCGCTTCCTGAGTGTCAGTGTTTTGCCCCCGGGGGGTGACACCAACGAGTGAATTTGTGTGCGTGCTCCCTTTTCCAGATGGTGATACAAGAGTGACACAAAGATTTATCCTAGTTCGGGCAAGAGAATGCCCTACGTCCAGCGGGGGGCGGGAGACTTTGTATTATCTTGCACCTAAGTGCTTGTATAGGGGTGAATACAAGGGGATGTGGCCAAGAGTTCTAAGTCCTAGCCGATGGTGATATGTGGATCGTGTTCTACGCCTTGTGTCTTGTATACGTTTGAGCCCTGGCGTCCTCTTTTATATTTCCAAGGGGAGGCCTAGGTTACAGGATGTAGGTGTTTGAGTAGATCTCGATAGGGGCATGGCGCGCTGACCTAGGCCTCCGTAACGGCGTGGCCTCAAGCTGTCCTGTTATGGGGCACTATAGTGATGATGGCGTGTGCTTCCTCTGAATTCAGCTCCTGTACATCATCTGGTATTGGCTTGGGCGCGAGCACGTTTGTACATCGTGGCAGTTGTCATGTCTAGGGTGGTTGAAGCGCTGACTTCCATCGCCCGATCCTTTCTTGGGAAGGAATGAGTCTGCTCGAGGGTCGGACGGCATGGGCAGCCCTGTTATGTGGGAGCGCTGACTTTGTTCATCTCGAGGGGTGCCATGATGGGATATTACGCCTGCAGCACTGTGCCGAGTAGTACCTTTATCCAATCTTGGGGATAAAGCTAGAAAAAGTGGGGATTTGATAGGTGCCTGTTCCCCTATCACGCTTCCGATGACTGTCGGGTTAGGTGGGAGCATGGTAGTCGCATTAAATGCCCTGGCTTCCGTACCTACATCAGGCGAAGGGGGAGCACTTTTGCGCTCAAGGCCTGTCGATTCGCTCGACGCTATTTCCGTAATCGACGATTGCTGATATCGAGCCCTTGTCGATTCGTACGACCTTGTCTTTGTGTTTGAGGCTATGGTCGATACCACGCCCTGGCGATCGCGTGTTTATGTCAGCATCGAGCTTGAGCCTCGAATTGTTTGTGGGTCCTTACATTCTGAGCGCTGGCTGGGATACCCCTATTGACATCCTTGATAGTAGCCCTCGAGCTCCAGTTCGAGCACTTGTGTTCGAGCAGGGGTTCTTCTGGTGGTCGAGTTTCTGTGGGGGTTGTGCGAGCGACCCCTGTGGGGGTAGCCCCCGAGACCTTGAAGGAGTGTTGGTCTCCTTCGAGGGCTGTATCACTTTTTTAGTTGTGTCCGCTCTCAAATTTTCTTTCATCTGGAGGGTGTTCGTTCTGGAAGGGAGCTCCCGACCCTCGTTGGCCGTTTTTACCTTTTTGAGGCTAGGAGCGTGACGTACTCCCGGTGGAGCGAGTGTCATTGTCCTGGGTGAGCTTTTATCGAGTAATGCAAGCGAGAACCCATGCCCCGTTCGATGGGATTGGCTGTAGCCCGAAGGTGTTCTCTTTAAAGCTAGGCTAGCATGGTCGCGAATACTGGTCTCATTCAATGGAGTCCAGCGGCTCGATGCCTCCCTCCATGGGGATTCCTCTTGACCTTCTTGCCCCTGCCTCGGATACTCCCAGCGAGTTCTTGAGATAGGTCTCGTTTCGACCTCTCGCTAGGTGCCCCTGACTCGGGTACTTGAGGGTGACCGTCGAACCCATCCGGTGGGCCGGTCTATGCTCCCTCGAGGTTCTTATGGTGGCGCGTGCCTGCCTTACCTTGCGACAGAAGGAAGAATCATGACGGTTTGCTTTCTTGCCCGTTGGGCGCGCCTTTTTAGGAGGGAGCCATTGCGGTGTTGTTCCGTTGGCAGAATCTGTAACGCCCCATTGGGGGGGTGTCTATAAATATCAGGGGGTCGTCCTGCTGCCGTCTCTACCGCATCCTATCATTGCTCTCACCCTTGCTTCCTCTGCATCTTCTTGCGTGCCTGAAGCACAACACACCCTCAAGCGGAGAGATTCGTAGAGTCGCCCTCCACATCCTGACAAGATGCCTCTAAGACTCATCGCCACCGACGATTAGCGCCCGTCGTCTATGACAGAGCACCGGTTGAGGGATTTGGAGAAGGAGGGGCTCCTGCGCCCCTGTGCTTCCTCAACGCGACCTAAGTGGATCGTGCCACCGGCGGATCGCTCGGAGCCGAATCCGCCGAAGGGCTACGTCGTCTCCTTCGCCAAGTTCCACCGCCACGGCCTCTGATCCCCTCCGAGACGCTTCATGAGGGCGCTCTACCACCACTACGGCGTAGAGCTCCAGCACTTCTCCCCCAACGCCATCACCACCGTGGCGATCTTTGTCGTGGTGTGTGAGGGCTACCTGGGGGTGATGCCGCACTATGACTTGTGGCTCCACCTCTATAGGGGCGAGATCTTTCGTGCTCTTGGCAGGGCCGCTGGGGTGAGGAAGCCGGTGCGAGCCGGCTGCCTCAACCTAGTCCAGAAGATGGGCCACGCGGAGGAGCCTCGAGAGTACATCCCCATTGGGCTGACATCCAACCATGCCCAATGGGATTCTTAGTGGTTCTATCTCCACAACGACGACGACCTCTTCCCTACCTACACCGAGCAGTTGATCTCGGAGCACCCAGAGAACTAGAACTATGGCATCATCAAGACTCTCCAGGCCTGGCTTCGCCCCCTTCTCGACGCTCTAAAGAAGCTACGCGAGGAAGGTCTGACCGCCACACTCGTTCTCTCAACGATCCACCATCGATGGGTGCTCCTGTTGATGTCTCGACCATTGAGAATGGATGAGATGGGCCCCGGTGTTTTGTCGCGGGACCTTGAGGCGTGTCAGATGTCCAACGAGGTGCCTCCAGACAAGGAGGTTGCTGCTAGGGTTAGGGCGACTATTGCGGGTGACTTTCAGCCGGAGTAGGTGAACAGCTTCCCCATGAAGCCTGAGGAAGGTCACTATGACTTGGTAAGTCCCTCGAGTCATTGTCTCTCAACCCTTGCTGTCGGTCTCCTTCCTTCCAATTTTTCTGAGACTCGTGTCTATCTTGTTAGGGGACGATCGACGCCGGGTCCTCTAAGCCTCCGATGAAGGAGGATGACACTAAGCGCGAGAAAAGGCGCGCCTCCGTGGAGAAATAGAAATCTGCAAAAGACACGGAGAAGAAAAAAGAAAAGAAGAAGAACCTCAAGCAACAAGCACTCGAGGAACATCAAGCCAAGTTGAGGCGTGGGGGGAGCCTGAGGAGGACTCCCCTGACGAGGATGACAAAAATGATGATGATGATGAAGATGATGATTCTGAGGGGATGGCGGCCCGTCTCGACCGGGTTCTACAAGGCCTGCTGCAGATCGATGTCTCTTCGTCGCGCACGGGGGCTTCCAAGGGGCTGGAAGGTGAGCCCCACGACGGGCGCCAAAAGGAGGCATCGCCCCACCGCCTACGCACCGACACGCCCCCTACCCTTGCCCTAGGTTGAGCCCTGCCTCCACCGCAACCCCTTCCAGCGTTTGGCCTAGGCCGTAGGGTCAAAACCTTGACGACGGGGCCGCTGACTCGAGGCCATGCCGCCGCTGTGGCCTTGAGCCAGGGGGAGGGCATCAGAGGAGCGCTAGTCCCTATGATCGTCAGGTAGGGAGAGTGGAGCTGAGGCCCACGCCTGTCCTAGTGAAGCTGGGAGCCACAACGCGTGGTGGCTCGAGGCCAGCTGGCCGTGGGACCGGTAAGAGGGTCGTCCTTCCTGTAGGGTAATGTCTTCATACCGTGATTCTATCTTTGTTGTCTTATTCGTCCACCAACACCCACCATCTTAGGCCCTTTCTTCCTTGCTCAGGTTGAAGAGGCTGTTGGAGCAGGCCCAGCCCTCGATGTCTAAGAGGCTCAAGGTAGTGGCGAGCTCCAAGGCTCCGGGTAAGTGGCTCGCTTGTCTTTTCGTGGTCTTGGGGTTAGCTCTACTTAGCATAGAGATTCCTTATGACTAATGTGTCATTTTGGGTTGTATGCAGGATCTCCTGATCCACGACCGTCCACGGGCGGTGACAAGACCCCGCCTCGACCATCGGAGGGGGGTGACGGTTTGTCTTAACGTCCCCTGGATAGGGTGAGACGCCTCGCCCCCAAGGTTAGGAGGGAGCCCCCGAGCCGCCCAAGTCGGGGGGAGTGGGTGACCCCATCACTATTAGTGATGAGTCCGGGGACTGCCCGCGCTCGAGAGGCGCTCGTGTCATGGACAAGGGGGTTGAGACCCCTCAGGTCGAGGGACGGACGCCATGGCCCATTGGGCTCCATTCTGTTGAGGAAGCAAAGAAGAGGAAGAACGAGGAGGAGTAACAAAAGAGGAGGGAAGAGGAAAAGGAGAAAGAGGAGGAAGAGGGGAGCAGCGTCGCCTGCTGGAGCAGCAGCGGAAGCAAGAGGCACAGGATGAGCAGGGGCAACAGCAACAGCTTGAGGAGCAGTTGGAGCAGCACCATCAGCAAGAGCTGCGTGAGCTTCAACTACAACAGTGGTAGGAGCAACAGAAGTTGGAGGAGCTGCTCGAGCAGCACCAGCCATAGGAGCTGTCTGAGCAGCAACCGCAGTAGCAGTAGCAACAGCACCAGGAAGAGTAGAGGCTCGAAGCGGGGGAGGAGGAGCTGCCCATCTACGGCCCCGTGACTCCCCCGTGGCTTTGTCCTGGGGGGGCTGCCACTGTTCCGGCTGAGCCACGGCAGAAGGACGGGGTCGTGGTGCTTGCGCTCGCCATGCGCACTCTGGCGGACCCAACTTGCAAGATCAAAGGCACCCTCTATGGAATCGAGGGGATCACCTCGGGCTTCTTGGAGCGTCGACAGCCATGGGAGGAGGTGGCTGGAACCTCTGGCGCTGGTGGGGAAGACAAGGCTGGGACCTCTAGTGGCAGCGAGGCTGACGGGACCAGAATCTAGAAGTCCGTTGATGACGATGGGCGATTCCCCTCTCTGATCGACCTATTTCTACGCCATGGAGGCTCGCTCGAGACGGTGCAGGAGCTTATCCAGGGCGTCAAGGTGTGCACGGAGGAGGAGCTTGAGCACTGGGGTCCAGGAAGGATCCGCCTTCGAGCCTCCACGTCTCCAGACGAGCCTAACATCATGATTGATGATCCGAAGGAGGCCGAGAAATGGGAGCACCTCGAGGAGCTTCATCTCTGGATGAAGCACGTTGTGAGTGTCATGTCCGACATCATCAACAACGGCTTGGGCCAGGCCTTCTTTGTAAGGGCCCCTCAATTTTCGTCATTTTTGAGTTTCTTATTGAACTAGCGCATTTACCGCCTCGTGTTCTATTGCCGGACTTGAAAGAGACCTCCCGGCTAAAATCGGGCTTTATTCATGCAACAAGGGGTGGCTAGGAGTAGCTTCCTCTTCTCAAGGATCAGCTCCTCGAGTCGCAGGAAGCTCCTTAAGGCATACAAGGATCTTACTGCAGCCCTAGAGAAGCAGGAGAAGGAGGCCGCTCTAACCGACGCTCGGAAGACCTTGTCTAGTATGAACGGCAAGGTCTCCCGGGTGGAGGAAGATGCCCATATCGCTCAAGAGGCCACGGAGTAAGCAAAGGAGGAAGCCGCCCGGTCGAGGGAGCAGGCTGCCTTGGCCGAGGAGGCAGCTGCTAAGGCTCGGGAGGAGGCTGCGCGGTACAAGGGCGCAACCGTCGAGCTAGACAAGGAGAAGAGGCTCGTGGAGTCAGACCTTGAGGCCGCCCGGAGCAGTTTCGCTGGGGTGAAGGAGGCACTTCTAATGAGCAAGGTCGCTCGAGGCGCCGTGGAGGAGGCTGAGAAGAAGGCCCGTGAGGACCTCGAGGTAGAGCGAGCCCACTCTCGTGGCCTTTCTGACGACATCGATCATCTAAAGAAGGCGCTGAGGGATAAAGAAGACGTTATCCTGTAGTCGAGCAAGCTGATTGAGGACCTCTGGGTCAAGGAGACAGGGCTGGCCCACTCTTATAAGGACATTGAGAAGGGCAACACCGACTTGGTCAGTGAAAATACATCCCTTAAGGAGAAGGTCCGCAGTAAGTCTCTTATGCCCTTATGTTTTCTTTATTTCTGTGATGCAACTTTTCTATCGCCTGACTCCTTATCTCAATTTCTACAGGGCTTAAGGATGATCTGCTGGCCACCCAGGTTGATGCCCAGTCTTTGAAAGCTCAGCTTGAGGGGGAGGTCGCCTTGACTGGTCGACTGAGGACGGCGATCAACGACCTCTCGACCTCTTGGGAGCTCGAGTCTGCAAATGAAGCGGGGGAGGCTGCTCGAGGTGACGCCCTGGTCGACCAGTTTTGCTATCTGGGCACCACTTTGAGGGACTGGGTGCGGGACGCACTCCATACTAGGGCGAAGCAGGCTATGGTGGTTGTCTGCTCGGGCTTCTCATATGATATGGATGTGGTGTCCGACGGCTTCGTCACCGACATCTCCAAGATTGACGCTCAAAATGAGGAGAGGCTCCATGCCTTGATCGATGACGCGGAGGTTCCTGGTGAAAGGCTGGCGAAGCTGTTTGAGCCAGAGGTGCTCCCTCTTGAGCCAGCGTGGGCACGGAAGAAGGGGGAGAATGCGGAGATGAAGACTAAAGGCCTGCAATCCTAATCTGGGTACTTAGGCCCATTGTAATATACTTAGCTTTAAACATTGTGGCCTGAGTGGCCTTAAGATTTGTGGTTTTTGTATATTCTTGTTATTTTTATTCTTGAGTTTCCTTTATTTCCTTTGTTGCCTAAGTTTGTGTTCCTCAATCGATCTTTAATTAGAGCATCTTGGATTGCCTCGAGATAAGGGAGTGAGTAGAGTTACCATAGCCCAGAGGCATAGGGGTTCTCAGGCTCGACGTCCCTCGGCCCTTAAGGGGCTCGAGGTGATTTTACTACTCGATCGTGTGGGGTTTCCTTAGGGCTTTTAAAGGAAAAAGATAACGTTGGGCTTTTGAAAAACTGTTCAATTTTTAGGGGCGTGTGGGGGGGGGGGGTTCCCCATGTTAGCCCCCAAGGGAGTGTTGACTATGATGGGTCATAGTCGAGACTTCCTCCTAACATTGAGATTTAACTAGTAATAGCGTGTGTTACTTGAGAAAGTACTTTTGTCTATTCACATATTCATTCACAGGGTCTTGATGGTACAAGATGTGCATGAAAATGTAAAGCATCGAAGCTCTAGGGGTAGAAGCGACATAGCTGTTCGATGTTCCATGCATTGGTGAAGACCGCCCCCTTTTTGTCCACAAGCTTGTATGTTCCTAGCTTCCTACCACGACAAGCACGTGCGCAAAAGGGACCTAAACGTGGGTGATCTCATCCTACGTCGACGGCAAAGTAATCAAGGACGCCACAAGCTGACTCCACCTTGGGAAGGTCCATACATGGTGGC
>Ga0182004_10000059_pt1 | contig 40334 bp, 34 predicted proteins | sample Sormic07211540_1_FD_120479 | JGI IMG/M metagenome (GOLD analysis project Ga0182004, IMG submission 120479) | Endophyte microbial communities from Sorghum bicolor roots, Mead, Nebraska, USA - 072115-40_1 MetaG | ecosystem: Host-associated > Plants > Roots > Unclassified | place: USA: Nebraska...
AACAACATCTATAATATAAAATACACATTATATGAAAATATATTTTATGATGAATCTAATAATACTAATTTGATACTATAAATCTTAGCATTTTTTTCTAGAAATTTGGTCAAAGTTTAAAAATTTTGACTTAGAACAACTCTAGAAATTGATTCTTTCATGGACGGAGGGAGTACCTGTACCACCACACTAGTAGGACTGACGATCCATCCATCCATGGATGGATGGACGTGCTCATCACAGGTTTCTGTATGATCTGATGCTGCTTGTCCCCCACGGCCGGCCGGCTGGCCTCCGGCACCTAGCTAGCTAGATACCCCTGCTTGCTGCCCTTTCTTGCAACTAGCTAGCTACTCCTATATTATTAGCTGCATGCATACATGTTTTATTTGCCCCCTTTATTACCGTGATTAACAATAACTTTGTCATAACATAACATAACATATATAACATGCATGACTACCTACATATGAGACGACTGCATGTGTGTTTAAAAGATCGACGGTGAAGAAAGCAGACGACGTGTATAGCTCCACGTACGTTCTTCTGGTTTTACACAAGAGAGTTATGTATCTTTGTATTAATACTGTAGAATCGTACGTACAAACAAGTACGGCGGTACAATGGATATATATACTGGCTTTTACCAATATGCATATGGTAGTACGTATCGATCAGGTATACGTATATATATATCGTGATTAGCATCGTCATAAAGTAATTACTCATGAGCGAGGAGGCCTGTGTGCAATTAACCGTGCAATTATATATACGCAGCAGGAGGTCACGGTCTCCAGGAGAGCAGCAGCAGCAGGCGGTGGATCGTCATCAAGATGCCACAGCCGCCGCTTCCGCTTGTGCTTGGATCCACCAAGTCCAGCAGCAGCAGCAGCAGCTCCCGGCCCAGCAGCAGAGCTGCTGCAGCAACGAAGTGATCATGCTGCAGGCATCGCCATGCCGCCGCCGCCTCCCTGCACCTTACAGCAATGGCCTCATCGTCGTGCCTGCAGACGAGCCTGCATCGACTGATGGTAATGGCCTCTTGATGACGACGACGACGGAGCAAAGACAGCAGCAGGTATAATATACTCCCTCCATACGCTGTATTAATTCCACTTGCATTCATGCATACGCATTGGAAGCTGTGCATGCCGCACATCTTACATCAGTTCGTTCAGAGGATTTAAAAAAAGAACTTAAACACTCATACATGCATGGAATTTATAACGCGGACGGTTCACGACCGCACAGTACATTCAATTTTCTGATCGATGCATCTGGGGCGGTATGGTATGCACGCACGCATGGTTTAATTCATATATCAGATCAGGATCAGGTGATAGCTGCAAGTGCAGCTATTAACAATTCAATGGTGATGCGCGCCAGCACCACTGCATTTATCCCATCTTCTTTCGTTCGTCGTGGTCGTTCTTGGAGCCATGCAAAGAGGATGTCTTTGAATGTTGCTACGGCGTACAGTATATATATATATATATATATATATATATATATATATATACTCCATCGTGTAGACTATGCCGAGATGCCCTAAACTACGTATCTACGTGTATGCAGGGACTGAAGAAGGTAGGAGACGAACACGTCGACCGTCATCACGGAGAAGACGACGCCGCCGTCGCTGTTCATCATCTCGTGGACGAGGCTGATCATGACCACGCAGGAAGCGGCGGCGGCGGCGGCGTCCAACGACGGCGGCGGCCGTCGTCGTCGTCGCCGAACAACACGAGCGGCAGCAGCGGCGACACGGCCTCCACCTCGGAGTGGCTCCACCAGCAGTACTGCAGCGACGGCGGCGGCGGCGCCGGCATGAGCGTCAGGGTGCTGGCACTGGGTCTGGGAGTGGGACCGCCTGCCACTGCGACTGCGACTGCGACGCCGCCTAGCCTGGAGATGAGCCTGGGCCGGCAGGGGTGGCAGACGATGGTGGAGCAGTGCGGCGTCGGCGGCGAGTTCGAGTCCTCGCCGTCGGCGGCGGCCAAAGAGCTAACTCTGCTCAGGTGCTTGTGAAACGATAGATATAAGTATGGTGTTGCTTTAATTTGTTGCTTGTTAATTAATCCGCTGCTAATCAAACAACAGTTAGCCATGAGGATGCAAATCCGAATCAAAGCACGAGCTAATAATCATAATCGTCGTCTTCCTTCTGTTTTAAATTTTTCCTTCTTGGAAAATTATTGTTTTTTTTACATGGAAATAATCGGTCAAGTGTTGTTTACAAGCTAGCCCATTGCGTGAGCGTGACTTGATCGAAACACTGAAAAGGCGATCAGAGAGGAGCTAGGCGAATAGGAGACAATTAAAATTCTTATCTAAGAACTGGGTCTATATATATATCCTAAACTTTGCTAAAACTCCTATCCTCTAAATAAACTTAAGTCCCGGTAGTCATGACTAGAAACATTATGGTGAATGAGAATCACTTTTATGGTACGTTTGATATGGATCTAGATACTCACAAAAACATTTTAGATTTTTTTAAGAAACAATTAGATGGTGAATGAGAATCACTTTATTATGGGATCGTTTGGCTAGTAGGTTGGATTATCCTGATTCACAGGAATATGTATTTTTCTTAAAGTCATATAGATAAAAATATGTTTTCAAAAAATTATAGACTTTTTGTTGACGAAGAACAACTTGTATGCAACTCATTTTAGCTTGTTGCACAAAAAAGGCTACTGGAGAGAAATACAATTAGTAGCATAGAAGGAACAAGGAAGAGAAGAGAATCACCGTGTAATACCACAATATGGTGGCGCGTTTGAGTTCTACTAAAGGAAAGGAGAATCGTTTCAAGGAGAAACAGGAACGTTTCATGTTACTCCAGATGCGTTTGAACCAATTCTTGTGATTCCAAGTAGAAACCAAAACACTTCGCTCATCCAAACGGACCCTCAAGAATCTTTCACAAACAATTTTGATTTGGGGCGGAAGAAACAATCACCCATTACTGGAAACGAAAAAGAAATCCTATCGGTATAGAACCGATAGGCAAATTATGAAAACCGACAAGGAAAATAGGCAAATAATTTTCCTATTGGTAAACTAAATGGAAAATTTCGAAAGGGCTGGCGGTTGCATTTTTTTTCTGTCGGTGTGCTATTTTTCTTGTCGGTAGGACGTCGACAGGAAAATTATTTGTCGCCGGATCTAGAGATTTACCTCTGTCGGAAGATGACGACAGGAAAAACCTATACACCGACTGGGAATAATACCTCCTGTCGGAGCGCCTGATGTTTGGACTGGCGGCAAATTTAGACGCCCTGAACTTTTTCTCATAATATTCATGTGAGCTAGAAAATACCGACAAAAAAAATATGCACCCGACAGGAAATAAAACATTTTCCTATGTGTATTAAATATACCGACAGAAAAAATATAATTACTCTGTCAATACAAAAAACTGAAAGGATGTTTATATTTTTTTTCTCGATCATGCAAAAGGTTTGTGCGTTTTTGTATTAAGAGAAATGGTAAAAGTTTTACACTGCTGTCGGATTCAGCACATGAAGCAAGAAAAACCGGCCCAACCCCAGTTTGGAACTACTAGTGTACTACTCGCTGCAATAAACTCCCAAGACCCTTGGCATCGGCTTGCACCCAGAGTTCGGCTTGGTGCCTGATGGAGGCCAGTAGCTGCATGGGTTGTGTCACTGCGCCGCGGAAAAGCCGAGCATTCCTCTCTTTCCAGATCTCCCATGCCACGAGAGCGAAGATGGAGTCTGCCCCTTGCTTGTACTCGCCCGCCCAGAGGCTGCGCCAAACCTCCCACCATTCCAGGACATTGTCACAATGCCTCAACGCACTTGTCTCATTTAGTGCCGCTCTGATGTTCCACCAGATTTGCTTGGCATATGAACAGGTGACGACAATGTGGTCGATGGTCTCCGGCTCTTGGTCACAGAGAAGGCAGTTGGCATGTGTGTCCAGGCCGTGACGGCGCCTCGGTCCGCTATCCAGTGCCTCCGCCTAAAAGCTAGTCAGAGGAACAACTTCGTCTTGAGTGGCGCCCATGTGTCCCAGAGGAGCATCGCCCATGGCATCGCTTGTGAGGGTAAGTGCAGCGCGTCGTAGGCTGAGTGAACGGGGAACGCCCCGTCCGAGGTCCACCTCCACCTCAGGCTATCAGGCGCGTCAGAGAGTTGAATGCCCCTCACCGTGTGCCAAAAGTGTATGAATTCAGCTATAGCGGCGACTGATAAACCTCCCACAATGGATCAGCACCAAGAACGCTGCTGCAGGGCCTGACAAACTGATTGCGATCGCCTGATCGTCGCAGGGACCAAAGTTGAGAGTGTTGGCGCCATATCCTCCACCGACTGTCCGTTGAGCCACCTGTCGGTCCAAAAGAGGGTGTCCTCCCCGTTCCCAATGACGGTGTAGGTGGAGGCTCGGAAGAACTGAAGAGCCTCTCTGGAAAATCGCAACGGCAGCTCACTCCAGGCGCGCTCGTGGTCAGTTTTCTGTAGCCAGAGCCATTTACTCTCGAAGGCCAATGCTGCAAGCCACAAGTCCATGATTCCCAGTCCTCCCAGGGGCTTTTGCCTTGTGCACACCGGCCACGCCACTAGACATTTGCCTGTGATGTCGCCGTTTTTCCCTGATCAGAGGAATCTGCGACAGAGTGTATCGATCTCCGCCCGGGCCCATGGGGGCAGGCCGTCCGCGATCATGCCATATACTGGAATTGCTGAGAGCACTTACTGTGCACCGAGACGAGCCTTCCGCTCTTGGCCATGAGCGGACCATGGGTCGGTGGTAATCACCTGGCGACCTTGTCAACAGTCTTCTTGACTTCATGTCTTGGTAGCTTTGTCGTGGACAACGGCAAACCGAGGTATCTTATTGGGAAAGGCTCGATCTTGCAACCCAAAAATGACTGCATTGGAATCAGTTGATCCGAGGCCCCAAAAATCTCGGTGATCGAGCATTTGGCAAGATTAGTCCGTAGGCCGGACGCGTCGCCAAAAATCTGCAGGATGCGCTTGATGGCGTTCGCTTCGTGCCTGCTTGGGTGTGCGAAGAGGATCACATCATCCGCGTAGATGTTGCATTGGTACCGAACCGCGGACTGGTCGGTTCCTCTGGTGACTCCTTCCGCCTAAGCCTTGCGGAACAAGCGGCTGAGCACCTCCATGCCCAGAATGAAAAGCAGTGGCGAGAGTGGGTCGCCCTGGCGCACGTCGCGCCTGTGCATGATTGGGTTTCCGAGCTGACCGTTCAGAAGAATCCTCGAAGTTTGCGGATGCTAGCATGGAGGAGATCCAACGGCGCCAGGCCACCCTAAACCCGAGCGCCCTGAGCACCTCCAGCAGGAAGGGCCATGTGATTGTGTCGAATGCCTTTGATATGTCAAGTTTCAGGAGGACCATGGGTGTTCGTTTGGTGCGCAGCAACACCGCTGCTCTCTGGACGAACTTAAAGTTGTCGTGAATTGTCCGTCCTCGAATGAAAGCATTCTGATTCGGCGACACCAGTTCATTCATCCTCGTCGCTAGCCTAGTGCCATGGCCTTAGACACGAGCTTGGCAATGTTGTGGATCATGGTGATCGGCCTATAGTCAGCTGGGGACGCGGCTTCAGCGTGTTTCGGCAACACCACCACCAGCGCACTGTTTAGGTGACCGAAGTTCCTGTTGTCGCCGAAGGTGAACGCGGCGATGGCCGCCATGACGTTGTGCTTTTATAATCGACCATGATGTCTTGTAGAATGCTCCAATGAAACCGTCAGGACCAGACGCTTTATCTGCAGGCAGTTCTCGAATCGCCGCCCAAATTTCTTCCTCTAAGAAGGGCTCGTCGAGCTCATGTAGGTCGATGGCGTTTATGCCCAGCGCCTGAAAGTTGATCTCCGAGTGGAGTCGTTCCCCCTGCCCGAATACCTGGACAAAGTGCTCGTAGATGGCTGCTTCCATCTCCTGATGCGACGTGACAGTGACGCCCCCGACAGATAGCTTTGTGATTAAATTTCGACGCTTCCTTCCCCGGGCCAAGAGGTGAAAGTACTTGGTGTTCGCATCGCCGTCAGCCAGGTAGCGAACTCTTGCGCTCTGTCGTTTGATCGTTCCCTCTAGGGAGGACAACCCCAAACATTTTATATTTTTCTTGTGAGTTGACTAATTTTCCTGTCGTTTAATATTTTTCTGTCGTAACCAGTTTATAGCGACAGGAAAATTTGAGTTTTCAGTAGTGACCATTTCAGTAATGCATGTGGTTTTATCGAGTTAAAATATGGTTTAACCGTATTGTTGGTTTTATCGAACTGCATAAGATTTCTTTTTTGGCACTGTCATGCCACAGGGCACAGTACCGTATATGCTAGTGGTTGAGTCGAAGCATTCAAATAAAGGACAGCCACATCACACACTCTAGATGAGTCGGTTTCTACGTTCAACTAGTCATGTGGGTCCCAGCATAAATAAACAAAACTACGGCCAGTGCTCTTAGCAGTCGTTCCTTCCAATTGCCAAATAAAAAATCACTTTCCTTTGCATCACTTGTCTCATAAGCAGAGGACAAGCAGAGCCTCACTTTTTTTGAATGCACATGAGTCGACTCCCGCAGACGAATCGATTTATTCTCTTCGAATGAGTCGTATGCTCTCATCAGCTCCACGTCAAGACGATGAGTCGACCACTGGAGAAGCCCTAAAGTCTTTCTCGTTGTAGATAGATATATAAATAATATACATCTTTTATGTGAAATGAAATTATAACTTATAATAAAAGTAGTAGATTTGTTTTTGAGAATCTCTACTATAATTCATTCAGTAGAATTATGCTTGGTCCACCCAAAAAAATACCCTTGCTGAGGATCTCAACCATTGTGTATTCAGAAAAACACACACATGATTTTGTCTCTATTAAAATCAAAGGCTAATAAACTCTCCAAATTCAATTTGATGGTTGCTGATGAAAGTTTGATGTAGGCTTCAAACTCACCCGCCCTCTATGCGCTTCCGTCCTCACAGCAGCCTAGGTTTGATGTCTGCTTCTAAAAAAATTAAAAATAAATCAAAATATTCTCTCCACCCTAGCTGATTCGCCTGCCAACCGCTTGGGCAGGGCGGCCATGCGCGAGCCGCGACGGCGATAGCGACAAGTCCCCAGCAGACGGAGGAAGGCGAGGCGGACGTGTTGGTGCCATACTGCCGGGGAGGATCGGAACGGCCAGTGCGTGATGCGGTAGGAGCTCAGCTCCACCATGGCGACCATGCACGGGCGAGCAGAGAGAAAGAGGGCGAGGGGGCTGAGGGCGACATGGGTGGGCGTGTGAGCAGGGTAGGCAAGGGCGGCGCCACTGGCAGCTAGGGCCGACATGGGCCTCTCGGAATCGAGAGGCCGCTTCTATGCGTGCGCCTCTACGTCTGGGCGTCGCGGTTCGGCCAACACTTTTGCACGGGACCGGTGCGTGCTGCGCGTGTAAGGGCACTCACAATGCAAGACTCTATCACAGAGTCCAAGACAATTAATTACATATTATTTATAGTATTTTGTTGATGTGGCAGCATATTTATTGAAGAAAGAGGTAGATAAAATAAGACTCCAAGTCTTATTTAGACTCTAAGTCCACATTGTTCGAGGTAATAAATAACTTTAGACTCTATGATAGAGTCTGCATTGTGAGTGCCCTAATCACCCTTACAAGAAAATTTCCAAATACAGTAGAAAAATCTTTTATCGAGAATGCATTTTTATGTCTACATACTCTAATAAATCAAGTACTGTATGATATGTTTCTTGTAAGTGCCCAAAGCAAACAAAATTAATGTGAGTTCTATATAATGTATAACATGGCTCATGGAATTTTTCTAGTCATTTGTTGTAAGCGCTTGTTCTTAGTTGCTACTTTGCAAGAGATTGTTGGGGATTGATCAACATTGTGATACCATCATCATCAAACTGCACAACCGAGGGAGCTCTTAGTTCCTTAAAAGACGAACTTGGCTTTCCTTTCTTCATGAATGCAATAATCCTCATCATGTATAACTTAGTTATAGATTTATTTAGCTTTATTCTTGTTAAATCTATGCTTTATCTATAACTAAGTTATACGTGATACAATGAGTATGAAATTTTTAACATAGTTCAAGCATACAATAACGAACCCATCATAACAATTTTACCACAATTGGACCATAGGAACTATATATATGAATTATTCTTATTAATTATAGAAAAACATAGATTTAAAGCTACAGCAAAAACTTTGTACTAAAGTATACCATATTATATATTCATTGTGTAGATCTACTCATCAGGAGTCCAAAAAATTGAATTTTTTATTTTATAATTTTTTTATGATTTATTATGATTTTTCAAAGATTCATTGAAAATAAATAAATAAATAAATAAATAAAAAGACAAAACTACCCTTCAAAACCACTCTAGGGGGTTATTTGACCGGGTTTGAAAGTTCAGGGAGTAGAGTATCCGGTTTTATAGTTTGGGGATGAAGTATTCCACCTTAGATAATTTGGGAGTTATGTAGACTTTTTTCAAAAAAAGAAATGGTCTATTCTTCAACAACTTGCCTACTAATGTCCAGAACTGTAAAGAACGAGGTTTCTCAAGGGAGTTGTCTCTATTGATTCACGGAGCAAAGAAAGCAAGCTCATCTTTGTTTGAATCATGGATTCAGACCTTTTTGTAATCTTTCTTTATACTCTTATTTTCGTTCTTTCATTTTTTTTCCCATCTCAAAATAATGTTTATTCCAAAAATATAACATTTTTTTATTGTCATGCTGGAGGCACATTTCCCTTCAAAACTTATCTAGCATCACAAGCTCGGTTTTTTTGCAAAAGATATATGTAGTATAAGCATAGAAAAACCTAAACTTCTTGTAGTTTAGAACAGGGAGAGTAATCAAATCTTAGCACAATAATCTATGAAAGAGGTTATATTTTCACAAAAGGAAATGATCCTAATAATGGATTTTATGTTTTCAGCACTTAGCGAAAATGTATGGTTCCCAGCGAGTCCCCTGAGATTGCCGGGGCCGGGGGGTGAATTGTGCCAGCGTCAGTTTGGTTGCACGTTCTTTTGGTCTTAGTCCTCAACATACAGCTGCCACCGGTAGGGTTCATAGAGTATTTACGATCTACAAAAGGTTTACGATCTACAGCTGCCTCGGGGGGGAAATCATGAGAACCTTGAATACATCTTTTGTAGATCATAGAGTATTTACGATCTACAAAGGTTACAACACTATTCGCATTCTTGGGGAGAAATCATGAGAAGCTTGAATATATAACCTTTTGTACATGGCAGAGTATCTACGATCTACAAAAGGTTAACACATTCTTCTCATGATATTAAGACTATCCGAGAACAGAGGAGGGTGACTATATACATTCATTGAATTTTTAGATGCCGCCACAGCACTGCAACACTTTAACAAAAATGTGGCCTTGTTCGACACATTCTGGAACAAAACTTTGACAATGAAGAAATTAAAACCAAACAACCTATTTCTGTTGGTACATCTATGAGTCGCAAAGGAGACAGACTATATGTACATGGTATGTACGGACATTAAAAACAATGTCAGATTGCCTATGTAAGCTTCCGTTGGTGATCCTCTCAGTGACATTGGAGGAAATCAGACAGACTCCAGGCCATGCCCATATTAGCAAAATGGAGCTCAGCACAGAGCAAACAGAAGCCACCTTCCTTCTACCAATGTCAGGGAAACCGACGGAACAAATGACTCCGATGAAGCCGGCCACCTCACCAGCAGCACTAAGCCACCACTTTATTTACCTTGCAGTTCCATCCACCAGAGATGGCCAACTGCAGTTTATTGCATTTTCATCAACAAATTTTACTGGTTAAGGAGGGGGGGAATCCAGTGCTAGATTATACAAGACGGCTTCTGACCAGATGGCCTGCTACAACACAGGACCAACAACCTTCAACTTTTCAGCTATATATGCCTTTATATCCCTACAAGGACCACAAAACAATTGTGGTGAGCTAATGCGTGAAAGAGGGCTATCAAGCAATGCAGACAGGTTTCAAGAGAAAAGCGCTGAATAGTTCAGAAGAGCCATGGTTTTACCTGCATCTAGGAACTGAACAGTTTACATCGTTGCAATCTTTTGAGTGGCAGAGCAGAAGTTTCCACATAAAGACACACTTATTGCAACCACTCCAGTTGCGGGCACGGATATCACATCGTACACCATGGAAGAACAATTTCTTCAGGGTTAAACAGACTGGATGGGTGCAGTTACGTGGATCATAGCACCTCGATGCATGCAGAAGACCATCAATGTAATCCTGCTTTGGAAACATGCACAAGATTCATAAGAACACAGATCATGTATGGAAGCCAAGAGCTATGGAATTAGATCTCATTTATGTGAACATAAGCAATTAACAGAAAGATGAACACCTTCACAATATTGAATACGCAACTGCAAAATTCACATATAACTTCTTAAAGAAAAAAAAAATCATTTGAGCAAGTTTTGTTTCTAAGAATGATGGTGCGATCCACATGAGATCTGCCACCGATGGCCAAAATCATCTTTTGAAAAGAACACCAAAACAAAAGAATGCCAGAAGCCGCTGCAGAGATAAAAACTTCACAACAAGATATTTCGAAGGTCCAGCTGCTAATTTAGAGTACCTGTAGAGTGTGCTTCTGCAAAGTTTCACTAGTGTGAATCTGCCTCAATTCATGACTATGCAAACTTTGACCATTTTGTTTATAGCATTGATCACAAAAGGTGCAGCCCAGGCACTCTAGGCACCGCCACACCAAGCATTGGTCCACAGCACGATGGCAAGCAGAGCAGGTCGAATTGTGTAGATAATACAGAATCATCATTGTAGAGTGCTTTGCCCGCCGGAGGGTATCAAACTGGAATTGATTGTCTTGGCAGTGCTTCAAGAAATCGATCCTGCTGTCAAAATACTTACTTTCCATTGTCGGATCTCCATCATCAGTCTCCGGAAGAGGTTCTACCTCCATCTGTCAGACAGTTAGCCACTATGGTTAGTATATTGATCCATCATGCATCTATTGAATATAAGCAAGTTGTCAACTTATTTGATTGAAAAAAAAATCAAACCAAGAAATGAAATTTGCCTACATACTCTTTGAAATGCATGCTTCTGTTTTGTGGTGGCCGGATGCCTGTCCTTTTGTGCCGTATTCTGCTCCTCTGCATGACACCTATGAAAACCAACACATAATCAATAATCAAAATAATTGCTGCCTTCCTGATCGAGGTTAACTAAGTACAAAAACTCATCTTTGGTTTTTAACTGGCAAATGAATACAAGCAGCAGGAAGTTTACGAGGTTAACTAAGTACACAAAATCTTTTTTTTCAACAAAAGATATTTCCAATGATGTTCTGTTTTAAACAATCATGATGCCATCCTATATAGCCATCAAAGTTTTAGACAACTTTCTGAGCAGAGTAAAAAAAGAGAACTGTAATCAGAAGAAAAAATGCTTACTTGTCACAAAGATGGAAATTTTTACAGCTAGTGCAAACCCAACTTTTGCCAGATATGATAGGCTGGTGACAGTGCTTGCAAAACTGTTGCAGACAAAGCATAATGAAATCTTCTTTCATGGTGCGCATCCTTTCCCCAAGCTGGCAATAATGAAAAATAAGATGATAGGTTCCCACAAAATGCTGGAAAGCAAGATCAAAATAAAACAAACTAACCTTGTGCACAAGCAAAATATCCTCAAGATTTCCTTTTCTGTCATCGCGTTTGGCAACACGCAAGAGCCTTCCTACCTGTGTCTCTTTCTTCTGTGAAGTATTATCATCTTTCTTCTCAAGGAGCCTCTCTGCTTCTCCAGGCCAGAAATCATTCTCACAATATGGCAAGCATGCTGCTGAAATATTGGCCTTGCACTCATTTGTAGGCTGAAGGAAGAAATCGGAGAGTGTATTACGCTCCACAACCACGCCCTCCTTAACGGCCTTCTTGACCAAGTTCTGGTACCTAAAATTATAAATAAAACTGACAAATTAAGGCCCATATAGAATAACATTAGTTCTAATTCCTCAATATCATGTTAGAAAGACAAACCAGCTTCGAAGCTTGTCAGACTTGGGCATCTTTTGTACTGTTGGATGACAATATAAAACATAATCATCACGCTTCGTAGATGGGCAAGCCCATATGGAACAGCTTACAAATCCTCGTTTCTTGCAGTAGTCCAGATAACCAATCTACAATCAAGCATTGGAACGATTAGATTCTACAAACATAAACTCATTTGCGCAAGCAAAGACAAAAATATGTTTGATGATTTGGAATTCTCGTACCAAAATTTCATGATACACAAAGGTGCGGAGAGCTTCTCCACTTGCAGATTTGATTTCAGGCCGGAAATATTTGACAGAATCGATATACGCAAGATAAACATGTCTCTGATTTGGTGATGGGCAATCCGAACCGTACTCTTGTACATACATGGCGAACAGGCAAACATCCACACCTTCAATCTTTTGAAACAACAGAATGGCCTGTATAAAACACAGAAATTATTACAAGATAGCTATAATTATCTACTAGACAGTGAAAAATGGGATATATTGGTTGATCAGTCAACCATCATTTACCTTCGATTTGTATGGAAACTCCCCAGGATACTTTTCTTGTTTAAAAAAATCACGAAAACGTGGTTGGACTTGTAGTATTCTTTCAGCTGAAGAAACTACTCTAACTGTAAGACCTTTCACACCTGGTACCTAAAATTGGAGCACAGAACACAAAAGTCAAATAAACCTTCCATGGAGTTGACATCTGTTTGCAATGCAGTTCCTATAGACTGAAGCCAATAAAATTAGAACCAACATAGACAGTCAGACTATTCTAAGAACATGTGTGTAGCCTTATTTGAATAAGCATTAATGATCACAATATCTTTTCCCAAAATTCTAACCTTTCCAGGTTTGGATAGGATTGTAACAAGACCTGGATAGCCACATGAATTTAGTGAGTTAAAAAATACATGGACTTTTGTGTGTTGACCATCCTTTCTTGATGTCCAAAGAAATGCAATGCAAGCAAAACATACTCAATAATACTAACAGTCAAAAAGGAAAAATGTGTAAAGCAGCCTATTTGTTATGTATAATAAACTTATTAGAATTCTGATGCATCATCAAGCCAATTAAATGTGCATCACCAATGCCACGACAAGATACAGATTAACAACAAAACTGTGTGATTATATAAATAAAAATATATATAAAGAAACAAAAATGAAATGGTGCAGACGTGTTTTCAGTACTGATTACTTGGTTCAACATCGAACGTTATAGTAAAAAAAGGATTAACACTTTTATGTGATCAACAAGAGAACAAAAGGCCCAGTAGAACACAAGGATATAAAAAATGGGAAAAGGAATAAGATCTATATGGGGATTTAACATGACTAGACACTCACTAGTAGCAGGTATGAATGAGCCTTAATAATTTCTTATGTCATCAATGTGTATGATAAATACCTCTTCAGCAACTTTTCCAGAGGCGCTCGCCCTCTGTTGCCTGTCCTGCTCAAGCCTCTCTGAAAGTCTTTGCTCAATATGATCACTTAACTTAGTTCTTGGTAACTCCTGTGCCCCAAGAACAGTGGATGACTCCAGTGCCTGAATATCTCCGCTATCCTTTTCATTCAAAAAACATTTTGCGCAAGTATACTCAGCCTTTGCCCCTTCACACTTTCTGTTAAAAAGAGCACAGATTTCATGCTGCCAAGCTTTGCACTTGTCGCACTGGACCCACTGAAAAATGCAAGCAAACGAAAGATGAGAATTTAATAGACATAAGGATAACTTGACATATGAAAAGAACATTACCCATTCAGCCTCAGCATCTGTTTCTGCATAATTAAATTTCTTCTGATATTTAGCTCTTGAACTGCTAAGATGGTGGCATTTGCTACATATAGAAGTTTTCTCAATTCCATTTTCAACTTCAACATAATAGCACCCTGCAGAATTTATTATTTTGAAACAGAGACCACAAAATCGTGGAGGAGGTTCAAAAAGAAGCCTCTCCATCCCACACAAACTGCATGTATTCTGATCAGGCAATCCGTCAATTGATGGGAATTCTTGAGATATCACTTTGCCCTGAAAAAAACAAGGAAATTATGTTCAAATACTAAATGATACAATTGATCCAATCGGAGTGGAAGAAAATTTATATTCTTAACCATGGATAAATCATGCGCAAGATTCTGGTTTGATCTTGTAGCATCAATGTACTATGCCGCCAAGGCGCCAAGTAATAGACAGTTATATAATAGCCATGAGTATGATTAGACAGTCATATAATTGCCATGAGTGTGATTATCATACAAGTATACAACTATCTAACTGCTTGGCGGTATAATATGTTGGTTCTACAGGATCAAACAAAGACACAGAAAACACAGGTGATTGAAAGGGTAATCCACTCACCAGACAAGTATGCTGGTTTATTAGACTACTCATGTGATCTCTAAGCTCCTCAGCAGTTAATGCATATAGTATAGAAGCCCCTCTCTTTCTCCTTGTACTTAAACTGACCCCTCTTGGTGTCTGATCAAATGCAACAGTATTAGCCTCATTCATCTCAATGTCACCCTTTGCACAGTACAATTCCTCTTCCTTAACAAGCTCCGTGTTAGGTGCATCTTCACTGCCCTGTTCAAGCATATTATTGCTGTCAGTATTAATGTCTCCCAATGAACTGCAAGGTGATTTTGCAGGTAATTCTGTGATTTCTGATTGTACTGTTTCACCACCAGATACATGATTCTCATTCGTAACAGGTTTTTGATCCTTTGAACTCTCTACTTGATTGACATTGACAAGAGTGGGAGCATCAGCCTTCAGGCGTTTTGCTGGACGCTTGCCAGAAGATTCATCTGAAATAGGTGAAGTTGGCTTTGATACTGTGCTATTTGATGTCTGTTCAGATCTCTCAACAATTTCTCTCTCAGGGTCACGAGGATCACAATCAGACATGAAGCACTGATACTGAGCATTGGGTGTGCTTAAATTTGAGTATATCTCCCTGCACGAATCTCTAGAGTCCGAGGTGTGCCAATAGTTTTCTTTCATTTCCATGAATGTGTCAGGTCGACATTCTTCTTTGAAATATATTTCATTGCTTTGAGTTGTCCTATTTGAATGAACTGCCTTCTCTGCTGGGTGGCTCCATGCACCATCTAACTCTTTCTCATATTCTCTGTATTGTTGAAACAATTGTTCTTCACGGGTAAAGAGTTTTTGCCCACTTGCTTTAGAGACAGAGTCCACTGATGATCTTATCATTGCACCCGAACTTGTGGTTGGATCACACACGGCTGATAAAGGACTGGAACTCCCAGACATAGACGGTTGTGGACTATCAACATGGTAAGCATCACCTGGCAAAAGTTGCTCATACCATTTTAACGAGATGACCAAACCAAATTTATGAAGTACAAATGATCATTTCTAATCAAATATGCAAGGCAAAGGGATATAAATTTACCTGGAAAATGGTCCTTCAAATAGCCATTTTGCAATCCAGCACTATCAATCCCACCAAGGCCTGAAATACAGTTAGGAAGTCCTGACACAGATGGAGCAACTACGGTGCTCATAAAGCTTTCAGGCCTTTCAACTAGAGCTAAATTAGCAGCAGCCATGTTGTGATTCTGTGGTACATATCCTGCCAAAATATAGCCAACGAATAATGATAAATTTAAAGGTATGTTGAGAGATAAAAGTAAAGCTCATCATCCCAACTTACTCTGAGAAGTGAACACAGTATGTGGAGGTACATCTCCTGAATGTGCAGGCAAATTAGTAAAAGCAGGGGCAACTCTATTATGATAGACACTAGAGTCTGTCATCTGTATCCCAGGCAGCTGCCGCAAATCTTTTGTTGATGGAACTGCTGAAGATATACATGGATCTCTTTGCTTTCTATACGGAAAAGATCTGAGCAAATCATTCACCCTGCCTTCTACTGTTTCAAGATCCAAGTAAAAATGGAGCTGATATAGAAAATAGGTTGATGTTAGCAAGGCATCATAAACTAGTAAGATATTCAGCTATTGAGCGTAACTAAGATATGAAAGATGCAACAGAAAAAAAGGACAAAAGGTACAACAATAGCTAAATTATTATCACTCAGCATGGGTCAAACATGTACTGTTCTTTTTAAGGTATAATAGTCAAGGGTATTACCATAATCTCCTAGTCTAGGGTTTCCCTCTTATGTCTCTCATGTACTCTACATATAGTCGCCATTGAGCCTCAATACTATCATCCAGTTAAGTCTCCCTTATTTGTAACATGGTATTGCAGCTCTAAGTTTTAGATCCAGCCACCATCCTCATCTCCACTGCGCTACACCTGGGAGGATCATCTCTACTCCCAGGGGCAGCTTTGTAGATTTTTAAGTAATTCAAGAGCAAGATTTTCAGACCTAAATAAAAGATACTAGCATGCTATATATTGTATTGTGGTTGCATGGCAGAATGAAAGAACACACCTGTGGAGCATTTTTGTAGAGCATGTTGTCAATGATTCTTGAAGCTTTCAGACATGAATCTGGGCACAAGTCACAAAATTCTTCCATGTTTCTCAGGCATGCTTCACTGGATAGATAGGAGAAAAGAAACATCAGAATATACAATGTGAAAAAGGAAACGAAGGCAAAAGGAAAGAAAAGAATGAATCCACTCTCTCCATTTAAACCACTCTTTAGTATTCCTGATGAAAAAAATTCAAACCACTCGCTTATGCAGTAAAAGGTGTACACTAAAGATAGATAAAAATAAAAATAAACTAGTACTCAAAATGGGAAGTATATATATAACTAAAAAAAATCTTTATCTGGGCTGGGAATCAAATAAAATTGAATAAAAACAAGTAAAATCTGCACCTAGATGCTCATGAATACAGTGCAACACCATATACTGAGGTATAAAACTAACTATGCTGTATCAGCAAAATACAAATAGAATGAAGAATTCAGCCTTGTAAGATGTAACAATTCAAAATATAAGCATTATAGACAAGTAATGGAGCAGGCTACCTAGATGAACACAGGGGAATACACAGAAACAAAGTCTTAGTTGTAACTATCAGATATTTTCATACATTTTTTATTTTTTATTTTTTGCAGAATTGTTGTGTGCCCACATGAGAAAACGCACCATACGATCTTCTGGAGCTACATAAAGAATGGATGATTCTGATAATAGGTAGGTACAAATTGAGAATATTGGTCGTGTATTTCAAGTGGGGGATAGGATTGCCAAATTTTAATCATACAGCCAACAACACATTCATGTGAATAAATGAACTCACTGCATTTACATTCATGGAACCATAGAACAACGCAAGCCTATGTAGACAAATATGAACATCAATTTATTAGCAAGCATGAAGATCAACATTCCAATAACTAAAATGCAGTGAAGTAGCTGAGTTAACTGCAGCATGTATCAGTAGTGACATGATTTCTTACTCGCAACAAGCGCACAGCCGCATATACTAACAGCAACAACAAATTTGCAAAGTCAAAACTAGTATTGATGCTGGTGGTTTCCAAACTTACATTTTTTCAATAATGATGGCCCGAATCGGAGAGGTATTCTGGTTCATGTTATCCAGCTGAAGCATTTCAATATCCTCCGGCAAGATCTGTTGCTGAACAGGAAAGCTGCTTGGTGTGTAGGCCATAACTTTCCCTTGCAGGGTTTGAGTCATCATGCTTGTAACATTCACCTGAAATGCAGAGATTTACCAAGTCATCAAGAGCTCGATGAGCAGCTGCAAGCACAAGATGACCATATACGCAAAGCACAGCAGCACACGGGAAGCCATACTAGAAATAGAATGTATATAGTCAAACTAATGCAGGAGGAGGACAAGTCACAGATCAGTATATCCGCTAATGCAAAGCAAAGCATCACAAAAGAAGTCGTATACTAGAATTAGAAACAGAAAGTACATTCACTGGGAAGCAATGTACCTAAAAAGGTAAACAACTTTTACACGGAAGAAGAGCATAAAGACCGACCATTCTCTAATAACACGCTAATGCTAAAAATATATCCGACATTTCGGAGTAGCAGAATACGAAAGGCACCGGTAACCGACGCCAACCTCACGCTGATCCTAAAACTATATCCCACATTTTGGGAGTAGCAGAGTACGAAAGGCACCAGTAACCGGCGCCTACATTGATTCTTTTTCGTCGTATACGGCTCAGGCAATAGACATTGTCACCGGATTGGCAACCAGGAAGCCGCAAGCGTAACGGCAAGGTTGCTAACAAAGCGACAACATAAGGACTGCATGCCGCATTCATCACTAAACCCCAAATTCTACTGCTAAAGACATGATTCTTTTATTTTCTTTTTATTACACTAGTCATCAAAGGACATCAGAAAATATAATACTTAATTATATATTAATTAAAAGACTAAAAAACCACACTACAGGGTCAGACGAAGCAAGCAGGGCAAGAGCACGAGGCACATCGCGACCACACGGCCACAACGGATATAAAAAACTGAAGAACCCTAACCCTAGGGGGAACCGTACGTCGCCGGGACTCCTGCAGGTATTGCCACCAGATCGGATCTGACCGAGCCCCTACGTGGGCCGGGGGCGGGCGAGGGGGCGTTACCTAAATCTCCCCTGCGGCGATACAGCCGCGGGGGGGGACGTCGTCTCCGGGGTCAGCGGGCGGAGGTGCGGGGGGTCCGGACGCTCCTGGCCTCGCCGGCGGCAAGGCTAGGGTTAGGGTTTGGGCGGCGGCGGCGGGGCACGGACGGGAAGGAGGCGGTCAGACACGGACGGGGACGATGATAGAGGGAAAGCGGAAATAAGTCAAGGCCGTGGGGGCCACCTCCCTCCCCGCGGGTCCAGCTCGGATCAGACCCGACTTGGCGAGTCGTTTGATGTGCATGTGGGAGAACGGGTTCGTTAATTAAAAGGGTGGGGGCACACAGAAAAACGATCGATCCGGGGCTGGGCTCGTTGTCCTGTTGGGCTACGGGTTGCGGCGGCACGTGGGCTTGCCGACTCGGCCCATGAGAAGAAGATGCTGGCGGCCCATGGATCCTCCCGGACATCCGGCCCGGCATCTCCGCGGCGCGTTCCTTTCTCCGCTGCTGCTGGTCATGGGCTTGCCGAGATGCTTCGAGAAGAAGGCGACGGCGGGGCGGCCGGCCGGAACGAACGAGGCGTTGGAACGGCACGCGGCACGCCCAGTCGACCTGCACACGGCGGCTACAGCTGGTAGCATCAGCATCGCCCACCGTATATTAGAGAATTCGCCACGCCGCGCCACAACACATGTTTAGTTACCCCTAAAATTTAAAAACTTTTCAAATTTCTTCATCACATTTAAATTTACAGAAAAATAAATAAAAAAATAATTAATTGTACAATTTATTTGTAATTTGCGAGACGAATCTTTTAGCTCAGCTAGTTCATAGTTAGATAATAAAAATACAAACAAAGTGTTATGGTAAAAAAGAAACTTTTCACCACGAATTAAACAAGGACTTTATTGCGATGGCGACGGCGGGCCGGAGCTGGAAGGTTTATCAGCATCGAGCGAAGGTTGCACGCGTTCGTCCCCCTTTGGAAGGGTCGCCGGTCGCCGGCACGGGGCCGCCAGCCGGGAAGCACACGGTGACACCGACACGGCGACACGTCGTCGCGATAAGAACGACGAGGACGAGGACGCACGCACGCGCCTCACAGTCCTCAGGACAGGGTGGCAGCTGACGAGCCGGGGCCCTCACGGTCCGACAGCGACCCGGCGAGCTGAGGCGAAACCGCGGGCACGGCGAGGCGCGCCAACCGTTTCGCCGCCGCTGTCGTGGCCGGCCGTTCGGGCCCCGCTGCCGTGCCGCGCCATCGACGTCTAGAAGGCCTGATCCGTTCGGGCGCCGCGGTGTCTATATAAAGCACAGGCCATCAAGGACCCCTGACAGACACGGCAGCAACCAACAGCTCATCCACATCCAAAGCCTTTCCATTCCATCTCACGCACACTCTGCGTCGGATCCAAGCAAGCAAAGCGTCTCCATGGCTTCGACGACGGCGTCCAACCTGGGCGGGGCGTGGTTCGGCGAGCTGGCTTCAGCGCTGCAGGGGACGTGGCAGGCGGTGGCCGCCACCGCCGGCGAGGACCCGCGGCAGCTCCAGCAGCAGAAGCCGGCACGAGGCGGCGGCAGCAGCAACAAGGCGGCGCAGGGCAAGGAGGAGGGGGACGTCGCGAGGTGCGGCGGCGCCATGTCCGACACCACGCTCTACCTGCTGCTCGACCGGTTCACGCCCAACTGAGCTGACCGGACCCCCTTGGTCGCCCGTCGTGTCCGTCGGCGCGTGCTGTAGTACTCTACTGTACTGTACAGGCGGAATAACTGCGCGCCATGGTTTTGTGTAAATGCTGTAAATTGCAATGCCATGTTTCTAATCTGATGATTACTCACTTTCCCCTGTTCTTTCGCTCCATGAGCAGGCCATTGTTTAGTTCCAAAAAATTTTATAAAATTTTTCAGATTCACATCGAATCTTACGGCACGGAACATTAAATATAAATAAAAAGAATAACTACTTACACAGTTTACCTATAATTTGTGAGATGAATCTTTTGATTATAGTTAGTCTGTAATTGAATAATATTTGTCAAATACAAACAAAAGTACTACCATGCTCATTTTGTCAAACAATGGCTCAAACAAAAAGGCTCGAAGTTTCAGTGTGAACTGGACATGCACCAGTCGAGATCAGTTTCCTGGAACAATCTGCTAAAGAGAGCCAATAGGTCGCGTCCGCTGACAAAGCGGCCGGCCTAGTTACGTCCGTCGCCGAAGTTTTAGCTGTTTTTGTAGGGAAGTGGTTGACGATTTCATGCTCTATTTACAAGTTATTGCTGAAAATTTTCATAACCATCTACGTCCTCGTATATTGGCATCTTTCAAGTTTGCGGGCGCACTACTTTCAGGCCCACAACTGAAGATGACCCATCTCAATAATGGATAGTATCTCCCAGCTAAAGTGCAAAACATCTCAACGACAGACGATGCATCTCCCAGCAAAATATCTCAGCAATGTGCAATGCATCCTCCCATGGTACGGTCACTGCTGATAACGAACCAGACAATTTACCACAAGTAACAACCATACAAGCCGATGATCTGGGACTTTTGCACCAGCCTAATGCATCAAATGCAATCAACTCATAATACAATTTACACGAATCAGAACGGCCCAGGTCTTCTAGCGCCTCAACATTCTACTTGCGAATAACTAAACAGCCATACAAGCCGATGATCAGCTACGAACAAAAGGAATGGGGGGTAGCACAACTCTAAGAAAAGGTGCTGGGGAGGAAATGCACAAAAATATTTACATCTCTTCTGCACAAGACAAAGGCGGGGTGTCAAGTCAGTGAGTGAAGGAGCTTGGCTCCTCGCTGTAGACCGTCTCGCTGGCACCGAACACAGGCTTCTCTTCCTCCCACTTGACGATCTCCCTCCCGTAGCGGATCGCTGACCGGACTGACTCCTGATCCAGGGCGTTCACATAGGACACGTAGAGCTTCCGGTCCGTCAGCGACTGGAACAGCCTCTTGAACTTCGTCGCCATGTAGTGTGCGGCCATCTGGGACAGCGTCGCGCCGGTGCTGCTGCGCGTGGGCTTGCTGCTGCCGCCGCTGAGAAGGTTGCGGCTGATCAGAGGAGTGAAGTCATCGAACCAGTCACATGAGGTCAGTGGGGAATTGTTGATCTTCTGATCCAGGAGATCAAACTTGGTGAGGAGTAGAAGGAAATCCATTTGCTCGAATGTTGGATGAAGGACAATGCTCTCAAACAGCCGCCTGCTCTCTACCATCTTGTTGACAATGGTACCATTTGCATCTTCGTAGTATTCATCATAGTCGCTAGCGGCAACACAGAAGATAACAAGCCTTACATCATCGAACATTTGCAACCATTTACAGTTCTCATGCAGACCTCTACTGTTTATCCTGATCAACTGGTACCTGAAAACAAATCAAAATTCCCCCATCATTATTACACCTATTACAGTTGAGATCCCAATAGCAATAAAGAATTGAACCTAGAATATAAGTATAAGTGCAACATACTCGTGCATGTGAGGTTTAATAGGTTCTACGTGAACATACCTAGTGCCCATACATCAAAAAGGGGGGAAAACTGATCTTATTCACTTTTTACAGATTTACAAAAGTGTCTAGTCAGGATATTAGGATAATACCGGACAACACACTATAATGAACCTCAGACTCAGTGAGGCAGGTAATAGCAGACTAACATTGCCTTGTGTGACAGAAGAACAAACCTTAGCAAGGTGTCTTGTGCATCAGGCTCATCAACACCCAGTCCACCCAAAGACAGCTGAGGGAAAGAGAATTCAGTTGATGCTAACCCATCTGAGGATGTAATCCCGTCAGCATACAGTATATCTATATCTGAGAGCTCATATTCCGGTCGAGATATATCAACAGCCTGGTCATTTCAGACAAAAGGTTTAAAAAAATGATCAACCGCAAATTCGCACTATGCAAATCAACACTTCCAACTCTACAAAACCAAAGAAAAAAAGTGACTGCCATTAGCCAATAATACCTTGTCAAGAAAATAATTGGCAGCAGGTGGAAGGAATGGCAGTTCAGTTCTTCTTCTATATGTAGCTTGAATAGCAGGATCTTTCCACAGTTCTTCAACAAGTGGTGCATATTCACGGCTTGCGGCAGGAAAGATGTCTTCAAGATTACCTAAAGCCATTGCTTTAAGAATCCAATCCGAGAATGCTTTCAAGCGTGGAATAATGGAGTACTCAGTGACTTCATCACATACTTCAGATTCACAACAGCCTGCAGAAAAACAAAAAAGGAAAAAAAATCACTTGTAGTAGGCATATTACAAATATAGAAACGCTTCCTTTTGTACATTGTTTTACACAAAAACAAATAATTAGGAGTGTCGCGGAACACTTGGCACTTCAATTACTCAGTTATGCCAAAAAGAAGGGCAAAAGGAAAGAATGGAAGTTGTAAAATTTAAACTTCCATGAAGATTTGGTCATACCAGAGCTAGAAGGGTCACATGGACTGATTTTACTTCTATCAGCTAAAGATTCCTCTTCAAACCGCTCACGGCCTTCAAGTAATATGCCAAGGTAGTTGTATATGTTGCTTTGTATGATAAGTTTCAGATCTTCACGCTCATCCACCGAAAATGGCTTGCCACTCTTGTACAAGAACTTGGCCTGATGTATTCAATAGATTCATAATCAATTTCCATACAACTTTGCAAATTTGTGGGGGTGCAGGATATTCTATCACTATACATGTGCAAACTGCAAATTGTATCTTGGGTGGTAATCTTACTACAGCCGACCGATTTAGTTATTTGTATTTTGTACACATGATGACATGAATATGCTAGATGTCCATAAGCATTCGTACCTGCTTGAGTATGGTGCTTGCCCCTGACCCAACCAACAAAAGCTTCTGGGTTGTTCTTTGTTCCAGGTAGTCAGGGATGACTCGATTTACTATGTTAACAGCATCTTCGCTTGATTGATTAGCTGCTTTGTTGGGTGTTGGCAATGACAGAACAGGACTAAGAAGCTTCACTATAGGCTGGTGAGAAATGGAGACAAATTCCAAGCTGGTTAGTTACCAACCTAAAATTTACAACACCATCTAGACAAGAAGAACCTCAGAGTTACCTTATCCCAGATCTTTCCTTTAACAGTTTTTTGGCCTTCCTCTTGGTAAGTCCCATCAGCGTTCACCCAAAAGTGAGGTTTCCCAGCACACTGGACTCCTGCCAACTGAAATCAAACATTTATTTTAAAATTTTATTAAAAAAACAGATATCAACATATGTCAAGAACAGGTAGTAGAGGAATGAAGCCAGATTTTTCTCCATTATCCAAAAAAATATATATGAATATATGATTCCAAACCTTAAGCATTTGCAGTTCAGATTTTGTAATCTCTCGCCCATTAATCAATATTCCAGTGTTCCCGTTGCTTGCTTTTTGATCTAGAGAACCTCCAACATTTAGATTTGCAGTGATTATGCAATGTGGTTTGTGTCCTTCCTGGAATATTTTCAATGAAAAGTTTGTCAGAGTTATCGGTGATAAATTATTATAAGTTGGCAAGAAACAAGCAAAAATTCATAATGCCACCACTGAGTTATTGAGCTATTATGAAATTGCATAAAAAGGACCAAAAAATCACAATTCCTATTCAATCCTTCCCCGAAGCAGAAGCCTACCTACACCATATCACGAGATGCCAAAATCATGGTCTATATATCATGGCTAAATTGCTGGCATGCCAACTTGGGTGTGCAATCTTTTCTGAGCAGTGTAATCAAAATTATTAGATTCTCCTGATTTAGACAGAACACAATACATTATCATTCCTAGGACAAGGAGAGATCATGTGGACCATCACACAACATGCCTGACGGTGCTGATTCATCAAAGTTCCATCAAGTCAACTAAATATTCCAGCAGATTATGTTCGACAGCACCATGCGCCCAGTGTTCCAGACATACATCATGATTCCAACTAATAATACTATAGATATAGTGAACTGCAACTATAAAAAATCACATAAACTGTCCTTCAAAGAGTTTACCCAACATAATACTTAGCAATCCTCTCTTCATGTTTGCACATTGACTGGTGTAATATCCCTATGCCTACTAAATGTCCTTCAAAGAGTTTACCCAACAGAATATTTTGCAATCCTCACTTCATGTTTGCACATTGACTGGTGAAATATCCCTACTTCTACTAAATGGACACGAATCACAACCAGTTTAGTTACAGATTGTTTGCCGTTGCATCAAACAGATAGAGGTTACCCAGGAGCACAGGAAAATTAAGATCGTCACAAGCCGCATACCTTTCCCCAGAAGCCAGACACCTTATCGTACCAATAGAACCCCGGCCGGAGCCTAGACGGCGGGCACGGGCACCCCTGCAGCACCACGAGCTCCTCAGGCGACAGCTTGGTGCCGTTGACGTACACGTCCTCCGCCCGCAGCTGGTTCGCGGCGCACTCCCGCTCGCTCCTCATGACCAGCTCCACCTCCGCCGCGCTGAGAAGCCGGCGCAAGACGCGCGACCCTCGCCCCAGCGCGTCCCGCCTGGACTCAGCCACTGGCCGGCCGATGCACTCCAGGCACTTGCGCCCCTCCGGCATGGAGCCCATCGCCCGGAGCACGCACCCGACGCAGTACCGCGCGCCGCAGGCGAGGCAAGACTCCTTGTCGCGGCCCCAGAAGCCGCCCCCTTTCCCGCACCTGTAGCAGCCGCGGGTCCTGCCGCCCCTCCAGTGAGCGGGGGAGAGGGAGCCGCTCGACTGGCCGGCAGCAGCTCGGGGCCGGCCCTCCCTTGCGTCGGCATCGTCGTCGTCTTCCTCCTCCTCCTCCTCATACTCGTCCTCATCGTCAGAGGACTGGAGGAGGGAGCCGCTGGTCTCGGCGAAGGTGACAGCGGGCTGGTGGTGGCGGGGCTTCAGTGGGAGCGCCTCGGGGCCGTCACCGTCGCCGGCGCCGGCGCCCTCGTCGTCGGATGGGGAAGAAGGGAGCTCGGCGGAGTGGTGCGCGGCAGCGTGGTGGTTCTCGATAACGGAGGTGGGGGAATCCACCACAGCTCCTCCCACGGCGGCGGGCGTGGGGGCGGCGGAGCGGGGCGCCGGGTGTGCGTGCGCGTGGATGGCGGAGCAGAGTGAGGACGGGGTGAGCGGGCGAACGACGGGGAGCGGGGACGACGAGGCGGAGGGGGAGGCCGTGGGCGAGGATGACAGCGCGGCGAGCGGGATGCGGGAGAGGTCGAGCGGGATGGCGCGCGGGAGCGAGTAGGGGAGCGGCGGGCCGTCGTACTCCGCCGCGAAAGAGTAGTCGCTGGCGCCAGCGGCCATGGCCGGAAAACGGCTGCCGCGGCGAGGAGAGCAGTGAGTTGGATGCGGCGGCGGCGGCGGCTAGGTTTTCGGGAGACGCATCGGGGTGGGAAACCCTAGGCGAGGAGGGGAAAGCAGGAGAGGGGAGGAGGAGTAGCTTTTTGGAGCATGCGCGAGGGAGGAGACGAGCGAGACGACGAAAGGCGAGGGGAGGGGAGAGGCAGGCAGCAGGTGGAGAAGGGGAGTGAGGCCTTGTTTAGGCCTTGTTTAGTTGCCAAAAATTTTCAAGATTCCCCGTCACATCGAATCTTGCGGCGAATGCATGGAGCATTAAATATACATGAAAACAAAAACTATTTGCACAGTTTATCTGTAAACCGCGAGATGAATCTTTTGAGCCTAGTTACTCTATAATTGGACAATGTTTATCAAATAAAAACGAAAGTGCTATAGTGCCGTTTTTCACAAGTTTTTGCGAACTGAACAAGGCCTTAGTTTGAGAAAAATTTTAGATTTCGCTACTGTATCACTTTCGTTTGTTTATGGTAAATATTATCCAATCATAGACTAACTAGGATCAAAAGATTCGTCTCACGATTTACAGGTAAACTGCGTAATTAGTTTTTGTTTTTGTCTATATTTAATACTCCATGCATGTACCGCAAGATTCGATGTGACGGGGAAACTTGAAAAATTTTGGGAACTAAACAAGTCCTGAGTGCTTTCGCGTGTGAGAACTGTGAGTGAGCCGGGTCCGTGGACCGGTGTACCAGCTCTGCCTGCCGCGACTATCTTTTCTGTTTCTTCTTCAACAAGCTCACCTGATCAGGTTTTAATTGGTGGTGAAAGAATTTGTTATTAGTGTTATGTTGAAATCCATAGAGTTACAGAATATATGTACGTGGAATGATGTCTAACTAGTCTATGACAATCTGCGACTAAGGCAGACACAACGAAGACGACAAGTAAACCAATCATAAGAACAGTTGTTTAGGTTTGGATAATTGAAGATAGGATTTTACGTTACATGTTGCATGTCCTCTTTCCCGCGCAAAAGCACTTTGTTAGGTTACACATAAGTTTGGGAGGGTTGAAGGATTACAGGTGGACTAGCAAAACGACAACAAAACTATTGATTAACAGACGTCGGGTGTATGTTGTTGCTATGACAAACGTTGAAACGACTGAGGTCATGCTTTTTATGTCGTTCGTTTTTCATTTATATGTTCTTTATCTTTAACTTTAACATAAAGTGTGGTGGCGGACTAATTCGAATTCAGATAATATCTTCTTTATTTACTACATCAATGACATAGCCACCAAGGGGCTAGCAAGGTTATGTCCCCTATGCTTCAAACATTATGGATGTATAGTTTGAATTCAAATAATAGCTAGCTTCTTTATCCGCTAACATTAATGACATGACAGATCTAGCGGTAAACATGCACATGGATGAACCTTGCCAAAAACAGCGTTTGAATTCATTGCATGTTTCCCTTTAGGAAAAGGTACTTAGTGCTTGACTATTTTGGAGCCACCAAGCACCTGATTTTTTTGTTGGGCTCGGATTAGTCCATCTTGAATCTCTCCCAACTTTATTTAGTGAGGTATTTAGCGAAGTAGGGTTTGAGGTTTAGATTTTGGGCGTATAGATTATTTGCCAAAGGGCGTCAACGATTGTAGAGATAAGGTCATCAATTGTAGGCTACCCTAAACAAAGGTAGTGGACATAGTGCGGGCAGGGGGTGGCGGTTAAGGCCCATTGAGCGGGGTAGGGGCAAAGGCACCTTAGGTCGACGGGTTGGTAAGGCAGATATATAGTTGAATGGTGGGTGAGGGTGACAACATAATAAAGAAGTATAAAAATAAATTTCGAGAGGTTTAGGCTGACCTAGGGAGATCACATGGTTTAAGGCATCCCTAGCGGACATCGGCCAATGAGAGCCAAGTCAAGAGGAAAAAAAGAGTTCAATGGAGGCAGGGTGGATCCACCTATCGTGCGAAGCATGGCAACCACCATAAAAGATACTTCATAACAAAACCTTGATCGATATATATAGTATTGTTTGTACACGTTCTTTGCTAACAACCAGTAAATTAGGAAACTAAATTAAGCAATCCAGTGGATAATGCACAATAAGCAGAAGAAGAGAGAAAAAGATGTTTGATTAGTCAAACATGGCCTTATGAATTTTCAATTTCACAACTATTAGTTTTTAACGATAAGACTCCCAAACTTGCATCGAATTCAAAAAGAGCATCGTACCTAAAGTTTTGTCCTCCATCTTCCCCTAAACGGCGCAGAAGTTTTTTTTTCGCGAACGGGAGTTAGATAGAGCCCGTGTTTCAAATGGAGCAGAAGTTAAATCTTCGAATCTAATAGTTAATCAATTTGATCACATTAGTAGTTGGTCTATAAGACCCGTTCATCCCAATCACAAATTGCAAAAACACAACAAGATGTTTTTATCAGCATAAAGGCATGAGGTTTGCCATTTTCACATGAGCTCCCTCACGATTACGACACAACACAAAGCTAAAGGAATCATTTGATCGACCGTACAGCTGGTCCATGTCATGTTAATCGCTCCCTGTTGGTCCGTCCCGCCTCGTACGGTTTGAACGCGCGGAAACTGAGCTTAAGGTAAAGCTAATGTTAAAAAATCATCATCAGTAGATAGATAACCGCAACCTGCATCCATCCTCCACTCCGGCGTAGATTTTTGGTGAGATTTGGGTCTTGTTTAGTTTTAAAAAAATTTGTAAAAAATTTCAGATTTTCTATCGTATCGAATTTTGTAGCGCATGTATAAAATATTAAATATAGATAAAAATAATAACTAATTATACAGTTTATCTGTAATTTGCAAGATGAATTTTTTAAGTTTAGCTAGTCTATGATTAACAATATTTGTCAAATAAAAACAAAATTGTTACAATATTAATTTACAAAAAAAATTAGAACTAAGGCCTTGTTTAGTTCACCCTGAAAACAATCTTGTGTCACATGCATGGAACATTAAATATAGACGAAAACAAAAACTAATTACACAGTTTAGCTGTAAATCACGAGACGAATCTTTTGATCCTAGTTAATTTATAATTAGATAATATTTGTCACAAACAAACGTGCGAGAGGCAGCGAGGCAGGCAGCCCAGGTGCGCTTTTTCCGCTTTTGAGCCTCGAAATCGATGGAGCTCCCCGCGGTTCTTTTTTTAATAAACAGAAAAAAAAAATCCGGAAAAGCGGCTTCGCGGTGCACGATCTCGTGATCCGTTCTCGTGTCGCCTGGACCCATGGACCGGGTCCACCACCTCCTTCCCGCCACCAGCGTCGGCGAGCCGGAGCCAGAACCGGAACGCGGCGTGGGCACAGAGGAAGCCAGGCAGGCAGAGGCACGAACCGGTCCTCCGGAGCCGAGCACGCGAGCCGCGAGCGGGCGGGCGGGTACGGCACAGGGAGGAGCCGACGGGTCGGAATTGACCGGCAGGGGCCCACCCCGTGGGCCCGGGCGGGGAGCGAATCGAATCTGAGCCCTCCCGTGTGGACCCCGCCGCGGGGACCGAGCCAGCACGCCCCCACGCCACGGCCCCTGGACGGACGGAGTGGAGTGGAGCCAGGCCCACCGACAGGCGGGCCAGCCTGGCGGTGGGGCGCTCGCGAGAGGAGACGAGGAGCAGCACGCGGCGCGCACGGGATTTTCCTTTTTGTTTTTTTTTTCTCCCCTCGCACAAGGTGGCCGTCGTGGCGTGCCGGTCGCTGACTGGTCTGACTGGACTGGACTTGTGGCGCCGCCGGACCAAGACCAGAAGCAGAACCTCTTGCAGGAGGGGGTCGGTGCGGTGGTGCTGGTAGCCGGCGGCGTGGCGTGGCTGTCCTTCTAGACGTGCGGTTTGGTGCGGGGGGCGGTGCCGCCGGTGGGGCCCGCGGACCTGGGCGAGTCACGGGGAGGGAGAAGGAACAGGCGATTGGCGGGCAGACTTGGACCGGACCGGGCGGGGCGACGACGGGTCGTGGATGGATTGGATTGGATGGGACAGATGCGCTAGGCCAGCAGCGCCGAGAGGGATGTCTGTCTGTCTGTCTGTCTCGTGGGCCCGGCCGCGGGATGGATGAGGGGTTCCGGAGCTAGGACTCCCCCAATTTTTTATATTTTGACCCTCTTTTTAAAGAAAATTTACCTTTTTCTCCTCGAGGAATATAAGACCATGTTTAGATTTGAGACAAAAAAAAAATTGAGTGTCACATCGAATATGTCGAAAGGATGTCGGGAGGGATTTTTAGAAACTAATAAAAAAACAAATTACATAGCTCGTCTGAAAACTGTAAGACAAATCTATTAAACATAATTAATCTGTCATTAGCACATGTGGGTTAGTGTAGCACTTAAGGGTAATCATGGATTAACTAGGCTTAAAAGATTCCAATTTTCAACCAAACTATATAATTAGTTTATTTTTTTATCTACATTTAATATTTCATGCATGTGTCCAAAGATTCGATGGGATGGATGAAAATATTTTGGATGGGAAACTAAACAGGGCCTAAACTGAAATTTAGACCCTGAGGGTCGGTGTTAGGACTCATGACTCTGACGTAACACGTCTCGGAGCCCCAGATCTTGGCTCCGAGCTCAGCCAAGATCTGTGGCTCTAACCTCGGAGCCATGAATTTTGGCGCCGAACATATACCATACACCCTCTTCCTCATCTTCTTTTTGTCAACTCTCTCTGTCTCAAATCTCGCTACACACCGGCCGACGACCGCACCACCACCTCTGGTTCGCCTGCGCCACCTCTGTTGGGACCTCGGCCGCTGCCTGCACCACCATGGCTCGTCCTTGCCTCCCGTTCCCTCGTGTTATTATTGTCCGACGCCCTCGTTGCCATCAGGAGCACCGGCAGCCTCCTTGACCACCGATAGCGAGGGCGACACCCAATCGCTTGGCAGAGGCCCGGCGGGGTTAGCCGGCCTTAGGGTCACGCCCATGGCGGCACACCTCGGCTCTCTCTACCGTCCCCGGCACCTCCCCACCGATGGCCGAGAAGGAGTAGGGATGGCAATGGGTAATTACCCGCTGGGTATGTGTTACCCATACCCTTACGCACGAGAAAATATTTTACCCGCTAATCTACCCATACCCGTGCACGGGTAAGAGTTTTTCCCATACCCTTACCCATGCGGGTAACGGGTAACCCATGGGTTATCTTTACCCATGATTTTAAGAATATTTGCTATGAAAAAATACATATTTTAATATATCAGGCTCCCAAATTTAACCAAAATATCATAAATCATTAATAAACTCTTCAAATATACAAGCTACATGAACACACAATCAAATGATCTAATGGATAAATCTATCATTACTAGATAACAAGTCATAAAATCCACAAGTTTCATGATTCTAGTATAATTTATCGGGTTCAATTTACCCATGGGTTAACGGGTATGGGCAATGCAGTCTCATACCCTTACCCGCTTACCCGCTGGGTAAGGCTTTTTTCCCATTATCTTACCCATGGGTATAAAAAATAGCCATACCCTTACCCTAATGAGGTAATTACCCGTCGGGTTTCGGATAAAAATTGTCATCTTTAAAAGGAGAAACAATGCAAGGAGGCTCGGGCAGGAAAACTGGGTTGTGGTTTTTAAATCGAAGCTCGGCACCAAGATCCATGGCTCCGAGGTTAGAGCCGAGATCTCTGGCTCCGACCTGAGAGCCAGGATCTGTGGCTCCAAATGTGTTACCTCAGAGCCATAAGTCGCGTCGCCAATTTCTAGGGTTCAAATTTCAGTTTATGTTCTTTAGAGGATCAAAAGTAAATTTTGTTAAAAAAGGGGTCCAATTGTAAAAAAATTATTGCAGACTCCACAGCCTCCTCGGCGTGGGCTACATAGGGTGTGTTTGGTTCGTTTCCTAGATAAGCCTGGCTAACCAAACTAAGACATGCTAGCTCTAGCCGGCTTTAGGCAATGCAAGCAGCACATGTTTGGTTGTTTGTACTAGTTAAGCCTGGCTAAGAATATGTGTGTTTGGTTGCCTGGTTTAGTTTGTATAGAATCACATCTGTTATCATCTGGTGACTTTACCCCCTTGTGAGGCTTTTGGTCGAATAGGTGATGGGCACCACCTTGGTCAGCGAAGCTCCTCCTCCATCTCACCTTGGTCGGCGAGCAAGGCAGGACCTTGGCACAACACGGGAAGCCTACAGGCTAGCCGCACTAGATCAATGGCATCCACGTTCCAAGGCGCCATGACTCGTAGGGCGAAGGATTTACTGGTCTCGTTGGCCAGTGCGACGGCGGAGGCAAGAGAACGGTGGTAGATGTGGTTGATGTCGTCGGTGGCGAGAACCGCGTGGATGTCGTCGTCGCCATCTGCGGCGGCGTGGAGGGGGAACGCGGCGGCGTCCCAGACGGCCTTGACGAGATCCACCTCCGCCGCGAGATCCTCCTCCGCTGCGAGATCCGCCGCGAGATCCACCTGCACAGGCACCGGCGCATCCTCCTCCGCGCCGCCCGTGGACCACTCCTTCGCATCCACCGCGCTCCTCCTCGTGGTTGCAGCTCGCGCTCACGCCGGCGATGGCAGGGAGCGGGGAAGAGCCCCGATGGTGGCAGCATAGGGTGGAGAAGAGGCAGGATCGCGCGACCGGCAGAGGGAAGGAGACGACCGGAGGAGGAGATTCGCGAATGAGGGGGTGAGCGGACTCACGCTCGAGCCTAGCGCAAGGTTGGCTCCACGGAGACGGCCGAATCGGGCGTTCCCAGGAAGCCAGAAAAAACCGTACAAATTGGGCTTCCATAAGCCTGGCTAGAAAGCCAACCAGGGAACCAAACAGGTGCAACTTGTACTGTGGAAGCTTGGCTAGAGAGTTATGTTAGGAACCAAACACACTCATACTACACGAATGCACCGAGGCTCGGACCGGATTCATCGGCTCTCTCTCTCTCCATCTCGGTTTTTTTATATTTCCATCATTTTCTAATAAATATTTTTATATTTTACGATGTTTGATTGTATCAAAGAGTTATGCTTTTTGAAAGTTCGATCATATCATGCCAATGAGAGTGGTGCGACAAGCTTTTCCACGTCATCAAATGTATCGTATTTTGCCGCGCCAACACATATGACGTGACTAAGTTATTTGGTCACGTCAGCCGACCAAAGGGGCTATCTAATGCAAAATATTTTTTTGAAAGATTAATATTAAAATATTTATTAAAAAAATTAAAAAACTACCCTCCATCTCTGTCTCTCTCAACGCAAAGGTAAAACAAATCCACTTGTATGATCTAAATATAAATAAATAAAATACAAAATCAAAAGTCGAGTAAAACGAAGGATACATCTGTCTCCGGTAACAAGTATTAGTAATTAGCTACTATATGTCTCGTTTTCCTAATAAGTAATTTGGGCTATAGTTTTTATCCTCAGCTAATACTTAGCCCTAAACGATGTAGAAAAGCCCTCATAATCACCTAATGAATACTAGTAGTTAGGGTTTAAAATTTCGGCAAAATTTCACGAATTTCGGTAATTTCAGTGGTGGCCGAAAGAAAAATCTGAAATTTTATTATATACTAATACATGTGCTATATAACTTTAGACTCATATTTTTTTATTGTTTATATTGTATTTTCTTCTATTCAATAGATGTGTAATCATAAATCATACTGATACTTGTTTAGATCTAATTTTTTTAAAAGAAAAACATACCTCATGTGCTAGTCTCTAAAAAAATTTCGGCGAAATTTCGGCTAGTTTTTACGAAATTTGGCCATTTGGGTGACCGAAATTTTTGCGATACCGAAATTAAAAACCTTGCTAGTAGTTCACAAACCAATCCAAATCATGTTAAAAAAAAGGTTCACAAATAAAATCGGCCAGAAAAGGATGCTTTACCCCGGCTCCCTCCACAAGATCAAAGCAAATGGAAACGTGGGGGGTTCTTGCTATACCCCGCCGTGCTTGTGATGTCAAACCCCTACGTGCAATGGAAACTGCGGCACCGCGCAAGACTTTTATATGATTGGCGGAAAACGACGCCTTCCATCCGTTAATGATCATCACTCGTCGTACGGCACACACATTGGCTGCTCATCTCATCAGTCATCACACACGGATGGTAAAGATCCGCTAGGGTTGTTGAGGTTTACTTCTTTACTACCTTTTGTTAATAATCACCTTTTGATTTTCTTCGTCGTCGTCGTGGAAACCGCGGCCGTCGTCGTCATCGATCGCTTTCACGCCACCGCGCGAGCGTAGAAATCCAGGCCGCCATTACACTCGTCAGCAGTTCTTTCAAACTCGTCGCGTACGCGGGGAATTAGGGGGATTAGCGCTGTGTGAACAGGCTTTACTTGCCAGCGCTAGAGTAATTTAATTAGAAAGAACAGGCTTTTTGCTTGCCAGCGCACGCAGGGACTAATGAATTGCTACCAGCAACGTCGTCAGTCATCAGCACGAGTTTAAGCTCCAAAATTACAAAAGTTTACAAGATTCTTTATTACATCGAATCTTTAGACAAATACGTGGAGCATTAAATATAAATAAAAAAATAACTAATTACACAGTTTGCCTGTAATCTACGAGAGAAATCTTTTTGAGCCTAGTTAGTTTATGGCTAGACAATAATTGTCAAATACAAACGAACGTACTACAGTGTCCAACTTCAAAAACTTTTGGCATCTAAACCAAGGCCTTAGTCAGTTTAATTAGACTTCAGTTTTGCAGCTCTCCGTTCAGTTTTATTGACCAGTTCATCTTCATCTGAAAATGCTGTCTTTTTCATGCGGTTAGATGCTGTGGATTTCACTGATTACTAGCTCGCATCGCGTGTTATCCAGCAGCTAGCTTAGCTAAGCTAGCGAGGCGTGGCGACGACCTGCGCGCGGCACTAGCTAGCTTGCAATTGCAAGCTGAGACTGACTGAGCATGAGCAAGAGTGTGTGTAATAAACACTGACGACAGGGTTCAACGATTACGTTTGTCTGTCTGACAGGTTCAGCATTCCAACCGCTGGACGGAAAACGACGACGATGTGATAGATCGACGGAGGGTCGTTGACGCCATGCGCATAGGATCGACCGAGGCCGACGTTAACCTTATCAGGTTTTGAAGGCTTCATCAAGCATCAACCAGCGATTGCCTGTCCCATTCTTCAAGGAAATCATCGTTATATTTGTTGTTGTTGTTGTTGTTGTTGTTTTCTTCTTCTTCTTCTTCTTCTTCTTCTTCTTCTTCTTCTTCTTCTTCTTCTTCTTCTTCTTCTTCTTGTTATTATTACTAAGTTGTTTTAGAGGATGTGCATGGTACATCTTCAGAAACTTGCAGCCTTCCATAGCCCGATGCTAAGTCAAGGACCTTTGCCATGGTTATCCGACGTACAAAACAGTCCTAATTCCCTTGATTTTTTTTTCTCGATCGGGTGTTCAACCCGTTTTTGATTAAGAGAGGGGTAACCAAATGTTACAGATAATTCCCTTGAATTGAAGAATGGTCACAAAACTTTGTGTAATTCTCTTAGTTTTCTTTCTCTTTCTTTCTTGAACAAGGCCTCGTTTTCTCCAATATGGACATGAGAACTGACTACTACCAAATGGCTCACCAATTGCCACAGCTTATAGTCTAATTAAGAAGAAGGTTCGTGTGGACCATACCAGCCACAGAGATTTCTAAGGCTCGTGACTTTTCAGTGAAACCAATTAATTAAGGACCCAAATGTTTGCATACATGGGCTGTTTCTTTTCTGATTCTTTGCTGCTGAAAACGGCTCTGAATGAGAACTATTAATTCAGATGACAGATGTATGGACGACAAGGAAGGACTGGTCTGATTCTGATGTTGCCTCAAGTGACATGCACCCACAGCAACTCCTACCAGATACTGTAATGGGAAGGGAGCTTGACAACCGTTTAATTTGCCGTGAAACATTCGTATGGGTGACACTGACATGATGCATGGCGCATCTGTCAGCAAGAACGGCAGCCTATGAGTGGATGGCATCAGTTCCAGTTTTCCACGCTGATGAATTGACGGCTACATGTATACTTTATATAGGAGTATGTAGACAAAGATACGCGTATGCGTATGCGTACGCGTACGCCCAGCGATCAAGGTACGCACGGTTGTCCATCTGTTGGTCGGCGAAATGAGATTAGCAAATAATCTCCGGAAACAACAGTACCTGTCGCATGCAACTGCAATAGGACGCGTCTGCGATTCACTGTCACGGCCCACGAGCCGCTTAGTAATTTCTCTCTGCATCCGGCCCATATAGTCCTGCGCTGTTCTTCTTCTTCTTCTTTTTTGAAATTTGAGTCCTTCTTATCTTTCGTCCATGTGTCAAGTACAAGTTTAAAGATATGATTCAGTTAAATGGTAGGGGTTAAAAAAAAGTTAGTGACAGGGTTTCGTAACCGGTGACACAACTACGGGGCGTCGTGCGCGAGGCAAGCAGATGGTTGTACAAGACACATGAATTTTATTTAGGTTCAGGCTGCAATACCTAGTCATGTTTTGGTGATCATGTTATTCTCTTGGTATAGCTTGTATTGTTAAAAAAGCAAACTAAGAATTTAGAATTTTCATGTTATTCCTACAATAGGAAGATTTAAAATATATATACATACGTGGGTGCCACACAAGGAATTGCATGCTTTTGTGGTTGTTAAAAGAAACTACTGTTGCCCATGCAACAAACTTGAAAATCACCGGGGCAGGAAGCACAGAAATCTTCACTTGCCGGGCACGCTAAATGCCTCAATCTGATTTCATCGTAAAGAACAGTATCAGATATTGGTGTGCCAATAGAATGCACTATGCAATCCCTTAAGGCATCAGCCTTTGTACTACAGGTACAATTACCAAGCCGAAGGCAACAGAGGCTGAAATTCGAGTTGGGAGTTGGGACACAGGCAGCACACGCACTGTCACACACTCAGTGCTCAGGATACTGACATGACATCAACCGTAGGGATTCAGAATTGTTCACATACAGACATGTGGCCGGTTCACTACTACAGGAGTACTAGGAGAAATAGAAAACTGACAGGGGCATGGATTGTTCAAACAAAATTGCATATATAGAAGGTACGAATCCTGCTGTGATAAATCAAGAATTTTTGAGTTTTTGCAGTGGTGCTACAGAAATTACCATCCTTTTATCAAAAAGGGCCGGTTTGTATTCTGGGCAAGCTGGGCTCGCACATATTCCACCAATGCTTCCTTGCGCTCGAAGCTGTCGGTGACCAGGTGAAATTTCTTGAGGCTTCGGAGGGATGCCAACCCAGAAAACAACCCATCATTGATTATTACACCCCAGTGATATATAAACCTGATTACCTCAAGCTTTGGTGCTGCTCCTTCTTTGAACTCCACAGATTTGATCTCACCTCTGTCTGCGCTTGTCTGTGCACTAGAATTAGAAAGCTCCAGAGCCACTAGACTTGGGAATGCCTCTGCCACGAAATTGAGACAGAGCCCTTGAACTTCGAGGATTTTGGAGTTTTTGCAGTGGCGCTTGAGAAATTACCATGCTTTTGTCAAAACAGGCTGGTTTTGATTCAGGGCAAGCTGGGCCCGCACATGTTCCACGAATCCTTCCTTGCCTTCGAAGCTGTGGATGCCCAGCTCAAATTTCTTGAGGCCTGGGAGGGATGCTAGCCCAGAAAACAACCCATCATTGATTACTACATCGCGACGATATGTAAACCTCAGCACCTCAAGCTTAGGCGCTGTCCCCTCTTTAAACTCCACAGATTTGATCTCACTTCCGCGTGCTCTTCTGTGTGCGCTACACAGCTGCAGCGCCACTAGACTAGGGAATGCCTCCGGTAGGAAATTGAGACAGAGCCCTTCGACTTCAAATGTGTAACTGTCTACTCTTAGGATGGCTAGGTCTGGTAGATTGCCAAGGAGTTGCATGGTGCCATCAGAATCCGTTAGATGGGTACACATCAGTCTCAGCTTCGCAAGGTTCCGCAGGTGCATGATCCATGCAGGCATTTTGCCCAGATCGTCCAACAGCATGAGGGTACGGAGGTTATTGGGAGGCAAGAATACGGCATCCGAAAGGCAACGTAAACTACCATTAAGCCCTGATGAAGACATTGACAATGATTCCAGGCAGCTGAGAGACTCAAGAGTGGAACAGAACTCCTGCCAATTTTTCTTGTTGATACCAGTGACCTGCAACTTGTGCAACTGAGTAAGCCTTTTTATTTCCTTTATTTGGGCGTTCCCACTTCCGATGTCCACTACACCTAGTGTGCGCAAGGCCTTCAGATTCCCCACACCTCTCGGCACAGGAGTACCACTTCCAGAAGGCGTCGCTAGGCCAGGCATCACGACATACCAACATTTAGTGCACCTATCACACCAGGTCTCCTCCATATCACTATCATAGTATGTAGGCTGATGACATGAGCAAAATGCCACACACTTACTCTTCAGTCTATCAAGGAAATAAACACGATCAGTTCTTAAGCCACCAATGCGAAGATACTGCAACTGCTTAAGTTTGACAATGGTCTTTGGCAGCATGGCAATCCATGTTAATCTAATATCTAGTGTTTGGAGTTGCCTCATGTTACCCACAGAGTCTGGAAGGTGATAGATACCTAGACAACCTCTTAGAGAAAGATACCTTAGGTGAACAAGCTTCCCAATATGTTCAAGGTGATGATTGCATAGACCCTTGGTGTCTTGCAGGTCCAAAACACGCAGGAACCTCATCTTGTCAGAAATGAAAAACTGCCTCCACTTTCCAAACACTGTTAGCGATCGTATACGAGACACATCCACCATGCTCTCGAAATCAGCTTCGTCTCCCTTCCAATTGGCACTTATAGTAAGGTGGCGTGCCGTCCCAATTGTGTTTGAACTGCAATCTTCTTCCAGCCTGAATACAAGATTTTCTTCTGCTGCCTTTGAGATGCTGATTTCACGCATGAGATCATGGACTTGACAAGAGTTTATTACTTTTTTGCTGAAATATGTTGTTTTATTTGGTAGAATCATGCTCCTATCAACGAGTTCCATGAAGTGGCTCTCAGCTGTTTCTATCAAAGGCTTACCAAGCACCTCTGTCGAGTAACCCTCAGCAATCCACCGGCGCACCAAGCGGTTTCGTTTAATATCTTGGTCTTCAGGAAAGATAGACAGATATAAGAAACAAGGCTTCAGATGATAAGGTAAACCATCGTAGCTCTTATTAAGAACATTTTTAATATTTCTGAGCCCTTGGTTCATTTCCAACTCAGCACTAATATGTGAATTCAATTTTTTCCACTCCATAGGAGTTTTCGGTTGCTTGGCCAAGAAGCCACCTATGGTCACTATTGCAAGGGGAAGTCCTTTGCACTTCTTCATAATCAATTCAGCCACCTCATACAACTCAGGGCACTCCTCATTTAAATTTGTAATCTTCCCAAATACCTGAAATTGATTCAGATTTCAGCACATATAACAGAGCTATTGAGGGATGCATATATGTCTTATTTTTTGCCCTTAAAGTGATTACTGTACATTATGTTGTTTTTTACCTTAAAGGTAAATGTCTGCATTATATTAATTGAGACACATTTTTTCCGGAATACGCAGAAGGGCTGCGTATCATTGCATTAAGATAGGATAAAGAAGGCTCAAATAGCCAATAGAAAAAACCCCCACCACAACACACACACCTAAGGTTTTTACACTCTTATTAATTGAGGCACATGATAAACTATTCTCAAAATACCTGAACATAGGTAAACTGCAGCATAATTAGTAGCTTGTACTTATATGGACATGAAAATAGGCCCTTTCAAGCTAGGTTGTGTGTGTTTTTTTTTAAAAAAATTATATGCTGTTTAGCTGTTGGTCTAGTTTCTTTTACAAGACCATATGCTACATTAAAACTATTACTCTCAAGACAAATGTCTGTCACTTGCTTTAGACCCACCATAAGTCAGATATCACCCTATAAAATGCATATTCTTTGTTATGTAGAACAAATTATGTAATATAAAAGTTTCTGCCATTATCATTGCTAACTAAAAAAACAGAGAAAAGTTGATTACTGCTGGTTCATAGCTGGCATCATGCTGATCTTTGAACCTTTTTTTTTTTTTGCAACGAAGGGATACATACTACCTATGCAGCACGGATACGGATACGCGTATCGGTATCGGAAGGATACGGATACACGGATACGACAATTTCTCAAAAAACATGATACGCGGATACGTTTTACTTTTTTTAATAAATAAAATAAATAATAATGTAAACTAAAATTGTGGAAGTGTAGAATTTTAGTAATCACTAATTCTTAGTTTATAGTACATACAATCATATATGATACATCACCAGATCAGCT
>Ga0182004_10000060_pt1 | contig 40141 bp, 33 predicted proteins | sample Sormic07211540_1_FD_120479 | JGI IMG/M metagenome (GOLD analysis project Ga0182004, IMG submission 120479) | Endophyte microbial communities from Sorghum bicolor roots, Mead, Nebraska, USA - 072115-40_1 MetaG | ecosystem: Host-associated > Plants > Roots > Unclassified | place: USA: Nebraska...
GGCTCGGCGGCGGCGTCGGCGGCTCCCCCTCCCGCCTCTCGCCAGTCGCCTCGCGCCCTCGCCTCCGTCCTCCGCGCACCGGCCGGCGACCCTGCGTACGCACCTCCCTCTCCCCTCCCGCCTGTGCTGTACCGTGGGAGCCCGGCCAGGGCCGGGCCTTGGCTCCGACGGTGGATATCTCCTATGATTCCTTGGTTAATTGAAGCAGTCCTGTTTTCTGGGACGTTGATTCATTGGTGTTACTATATTTTAATTCTAACTAGTATATGTTTATCTGTCAAGGCAGCGTTGAAATTTCCTATGACTCAAACTATTAAGTGATGTGTTTCGATTTAGTGATCTCTCGATGATAATTTCTGTGCTTCTGTGTCAAATTTCCACCTACAGGAACTAGATAATTGATCTTCGCTAAATTGATAATTTCTTGCAAGCATCGTCGCTAAATTGATATTAATTGATCTCCTTTCTGGGTTTTATAATGATTTAAAGTTGTTAATGGAATATATGCTTGCTTTTCCAGATGTTGCATTATTTAGTCTGAAATGATTTCCCCCTTTTGTTCTGGCTGATTCTTAGCTCATTTTCTTACAGTACCTTAATGTTTGTTATGTTGGTATGTAGGGAGTAGCTATGTCTTCTTCAGTGGAATCATCATACCTTCCTGCTACAACTGAGTCATTGGCCAAGGCTCAAGAGGCTAAGGATGCCACAGAGTCCATTTCAATCCTTTACCGTGTCATTCAGGATCCATCTTCTTCTGCTGATGCTCTGAGAACAAAAGAAGTTGCAATTACAAATCTTACAAACTACCTCACTAAAGAGAACAGAGCTGAGGAGCTGCGTAATCTTTTGACCCAGCTCAGGCCATTTTTCGCAGTTATTCCTAAGGCAAAGACTGCAAAAATTGTCCGTGGAATAATTGATGCTGTCGCCAAGATACCTGGAACATCTAGTCTTCAAATTTCACTCTGCAAGGAAATGGTGGAATGGACCCGTTCGGAGAAGCGTACTTTCCTCCGGCAGCGTGTAGAGGCGAGATTGGCGGCTCTCCTGTTAGAGAATCAGGAGTATACTGAAGCCCTTACCCTCCTTACTAGTCTTATCAAGGAAGTCAGGAGGCTTGATGACAAGTTACTTCTTGTGGACATTGACCTTCTGGAAAGCAAACTCCATTTCTCCCTGAGAAACCTGCCAAAGGCCAAAGCGTCCCTAACTGCTGCTAGAACAGCAGCAAATGCCATTTATGTTCCACCTGCCCAGCAAGGCACTATTGATCTCCAGAGTGGAATCCTCCATGCTGAAGAAAAGGATTACAAGACTGCATACAGCTACTTCTTTGAAGCATTTGAAGCTTTCAGTGCACTGGAGGACCCGAAGGCCATTTTCAGCCTGAAGTACATGCTGTTGTGCAAGATAATGGTTAACCAAGCTGATGATGTTGCAGGGATAATCTCATCTAAGGCTGGCCTAAAATATCTGGGTCCTGATGTTGATGCTATGAAGGCTGTTGCTGATGCATACTCTAAAAGATCTCTCAAGTATTTTGAAACTGCCCTTCGCGATTACAAGTCCCAGCTGGAGGAGGACCCTATTGTCCACAGGCATCTTTCTTCTCTGTATGATACGCTCTTGGAGCAGAACCTCTGCAGGTTGATTGAACCCTACTCAAGGGTGGAGATTGCGCATATAGCAGAGATGATTGAATTGCCGGTTGACCATGTTGAGAAGAAGCTGTCGCAGATGATCCTCGACAAGAAATTTGCTGGGACTCTAGATCAAGGTGCTGGCTGCCTCATTATCTTTGAGGATCCCAAGACGGAGGAGATCTTCCCTGCCACTCTCGAAACCATTTCGAATGTCGGGAAGGTTGTGGACAGCCTTTACGTGAGGTCGGCCAAGATCATGGCTTGAAAACAGCTAGTCTTACCTGTTTGCTCTGATTTCATTTTCAGTTCTGTGTCGATGTCCTCAGACATTTAGTCCTTCATCAATATTTGACAGTTTATTGTGCATGTTGCCTCTCAATTTAGTTCAACCAAACATACTGTCTTGCTTGCTACTTACTGCTAGGAACAAGACAGTTTGCTGTTTCTGCGTGGTGAAAGTACTGTGAACAGTTGCTGGTCCCAAGCAAAAATTATACTTATTGTGCTACTGCGGTATTATTGGCCCAATGCCGGGCTGCCTAGTCTTTAGACCAGTCTAAGTGGCCCGTTTCAATGCACTATTTCCAAAACAAATCTGCTGACAGAGTATCAATGAAACGAACAATGAAACAACCTCCACAATGCATGAGTTTCACCTTGATGTTTTCTAGGCTGGGCAAAGCATTTAATTACTGCAAAATGATTGGATCATATGCAAGATGGTGAAACGATTTAGTCCTCAGTGGAGATTTCATCCCGTTTCACCGCGTGGGAAACAACGTCCGTGGAGTTTCACCACTTCCTTCTCTCTCCTCTTCGTTTCATGCAAAAAGTGTAGTTTTGCTGACATGGCGCTCTAATAAATGTGTATGACATCCTGGTGAAACCCCCCACCCCCACTGAGACTGGCTGACTACTTTTATGATTGAATGAGTTATTCATGTATTTGATCTTTTGATATCAGCGTGCAGAGTCGGATGGATGTTATTGTGTGTGCTAATTAATCTACTATTTTTATCGAAGTGCATGTCTGTAGCTCCCACTATGGCTTGTGCTCGCCATATGAATCCATCCACATTACGTTACAGGGCTTCCATATATCTGAGTAGAGGATGTTAGTGTTCCTGCTCATGCTGCCAGTTACTGATTAGCGATTACTGTTTGAACTATCAGGCCACGCCCATCCATCAGTTGGTACTGCCACACCAAAAGCAGAAGTACCGACTGACGTAACGGTTGTTTCGTTGTGCTGAAGAAAACGATCACGCTGAAAGGATTAGCAGGGAATGCCACATGTGAGTAACTGATCGAGCTGTGGACTGTTAATAGCAGCAGACAATAATGTCCTAGAACAATTAGCAGTGAATTAATTATTTCATGAAATGTTTTAAAAATCTTCTAAATTTTACCGCAATTTCGCCGGTAAACCCAACAACAAACGCATTACCGAATGAAACGGCGCCCCGACCCCGACAGGGAGATGCTCACTCAGGTCATGGGTTTCTCGAGCAGCGCCGACACGTACCACTCGTTCCTCTCGGCGCCGAGGTCGAGCTTCCGGCCGGCCTTCCACCGGAGCCGGCGGAAGCCGACGCGGTCGAAGATGGGCACGTAGGTTGCGTTGAGCTGCGGCCCCAGGCAGAAGAAGTGGTCGAGCCAGAAGACGCCGCCGGGCCTGAGCACCCGGTAGATGTCGAAGAGCGTGGACTCGAGCACGGCGTCGGGCACCCAGTTGCTGAGCGCGTTCATGGAGTGCACCATGTCCAGCACGCCGTCCGCGAACGGGAGCCGCTGCATGAGCGTCAGCTGCAGCGGCACCAGGCCCCGGGAGGCCACGAAGCGGCTGAAGGGCGCGTCCATGTCCAGCGTCGTGGTCACCACCGTCACGTTCCGCTCCCGCATGCGCGCCGCGAACGTGCCCGTGCCGCCGCCGATGTCCAGCCCGATCCGCACCGTGCCGGGCGGCCTGGACCGCAGCACGCTGTCGACGCTGAACCCCGGCCCGCCGTTGTCGGTCTGCCACCGCCGCCGCTCCTTCCCTTCCAGGTCGAAGCAGTCCTTGCAGAAGTAGGGCCCGCCGCCCCTGGTGCGCGCGCGCTGCACGAGGCAGGTGTAGTTCTTGCACGTGTACGGCGACCACCGCACCGTCGTGTCCGGCGGCACGGACCACAGGCTCCGCGGCAGCGGCGCGGGCTCCACGTACCTCGCCGGCTCCCTCGGCCTGCAGCGGCGGCGGGGCAGCGGCTCGCACCCCTTGAGCGCGAGCTGCAGCGCGAGCGCGTCGTCGTCGGGGCACTCGCCGCCGACGTCGTACGTCATGTACCGCGCAAGCTCCTCCTGGAAGTTGCGGCAGGCGAACCCCAGCCCCGGGAAGAGCTCGTCGGTGCCGAGGTTGGGGTGGAAGCCGAGCGGCAGCCGGTGGGGCTCGATGGCGAGCTTGAGCTCGCCCTGGGGCTCCTCGGGCCAGCCGCCGAAGTCCCTGGCCTCCGGCGTGTCCCCGTGCACGGCGCCCAGGCCGGCAAGCACGGACTCGAGGAGGTACGACGACGCGTTGCACTGCGCCCGCAGCGCCGCGAGCTCCGCGCGCGCCCCCGCCAGCGCGTCGCGCGTGGCGTTGAGGTCCCGCAGCAGCGCGGACGAGTCCCACAGGTGGATCATCCGCGGCGCGGACGCCGGGATGTGCACGGACAGCGACGCGCCGGAGAAGAGGTAGACGGAGACGAGGTTGGTGGCGATGACGACCAGCAGGATCTTGAGCTTGGCGCGCCGAGGCGCCGGCCGCGGCGATGGCCGGTGCCCGTGGCCATTGGCGGTAGCAGTACCACCCATCCCCTCGTCGATACTGTGCTGCTGCGATGAGTGGCCCCGGTGCTTGGCCGCGTACATGGCGGCCGCGCGCGCCGGCGATCGGCGACAGCTAGCTAGCAGCGACGATCGATCACTTCTTCACTGTACGCCGATCAATTCGACATGCGCCCGGGATGGTTTTTCCAGATGTGAAGTACGTGAGCTGTGCTACGCGTGTGTTTGACTTTGGATATGTGTTTGCATGTGTTCGTGGATTGCAGATTACACATCGTGGTGGTTGCTTTGCTTTGCTTTGCGAGGAGAAAAGCGGACAATTTTGCTTCGCAAGTCAAAGCTGTGCTACGCTCTTGTGCATGGTATGTAGCTATCGCTGGACGCTCGGGGAGCGAGCTGTGCGGCCGACTTGTAGGCCCTCCAACGCAGCGATTATGTAGCGGATACGTCATGGGCGTACGCGTCCTCGGGCACTGCTCTGCGGCATAGAAAACGGAAATTTGCCATTATTGTTGGGGGTGACTGATCTTGAAGAAGCGAGAGTACGTAACATTGGCAGTTCATTTCTCAAATTGCACTTCATTGTTATTTTATCAAATTGCACTTCTCTATTTCAGGTGTCTGGATTTTAACATGATTCTACACAACACTCCTGTATCACCAACTATTACAAATAAATTGTTATTTTTTTATTGGTTATTTGTCTTTGTATCATAACATATTAAATTTTTGTCCTTGTCTACCTATAGATTTCGTACCTATGATTTTGTCTAATGGGTTTTTTTATTCTCGGTACCAAAGTTTATAGATGGCGTCTATAAAAATTGCAATGAACGAAATCCGTAATTTTAATTATAAAATATATGCAATAATTGTCACCCAAAAAGAAAACTAAATGTCAGACACCTTAATTTTAGCAAGTTCCATTAAACTATTAAACCTAGACTAGGAACAACGAAAAAGATGTTTGGAAAGAAAAAAGAAAATAGTAAAGAAACTCCTCAAAAATAAACATAGAACTGGCTACCACTATGTGCGTCCTTGATTTTAGCAGGCCAACATCTCAGCAGCCCATGTTCAAAACAAAACAAAACAAAACAAAACAAAGCAGAGACTCGCCGGCTTCGTAGGTACTCTGCTAGTCCAGAAACCATACATGGTTTTAGGCCTCCGTTTAGTTGCAGAAAATTTTGCAAAATGATTATTATAGTATTTTTATTTATTTTAAATAATTATTATCTATAATTATAGACTAACTAGGTTTAAAATATTTGTCTCATAAATTACAGATAAACTGTACAATTAATTATTTTTATCTACATTTAATGCTAAATGCATATGCCACAAGATTCGATGTGGCGGGAGAATTTTGAAAAAAATTGCAAATTTTTTGAAAACTAAATAGCCCCTTAAGATCTAGAGCTATTCACAGCTTGAGTTAGTTTAGATAAATTTTTTCTAGATATTTGTGTAATCCAAAAAGTAATTGTAACGTGTTTACATATCTAGCTGTTATCTATATCTAATAATAATAAAAAAGATTTCAACCTTTTTTGGTCCATCTATTTTTTAGCCCATCTCCCTCTAACTACTAATGTGCTCATACGTATATAAACATACAAGGCTTTTTAAGGTAATCTGAATAGGAATCCTAATTCAAATAGAGTCCTTTATCTAAGTAGTGAATAGGAGTCCTAATCCTAATAGCTCATATATATGTAAATATACAAGGCTTTTTAGGTAATCTGAATAAGAATTATAATCCAAATAGAGTCCTTTATCTAAGTAGTGAATAGGAGTCCTAATCCAAATACAAAAGAATCTATATTTTTAGTTTCGTTCCTGTTTCTTTCAAAAACGCTCAGACTTTTATGTTTTTTTGACTAACTGGAGACTGTCCGTCACGAATAAGAGGAAATGAGTTTTTTTCCTGCTTCCGTATATTTTGTCTTTTTTTTTGTTTCAGATATATTCTTTTCCTATTTTGATGTATTTTTAATTACTGTTTTCCAAGTCACGTCTTTCTTTTTTCAGTTCCGTTTAGAGTCCTTTTCTTATTGCGATGTCGTTTTTATTTCTGATGTCTTTTCGGTTCAGGTTGGAGTCCATCGTCCATTAAATATTTTCCGTTTAGAGTTTTTTTTCTGTTTTGATATGTTTTATATTTCTATTTTTTCTATGTTGAGTTACCGTCCATTGGTGATAAAGTTTTTTTAATGCTAAAGTGCTAAACAAAAAATTTCTGTTTGGCCTCCCACTTTAATTATCAGCTCCATTCCGCAGTCATGATGATATAACAAGGACCTCATCTCTAATGTGGACTTTCATATATAATAGGACAAAACAAATATTGTACAACGACTCAACAAATTGAATGCAAAATTGTGGGCACAAATTATACCATATACACACAGCACCATATCGGTGCAGGCTAGGTGGCGCAAAAAGATATGTTATGGAACGAGAATGACAATGGCATAAGGCGCGGAGATGATGGCAAGGTCAAGCAACGGTGGTACAACATCATGGCGTCACGACTCGTAAGCGAGACCGAGGTGAGGATGAGCGACGACAACAACATGGGGTGGGGTGAGGAGACAGCAACACCGATGAGGTTGCCAAGTCGTTTGCCTTGACAAGGCTTCAGGCGGACGAAGCTGGAGGACTAGTGCGAGTGGACGAGGCCTCGTGACTTCAAGCTAACAGATAATAAGAACAAGGAAGAAAAATAAAAGAAAAATAAAACAATATAAAGGGTATCATGTGCATTTTATAGAGCATTTTACCAAACATTTCAACAAAACAGCTTCATCTTCGTCCTTGGAGCTGCTTGTGGAGTTGAAATAAAAAAATGCTTCAATGGTGATATTCTCCATTAATTAATTTTGTGTTATTGCTCTAGATCGACTTCTTTAAAAAGTTGCAGCATGAAATATTTATACCCTAAATAAATTCGCCGCCGATATGTAGTATTATGATTTGCATTTGTTGATTCTTTGATGTTATAGTAAAAGGTGGAAGTGAAAACATGCGCCCTTATGTCATAGATGTATTTGATTACTTAAGTAGAATAAAATATATTTACTCAAAATTATTTACGTATGTTTTTTAGCATAATGTTGATTGCAATAAAATATAATGATGTAAATAAAAAATCATAGCTTCAAAAACAAAAACAACACATATAAGTCAAGGCTTTAACACTATATGTTTTCTTTCGATACAACGTACGAGTATTTTTCTAGTCTAACTAATGTAATTCTTCTTTCATGGAAAAAAAAAAGAAACCTTAACTTGCCCAACAGCCCGTTCTGCTCGACAATTCGATCCGGAGGAAACAAAACAAAAACAAAAAAAAAAATCTCCAGGAAGACTAGCGGCCCAGGAGAGACGGAAGACGTGCGGCTCGGACAGCTCGCTCGTCCGTCTGGTGGGCCCACGCACTAATGTTCATTTGGTAGGGCCCCAGCGAGAGCTATGGCCCGGGCCCACCCGTCCTCATCTCGCCCCCTCGCAGATGGCCATCGTCTTGGACTGGACTACCTGATCCATCCCTGGACTCTCGTCGGCGGTTCCGATCGCCGTGATGCCGAGAGGAGATTCCCACGGCGCACGGCGCTGGGGATGCAAGGATAAGCAGCGGCCACCGCGGAGCGCTCTGTCTCCCCGGCAATGGGCAGACACCTTAATTTCCTTGGTTCGAGTTTTTTGTTTATTTATTCTGTTTTGGAACTCGGCTGGGATATATATTGTGGTCTTTGTCGGAGGATGAATGCGATGTTGCTAGGGGAAAAGTCCTGGTCCAATCAATGAAAAGTCTTTGTGGGATGATAAGAAGAATGTCTAGATGAAGGACCATGGGATGATAAGGACGAGTAGAGGAGGAACGACGGCAGGTAAATACTACTGATTATCACATCCAAATATATATATGGCAAAAAATATTTTCCATTTGAATTTCTATATGACACTTGTCTGCATGCTTGAGCCTGCAGGATACTCCGTAAACATTAAGCACACCTTGAGCATCTCCAAGAGACTTTGTATATTCTTACTAAAGGTTAGGAATAGCAATTTTAGTGAAAAACTACCCTCCAATAGCTTCTTTAAATGGTCATCCAAATATAGTCATTGTCTATTCTAGATTTTTCGCTAGCCAAATATAGAAGACGAGAATGACTCTCTAGAGTGCGCATGAGATTTAGCAAAACTGTTGGAAAGTAAAAAAAATATAGAAAATCATTTTTATGCAAATGGCTCTTCGAATGATGATTTAGAGAGTGAGATTTAGAAAGGCTCTTGGAGATGCTCTACCTTAGCTAGTCCCTCAGAAATATGGATTTTTTTTTCATTTTTAGTCATTTTTATTCAATATTTTTTCTAATAATCACATCTAAAAAAATTGCAAATCTACCTCTTTTGGTAAGTTGAGTCTTGGCAAAATATGTCATGTTGGATGACAATTCCTACATGAAAAACTTTCTCGCGCCACCCATATTGATGTGGCAGTGTTGTTTTGTCGCATCATCTGGAGTAGCATGACAAGACTTAATTTTAAAAAAATCATAACTCTTTAATACAGTGTCAGATGAAGATAATTTTTATATAAAAATTATAGACAGCAATGCGATCTATAATTTTTTGGTTTTGATTTTTTTTCATTTGAGCACATTAAAATGCTCAAAAAATAATATAAAACTTTAGTATCATAATAATCGCGTACTAGCATTTGCCATATTAGAAAAATAATATCTTTTTCCTATGGTGTCAAATGAAGATACTTTTTATATCTTTTTATTTGAAGTTTTTAAGATGTTCGATAACATAGTATAAAGCTTCAACAACATATTAATCTTGCGCCGGAACTTGTCGGTTCAAGAAAATTATATATTTTTTTTGAAAGTTGTCAAATGAAAATACTTTGTATATCAAAATTATGTCTATCGTTTATGCAGAGTTTCTTTTCCCTTGACCGTGCCTTTTTATTTCTGGAGCTAACCACACTATCTGTCCATAAATTGATTGTTTAAAAAGGGGGACAATTTTGCGTTAAAGAATTTAATAAGTTCGACCAAGACCCTACTTCCATCTATCCATATGGATGACCTTGTCGATGGACAATTCTTCTGTTAGCACTTAAATTTAGCTTGGATCATATTTTAGGTGAACACCGAATAGCCAAATTTGACACATTAAATTATTATGTGGTTGATTAATCCGGATGTTATCTATATCATCAATGTTCTCCGGTCGATTATTTGGGTGAACTGGTGATGAAGACATGCTGCTACAGCAACGTATGTATTGAAATCGGCTTGTATGACATATCTTCACGGTGAAGCCAAAGCAAGGATTAAGATAACGTCTCCAGTTCATCACATGTCACTAGTTTTGTTGGGCGCTGGCTGATGCCTGATGGTGTTCATATACATGATAGAAAAGGAAGCAAGCAGGCAACAGACAATTAACTAGCTAGGGTCGTTTATGCATCCAAATTTTTTCACTAACTAAACAAGGATGCAAGGATATGCAGCAGCCACCGGGCAGCGCCGTCTCCCCGGCAATGGCAGCCACCTTGATTTCCTTGGTTGGAGTTTTTTTTTCTTCTTTTTTTGGAACTCACCTGGGTACTGTGGTCTACTGGTCTTTGCATGTCGGAGGATGAATGCAATGTTGCTAGGTGGTTAACGGAAAGGGTCCTCTAGCCCAATCAATGAAAATCCTTCGTGAGATGAAGAATGATAAGAATAAGGAGAATGAATGTGATATTGCTAGGCGGAAGGGTCCTAGTCCAATCAATGAAAAATCTTCGTTGGATGGTAAGAACGACTAGACGAGGAACGACGACAGGTAAATACTGATTAACACACCTCGGTAAAATCCTGATAGAATTGTTTCTATTTGAATTTTTGTGGCACTTGTCAGCACGCTTGTGCCTACAAGATACTCTATAAACATTAAGCACACCGTAAGATAGTCCCTCTGAAATACGAGGCATACAAGCATTTAAACTTTATTCTAAATAAAATTTAAGAAATTAGTATATGTGGAACTAACCATTAATTCAGTTTTAAAATATAGTATATTCACATGTATATGTCTATCAATCATCTAAATATAGTAATCGCAATATATTTTAATGATTAAGGAAATATTGCATATATATGACATTTGCTTTACCTCATAAGATGTTTTAGAATTCTTATTAGGATAATATGTTTCTTTCAAGACACGACAAATGGAGTAACATTTAAGATCACCAGTTTGAAAGACAATTGTTTGTAAAGTTTTCTCATAGCTATCAGTCATAGGGTGTTGCTAGGTGAAATAGTCCACTCTGATATGAAAATATGACAATAACATTTAGTGCTAATGAGCATGGTACATAAATACAGGTTACCGCGTAGTGCTGTGTCCCAGCAATGGCACCCACCTTAAATTCCTTGACTGGAGATTTTTTTTTTTCTTATCTTCTTTTGGAACTCGGCTAGGGTACTATTGTCAACTGGTCTTTATCGAAGGATGAATGCGATGTTGCTAGGCGGAAGGGTCCTAGCACAATCAATGAAAATCCTTCGTGGGATGAAGAATGATAAGAACAAGGAGGATGAATGTGATGTTGCTAGGCGGAATGCCAAACAATGAAAAATCTTTGTTGGATCATAAGAACAACTAGACGAGGAACGATGGCAAGTAAATTCACACCTTGGTAAGTTCTGGTAAAATTGTTTATGTTGTGGCACTCGCTAGGGCACTTGCCTACGGTACAAGATACTCTATAAACATTAAGCACACCGTAAAGATAATCCCTCTGAAATACATGGTATACAAGCATTTAAAATTTATTATAAATAAATTATAAGAAATTAGTACATGTGAACTAACCATTAATTCATTTTTAAAATATAGTATATTCACATGTAGACCATTAATGTCTATCAATCATCTAAATATAGTAATCACAATCTATTTTAATGATTAAGGAAATATTACGTACGGCATTTGCTTTACCTCATAAGATGTTTTAGAATTCTTAGGATATGTTTATTTCAGGACAGTTCAAATGGAGTAACATTTAAGATCACCAGTTTGAAAGATAATTGTTTGTAAAGTTTTCTCCTAGCTATCAGCCTCCTATGTAATAGGGTGTTGCTAGGTGAAATGGTCAGGTCATCCGCAATGGTTATCAAATAACTAGCTAGGAGAAATTCTATTGGCTCTCAATAGCACTTTACAAATAGCTAGCGAGATGATGTATAAAAATAATAAAAAAGTAGCACTATCATTGGCTATCAAGGAGAGAGATCAAATAGCTAGCGACTTCCTAATACCTAGCGAGCATCTCCAAGAGCTTTTTTAAATCTCACTCTAAATCATTATTTGGAGAGTCATTTGCATAAAAATTGCTTTCTATATTTTTTTTTACTTTCCAACAGTTTTGTTAAATCTCATGCGCACTCTAGAAAGTCATTCTCGTCTTCTATATTTGACTAGCGAGAAACCCGGAATAGACAATGACTATATTTGAATGATCATTTAGAGAAGTTGTTGGAGGGTAGTTTTTCATCAAAATTGCTATTCCTAGCATTTAGGAAAAATATACAAAGTCTCTTGGAGATGCTCTAAATAGCTAATCTAGCACGATCTTCTATAAATAACTCTCTCACAATACTCTCTACAATAGCTAGCAACTTTCTAATAGCTAGCGACTTCCTAAGCTAGCTATTTGTAAATTGTCATTGAGAGCCAATAACATCCTTTCTAGAGATCAAATAGTTAGCGATTTGAATATCATTGTGGACGACCTCACTCTGATATGTACCAATGAACATGATAGATAAATATAGGTTACCGTGCAAAGCTGTCTCCCCAGCAATGGCACCCACCTTAATTTCCTTAGCTAGAGATTTTTTTTCTTTTTTTTAATTTTCCTTGGTCATAGATTTTTTTTCCTTTTTTGGAAGACGGCCTGAAAACTGTTGTCTACTTGTCTTTATCGGAGGATGAATGTGATGTTGCTAGCAAAAGGGTCCTAGTCCCATCAATGAAAATTCTTAGTGGGATGATAAGAACAAGATCAGGGACGGCAGGTAAACATTGATCATCACACCTCTATAAATTCTAATACAATTGTTTCCATTTGAATTTCTGTGCCACTCGTCAGCGTTAAGATAGTACAAGGTATACAAGCATTTTAAATTTATTCTAAATTATAAGAAATTACATGTGAAGTAACCACTAACTCAGTTTAAAAATATAATCATTGTCTATCAATCATCTGAATGTAGTAATCACGTGAACCAGCGTAGCGGGCGCACCTGGTCATGCTAGTACTAATATGTTTTATAATGCTTATTATGATTTTTTGTATTTCAGAATAGGACATAAGGAGTAACAACTAAGATCACCAGTTTTGTCGATGTTTGGACTTGTGGTTCTACCACCAACTAGTGAATTTGTGTCTGCGTGCCCAGAATTCGGATGATGATGCAAGAAGAACATAAGTGATTTATATTGATTTGGGCCGAGAATGCCCTACGTCCAATGGAAGATGGCGATCTTGTATTATCTTGCGCCGGAGTACTTGTAGTAGGGGATACAAGCTAGGTGTGAGAGATGGAACATGTCCTAGGTCTCGGCGCCATGAGCGAGGAGTGTCTGAGTGCGGAGTGTTTGGGTTCTAACTTCTTGCCTAGAATGGGACCCTGCCTCCTCCTTTTATAGTTGACAAGGGGAGACAAGAAATACATGTGTACGAGTCGTAGTGCTACAGTCTGATCCGAGGCTGCACCGAGGTATGGCGTTTTACGACATTGGAATGACCCCCATTCTTGGCGCTGTAGCTGGTTGTGGTCACCGTATAAGGTATGTCCGTCTCTGTGGCGGTCGTGTCGAGCCATGCCTCATGCCTGCACTGTGGGATGGGATGTCCGTACATGTAGCAGTCGTGCCGACCCTTGTTCGTTGATTGGCGTAGAGTCCTAAGACCTCCTTGGTCGTGGACCATGCTGTGTCTTCTGACGAGCACGTGGCCACAGGAGCTAGGATTGACGTTTAAGCGTCTCCTTTGGTCTTGGTCGTACGCATAGTGATGGGAGCAGGTGGCACAGTGACAGAAGTAGATAGCACAGTGATCGTCATACTATGCTCTGCGCGGCGTGGGCATGGGTGTGGGGATTTAACTCAGGTCCTATCCTGCCGTACCGTGGCTCCATGGCGGATGATGTCATATGCGGTCTCGAGCACACTAATGGGGGAAGGACGCCGAGCCCTAGGGTCGGGCGAGGCGGAGGGAGTGGGCTGGTCTCGGCTCCACCTTAGGCCTTGTCGTCAGGTCTCACGCGAGACATAGAATGGTTATTTGGTCGATCTAGTCTCTTGTTTAAGGAAGAAGATGAGGTTCTTAGCTCTTGCTTTGAGTACCTGGATTATGGTACTCGACAAGTTTGAAAAACAATTGTTTGTAAAGTTTTCTCCTAGTATCACCCGCTTATGTAACAGGGTGTTGCTAGGTGAAGAAATCCAATATCATATGAAAATCCATCTCCGAATGATAATAACGTTGAGTGCCAGTGAGCATGACACATAAATAAATAGGTCACATCAAAACTAAAATAGAGAATTTTCCTTGCTATATACGTTGAGTTTTTTTTTTAAAAAAAATTATGGCATTCGTCGTTTGGCCATAAATCCTTACATTCTTAGATAAGATTTTATGTAGAGCCTTCTACAAGATATACTCCTATTTTTATTTTACTATAAGTTATATCTTATCAATATTTTCTAACTTTAAAAATATTTGCTGACTCTGCATTAAAAGACTATACCATTTTCTTTTAAAAAAACAAGTGTTTTTTATTCTAAAAAAGGCACTACTTTGTGAACATTTCTTTTACAGCATGCTACGAGGAAGCTAAGGAAACGGGGCGTATAGTTTGATTATTTGTTTGTTTATTTGCCGGCAACGCGCTGGTTGATAGTGATAGTCAATCTAGTTGTCAGATTTGTTTGCATGGTAATTGGCTAATTAGCCTAATTGCGTACCTGATCGGCATGGGTGGGGCCTTCCGAAGCACACGTTGGTTGTGTGGCTCACTGGCACTGCGCCACTCAGCTCTGCAACGACGCAACCACCTGACCATGGCATCCCCTGCGCGCCCTCGGCGCTCGTCGCCCGCCCATCGCCGTCGGAGACGAGCACGGAGCACCTATACCTAGTAGCCGTATAAAGGCGGCAGGGCCTAGCCCCACAGGACGCACAAGCTAGTGCGGGCTTTCCCCCCTAGATTCTCTCTCGCGCGACCGCTTTCCCTTCTCCTGGCCATGGCCCACGAGCGGGAGCCGCTCCTGCAGCAACGACAGACCGGCGTCGGCAATGCCGCCGCCGGTGCTAAGGGCTCGTCCTCGGCGCCGGCGCCGGCGGCCTCTGCCGCGCTGCCGTCGCTGGCTAGGACCGTGCTCAAGTTCCTGATGTGGGCGGTGTTCCTCACCTGGGCCGCGGGGATCTTCCTGTACCCGACCAAGCCCGTGCAGGCAGTGTTCACGAAGTGGGTCAGGCTCAGCAAGGAGTCCATGTTCGGCATCGCCGGTACGGTCTCGGCGAGAAATTGTGCTCTCCTCCTCCTTTTAACCCCCTTCTGAAATTGACGCAGGTTAGAGTAAGTGACTGGGGTTCTTTCCCCCTTCTCTTCTTGTTCGTAAATTCTTGCAGGGGGTATTTTCCTGGCCTTCAGCGCGCCCATTCTGATCATTGCGCTTCTGGCATATGTCTACATCTCATTCTTCCCGAGTGAGCGTGTGGTGGAGTAAGTTTTTTTTTTCACCCTTTGTTTAATACTACTAGTTTTCAGAATTTAAAAGACTATACTTCCTGAATTGTGGGAACTGGGTAGTTTAGTAATTTAACAGAATTCAGAGTCACAGATGTTGACTATTTTATAACTAGTATAGTACTTGAATTCTTTTGATAACTTGAACAAGACTAGGCATGTTAGTCCAATTATTTAGGTGCTATTTCAATTACATAGTTGTTCTTAATTGCTACAGAACCAGCACAGGACGATAGGTTCAGATTCGAACATTGTAAGTTCAGGATAATCTGAACATTTTGAGTTCAGGGCAGAGCCTTGCATAATCTTTACATAGATTTATTTAATAGTTGTCTGCTCCTGCTCCTTGTTCATGTCCATTATTCATCCCTACTTTTACTTGTGTGCCAGAAAAAAGAAGCTGCGGTCACTGAGTTTCAGGCTCTGGACTTTCCCTGTTCTTGTAGACGGCCCCTTTGGAGTTGTCTCTGCAGCTGAGTTCATCGGAATTGTCCTGTTTATAATTTTTGTTGTCTACTCAATGACCTATTATGCCGTGGAGAGCGTGAGCCTTGTCTCAAAATTTGACCTTCCATCAATGACTCAGAGGTATGTTCTATAATGAACGACTGTTGGACTGAAACCCACTAACAGATTTACCTGCAAAGTCAGCAGCGTTACTTGTTTATTTAGAATACAACAGTGTCATACACGCCAGTAAACTATCTAGGCTGTTCATAGGAAAATCTTATGTAGATGATACATGATTATATATCTACTGCAGTGTTAGAGTTACTGCTTAAGTTGTGGAAAACATGCACACATAGTAGTTCATCGATGTAATGATCCTCTGTATGCAGTTATTTATATTGCAATACTTCTGTCTAATCTGCCTTGTAATGATTCGTACACAATCAAGTTCTTCTTGTCTGCAGTACTGTAGATTTAGCCTCATAGGCAATCACTACACAACTTGTGTAGTTATCTTAGGGTGTCTTTGGTAGGGATTCTGGGTGCTCCAGCTTCTCTAACATAAGCACTGTGCTGGTATTGTACTTAAGATCTATTTTTCTCTCTCCTCCTCTCTTCTCTCACTGACACAAATGGAGCTGCTGGAGCTAAAAACTTTAGCTTCTGCTCCTACTTGATCTGTGAGAAAGAGAGGGAAGTGAGAGAATTTTAGCTCCAGTGAATAGTGGATAACAGTATTTATGCAGGTGCCAGGTGGGAGCCGGAGCCACCCGAATCCCTCCCAAACGGGCCCTTACTCATACCACTGTTGAAAATTAAACAACGGATTTTAGTCAGTATCATGAATTAGTTTGATGATCTGAGCAACAAAGTTCTAAAGTACTAAAAAATTTTCCTTGCACAGTGAATTGATACTGGATGTCATTGGCGCCCGTTTTGGGGCGGTTGGGTTGTTCTGCATGCTCTTCCTCTTCCTGCCAGTCGCAAGAGGCTCAGTTCTCCTCCGGCTTATCGATATTCCATTTGAGCATGCTACAAGATACCACGTCTGGTTGGGTCATCTCACTATGGCTCTCTTTACATTGCATGGCTTGTTCTTTGTGATCTCATGGTCCATGGAAGGGCGCCTCCGTGAAGAAGTAAGTGCTAAGTGTTTTAGAACCATAAAGGGTTAATGATTTGCGACAATTAAAGAAAACACTATCTACTAAATCACACAATGGGAAATTTTGAAGGGTAAAAGCTGAATTAGAACTATTCTCGATCAACGATGGCTTAATTTTTGGTTGACGGCATATAGTATTTTGTTGCTACACGTGTCATGCATCTCAGAACACTAGTAACAAGCCATATTGGCTTTTGTTTTTCTATAGATGAGAGAATGGAATGAAACTGGAGTAGCAAACCTGCCTGGTGTGATCAGCTTGGCAGCCGGCCTACTTATGTGGGTGACATCACTTCACCCAGTGAGGAAGAGGTTCTTTGAGCTCTTCTTCTACACCCACCAGCTCTACGTCATCTTCATCGTGTTCTTGGCGTTCCATGTCGGCAACTTCCTCTTCAGTATTTCGGCCGGGGTTGTGTTCCTCTTCATGCTCGACCGCTTTTTAAGGTTCTGGCAGTCAAGGGCCAAAGTTGACATCATTTCAGCCGCCTGCCGCCCATGTGGGACGGTGGAGCTAGTATTTTCAAAACCACCAGGTACAGAGCCAATTCCTTTCTCTGTATTAATCACTGTTCCATTTCTGTTGTCACGGTTCCTTCAAGGCTTGAACAATTACCTCTGGTGTTCCACAGGCCTCCGCTACAATGCTTTGAGTTTCATCTTCATTCAAGTGCGCGAGCTATCGTTCTTGCAGTGGCATCCGTTCAGTGTATCTTCAAGTCCCATGGATGGGAGATACCACATGTCGGTTCTCATAAAAATACTCGGCACATGGACTGAAAAACTGAGGAGCATCATCACCGATGTCCAGGACAAGAACAGGGGTGACTCTGAGTTGCAATGCGGACGCATGACAGCCTGCGTGGAAGGCCCGTATGGGCATGAATCACCCTACCACTTGATGTGAGTTTTCACTTGATCCGAATACTCACTAGCTACTAGTTTATTCCGTTGATGCCACTGAATAAATTTTAAGCTCATGACTTCTGCTTGATACGTGTTCAGGTACGAGAATCTCATCTTGGTGGCAGGAGGCATTGGAATATCGCCGTTCTTGGCGATCTTGAGCGACATAATCCACAGGATCGAGGAGGGCAAGCAATGCATGCCCAAGAACGTGCTGGTCCTTTGGTCAGTCAAGAAGTCCAAGGAGCTTTCTCTCTTGTCCGCTGTTGATGCTCAGACCATCAGTTCATCTGTCTCGGACAGGTTGAAACTGGACATCCAGGCCTTCGTGACTCAAGAATCCTTGCCCCCATTGGTAAGAACTAGTCATCAGTTAAACGGCTCTTCAAGAATCTTCTTCTCCTTTTTCGTACACAACTAAAAAGTAGGGAGCTCACTGTTCCACACTTGGAATTGTAGGAGGACGGCATCGTCGTGGACGACCGCAAAGTCCCTGGCATGTTCGTCAAGAACGGTTCGACCATGTCTGGTCTGGTCGGCACCGGGGACAACTTCTGGGCGGCCATGTACTTCCTGGCGTCCACGCTCGGCTTCCTCCTGGCGTTCACCCTGGTGGAGGCTTACTACGTGAAGCCGCACAACGTGGTGGCGTGGTGGTACCGGAGCCTCCTGTTCATGCTGTGCATGGTTGCCGGCGTCGCCCTACCCGGCGGCCTCGTGGTTCTCCTGTGGCATCTGTCGGAGAAGCAGAGGATGGAGGGCGACAAGTGGGACGCCGCCGCCGATTCCCAGTCACCGCGCGCCGAGCAGACAGGCCCCGCGGCTGCGGCAGGTGGCGGTGACGACGACGCTGTCCCCGGCGTCAGCCTCGCCGCCCTGCGGACGACCCGGTACGGGTGCCGGCCGAACTTCGAAGGTAACTGACTGTTTCACACATGCAGCACGCCCAGCCCTGAAACTGGAGCTGATCACTGTATGCATATGCAACGACCGAGCCGAGCGCGAACTAATGGCGGATCGAGTTGTTTTGTGGTTGTGGACTGATTTCAGCGGAGTTCGCGGCGTTCGCGGAGCGCGCCGGGGACGCGGCGGACGTGGGCGTGCTGGTGTGCGGACCGCCGGGGCTGCAGACGAGCGTGGCGAGGGAGTGCAGGGCGCGGAACCTCCGCCGCCGCGGCGGCGGCGGGGCGGAGAAGAGCAGGAGCAGCGCGGTCTTCCATTTCAACAGCCACAGCTTCGACCTCTAATCATACACGTCTCCGGTCGGTGGGTTCAACGAGCGGAATTAAATTGGGTGGACCCTGGGTCACCATCATGTATGTTGCACAGCACACACACACACGGTAGTTGCATATACATGTTGATCCTGTATGATATCGTGTATATATATATCTATGTATATAGCTGATAATTACTATGTTAGTAAAGTTACAAGAGATGTATAAATCTGTATGCGTGTTAGCGCATATGCATGCATGGTAGAAGCACGAAGGTTAAAAGGCTGACAAAACACGTGAATGGTCCGATCGCGAAAAAAAAACACGTGAAATAATCATGTCATGTGTTTTTGCGTCTAATGCGTGAATTTCTATTTTCTTATGGCTCTGTGAGTCTGTCAAGGTATGCTATGTATGTTGCGTTGCAAGATTTAGTAGTGAAAATGTTATCTTTAGGTCCCTTTGGGATTCCTGGGTAAAAATTGTTTTGTAGTGCTAGGTTACCTTTGATTTGAAGATACAATTTTTCTTTTCATTTAAAAGAGGTGTTTTTAGCAAAGAATAATTTGTTGAGGAGGGGTTGAAAAGGTGACACTAAGATTAGTCTTAATGGGGGTTCATAAGAGTGTCATGTACATTAAATATGTTGACGTAGCACTATATATTGGTTCATAAGACTGTCATGTACATTAAATATATTGATGTGGCACTATATTGATGAAGAGAAATATGATGAGAGTTTTATGGGAGCAGAGATAGTTTCATGGGGATGGAACTCTTTTGCACTGTCTCCAAAATACAAGTGTTTTGAAAACTGAGCTATGAAATCCCCATTGACACTGGCAAGTGCAGCTTTTGTGGTTTGGAGACATAATCTAACGCCTCTTCTTTGATTGTCATATAGCAAGCTTTTGTGAAATCCAGTTTCCACTATTTTTAATATTCAACCACCAAAAGTTCACTTGATTGGTTTTTATAGTTAAAGAGTTTTGCTCATTGGCCACGGCGACATAAGGTGGTCATAGCATCATGCTACCCTGTGTTGCTTGCACCAGCAAGAGACCACCTCGCCTTCATCGAAAGGTCACAAATTCTCTCATAGCTGCCTAATAATTTTGGTCAAGCTATGCATATGAACTTTTGGTCAAGCTATGCACACTCAAATTCTCTTCTTGACAATACCTAACTCTTGAAAGGTCTTTAATCTTGAGTCCTCACTTGAAACACCTGATTCATCTGTGATCCTTGCCCTTAATCTTAAGTCCTAGATAGTTTTGCTTTACTCTTGATTGCTCTTCATCTTCAATCTTTAGTTCTTGGTTATCTAGCATGGTTATCTTGCCAAATTTCTTCATTTTCATGCATTGTGGTATAACTTTACACTTGATTCTCCAAACCATACATTAGCCACACATACAAAGTTATCATTAAATTCTTTTATCATCATCATTTAAGGACACTTCTTTACCTTCATGCTTTGTGACCCAACATAAGACTTCTGTTGCTCCTAAGACACACACTAGCCATAAAAGTAACCACTGGAAACCAGTTATTACTTGAGGGGCTTGAAAGCTCACACTATACTTGTGGTGTCACCCTCCTACAGGTATGATTCAAGATAGCAACGGGTATCCGAAACCCGAATACCCGATAGGTTTTACCCGATAAAGAGGCGGGTATGAGATGATTTTTCTACCAGTGGGTATATTATTGGACAAAATCCTATACCCATCGGGTATGGCGGGTACGGATGTGGGTGTATACTACCCATACCCGCCTACCCGCGGGTAAAAAATACTCGCCAAAATAACTAGCCACCATTGTGATTTTACCCTATATAACCCATGAATTTAGTCTAAATCTAACTAAACACTCCTAGTATTATATTGTTTGCTTGAGCTTATTAGCCGAATCAGCCACCCATTTAGCAGTGTTTTTTTTCTCACAACAAATCAGCTAACAGTACTTTCTGCCACGGCTTATCAGCCAAACGAATAATTTATTTTATTATATGAATCAACATTATTATATGAATATTAGTATGTAACTTGTTGGAGGCTTAGAATGATTTATTTTGCATGTGAATGTCTAATGTTTATATGTAATTCTCGGATATACTATCGGGTGCGGGTTACCCGTTGGGTAGAATTTACCCACAAGTTTGGGTATAAGAGTATTTTTCTACCTGTATGCGGGTGTGGGTAACCCGACAGGTATAATTTAAACTTCGCAGGTGTAGGCATAGATAGCCACTACCTGTCGAGTACGTACCCATTGCCATCTTGAGATATGATCGAATCTTTTTTACGTGGGTGTGTGTTCGCATTGCTAGCCAGATTGATAACAACGAACAAAGGAGCAATCACATCTATGGAATGTTGTTGGCCAAGGCCTTGTTTATTTCCACTCTAAAACCTAAAATTTTTCATCAAATGTTTAAACGCATGCATGAAGTATTAAATATAGATGAAAATAAAAACTAATTGCACTAGTTTGGTCAGAATTTACAAGACGAATCTTTTAAGTCTAATTAATCTATGATTGGATAATAATTACCACAAACAAACGAAAATGCTACTGTGTTCTGAAATTTTTCGAACTAAACACGGCCCAAGTTGTACACATATATTCCGGAGTGCGAGAAGTCATACTACGTCTGCGCTAATGGTCCAGTAACTCCACGCATTGTCATCGTGATGTTCTCTAGAAAAGATAATGTTGCTGCAAAGTCAACCACATAAATACATGCTAATGCATAATTAGAATTTAAAATTACATTTTTTATTTGAAATTTCTTGTGCATGTCTTAATGGTCAAATGAGACGTTGTTGAGGAAATGTTGTTTGTAGTATATCATTGAATTTATTTTTATGTTTAATATATTTAGAGATATAAATATTGCTAATATTTTTATATTTAATTATTCTAAAAATATTTGATCAGCATGAATACCATAATGATGGATAAAAAGGGAGAGGGATATATTGTTTGGTGTCAAATCATTGATATTTACCAAAACACGAACTATAATAAAACGGTGATAAAAATAAACTGGCCCAGTAACGTGTGGGCCTGAGAAGCGTCCAACCAAGGTCCAACTCGAAAATAGAGCTTGCATCAGACGCAAGTTCCCGGACCCCAACCAATTTAATAAATTTACAGCGAAGCCCTTCAGCTTCCCCCCACCCGGTTCTGAACTTCTATCCTCCCGCAACTCCGCAGTCCGCACCCGCCAGGCCGCCACCACCACCACCTCCGACGCCGCCTCCTCGTCCTCTTCCGCCTGAACCCTAGCCTCGCATCGACCGCCGCCACCGCTCCTCCCCGGAAGCTGCAGTGCGGCTTAGCGGCCGCGATGGACGGGTCCGGTTCGGCCGCCATCTTCCCGAACACGCGCACCCCCGAGGATGTCTTCACGGATTTCCGCGCCCGCCGTGCCGGCATTCTCAAGGCACTCACCACCGGTATCTCTCCTTCCTGTTCCCGCGGTCGTTTTTTTTTTGTTCTGGATTTTGCTGTGGGATTCGTGGCTTACGGTTTCGTTTGCTTGGATGTTTCCGTGGCGCGCAGATGTGGAGAAGTTCTACAAGTTGTGCGACCCAGGTCAGTACTCTTGCTTTGCTTCTGCTTTTTTTTTTTGGTTCCGCTGGAGACGATTCGTGCACAATGCGGAGGTCTGTTTAACCCTACTGCGTTTCTGGGTGTCGGTTTACATTACTCGATTGGATTGCTCTTGTGGCGCTCGGTGAAGTTCCAGTGCGCCTTGTTGTCGTAGGATTTTGTGTTGTATGGTTTATCGATTGCTGACGCTTGGTTCTGCGTATCTGCATGATGTCTAATCATTATTTAGGTCAACCGTAGTGAGGGCCTGTAGATTTGTTTAAGTCTTGCAAAATTTGGGGCGCTTGTTGGGCGTTGAAGCTTTTCTGTTCGTTATCTGACTTTTATTCGTCGTTAATCTGAATTAGAGGATGCTAGCGCCTAGTTTCACTTGCAGTTATGCTTGCTGCAATAAAAAAAAGGGTCTAGTTGACCACAGAGTGTGGTAGAATGCACATGCCTTTTTACCTGGCTGCAGAATATTCCAAATTCTCTTGAATTGTCGCTTTGCTGAAAGATATTATGTAGGAGTTGTTACTTGTTCTGTCCGCGCTGGCAAAATCCGCTTCTATATGCTTGCTTGCTTGAATTAATCAACCTACTACTTCATTCTTACACATTATATGTGCCATTTTGTGTTATCAAAAGTGTCATTGAAAGTCTTCTCTGTGGCCATAATGCTGATTTGAAGTGGGCTTTTTTTTTTTCCAGAGAAGGAGAACTTGTGCCTCTATGGACTATCTAATGAAACCTGGGAAGTGACCGTTCCTGCTGAGGAAGTTCCTCCAGAACTACCAGAGCCCGCACTGGGAATAAACTTTGCTCGTGATGGAATGCCAGAGAAAGATTGGCTCTCGCTGGTAGCTGTGCACAGTGATGCATGGTTGATTGCTGTGGCATTTTACTTTGGGGCTCGCTTCGGATTTGATAAAGATGCCAGGTCTGGTCATATTTTCCACTCCAATGTATTTAATTTCTTTATTAAAGTTTTACCCTTTCAATTTGATATTTCCATGTGTCTAATATATTTGCTTCAGAGGATTCTTCCTCTGCTTGCCAACATGCCTCTCTTTTCTTTTTCTTTTTTTACTTTCTTTCTTGAACACATGTTACGATGCCTCTCAAGGCTATCAATGTCATTCAGAAACATTTTTCTATAACTTGTATGTTGGTTCCAGTTGGATTAGATATGTGAGTCTAGGGCATTACCAATAATTGGAAAGGCTTGGTGGATCAACATGCCTGCATTAGCCTTAAACTAGAAAACTGCCGAGGCGCTGACCAAATTCATTGTGCACAAATGTTTTTTTTCCTGAATCTGGAATTTGCCTATGATATTTGTCGAATGGTGCGGAAGCATGATACATACGTACACATATGATCATGGGAAATGATTGTCAGTGTTTTGTTTGCTTCTGGTTATTGGGAAATCTGACAATGGTCCTCGCCACTGGATTTTGAATTGCAGGAGACGGCTCTACATGATGATAAATAATCATCCCACTGTATTTGAAGTTGTGACAGGAATTGGGAAGAAGCAACCAAAAGCCCCCAGCTCAAATGGCAAAACCAAGTCGAGTTCTAAGGTAAGCACATAAACATAACATTCTTTGTTTCTCCCTCATGTTTGCACAAGTTTCTGATAATGCATTTTCTCTTCAATTCCTTCCATCCAAGAAACCCAATTCTAACAGCAAGCCAGCAAAGCAGCCTCTGCCAAAGCAGGAGCAACAGATCATCAAAGAAGATGGAGGCGACAAGGATCAAGCTTACCTGTGCGGTACATGTGGAGGGAGGTATTCTAATGAAGAATTCTGGATTGGCTGTGACATTTGCGAGAAGTGGTACCATGGTGACTGTGTCCGCATCACACCTGCGAGGGCAGACTACATCAAGCAGTACAAATGCCCCGCTTGCAGCAACAAGAGAAGCAGAGAGTGAGCATGGGTCGCCGACGCCCCTGGCTGATGTAGTTAGGATAGTAAGCAATTCGACTGGGGAGGGTTGGCGTTTCCTGCTGTTTCGGCAGCACCTGGGCACACCAGTGCCACCAGTCGTTTCCATCTCACTAGTCGTAGTCGTTGTTACTCCTGGGTGTACTTTTTAGTAGGCTCTTAGCCGCAGCTGCTCTTGTAGTGCACTAGTGTTAATGGACGCCATTCTTAAACGTCAAAACTCTCCCCGAGTAATGTAGTCGTTTCTGGTAAATGGTAATGAACTGATGACCCATTTCTTGCGTGCCGTTATCATTCCTATGGTCAAATCATAGAGATGCCTGCTCTTTACAGAAACCATGCTCCTTCCGTTTTTTTATATATTATTATATACCAAGTTAAACCAATTAAACACATGTTGAGCCCACGCCTCTCCCCTTGGCTATGTCACCTGGAAATCCCACATTCAGCCACGTCGCCCCAAATTGCCTTCTTGTGGGCAGCCAAAAAATCTCCCACGAAACAGTGGCCACACGTTTAGTAAAATAACTTACCGTCCCCCCTCCTCCTGTCTCTCCCCCCCCCCCTCTCTCTCTCTCCCGAGACACTGGCGCCCTCTGTGGGCGGCGCGCCGCCAGCCCCTCCACCTCCGGCACCCCAAGTAGCTCAGCCTCCATGCCGAGCTCCCCCTCCAATCCTCACCTCGTCCAGCTTCCTCGATTCCTCTCCTCTTAGCCTCCACTGTCCCTCCCTCTCGCGACCTCTCCATGTATTTTGTACGGAGCAATAGAACATATAGCCTACATCACATGTTTCGTACGTCTTCGAATTGGACTCTACTCCATACATGCCTACATCACATGTTTCAATATGTTTTAGAATCAAACTTTATATGTACCTGGGCATTTACTATTGCAACTTGCATGAGCACGGGAAATGAATTTGGATCACAGATGGGTCAACTATGTTATGTCTAATTCATCGAGTAAAACCAGCTAGAATTCTTATGCTAAAAAAAGAGTGGTGGGCCAAAATCTGGAAAAGAAAATTTTCTTTTCAATATTTGAAAATAGGTATAAGTATACTCTCTCCATCCTAAAATATAAGGGATCCAAGGTTGTTCTAAGTTAAACTATGTAATCTTTTTATCAAAGTTATAGAAAAGAAAATTAGTAGTTACAACACTGAATTAGCATTATTGAATATATTATGAAATCTATTTTCATAATTTACATCTTTGATGTAGTAGATATCAATACTCTTCTATACAAATTTGGTCAAACTTTGCATAGTTTGGCTTAGGACAAACTTGGATACCTTATATTCTATTATATTCTATGGAGAAAGTAGAAAATTTAGAACAATATTTCACTTCCACAAGCTTGATGTGGCATTGTCCGTTTATCGCACTCGAGGAGGGGAAGGAGCCTAATCTGAAAAGTTTTCACCTAGCCTGTGCTTGGGAGTTGCTATGTTTCACGTGTCTAAAGTTTTAGGAATGTTCAAGCAACAAACTTACTTAAGTAACTTTTACAAATAAAAGAATTTATAATTGTTTTTACAATCAAATATCGATAAAATTATATATATAGTTTGATAGTTTGAAAAAAACAAACACCTAAAATATAAAGATAAATGGTAAAGTATTAAATTAGCCAGACCGATAACATTAAATTTGATTACTTTTATATGTAAAAAATACTCCGTTTATTGTGGCCCATTTTAACCTAAAATTCTACTCTCTATTCTAAATTATAAGACGTTTTGTCATTCCTAGATTCATAATATTTGGCACGTAGCTAGACATGGCATAATCTAAGTGCACCTGTGAAAGGAACAAGGAAAGGGCAAGGGCAAATGAGTCAAAAAGTTTCGTTTCTAAGTCTCGATGGCATTCTAGCGGGTGGGTCACGTTTCATAGGGCCTTGTTTAGTTTCCAAAAATTTTGCAAAATATAAATAGTAATATTTTCGTTTGTATTTGACAAATATTATCCAATCATGTACTAACTAGACTCAAAAGATTCGTCTCGTAAATTTCATCCAAACTGTGCAATTAATTTTTATTTTCGTCTATATTTAATACTTCATGTATACGTCTAAAAATTTGATGTGATAGGAAATCTGAAAATTTTTGCAAAATATTTTGGAAACAAGGCCTAATAGCAAGCTGACAAAGCCCCACCGTGGAATGACATATCATGGAAGCCTACTTCTCGTAGTGGTCTATTTTCAAAAAGCTCCTTCTTGAGTTGTTGTTCGCCTCAAGTCCTCAAGAACGGCTTAAGAAAAAAAAACATATTTAATTTTTTTAAGGGAAAAAATGAGGGAGACACCGTTTTGGGCCTAGGCCCATACGATCTGCATCATCTCTTTCCTCCGGTCCTCCCTACCGAGACCGCTCGCGCGATTCTGCTCGCACAGCCCGCCGCCGCTCGCACCCGGTGCCTGCGCCGCCATTCTCCCACGCCGTGCTTGCCCTCTCCCACGCCGCCGTCGCCAGCCCTAGTGCCTGCGTCGCCGCACTCCCACGTCTTGCTTGTTCTCTCCCACGCTGCCGCCGCCGCTCCCACACAGCGCTCGCTCGCGCCGCCGGTCGCCCGTACAGCACCGCCGGCTCCAATATCCCGGCGTCCCCGGACCAACCCAACGAGCGTGACCCTCGATTGCCTGAATCTGACGCCTCCGGGCTCGGGCTACAGCTCGTCGTTGCCGACGGGGCGGGAGGAATGGCGTGGCGGATGCTGCGAAGGAAGGTAAGATGGGAACTAATTGCAGAGGGCTTAGTCTTTGCGCGTGCGTAGCCCCGATTTTCCCTTCGATTTTTCCAGGATTAAGCTCTTGTAGCATCTGTGCTAACGTCTGCGTATTGCAGGATTTTCATACGGGTCTTGTGAATTTGGCGTTCCGTAAGGATCACGGGGCCAAAAAGCATTTCTCAAATGGAACAATCGGAAATCTGGCCCGTAAGTTGATCATTGTCTCTCTCATCTTCAAGTTTAGTGTGAATCTCTCATAAAAGTGATGATCGGAGTTACATCTGGTTCGGCTTCCGAAATGCAGAGCTTCACTGCTGTGATAGGCCCAAACATTCTGCTAGTTGCATGCCCTCTAACCATTTCACTATCAGGTATGTTTATATATGTGCTATAATGTTCCGAAAATATACAACACATACTTGAAGCATCCAACACATGTATTTCAAATAATTATTTGGTTCTACTAGAGATTGGTAGGTGCGTTGGATCCATCAGAAATCGTCTATGTGGATGAAACTTACTTTGACTTTATTGTTAACCTTCCAAACTTCTGAGTGGTGCCTGATGGTTGCAACTTTTGTATGCAACAATTTGCATCTCATATTGTTTGACCTTTCATGTGACCACAAATTTAGAAACTAAGTTGATGTGATACTCATCAGTGAAGCTCCTTTTTGTTCAAATTTCACAATTGATTTATATAGATGATGTGTTGACACGTTGTATGCGACTAGTAATATCTTATTTGGTGCTAGATAAGTATTTGAATTCCACCACACCTGTTAGTACTGAAAACATGTGATGGTAGTGCTTCATATTTTGCTTTATCTCTGATTCTTAAAAATCATGTATGTGACTGATGAGCACATGGATGTGAACTTTTGATTGTTTCAGATCCTGAAGATTTTTGAGTGGTTTGAAGCTAACATCTCTCTAAAGATAAAACTTATAGGTAGATTGAATATATGGACTTCAAGACATGATGCTTGATTGTATTTTGAGTTGGCTTACGTGGCATATATTAAACATGAATATTTTTACTTGTCTTCTGATGATCGACCTTTGAGTTTATGATATAGGGTACTGTTCTGCTAACAATGATTAACATTATGGTTGAACAAATGAACAATTTATTTTCCTTGGTAACTACTCAATTCGGATTTCATAGTTTGCTCATCTCATTCTTTATCCTTCTAGTCCCATTCATTTGTTTGTATTTTGAAACAGTTGATGTTGTATAATTGTTTAACATTGAAGTTTAGGCACCATTTTATTAGGATTCTTGCTACTGTTACTTTTGTGTTGATTTCAGGTTTTATATGTCAGGTGACTATACCATCTTCTTTATAGGAATTTTCATGCAGGTGTTTATATGTTAGCATGGAGTCAGAAAAGGGAGGATGTTGTAGGTCTGAAAGCTCCCAAAAGGGAGAAGCGAGTGAAGAAAGAAAATAGAACGCAACCTCCTGTAGAAGCACCATATGTTGCACGAAAACCGAAGATACCTAGAAAATCTTTACCAGATAAAACTGTTGAGATTTTTGATGGGATGACTTTGCTTGACCTTTCCAAACGAACTGGTGCACATATTAGTACACTTCAAGGCATACTTGCAGATCTTGGTGAAAAGGTTGAATCTGAGTTTGACTCTATCAGCATTGATCTTGCTGAGTTGGTTGCTATGGTATGTCTTTTAATTCTCTTTTCAGATTACATAAACTGGTATTGTTCTATCTGTTAATTGCCTGAAGCATACTAGAAATGGGCTACAGATATATGTCTTCACTCCTTTTCATTACATCCTATGTCACAAAGCAGGGGTGAATTTAGCCATGTTTACGGGGTCCGCCGACCCCGTAAAATATTCAAATCCTTCGGTAAAATGCCATTTTAAACAAAAAAAAAACCATATCATGTAATGAAGTTAAGCTTGATGACCCCGATGATGTTCTCAGCTGGTTTTGCCCCTGTTGCAAAGATAGGTCTGTTGAGCAAACCTGGTTATCTTTGAATTGCAGATTGATTAGTAGCATAGAATATAGATTATACCATTGCTCCCATTCTATTATAATCCATCTGCAACAGTTTAAGCTTACTTATATTATTAAGTGCTTTCTTTCCAATGATATAGGAAATTTGAAATATTTCAGATTGTGGCAGTGGTTTATTCCATGAGCCAGCAATAGCAAAATTAGTTATGCATTACTACTGATTTTATATTTTTTTATTTGAACCTGCACATGTCAGGTACTCAGGTTTCATTTATGTTGCATATTTCCATTTTCTGCAATTTTCTGGAAAGTTCTGCCATGATGTAACATTTCAAGTATCTCTAGAAAAATTATGTTTCTTATAATAAGAACCCACTGTTTCATGCTTCTTGCTCAGGAACTTGGTGTTAATACCAGAAGAATGCACACTGGTGAAGGCATGAATGAACCACGTCCTGCTGTTGTAACGGTAATGGGACATGTTGACCATGGTAAAACATCGCTTTTGGATGCTCTCCGTCAAACATCTGTTGCTGCCAAGGAAGCTGGTGGTATCACTCAGCATATAGGTGCCTTTGTTGTTGAGATGCCGTCGGGAGCATCTATCACATTTCTTGATACTCCAGGACATGCTGCCTTTAGTGCAATGCGGGCTAGAGGTGCTGCTGTTACAGATATTGTAGTCCTTGTGGTTGCAGCAGATGATGGTGTTATGCCTCAGACACTGGAAGCTATGTCTCATGCAAAAGCAGCAAATGTTCCTATTGTAGTTGCAATAAACAAATGTGACAAATCTGGAGCTGATCCTGAGAGGGTCAGAATTCAACTTGGTTCCGAAGGTTTACTTTTGGAGGATATGGGTGGGGATGTGCAGGTTGTTGAAATCTCTGCAGTAGCAAAATCTGGTTTGGATAAATTGGAAGAGGCTTTGCTCCTTCAAGCTGAGATGATGGACCTGAAAGCCAGAATAGATGGCCCTGCTCAGGCTTTTGTGGTGGAGGCAAGGGTGGACAGGGGCAGGGGTCCACTGGCAACAGCTATAGTCAAGTATGGCACATTAGTTAGTGGGCAACACATTGTTGTGGGAGCAGAGTGGGGAAGAATTAGGTCTCTTAGAGACACAGCAGGGAATATAACACAGTCTGCAAAACCTGCAATGCCTATTGAGATTGAGGGGTTAAGGGGTCTTCCAATGGCTGGGGATGATGTTGTAGTTGTTGATTCAGAAGAAAGGGCAAGAATGCTTAGTCAAGGGCGGAAGAAGAAGCAGGAGAAAGACAGGCTTCGAAAGATTGATGAAGGCATGGCAGAAGAGCTAGAAATTAAAGAAGAGACTCCTGAAAGAGTCGAAATGCCCATTATTGTCAAAGCTGATGTACAAGGCAGTGTTCAAGCTGTCACAGATGCTTTACGAAGTCTTAATAGTGCACAGGTATTTTCTCGTAGAGATTTAATGTCTTATTTCTTTCTGCAGTTAGCGTCACACAATATGACACTATGCAGTTTTTAAGTTAAACTCCCAAGTGCCAACTGTGAATCTCTTGCTGGTTATTCTGTTTGCATGATGCCATTTTTTTAGTTATAAGTTTGTAATTTAATACTACGTCCTCTGCAGGTGTTCGTGAATGTTGTTCATGTAGGTGTTGGCCCAATCAGTCAGCATGACATTGACCTGGCACAAGCATGTGGAGCATATATAGTTGGTTTCAACATTCGCAGTCCACCTATTTCTATCACGCAAGCAGCAGCAAGAGCCAACATAAAGGTTTCATGTTCATGAATCACTACTTTTCTAATGCTAGTTGTGATTATATGCTTCAAGAAACTTTGTTTTGTTTCTTTGAGTTCTATGCTACCATTGAGTTTCAGACTTTAGTGCATCTTTGGCTAAATGTTCCATTTTCCATTTTTGGAAACTCTTGGTTTTGTGCACAGATGCTAGAATCTTGACCATCCATGTCCGTTCTGTTTTTCCTTTGTGATGTTAAACCAAATGAACCTTTATATTTAGATGTTATGGAATCCTTTGGGAAGATGATATTAAGATAATTTATCTCTCGTACCCCGGGAAGAATGATATAACTACCATTGGATTGAATTGAACACAGCAATGCTGTCTGTAGATTCATAACTCAAGTACTTAATACAGATGTAATGTTCTGATCATAGAATGGCCCGTTCCCTCTCTTTGGTATGCAAATCGATAGAAGTTTAGTTAATCTTATGTGGAAATTGCTTTGTGGATTTGAACAATAACCTGAGCTTCAAATCTGCTTGCATCTTGTTATATTGCTTCAGCACCTCATGCATTTATTCTAACATTAACTGTTGTCTTCCCCTGAAAACATGCTTCATTTCTAATTATATCATTTCACAAAGAAGCAATTATGTGTTGAAGTATTGCAAATCTCGTTTGCTGTTCTTGGTCACATCATGTGTTGCTTTGAGTGTCATGAAATGGGAACCAGCCTGTTGGTCTCCTTGTATTTCCACTTGCTAAAGTGTCAACGACCACTATCCACACTACTGGAGTCCCATGAACTAATTTATTTTGCTTGTATATTCTCAGTTGATATGTAATCTTTGTATACATCTGAGTGAATGGACTTATCTGACATGATAATGTTAATTCTTTAGGTTTTGCTTCACAAGGTCATCTATCACCTCCTTGAGGAAATGGGAAGGGCCATTGTGGAGAGGGCACCGGGAACTACTGAAACCCAGGTTTCAGGTGAGGCTGAGGTTCTGAACATATTTGAGCTGAAAGGGCGCAGCAAGTCAAAAGGACCAGATATCAAAATTGCTGGCTGCCGTATAACTGATGGTCACTTCAGCAAATCTGGAACCATGAGATTGTTGAGGAGCGGAGATGTTGTCTTTGAGGGTCCATGTGCGTCCCTGAAGCGGGAGACGCAGGATGCAGAAACAATCGAAAAGGGTAACGACTGTGGACTGGTGATTCAGGATTGTGATGATTTCCAGGTAGGGGATATCATACAGTGTTTGGAGCAGGTGATTAGGAAGCCTAAGTTCATCTCGACACAGAGTGGTTCGGTTCGGATTGAATGCTGATACAGTAATCGTTGCGGCTGGCACTGTTCCATTTCAATTAATTCAGCTAGTTGGGCTGAACTGACCAAAGGTTTCGAGTGTAACAAGATTTTGTTCGCTAGCAACTTGTTGCAACTGCAACCAAAACCCTTTCTAAACTCTGATATGAGATAATTAGGACAAAATAACTGAATTTAGTTGCCTTTGTAGTCTTTTCTGTCATGTCTTCATCACAAAGATCAGTGGATTGTATATTCCGGTTCATAATTTATCCAAAATCATGTCACGTGAATGCAAAGTATTTGATACTCTGTAACTGCCACACCATTCAGTTTTTCACGTTATGGATTCAGATTAAATATGTTTCTATGTTAAACAATATATGCAGTGCTTGCTCGTGCCCCGCTTTCTGAAACACTGTCAGCTGACAACCATATGCTGTTAGATTTGAAGGTGCATCACTCGTCATTGTAGTTGCATTTTGTACTATCGGTTGAAAACGCTAGTTTCATTGGTGCAGTGAGCGACTATTTTCATGTGCTGTTCGGATCTATCCAATTTCGGTGGAAACCGTAATTTTCCGCTGCTGAGAATTTGAGACATGCATTTGGAGTTGCCAGCTGTTCCCACATGAACACAGAATGAAGGTTTTTGGATCATAGCATGAGCTGGATCACAGCGTGACTGCAACAGTCCTAGCCTGCTCTAGAATCCTGACCAGTGGTCTGCTGCTGCATCTCCGACCTTCGTCCAGCGGTGTGTTTCCCCACCTGCATTGCAGTCATGCCATTGCGTCAAAGAATGCATTCCATTTCGCAAGAAAAAGTTTGTTTGTTTGTTTTCACAATGCCAACACGCGATACAATTTGTATGGCTTCCTCTGAAACTCTTGTGAAAATTCATGCATAATACTGCCACGCACCTGTCCTTGGCGAGAACATCTGCTCCGAAGTCTACGAGCATGGTGGCGACGAGGTGCAGGCCCTCGGCAGCGGCGACGTGAAGCGGCGTCCTCTGGTCGTAGTTCTTGCAGTTGGGGTCGACGCCGAACCTGAGCAGCCTCTTGAGCAGATCGACCTTGCCGTCCGTGACGACCCTGCACAGGTACCCTCCGGCATCCTCTAGGTTCAGGGTCGCACCGTGCTTCACTAGGAGAGAGGTGATCCTCTCATGCCCTGATTTCAGTGCTAGCAGCAACGGTGAATTACCAAATTTATCTGCAGTTTCAGATACGGCTGTTATAGGATGTATGGGTAAAAGAATGTGTACTTTACAAAAATATTTTTCCTGCATACCTATGCTGTTGACATTGGCTCCCCGCTGAATTAGGAACCTGACGATATCTTCATATCCTCTTAACGCAGCAACATGCTGTAAGGAGAGATTTTGGTAAATATAAAATTTGTCTAAAATTGTATACACAAAAGAAGGAATTACTGTATTGCAGCTCATATTTTCACAAAATGAACTTCTGAAGTCTGAATAGTAATTACTGTATGAGAGAGGTCACATACCAGTGCAGTCCTTCCATCATGATCAGGTTTACTCGGATCTGCTCCTGCACTGATCAGTCCTTTCAGACGGAACAAATCTCCATGGTACGCGGCATTGTTCACTCCAAGCACCAGCTCTGCTTCTTGCCTTGATATCAGGTAAGTGATATCTGATTCCAACTGCTTCCCCTTGGACTCGGTTGCTCGCCCCTACAGAACACTTCTTTTTTTCAGCTAAATTCTGGCCCGGGCTGCGGAAACATTTTACTCTCTTTGATTGACATGACATGCTTACCTTGAGTAGGTTGCTCAAGATCTGACGGCTATCTTTGAAGTAAATCTGCAGGATGCTGGTCAGGGACTGCTTGTCAATTCTCAGGAGGCTACAAAGCTCACAGACCCTGACTGTGTGTGGTTGTGGAACATTGCAGACTACGGAGACATCGCCGATGATGTCGTAGGGCAGGAGCTCTGAGATGATCTCCTCTGATCCATCTTCTCCCGTGGCCACCTCTTCCTGCAACAGCCACAAACAGGAATATGATGACTGAAGGTTAGCTGTTTGTGCTCATGCAGTGATGCAGCTCAGTTCTGTTTTCTCATAAATCTTGTATTTTTCTTGGAAAATGAACAACAGAACCATGATTGTAAATTTCTGTCGACAATTCGTACCAAGCATCCGTGTACCACAATATAAATTTGATCCACCACAGTGCCTTGCTCTAAGATAACCTCCCCAGGGAGGAAGAATTCTTCATGCAACTTTACCACCTGAAACAATGAACGGAAGGATTTGAATAAACACTATGCGTATACTGATTGTATTACTACTGAAAGAAGCTTCTGCTACATCTGCAAATAAATCTTACAATCTGGCTAAGGAAGTCTTCTGAGCATCCTCTGAACAGGTGCACTCTTGAAACCATGTCCAGATACAGTGTCTGGGACATCTGCAAACCAAAATACAAGTTCATATATAATCTTAACTACGTACATATGCATGCAACATTTTCAAATGAAGCTCTCCTGGTCATATATACTTCTGGTATGAACTATGAAGAAGAGTACCTTGGATCGTACAGCGACCGGGATGTCGTCGACGACTCTGTCCCTGGTGTAGCTGCTCTCGTACTGCAGCAGCAGGTGATCCTTCACCTGTGACCTGATGCCGGCGCCCAGCTTGTTCCTGTTCATGTACCTGATGAGGTCGGTCATCTTGTCCCTGAACCTCTCGGTCTTCGACCCCTTCACGATGAGCGCCGTCATGTTGCCGATCAGGTACGCGCTGAGGAGGATGCTGAAGGAGATGTAGACGACGGTGAAGACCATCTCCCTCGGGTTCACCGCATGGACATCGCCGTACCCGACCGTGGCCATGGTGACGATGGCGAGGTAGAGCGAGGTGACGTAGCGGGTGAGCAGGTCCATCTCCCTGAAGCTGATGTACCTGGTGCCCCCGAGCGTGAGGCTGCCGATCCAGGTGCCGCCCTCGCGCGCCGGCGGCAGCGTGGTGGCGAGGTAGTAGAAGACGCAGGCGGCGGTGTGCGTGAAGTGGAGCTCCACGGTGATGAGCTTCACGATGCGCGTGAAGAGGTAGCTGATCCGGATGTCCTTCTCCATCCGCTTGAAGAAGGCCAGGATGTTCCGGGCCCTGTACAGGCGCAGCCACACCAGGCACCGCACCACCTCCGTCCTCCCCGTCGCCTTGTATATGAAGTCCCATGGGAAGCAGCCGAGGATGTCAAGAGCGAAGCTTCCTTTGATGTAGCTGTGCGTGCGCAAGAACACCAGAAATTGCTAGGCCAGTCAAATCACGGTTTGAGAAAAAAAGATCAAAAGAATGGTGATGATCGAGGGCCAGATCGAGCAACCGGCCGGCCGGCGTGGCGTGGCCTCACCGCAGAGCGATCTTGCGCTTGTCGTACACCATCCGGTAGGTGTGGGCGTCCCTGTAGGCGAGGAAGAAGTGGACGGCGACGTCGGCGAGGAAGACGAGCTGAACGCACTCGAGGTCCAGCAGGTGCTCCGGGAGGCCCCGGAAGAAGCCGAACTCGAATGGGGTGAAGAAGGTGGAGTAGATGGACCACAGGAACATCGCGGTCGACCAGATCCTGTACCACCTGTGTGCAGCAGAGCAGAGATAGATCAGGCAGCTAAGCAGCTATATCAAGAACACTGGCATCATTGGACAAGCTAGTAGCCTAGTACGCCTGAATGAAAGTGAAATGCAACGGTAGGCAGTTATATCCTCCACTGCATGATTCCTGTCTTAATCAGGAACATCTCATTCCATGCAAAGGTTTTCTGATTGGCTGCTCAATAATCAATATCGATCTCTCATGAACGGCACATGTACGTGGAATGCAAAAAAGAGTTGCTTCTGCATGCATTGGCAGCTTCATCTTTTGCTACCTACCTAGCTAGCTAGCTAGCATCATCGATCAGCTGGAAGTGCTGACCGGATGAGATGTCAGATAAGAGAATGAGAAAAAAAAAAACTCTAATGTTACATACCTTCCATTAGGGTGTATGACGAAGCTGCCATAGAAGCAGTTTTGTGGAAGCCTGAGGGCGCTGCTGCTCTGCCAGCTGCTTCTCCTCGACTTGAGCTCCCTCGCAAACAGGGAGAGCCTGCTCCCCACAGAGCCATGCAAGGTGTCCGCAGCATCTATCTCATTCAACTCATACTCTGCAGACATCTCCCTCTCCATGATGCTCCTCTTCTTCTCGCTCGCTCGATCTCTCTCTTAATCTACACTACTCTCTCTTACCGCTGCTTTCGCGTCTCTCTATGCAATGCCATGCAAGTCCAGAACGCCACACACACAGGGCATATGCATATATATATATATATATATATATATATATATATATATATTAGGCACTCACAATACAAGACTCTATCACAAAGTCTAAGACAACTAATTATATATTATTTATGGTATTTTGCTGATGCGGCAACATATTTATTTAAAAAAAAGATAGAAAAAATAAGACTTCAAATCTTATTTAGATTCTAAATCCACATTGTTCGATGTAATAAATAACTTTAGATTTTATGATAGAATCTGTATTATGAGTGCCCTAACGTGGCCCTGCCACTTGTGGCTGTTAACAATGTTTGAAGAAGGAGCAACTGGCAGTTGAGTCATTCCGTCATTGGGTGCTGCACACAGACGACGACAGACGGCACTATAGCCAGCCACCAGCATTCGGCACAAGGTTTGTTGGGGGCTGGGGATGGATGGATGGCCGCCGGCCGGCCGGGAGACTCCACACTCCAGTTGCTTGCAGCACATGTCGTCTCTCTCGTCATCACCTCACCTTTAAAACGCTTAAAAAACCCCTGCTGCAGAGCGCATGGCATGGCGCACTCAATAAGCGCCTTTTTGCAGCCCTCTCCTCTTCCTCCCGGCCGGTGCAGGCCCTTTTGCTGAATGTGCCGATATACATATCTCTCATTGCTACAACTTGCGTTGCAGAAACTAAATTCAAGTTTGCTTGTGCGAGGTATGCCATCACTAATTTGTATATAGTTTGTAGGCAGCTACGTATTTTCCCATTTGACATGCCCACAGTGATGGTTGTTGCTGCTGCCTGCAACACTGCAATGGCCATCTCAACACTTTATGCATCATGCATGCAGCCAAGTCACTTTATGTAGGCTTTATCTGCATTGCAGCGCAAGGACAAGTCAAATATCCATATCCTGCAGGGATCAGCTGATTTCGGGCAGCTACCTTTTTTTTTTCTTTTTTTTTTCTTTTTTGCAGACAGACAGTAGCGTGCATCTGCCCGTTTGGAATTCCAGGCGTCGTTCGGAACACGAGAAAAAAATCGCCGGAACCGATATGACTCGTGCGTTCCAGTACCATTTGATCGAGGGCATTGCCGAATTCCCATGAACAAATTTGGCGGCGACCAAACTAATTAACAACAGTTAATGCGAAATTTGCCTAAGAGCATTCTCAATGCAGAAACTATGGTAGTTTCTATAGCTATTAATTGCACTGCCACGTAAGTAATTTGTTGATGTGGCAGATCATTTATTGAAGAGAGAGGGAGAAAAATGAAGAAACGACGTCTTATGTAGAAACGACGTCTACGCGAGATTTGAGACGAAAGAAACCGGTCTCTGCAGCGATGGGAGGGTAGCGTGCTTTCTTTCCTGTGTCTTCAGATCCCATGCGCCAAATCCTGTCCTCCTTCAGACCTTCACGAGCAGCAAGGAGATGAGAAAGCTTCGGTTGCGTGTGGCCACACAGAACTTGCCCCGCACATGATCTGACGAAATGAGTAGAGATGATTGGTTTGATTTTTTTAAGACTCTATTACAAAATACTGCATTGGAATGTATAGTGTCCACGGGTGGTATCTTGTGTCATAGAAACTAACAGATAGTTTCTGTATTGGGAGTGCCCTAACTAATTAAAATATATATTATATTGGAACTAAGCTAAGCTCACCATCTGTGGGCTGCGGCCGGCAAATGAAACGAAGAACCAGCAAGGTTTTCCAAGTGAATTTCGACAAGCATCTAGGGCAGTTTCCGGCCGGTAATAACAAACTGGTCAAAGCTGAATCAAAGGGGTAGGTAAGTCGCTGTCAGGGTATCTTTGCTAGTGCGCATCCTGCGTGTCGTCTTCAAAGCCCAGAGTACCTGGGTGATGCCCCGGCCAGGGGGTCTCTTTGGCCACACAAGATTAAGGAAAGAGGTCAAAATTAAAGGTGGTAGTGAGTACTGACACCGTAACACAGGATGAGGCGATGAGCGTAGTGCGTTCACTAACCTGGCCTTTTACGTTGACACATGAATGGATGTCAAATTACAAGGCTGACTAGACGAAGTCCAAATTAACCTTCAGATAACTTTTTCTTCTTCTTTTTTTCGCGAGGAGGACGATATGGCTCATATGTTAACAAACATATGTTTTTATGTTAGCAAATTAAAATTTTAAGTATTTATCACCGGAGGGAGGGCTTGTTTAGAATGCAGGATTTTTTTCTTTATTCTTATATTTTCTCATGTGAAATTGAACTAATTTCTATGAGCATTACGATACGATTCTTGTGGGCCTGCATGGTTAAGGGTCTGTTTCGATTCTCTTATCTAAAGTTTAGTGGCTAAAGTTGAGGACTAAAATTTTATACCAGTTTCGCTCAGTTGTGTGGTATAAATTTTTTCTGAGGTGGTCTAAACTATAGACCATTTGAGCTCACTTGTGTGGTCTAAAATTTATGAGGTGGTCCAGACTTTAGACCACTTTAGCTCACTCCTGTGATTTAAAATTTTTGTGAGGTGGTCTAAACTTTAGACCACACTTTTTAGACATTTTGTTTGGAGTCTCAAGAGCTAATTAAAGTGGCCTAAAGTAGTGGCTAAAACTTTAGACTATGAGATCAAACAGGGCCTAAACATTACCATAAATACATTGGTCATAAACAATCATATAACAATGCTAAATCCAGCTGGTTAGCATTTCCTTCCAAGGCAAAGCAGCTTCAATTCACAAAAAAAAACAAACAACAATTCCTTTTTGCTGCACATTTGGATCCATAAGGATAAAAAAACTTTTCGTCAAGGTATATGCACTCTCTAGCAAAGACAAATATTTGCAAACAAGTTAGTGCAATTTTTTTTTTGGGGGGGGGGGGGTCCTTTTAGATGCACCGTACCAGCGTCTTAAACTAGCTGCATTATGCTGGACAATTAAAGGCGAGAACACTAGGGAAAAGAAGTGGAGGGGAGATGGATGGCCATGGGAGGTTGTTCCACTAATGAGTGCCAAATGGGGATTAGATTAATTACACCGGAGGAATTAGTGAGATGTTTGATGAGGGGAGTGTTTAGCTTTTGAAGAAGCTGTGGTTTGGGCAGGTAAAGTTTTCGGATTAGGACGAAGTTGTAGTGCATCCGACACTCACTACTTGAGGGGTTTGTGTTTTGTTCCTTTGGTTTTATAATTAAGCATGTATGTGCGAGCATGATAATGCTAATGTTTTGCTTGCACTAGTGCAAACTTGATTGAGCAATAAACTAATGTGTGGTGCATGGGTTCTGATGCTAAATGCAGCAGGGATTTGATATTCTGTTTAAACTGTTGCGCATTGCATATACAGTACTCCGATCCCTATATAAGACGCATTGGCTTTTTTCTAAATTCACATCTTTTACTATAGGCAGAATTGGCTGTAGGACATGTCAAATGGTGCCCATTAGCTGGAAGACATCCTCACTTCCACTAATTGCCCAGGGACACTCTTGTTCTGTGAAATGCTGCCAATGGACACCGCCACCC
>Ga0182004_10000061_pt1 | contig 39622 bp, 36 predicted proteins | sample Sormic07211540_1_FD_120479 | JGI IMG/M metagenome (GOLD analysis project Ga0182004, IMG submission 120479) | Endophyte microbial communities from Sorghum bicolor roots, Mead, Nebraska, USA - 072115-40_1 MetaG | ecosystem: Host-associated > Plants > Roots > Unclassified | place: USA: Nebraska...
CAGACTGAAATTTTAGCTCTTTATAGATAGGTATAGATATTTGGAGCATTAAATTTAAATAAAAATAAAAATTTATTGTATAGTCTATCTGTAATTTACAAGACGAATTTTTTGAGATTATCAAATACAAACGAAAGTGCTACAGTAGCAAAATCAAAAAAATTTGAGAACTAAACAAGTCCGGAGTACAGAATATACCACACAGGCCACTTCGTGGCTGGTCGGCATCATCTCACCTGCATTAACTTTGTTGTGGAACATCCGCCGTTTCCATAATAAAATCACAGTTCGGAGGCATAGATCAGGCCTCCCAAGGATGGTATGAACAAAGCCTTCCGACGTTTGTATTTTCAGAAGCTTTCCCCGTATCTCCTAAAGTTGCAGCTCCTTCCATATATAATATTGCCGAATCAGTTTACATTTCAAAAAACAATGGAATCTTTATCCATTCGCAGACACACTCACCTTGTATCAAGGTCGATGTTACGCCTCTTAATGTTCAGCGACCCGATCATAACGATAGAACTTTCTTTTCTTGTTGCTAGAACCTGCAAATTGGGCAGCTGTCCAATTTACACCACAGATTTTAACTTGATATTTGGATGGTTAAAAATTGACAACTGCACAAGTTTGCAAACTATAGCTTGCTTCTATAATCATGATTGCAGTATCAATACAACACAGGCTCATGCATATGTTAATATGGTATATGTATTCCTGTTGCAACGCACGACATTTATTTAGTCACTACTATAAAGAACAACCAGCCTTCTATTCTGAATTCGAGTCACATTGTGAGTCAAATCACTAGCAACCAGAACTATAGCATTGGCAGTAGGGGACGACTAAGGATGCTCCTTGGGCCAGATTGACCCCCTTGACACAAAAGGCAAAACCTAGTCAATTATTCAAACATGATATTATTTTTTGAACGGTGTAACTTGGATACACGCGTGCGAAAAAATCGAGAAAATAGGTGCGACATCACCATAGGTCCATTCACCTCAAACATGATGTTATAACTATACAATATCAGGCAACCCATAAATCAATCTCCCGAACTTGACTAGTGAGTCTTACCTAAGCCCTTTAACCCATTCCAAAGACCCTTCGCCCTAGTGAAAAGAAAATTTCTCACTCGGTTAGGTTCTTTCCACAAGGGCGCCAAAAACGGTGTGGCTGCTGGTTTCAATACTACTTCGGAATCCGGATTTCAAGCACGAATTGCCATTGTGTATGATAATCATAGGGCGCACACTGGCATAGAGAGAAAAACTCTCTTCTTTTTCACCTATGGTTCCTACATTAAAAACCTAATTGACCTTGTTTTGTCTCAACCGCTTAAGTGAGCTGTGTTCTAAGTTTGAGAGAACTTGTGATAACCCAACGCTTATGTAAGCTTTGTTCTTAAAAAAACTTGGAAGCCCTGATTCCTATCCATCACCTCCCTAAACCTTAACGTGAGCCTTGTCAATTGCCTGCAATTTCTTCATATTGCAACACTCATGTTGATAAACCAGGTAGAAATCTCCCAACCCTAATCTCAATAGTGAAATTACCTGAAAACTAGTCAACAAATCTTACGAAAATCTCTAATCAACTCAAGTCAACTTAATTGACTCATTCGATCAAGATCCAAAACATAATATGGAAGGCACTCTCCAAGCTCAAGTGGTGTTTATCGACATCTATGATTGGTAGTCACTTCCCAATTTGAATTCTTCATCTTAATAAAAAAATTCAGGCTCTTGATGTTCTCTCAAACCATTTTGAAATGACCAGTTAAGATAGGAGAGTTAGCGAGGTTCTATCGGACCATCCATTAAAATACTAAATCAGCCAGAATACAAACTAATGAGCTGTCTCTCCTCCACCTCCTTGGCCCTACATGTCAGCTCCAAATAGACATCTCTAAGACACCGGAACCAACCCCTCTCACCCACCCACTCTCCCACTCTCATCTCTCCCTCTCTTCCTCTCTCTAGAAGGAAGAAACCAAGAACAAGAAAAGAAGAATAAATGGAAGCATGTTGGCAACACATTAGCATTCTTTGGGGTCTTGTTGCAAGTTCCTTCCAAATTATAGTTCAAGCCAAGCAACATTTCTCAAAGTCCCTTCTTTATAGAATTCTTCATCGTTGATGCCTGAAAAGTTCTTTTGATTCATAGAGACACCACTTGGATGAGGAAGCTAGGCTTCACGCTTATAGATTTAGCGACTAAAAAAACCAGGTTTTCTCTCCATGCTAAGTCTCTTTGCTTAAGCTCTTGCTTCGTTGTTGTGCAGTTTTGTTTTTTTCTCCTCCTTCTTCCGTTCGTTGTACAGTTGCTTGTTTAGTGGTTTTACTTAGGCCTTGTTTAGATGTATTTTTTTGGATTTTGACACTGTAGCACTTCCGTTTGTATTTGACAAACATTGTCCAATCATAGACTAACTAGACTTAAAAGATTCGTCTCACGATTTATAGGTAAACAGTGCAATTAGGTTTTTATCTATATTTAACGCTTCATGCATGTGCCGTAAGATTCGATGTGATGGAGAATCTTATAAACTTTTGAGTTTTCAAGTGCATCTAAACAGGCCCTTAATAAAATAGTATATTAGGGGCTTTTCTTGTTGTGTTTATGGTTAAAAATTTCTTCTAAATTATAAGTTATTCTGACTTTTTAAGAGATATACACTATATTTAGATACATAGCTTTTAGTGTAGAAAAACATATAATTTGGAATAAAGGAAGTGCACATTTGAACTCATTTATCAATGATTTAGCTATTACCATGCAAATTCATGAAAAATGTCACAAATAACATTGTGTTGCATATATAGCAAATGTACCTAATAAAATTGCATTAGTGAATCCTACATCCTCAAAATCCTTTTTTGCCTAGTCTAGAATCTGCACAACACTCCGGCCAGAGAAACTCATGCACAAAAATTTGATTAGTTCACTAGTGATTAGTGAAGCTACACATGAAATAAACTCAGAAATAAGATCATCAACAAGAATGCTTAGAAAATATTGGTACTAGGAATGCTCATTAGCAAATAATTGATGGGCCAAGAACTTTCTGTGACAGACTTCGTGGCTATAGAACCCACCTTTTTTTATCGGTGTTAAACTGGTATTGGTATCGTCACTCTCACCTCATCTATGCATGTATAGCCTATCTAGTGTTACAATCCCATAAAACATGGATCCATTGGACGCTGAAGCATATGCACTATTATTGGGAGCTAGGTTAGCTATAGTGCTAGACTTATAAATGATAAACTTCTCACTAACAATGAGGTGGTAGCTACAACGGCTTGATAGAGGTCTCCTGTCATAACCCAAGACAATATTTGCGATTAGCCCTTGCTGAATTTGTAGAAATAACTCAAGAGATGCAACACTCGGTCTCGATCACTAAGATGAAGAGAGAGACAAATAAAGTCGCTGATAGCCACGATAAGCACGCTAGACAAGCAACCATTCTAGTATCTTGTGTTTACTCTTTTTTTGTGAGACCCAATTATAGATGTAGATGCTCATATACACAAAGCACGCTCGTCCTCTATAAACACACATGCATAGCACACCTTTACTCTCGTAAAGGACACTTGAAAAATCAATAGGATGTTGTGCCCCGAAATGAATATTCGTTACTTAGAGGTGTTTAGTTCCTCTTTTATCCAAAAAATTATAGATTTTGATCCATTATTTTGCATAATGGAACTAAATACTATGCAAAAATTTTGGAAAATTAATTGCCATTCTCCATTTTGGATTTTGCTCTCAAGAGGCAAAAAAAAAACAAAAAGAGTCTCCAAGGTTATAATGAGAACAATAAATTATGCATTTTGAATGAAACTAAATATAACTCTAAAAATTTTTATATTTATATTTTATCATTTCAAAATAATTTATAATTTATATTTTGTATTCCACAAGGAACTAAACGTACCCTTATAGAAAAAAAAACCGGCAGAAACTCTCACCCCCTGGTGAAAAGCATGCCAGAACCCCGGTAAAAACCCAAACCCAAGTCCCTTCTCTCCCTCCCTCCCCCAGTCCCCCAGCTGTCCTCACGGCCGAAACCCTCCCCTTCCACGATGGCCGGCCGCGGCGCCTCCCCCGCCGCGTCGGCCCCCGTCCAGGTGCGCTGCGCCGGCTGCCGCGGCGTGCTCGCCGTGGCTCCCGGCATGACCGAGTTCATCTGCCCCAAGTGCCGCATGGCGCAGCGGCTCCCGCCGGAGCTCATGCCGCCCTCCCCGCCCAAGGCCTCCCCGACTCCGCCGCCCTCAGGCCCAACTCCGCCGCCACCACCTCCACCTTTGCTGCCGCCGCAGCCTCCGCCGCCGCCTCAGCCTCAGCCCCAGCCAGTGCCGCACCCTCTGGCCCGCCGCTCTGCTCCTCCGCGGGCGCAGGGCGTGGACCCCACCAAGATCCAGCTCCCCTGCGCGCGCTGCAAGGCCGTCCTCAACGTGCCCCACGGCCTCGAGCGCTTCCGCTGCCCGCAGTGCGGCGTCGACCTAGCTGTCGACTTGTCCAAGCTCCGCCATTTCCTTGCCTCTGCTGGCCCAGGCTTTATCCCGCCCCCGCTCCCGCCGCCACCGCCCTCACTCCCACCACCACCAGTGCCAATGCCTCACCTGCCCTTCCTGCCGATGATGCCACGCCTTCCAGTGCCCATGCTGCCCATGTTCCATCCTCCTGAGCTACCTGAGGAGATCAATGAGGTATGGCTTTGCACAGTTGTGGCAATGACGGACATGAATTAAGGTCAAACTTCAAAATTGTGGTGTCAGTTGATTTGATCATGGGTCAAATAGCTTCTTTTTTAACCGAGCAATGACATATGACTAATTTGAGCGTTCGTCACATACATGTCTGAATGCCATTATTCTAGATATCTGGTAACATTTGGATCTTCAAATCGCCAAAATCCTTGCAAGCCCAATAGATTGTATGCCAGGGGAAAACACCTTAAGCACTTGAGCATTTCAGTTCATCAGAAGCTGAACTTACATGCAAGAAGGCATGTACTCCTTCTGCTTGTCCAATTATCTGTAGACGCAACAATTAGCTAAGCTAACCATTGATTTGGTTTATCATACTTTCATGGTGTTGGATGGGTCCCTTTGTGACCCTGACTTCTCTGTAAGATAAGAACTGAACTTTTTTGGTTGCACAAGAAAGCAGAGCACTGTCTATATTCAGTTCTAAAATATTGCTGTGTGATTTCCCACAGTATCATGTGGAACCCATCCACTAACTTCCTTTAGTCTTCAGAGGGATAACATGCACAAATTAATAGGTTAAGTCTTAATATTTTTTAATTAGCTTATTTGGTGGAAGAACCTAGCCTCAGTGCTAATCAGACAAGCAAAATATACTTGAGCACATTGGCAAACTATTTGAAGTCTTTTTTTCTGTCTGAAGTCATCTGGAACCCTGACTAGCAGTTTGATTGGCTATAGTAGCCATGTGTACAACACATACAGTTTGGCGTAGTAGTTAACTTATGCATGTGTTAAATACTAAATTCACTTTGCATTTTCTTATCTGTATTTAATTAAGTTTGGTTGTTGAATGGTGCATGTAAACACTGAACAGTCAATGGTCCCTATCATTTTTCAATTGTCATTGTCATTTAGAATCTCATGCATCAATGGCTTCTTGATATGCTACTAGCTTTATAACTATAATCGGTTTTAAGCAGGTTGCAGTTGATGTTGAGCGTGATGAAGATGAAAGTGGCACTTTTGGGGAAACTTTCATTGATTATGTAAGGGTTTATGTTTCATTTATTTTCATGAAAAGAAGGGAGAGCAGCTTTGTGCTTCCTAGGTCCCTTCCTGTTTTCACTTCTATTGTTGCTTTGAGAAATTTACATATTCCTATTTTATTCCCAGAGACCTCCCAAGCTATCTCTTGGTCTTCCTCATCCTGACCCTCTGGTAGAAACATCCTCCTTGTCAGCAGTGCAACCTCCTGAACCTACTTACAAGTTGAATATCATGAAAGAATTGGATGAAAGCAATGCATTATCTTCCTTACAGATTGAAACAATAGTGTATGCTTGTCAGGTCAGTTATCTCTTCATTGTTGGTCATCTCCTTTTTCATGAAGTTTTGTATGTACATGCATCTCATTCTCATCTAAGTTTACATTCTTGTATGGCAGAGGCATCTTCATCATCTTCCAACTGGAGCTAGAGCAGGTTTCTTCATCGGAGATGGAGCTGGTGTTGGTAAAGGACGTACCATTGCTGGATTGATCTGGGAAAATTGGCAGCTGGGAAGGCATAAAGCTTTGTAAGAACTTCTGCAAGAAAAGGAATTCTGTAACCACCTATCCATTTTTTTTTTCTGTACTTGCATTATTTATTGCCTGTTTGCATTTTTAATTAGTGATAAATTATTCAGGTGGATATCAATTGGTTCAGACCTGAAATATGATGCTCGCAGAGATCTGGATGATGTTGGTGCAAAATGTGTGGAAGGTGCGAATCTGGAAATGCACCAGTTTTTTTGAGTCATGAGCAAAATGAAATTGCAATTCATTCTAATTGAGGCCATCTCATGCAAAAAACTGGAATTGAGAGATATGATGCGCATTGTCATTGTTGAAAACTTGCATGAAAGCATATAGGCTGACATGTAATGTTACTTGTATCAAACATTATGGGAGTGCATATAAGAGAGAAGTATTATAAATCAAGATAAATATCAATGACACCCAACAGTATGGAAGCATTGTTATTTTCCATGTTTCAGGTGTCTTCTTGATGAGAAACAAGATTAACCATAATCGATAAATATTTCATCCGATCTGAAATATAAGATGATTTGGACCAATATGGTCTTCAATATGACACTTTGACTGGCAATATCTATAAAGTTATATTATCATAAATGGAAAGAGTTATATATTATGAAAGTGTTTTCATAACGAATAGCAATACTAATCTTATTTTGCCAATGTGCATAAAATTAGTCCAAGGTAAAAAGGAAACATTACTTATATTTCCTGTTGGAGGACCAAACCAATGGACTTATATTTCCTAATGGAGGAAGCACTTAATATAATTCATTGATCAAATGACCTGTCTGATGAAATGTAGAACTCAAATTTTAACCTCTATCTGGCAAATACATCAATTTTCCATTTCATGACTGTTGGTGATATTATGACTGACACCGTATGCTTTTTCTGCAGTGCACGCTTTAAATAAGCTTTCATATTCTAAGCTAGACTCTAAAACCATTGGGATCACAGATGGAGTTGTTTTTGTAACTTATAGCAGCTTGATAGCATCCTCTGAGAACCGTTCCCGTTTGCAGCAGTTGGTACAGTGGTGCGGATCTGAGTTCGATGGTCTTCTGGTGTTTGATGAGGTAAACAAGACTCAGGCTTGAATTGCTGAGTCACCTACAAAAGGAATAAGATCCAATTGATTGAATTTGGCATCTCCTAGAAAACATCCATTTATTTATGCAAACATGTTGACATTATTTAATGTACTGAAATGATCTCTCTTGCAGTGTCACAAGGCCAAAAATCTGATTCCTGAGGCAGGGAGCCAGCCCACCCGCACTGGTAAAGCTGTTCTTGAGATTCAGGTGCATGTAGATTCATGCTTGGTGATGTTTCCTTGTTCTGTTCTTGTTATCAACATAGAACATGTTCTGCTGCTATGGCGTTACGTGTCCAATTTCTTGAACACGAGCTGTGTGGCTTTAAAAGCAAACATTTTGTATATAAATTACTGCCTCCTAAAATATATGTTTAAAACTATATGTCCAAATTGTCCTGCCATTGGAGCATAAACCTTGTAAAAATTCATGCAAGGCAGGTTATTTGGATGAAGGATTTTTGCCACCATAGCTTACTATGGTAGTTGCTGTGAATTTTGTAATTTCATTAAACAATATTAATGGTCATGTCATTACACCCCTTTCTTTGGAACAAAGATCCTTTACTTTCTAGGGGTGGTCGTATTAATTCTCAGTTTGACTTTTTTTTGTGACAATTTACTTTTCCGATGAGGTGTTGATACACTAATGGTACAAAACATTACAGGATATGTTACCTCAGGCACGTGTTGTTTATTGTTCAGCGACTGGTGCATCTGAGCCTCGAAATTTAGGTTATATGGTTCGGCTTGGTCTATGGGGAGACGGAACATCGTTTGAGAATTTCCACCAATTTCTAGGTTAACGTTAATTCCTCCTTTTTTCTTTGTGCATATTTCTTTTCCTTTGGCCTTGTCTGAATTCACAAACAAATGATTATTTGATCCATTCATCCTAACAGCAATTACAATACTTGTTCCCATCTCTCAGTGGTGAGGCTTCTACAATAGTTACACGCACCAAGTATATCTAAGGCTGTTGTAGTAGTTTACTTGTAGTTGTCCATACTCCATATGAAAAGGAAGATTTGTAGTTCTTGTACATTTTGTTGTGCAATAGAAGGCTTGGAAGCAATCAGATAGAGAATCTAGTATTATCAGATGTCTTTGGTGTTAATTAGCATTTAAACATGGATTCTTCCCAAAGTAAATGGAAATGAACTGGTGCTTTAACTGCACTTTTCTTTACTTGAATGAATGGACAGCGCTATCTACTTTTGTTGTTCATTAGATTGTTCCACAAAAGCTAGATTATCACGTATTAGTGTAAGGCAAATATCCCTTTGTCTTGGAAATAATGGACCTCTCAGTTTTAAGCGCATATATTCACAAATCACAGTTGTTAGCATTGTATCCTGTACTAGTACTACTATGCTCCATTAGATTTTATCAGAAATTTAACCTGTGAATTTCAAATAAATAATAATGATGTGCTCATGCTTTGTGGGATAAATTTTCAGGTGCTCTTGAGAAAGGAGGTGTGGGTGCTCTTGAACTAGTTGCTATGGACATGAAAGCCAGGTTAGTATTTGTGGAACTGCTGAATTACCAAATTCTGCCCAATATGCGCACAACTGCACACTAATTGATATAGACAGCACATATGCTCTGATGACATATATCTAATGTTCTGTGTATACTGCATACATAGGCCACAGTGTTGCCAAATTCCAAATTAAGTGCTTTTGTGTGTCAATGTTCATAATACTGCTTTGTAAATCTTTCCCAGGGGAATGTATGTTTGCCGTACTCTAAGTTATAAGGGTGCTAACTTTGATGTTCTGGAATCACTTCTGGAGGAAAGAATGATGGTAAATTGATATACTGCCTCTTCCTTTAATTTTGGTGATAAGATTGCTTCTCTTTGAAACATTTTGTTAGTATGATTGCTCATCGATGTAAAGTAGTATTCTTTTAAATTTAACTTTGTCTAGTACTTTTCTTAACCTGTAGTTCCAATCTCATGTTGCAGAATATGTATAGAAAGGCAGCTGCACTTTGGGTTGAACTGCGTGTTGAACTCCTATCAGCCATTGAATATTATGCAGAAGATAAAGTCAATTCAGCTCAAATATGGCGGCTATACTGGGCCAGTCATCAGGTGGTTCCTTTTCATTTTATGCAACTGAAAACATACTGGTCAATAAGGAAGTTCATAGTTTCTCTAAAAGTGTTTTTTCCTCAAACATGTATGAGAACTGCAAGTATTGCATTATGAAGAGGAAATAGTTTGTTACATGGAAGAACACATGTTTTTGGTAGTTACATTCTCGTTCATCTACAAATTGAATAACAACCCGAAAGGTATATAACTCTTTGATGTTCTCAACTCAGATATGGGATCAGAGAGAATTATGATGCATTATTCTTAATATATAATGATACACAGCTCTCCTGCATGTTCAAGAAAAAGAACTCTGATGCATTGGCTGTGAAGTCTGGCAGATCATGTGCTTCATATTCTCTTAACTCTACCATATGTTGTTAACAATTTAATAACAGTACATTATGTTTATTATTTTTTTTGCAGCGTTTCTTTAGGCATATGTGTATGTCTGCAAAGGTACCTGCTGTTGTGAGGTTGGCAAAAGAAGCCTTAGCAGAAGAAAAATGTGTGGTGATTGGTCTCCAGAGCACTGGAGAAGCTCGAACTGAGGAAGCTGTTGCTAAATATGTGCGCTTGTCATCTAAGACTACTAATTATTTTCTTCCCATTTTATGAATTTCTATGGCTAGGCAGGTGATGTTACAAAATTTTGTTTCTTAATTCAAATGTATGTTGCAGGGCATTGAATTGGAAGATTTCGTTTCTGGTCCTAGAGAGCTTCTTCTTAAGCTGGTAGAAGATAATTATCCTTTGCCTCCAAAGCCTGATTGTTTTGAGCAAGGTTTGCATTGGCACAAACTTTAAAGATATAGTCATGTAACATGACACTGATGCTCCAGCTTAAATCTGTAGTTTTTTTTTCTCGAACAACGCAGGGGAGCTGCATGTCATTTCATTAAGAGAATAAAAACAAAGGAGAGGCAGAGCACCACAACAAACACTCTTCAGAAACTTAAATATGTAGTTTTGTGATAAGTTTGCCAAAGTATCTGTAGTTTTACAAAATTTACTCTCCCTTTTTTATTTCTTCCAAAATAAGCTAAATTTATACATAAAAAATGATTGATGTTTTGTTATTAGTAATTACTTAATTGTTTTCTGTGTGTTTACATGTTGGTTTTGTGCTCAAACCATGGTGCGTTTCATGTTTGTTAGTTTGTACCCAGATAATGTATTTTATATTGCACTAGATAAATGACTAATGAACTTTGGCTTTTGGTTGCTGCAGAAGAGGCTGGCTGTTTTTATCTAGTAATTGCCATGCCATCTTCCGTTGTGCTGATATAAGATCACGCACCTTACCTCTACATCACAATTAACTGTTGCAGCACATTATATTTATCATCTCTTAGTCCAGTGCATATTATATACAATAAGTCAATAACCCCACCAATTGTTACATTATGCTTTGTAATCTACTACTTTCCCACTGTTGGATCAGTACTATAGCGTTCCATACATAGCTCTCCCCCACTATCACAGACATTCTTTTTGGAAAAAAAATCAGGACTTGTGGTTTCTAATCTAAACTTCAATGTCTCAGATGTTGTCAACTGCTGTAACTTTCACAAAAAAAAAAAATCCTGTTTGAAAATTAACCATCTGTATTGCAGAAAATAAGTTTTGGCACTCCGTTGACTTGATTTAGAAGAGAAGATTTGTAGTCTATGCAGTCCTGCTTGCTTGCTTCTTTATTTACCTATGCTGTTGCAGGTGAAGAAAAAGTCCAGGAGTTTCAGCACAAGCGGCATGGATCTGATATGTCCTTGAAAGGGCGAGTTAGTAAACTTGGAAAAAAGGAAGATGTGAATGCAGATGGAGGTGATGAGTATCCTGCACGTAAGTTCTCTGACAAAGTTGTTGACAGTGATTGCTAAATATGGTACTGCAATGGCAAAAGTAGTTCTATTTTTTATATAGTTACCACTTGGAAGCATCTTTGTAGGAGAGCAAAGTATTTGTGAAGCTGATAAATATTCCTTTGTCCTCCTATGTTCCATAGAGTAGCACTGTAGCACAACCACAAACCTGCCATTAGTGGGTGTTCTTAATCACTTCAAAAATTTTCATACTATAGTGTAAATTACATAGGACGGGATCCATTGTTCAGTTACCGAGGTAGCTTATTCTCTCATCTCAAGGAGTGGTCATTGGCAAATTCTCTTTCCTCTCCCTGATAATCATATTATTTGTTGCATTGGGATATGCCTGTTGGTAAGAAATTAAAACCAATGGAACCTGGTTAGCTCATTACATATAATTGCATCTATTTACATAGTCTGGACGTGCTTTATTACTTACATTTACTCCATTTATTTTTACATGAACAGAACGTATTAGGATCTGAAAAGCTCAATTTCATAAATGTCGACTAATGGCTAGTCAGATTGTGTGTACGCTTAGTGAATGAAAGTTATATTAATAGATTCAGATCAGAAATCATTTAATACTACATTGATTTGTAGCAATTGCTGATATATTGTAAAAGAAATTGATGGTCAAATTACACAATTTAAAGTCTTGTCCAAATCCTTAGACACGTTATAAAAGGAAAAAAAATATAAATGTGCACATAATTGCGATGAAATGTCATGGAAATAGCAAAGCATCCAAATATTTTCATAGGCCTCTGTACTTCTGTGTTCTGTAGTGTGAAAGTAATATCTTCTGATAATACTGTGCTGTTGGAAAGTTGAAACAGTTGATTGCTGTTGCATGGACAGCTTGAATAATAGTTATGATCTCTTTCTTAATATTTTCTCGATTTACTTATTTATCTATTCTATAAATGTCACAGCAGAGTCAGATCATGAATCAACAGAATCTGATGAGGACTTCTATATGTGTCAGATTTGCAACACTGAGGAGGTGACCTTTTATGTTTCAAAAGGCACTGCAAATTTTAGCCTACTTGTGATGTACCATGGTGATCTTTTTATTATCACACCAGAAATTAAAAACTGTTTTAGGAAAAAAAAAATTATCCCTGCACATGTCAGTATCAGTTTACTGGCAATCTCCAGATCTAACTGAACTTTTAAATGTTAGCCAGACACCAATTGTTCAAATTGGCGCTACCGGACAACTGTTCAATATAGCCCAGAAATTTATTAAATACAAACCACTAACTGCTTCAGGTCTTGGTGCACTGTACAAAAAGGCAGCATTGCTTTGTAATAGCATACAACACTGAGCTCTTGGAATTTGATGACTACATCTGCTTATTTTGTTTAGTTTGTCTAACCCTTTAATTTGCATGTCATTTCAGGACAAAAGCTTGTTGCTTTATTGCTCTATTTGTGCTTCACGGGTTCACCCTGGTTGCCTCACTCCACCTTGGACTGAAATTGTGACTGATGATTGGTCATGTTATGGTTGCAAGGAGAAAGTAGAAAGCTACTTGAAAGAAAGAGATGCTTACTTGACTGAACTCTCAAAGAGGTGTCTGTTATGTGAATCGATAAGCATCCGCTAATTTGACATGCTCATATGACCCATTTCATGAACTTGCTGAAAATTGTTGTCAGGTATGATGCTGCATTGGACAGGAAGTCAAAGATTCTCGACATAATCCGCTCCTTGGATTTACCTAGTAATCCTTTAGATGATATCATCGATCAGGTAATCAAACTTTCAAGTTGAAAATGTTGAACTACCCTCAAGAATTTTGCATTGAATGTTGACCAACAGTTGGTATTCATAACCTCACACTAGAGGATGACGTGAACCCAAATCTCTTAAGACATGGAAAAATAGAATGGGCTATTAATCGCAGAACTCTTATGTAGATTAGACTTTAGAGGAACATATGAGTAAATATAAATATTTTAGGTATTTTGGAGGGATCAGTGACTTCTGATGTGTGATCTAAGATATCCAAATTCGATCCAGCTAATCCTATTTGTGAACTGGAAATATAGAATAAGCTATTAATAGTAGAACTGCATATGTAGCTTAATGGAATATAACTAAGCCTTCATGTGCACAGGAATTGCACCCCTCTAACGGCCTCTAGCTACTGTTTAGCACTGTTCGGCTATGTTTAGTAATGGAGTTAAATTGAATTCTTCAATAAGTAATGAAGAGGCTAACGGCGCATTCATGTGGCCTCTCATGCATTCAAAAACGATCATGTCGGTGTGCTTGCCTCGATCTCTCCGTCGCCCCTTGGTCCATGGACCCGTTCCTATGTCACCCTTGTATGGGTAAATGTTTAGGAAGACGCCAATGGCTTTTAATTCATGGATAAGGCATCCAGGGTCGATCCTGCCCTATTTTTTTTACATCATTAGCCCATCATATGCTTTGAATCAGCAGAGTGAAATGTTTGTCTAAAAAATTTAGCTGATTATTTGGTCATCAACAATACCTCCGGACATTTCATTTGTTCTTGTATTTTGTAGCTTGGTGGTCCTGACAATGTTGCAGAAATAACTGGACGACGTGGTATGCTAATAAGAGCATCAGATGGAAAAGGTGTTATTTACCAGGCGCGAAACACGTGAGTGAGCTTTCATGTAATGTTATCTTCTTTGATTCAGTAATTCTAATTCAAATATATGCCCTTTCTAGGAAAGAAGTTGCATTGGACATGATCAATATGCATGAAAAGGAGCAGTTCATGGATGGAGAAAAGAATGTTGCCATAATATCAGAAGCAGGATCAGCTGGTGTTTCTCTACATGCTGATCGAAGGGCAAAAAATCAGGTCTGTTTTCCTCCTCATCCACAGTTTGATGGTTGTCTGTAGGAATGTGCCTTATCCTGCTTAACTGCACTGCACATACCAGAGGAGAAGAGTGCACATAACACTAGAGCTTCCTTGGAGTGCAGACCGTGCAATTCAGCAGTTTGGGAGAACTCATCGTTCTAATCAAACTTCTGCACCTGAATATAGGTATTATGTGAACACAATTTTTTCAATTTGATCATCTATACTATTTGTTATTTTACTTGTAGATATGTGAGTGCGTGAGTTTGTGGTAGTGTGTAGGTTCCCTTGATGGATTATTTTACGCTTTGTCCTTCTTAATATAAAGATACACAACTATCCTGAATATTTGATTAAAAAATGCAGTTTTTGTTTGTTCATGGTGTTGGAATATAAGTGAATTGCCCACCTCTCCCCATCAGCTTAAGCTTTTGGGTTGAACTGGTTGGTGCATGCAACTCAATACATGGAAGTATTCTGATTCTCATATAGCACAAGAACACTTATTATCTTATGCTCAGTGGTAGAAGGGAAATGACCTTCTTTTAAGTTACTTATATCTGAAATTCTGAATCACTAATTTATAATTCTTCAAACACCAATCCAGGCTTCTTTTCACAAACCTTGGTGGTGAAAAGCGATTTGCATCAATTGTGGCAAAGAGGCTGGAGTCTCTTGGAGCCTTAACGCAAGGAGATCGAAGGTTCTTTCTCATGTTTACTGATGTCAGTCAACTCTGTTCTGTGATAAGTGTAACCTTGAACGTCTTTAGTTTACATTGTGTGATCCAACTTTTGTAGAGCTGGACCATCACTTAGCGCCTTTAACTATGACAGTAATTATGGAAAGAAAGCCCTGACAATGATGTACAGAGGAATAATGGAACAGGTTAGTAGTTAATATTTTATTTTCACTTTGGAAGGAAGGCAGGGTCATTTCAAAATATATGCATTGTTCTAAAGCATTTTATTTCAAGGTTACCAGGATGCCTTTCCTGTTGTGCCTTTTGGATGCTCTGAGAATCAAGCTACCCTTGAAGAGTTCATCACTAAAGCAAAAGCTGCTTTAGTGTCGGTTGGAATTATTAGGGATCCTATAATGTGTAAGTTTGTTTCACAAACTTATTTGTATTGTCTCAGAATTAGAAATATGAACTTTAGAAAGTTCTGTTTTGATTGTTTTGCTTCTAAATATCGTGTTTTACCATTCACAAGTTAAAACTAGTGACACATTTTATCATTCTTGTCCAATTTATCATATATGTAAGTGCCACTTTTGAACTTAATATGTTTCAGTTATTCCATTCTTCTGTTTGTAGTAAAACCTGTTCTTATCGTAGACAAACAAAAACATCACATGGGTACAATTCTCGAAGCTATATGCTGCTTAGCCACAAACTTTATGTTTTCGGCCAATTTATCATATAAACTTCACCTCTGAGTTCATAATCATGGGTGCACAAACTTCATGTTTTTGACCAATGTCTCATTTCTAATTGTTTCAAACATTAGTTTGGCTGTAGTCTGAGTTCATAATCATGTGTGCACTTGTTGATTTTTTTGGCTGCTTAAGTGGAGTTTTTATATACTAATGATTCTTGAGTGGCACTACTATTAAAGCCTTTGACCAAGTTTGGGGGTTTTCTTGACCTGTGTGAGAAGGTCTTCTTAATGCAATGCTCGGGAGCTGTCTTACCCCCCTGCAAGTCGATTTTTTTTAACATCTAGAATATGAAATTAGTTTTTGTCAATTTCTCCATGAAATATGTATTGATTGAGCATTTATTTAAACTTGTAAATCTTCGTATATTTTTGTCAGCTTCATCAAAGTTAGAGAAGTTTGACTTAGGCCTTGTTTAGATGTGAAAATTTTTTAGATTTCGCTACTGTAGCACTTTCGTTTGTTTGTGGTAAATATTGTCCAATCATAGACTAACTAGGGTCAAAAGATTCGTCTCGCGATTTACAGTCAAACTGTGTAATTAGTTTTTGTTTTCGTCTATATTTAATGCTTCATGCATGTGCCGCAAGATTTGATGTGACAGGGAATCTTGAAAACTTTTTGGTTTTCGGGGTGAACTAAACAAGGCCTTAGGGCATAAGCCAAAATGAGCTATAATTTGGAATGGAGGGAGTACCATGCAGTACTTGAGAGAAATGTTCTGCCATTTTTGCATCAAATCTATACTATTTAGTTTCAAAGTTGGAGCTTGTGATTGGCAACTGTCGTTGCAGGCAATGGAAAAAATGGTGGAAAGCTTACTGGTAGGATTCTTGATTCTGATATGCATGATGTTGCCCGTTTCCTTAATCGTATTCTGGGATTGTTTCCAGACATCCAGAATAGGCAAGTTTTTTCTGAACACAAGTTTCTTCCATTACATTTGCACCTGGTCAGGCAGCTCACGGACATACTTAATATGACAGATTATTTGATCTTTTCACAAGCATACTTGATATAGTGATTCAGAATGCACGAATTGAAGGGCAACTTGACTCTGGTATTGTTGATATCAAAGCTAAAAGTGTTGAAATGAAAGAATCACCAAAGGTAGTGTTTCTTTCAGACAAAAGTTCGCTGTAGTAGCTCTACTTCTTATAGCTATAACTGAATTTTGTTTGTGCAGACTGTTCATGTTGATACTGTGTCTGGTGCTAGTACAGTATTATATACTTTTACAGTTGACCGTGGAGTTTCTTGGGAGGTAGGTTCCGTATTGAAGCCACTATCTTTTTTTCTGTTTTTCTTAAGAACTTGTGGGACATGAAATGTATCTATACTAGGAGCATACCCGCCCGTTGCTGCAGGAATTGCCAATAAATTTTGGTGGGTACTGGATAGTATTGTATGCTGACATGGACAAATAAATGCATAGGTGACATAATTACATGTGCTAGTGGGCTGCTGATGTAGATGGCTTGCATGTTGAGATAGGATTGTAGTGGGGTTTAGGACTATGAGATATTAGATATAGATATATGTATAGGTATAGATATAGATTTCAGTTTGGTTCTGCATTACTTTTAAGACTGCACCTCTTGACAAGTGCATTGTTTTCTATGTTTTCAATTGCAAATGTTCAGTTAGCAAATACAATACTTGAAGAAAGGTTGAAAGATAAAGCAGGTTCTTCTAGTGATGGATTCTATGAGTCCAGAAAAGAATGGATGGGGAGAAGACACTTTCTGCTAGCTTTTGAAGGGTAAGATGTGATTGATGAGCATGCTTTATTTATATTTTTGTTATTTTGTATAAGATGTCTCAGGATTGTAAATTTCTTTATTAGAACATGGGTAAGAAAGAACCTTGTTGAGAAACTTCCGTAACTAATAGAAGATGGTGCAATTATTGTGGCATCTGATGACAAATGAAACATTTCAGCAAGAGATCCCTACTGTGATGGGAATCCTGACACATGTGATATATTTTTGTATACTATTGGGTAGTTTAGCGCATTGTCAACTTGTAGTATTTAATGAATTCTACAGCGTATTCAAAGAATCTTAAATATATAAGAAAAAGGTCCCTATTACTGTCATGAAATATGGAATAAGGCCCCATTTGGATCCTTGGAATTGAATTCATTGTAATAAATTATAGTTGTGGAAGAAGAAAGAAGAAAAAAGAAAGTCTACAACTTAAGTTGGAGAAGAAAGAAGAAAGAATCCATTTTCCATATCCCACCTTATGAATTTGAGATAGGCTTATATGTGAACTTTGGAAAGTTGTGGAATCTCAAATTCCAAGCCAAATAGCCTAATTTCTTAAGTAGATACCAATTCCTCCAAGATAAAGGGATCCAAACGGGCCCTAACGATGTTTGGAGTCAGATATATGGATATTGAAGTATTTGTTGTAATAAAAGATGCTCTGGTATGCGTCTATCATGACTACAAAGTTTGTTTGGCTGCCAAAAAATATAATGCCACATTGTAATTGCAATTATGCTTTTCTCGACCTGAATCCTTGTTGCATTTGTTCTCACTTTTGCTGTACCAGTTCAGCTGAAGGATTGTACAGAGTAATTCGTCCGGCTGTCGGGGAGGCTTCAAGGTACTTGCTTCATCATTTTCCGAATAATTTTCTTTTGTATTACTGCTTTCAGAATACTTCAAATATTGACAGAGTTGATTTCTTCTATTCATCTTGAGTACTCCAACCGTACATAAATAAATGTATGACAGTTTGGACATCGTCAGTCTTCAGTGTGCAACTTTGACCATAATTTTTTATATGAACATGAGAATAAAAACATGTAAACTACTATATTATGAAAGTATTTTTCATTCTTTTCCCTTATAACCAAACCTAAATTCTAAATTGGTCAAAGTTTGAGTAGTTTGACTGCATGCATTCTGGGGTATGTCACAAATGGAGGCAGTAAAGCATAGGTGTTACTTGTGGGCTCTTATATCATGGTGCTTTGTTTACATTTTCATACATAACATGTTGTCTCTGTCTTATTTTAAGGGAAATGCCTTTGGTTGAGCTTAAAAGCAAGTACAGAAAGGTCTCATCTGTTGACAAAATTAGTAAAGGCTGGCAAGAAGAGTATGACTCTTCATCCAAGCAGGTAGTGCTCTAGTTAGAGAACTTCATCCAACCTTCACTGTGATGTTTGTCAAACTACCTGTAAACTTATGTGAAGCTTGGTCACTTATTTTTTAAGCTTGCAGTGATCTGTTATTGCCAATGAGCGTACAAATTAGAAAAGAAATAAAAGTAGGTTTTTACCATTAGCACAAAGGGATGATAAAATAATGCTTGGCATAATGTCTTTGACTTTAGTTGCTTTTAGCTGTTTCTTTTTTACAAAGTTGCTTTTAGTTATTGTTTTGTCTCTACCCCAACTTGCTTGGGACAATAAGTCATTGTTCCAGTTCAATGTTGTTTACTATCAACCATATAAAGGAGACCATCCAAAGGGTTCTATTATTTTAGCTCTTATTTTGATTCAACAAGTTATAGTTCGAGCATCTGAAAACTAGTGTAGTTCCAGGATTAATCCTCACTTTACATGCTGCTTTTACCTGAATCTAACTGCTCGTTTTTTAGGAAGACTTGATTGGCTATATTGTCTGCACTTTAACCAACTTGGGTTAGTTTCATCCCTTAATCTGATGTCTTTTGACTTACAGTGTATGCATGGGCCAAAATGCAAACTTGGAAGCAATTGCACGGTAGGCAGACGGTTGCAGGAGATTAATGTATTGGGTGGTCTAATACTTCCTGTATGGGGTGCAGTAGCAAAGGCACTAGCTAAGCAGGTTTGTTTTTTCATATAAAAACGATGTTTTCTCTTATTTGAAGCACCTGCCGCAATTTTCAGTACATTACATGAATATTTATTTTAGTTAGCATGGTAAAATTTAATAATAGAATAGGGTTGTACATGTACTAGAGCCATGGAGGGTATTTAATCTATGCTTCTCTAATTGGCAGTTTTTTTTGCTTACATAAATTAGGTGCGACTGATTCACAAGAGAATACGTGTTGTTCGCTTGGAGACGACAACTGACAACAAACGGTTTGTTGGGCTTATTATTCCAAATTCTGCAGTGGAGTCGGTACTCGAAGGTCAGTTGTAGTGTTACACTTTCCAAGAAGAATTCCCATCTGCTAGCACTTTTAATGATCTATATAGTCCAAGAAACCGTTGTTGATTTTGCATGCATGGCTGGAAAAACAATGTCAGCTAACTATAGATGCTATTAGCTGTTGCTCCCTCCAGTCACAAATTAGTGTCATTGGATGAAAAACAGAGTGAATAACCAGTTCTCTTTAGTCTTGAGCCTCCACATCTGGACAGTGACCTAACCCTAGCGCCACGACCCCTCTCATCCCTCCACTCCACCTCACCTCCACTGGAAGCCTGAGTGGGTTCGAGGAAGGTGGCAGTTGGGCCTCATTCACTGGATGGAATGGAGCACAGCAGGCAAGGCCTTTGTGGATGTTGCCTGCACAGGTGACATTGGTGGTCTAACACCGCACCAGGCGTTTGCATGTTTGAAAACACCGAAAGTATATTTACTTTTCATTTTTCTTAAGTTATGATGAAATCCAGCTTCCTTTTTGGGTTGAGCTCTAGTTTCACATGTTTGCAATTTTATACAGCATAATACCTTTTCCTTTTTGACATGTTTGCAGAATTTTATACGGCCCCTCATGTTGCTTACCATGTGTTGTTGCACGCATTTTTGTTGAACCATGGCAGGTCTGCAGTGGGTCCAAGATATTGATGATTGATTTGGCAAGAAGCTGCTGCTGCTACTCTGGCACTCCTTGCGTTGCTGTGGACCAAATCTGTGACGCCGAGGAAAACCTGTGTGTCTGGTGTGATTGTACGCGGTCAGCAGTGATTCAAGAAAAGTATACGGCAGCGCATGGCCATCTTTTTGTGTTATTATATATGTATATGTAGTTAGTTATTAATATAAGTTTATTAGTAGATCTGGGTCCGTTGTAAGTTAGCCTGTTGTTGGGGCCCATGGCCCATTTGTCAGCTAAATCGGAGGGCCAGATGCAAACTGTACTGTAACGTGGTGGACTGGTGGTGGTTGTGGTTCTTGTGTGTAGCTATCATGCTTGACATTCTTGAGGGCCGAGGCTGCCTGTACTGGATTGACCCACACTTTGATGAGCAACAGGAGTTGGAGGCAGATTGCTGCCCAGATACTTGTTGATTCGCAAATGCGGAGTCTTCGACCTAGCAAGCTGTGGGCACAGTCTGACGCCCTTGCAGCCCCCCTTTTTTAATAGTGTGCCGTGTCTTTTTAAGAGCAATCTTTGACTAAGGCCCCGTTTAGTTTCCACCCATAACTTTTGCCCCGGTCACATCAAATAACTATATAGTTTGTATGTATTTTGTGAGATGAATCTTTTAAACTTAATTAGTTTATATAATTGGGCATTAACTGCTATAGTTACAAATGTGCTATAGCACACCATGGTTGCCGTTTTGTCGCCTGGTGCTGCAAGGAACTGCATCAGAGATATATCTTTTTTTCTCGAACACGCAGGAGAGCTGCGTATCAATATATTAAGAAGGAGAAAAAGGGTGGATCATCCAAATACAAAAACAGTTTTTTGGGGGTTGGGCAGGGGGCCTGAACCCACACAACCAACAAGACAAAACCCACTAATATACCTACTGAAAAAATAAACACACGCCTAGACCCGAACTACACAAAGCCATCAACTCGGTTGCAAGGCGAGGAGATGTGAAATCCCTCGAGCCCCAGCATAGCCCCAAGAGTTTAGATCTTCTCTAATGGAGGCGATAAGCCCAATCAAATCTTGTTTGCCTTCCTTCAAACACACAGCGGTTCCTGTGATTCCAAATCGCTCAAGCCACTAAGATGACAAGAGAGTTCAGGCCTTGATTCATATAGTCAGCTGCCCTAGTGGAGGCCACCTCCCACCAATCTTCAAAGGACTGCTCATCAGGTTGCGGAGCCAAATGTTGAAGACCAAAGCGTTGCAGTACAATAAACCAAGCTTGACGTGAGAAGACACAAGAAACAAGCAAATGGTCAATTGTCTCCTCCTCCTGGCTGCATAAGGGACAATGTTCAGGGTGTGGGAGTCCCTTCTTTGCAAGTCTATCCGTTGTCCAACATTTGTTATGCGCGACCAGCCACATGAAAAACGACATTTATTCGGCGCCCAGCTCTTCTATATTCTCTCCCACGACCGAAACTGAATGACCCCAGTGAACATTGCTTCATAAGCTGACTTAGCCGTATATTTCCCGTTAGAAGAAAATATCCAGGTGTGGGAATCCTCTGCCTCAGGCTTCAGCTCCACCTCTATCAACAAATCCCACAGATCAAGATATTCAATTAAAACAACTACTGTAAGTGCAGATCCCCTTATGTCCGCAACCCACCTCCCCTCAGTAAGAGCCTCAAATAATGTTCTTTTTCTTGCTCGATTAGAAATTGAACTAAACAGGTGTGGCACCAACTTATCAAGGCTCTGACTATGGAGCCATCTATCAGTCCAAAACAAAGTAATTTTTCCATTTCCAACTTCAGAAACAATGGCCACAGAGAAGAAGGCTTTCACTGATTGGTGCACTTCAATAGGGAAAAAAAACCCATGGCCTATCCGGCTCGGTTTTCTGCAACCATAGCCACCTCATTCTGAGAGCCCACCCAAGTTGCTGCAGCTGTGAAATACCAAGCACTCCCAACTCCACCGGCCGAGTAACCTTGGGCCATGCGACCAAGCAATGGCCTCCTTTCACATCTCTCCTGCCTTTCCAAAGGAATCCCCTTCTGATCTTGTCAATAGCCTTGAGAGCCCAAGGGGGCAGATCTATGGCCATACAAAGATAAATCAGCATGGAAGTAATCACAAATTGGACCAGAATTCTCCTTCCTGCTCTTGTCAGCAGATCAGCCTTCCAACCTGGCACTTGATCCGAAATTCTATCAATGATTGGTTGGACTTGGGCTTTAGTTAATTTGTGCAAGGATAGAGGCACACCAAGATATTTACAGGGGAATTCAAGTAAGGGAAGGAGAGTGTGTATCAAATGTTTGTCCTCTTCTTGGCACCGGATAGGCAGCACACTACTTTTTTCCATGTTGGTTTTTAGGCCGCTAGCTCTGCCAAATAAGCTTAGGATATCCATTGTAATGTTGATGTCATCGCGGAGGGCCTAAGAAAAATCACCACGTCGTCCGCATAGATGGAGATCCGATGCTGCAAAGCCCTTCTAGCCAGTGGCTGCAACAGACCCTCTTCAGTGGCCTTTCTGAACATAAATCTCAGAACATCCATGACTAGAATAAAAAGCATTGGGGATAGAGAGTCCCCTTGCCTCAGACCTCTTTTGTACTCTATTTTTTTTCTCCTGGATCACCGTTAAGGATCACTTGAGTAGACGAAGAGGATAGGAGGCCGCTAATAATGTCACACCAAATCTGTCCAAAACCCAAGTTTCTCAACACCTCCATCAAGAAAAGCCAAGATACGGAGTCAAAAGCCTTAGTTATATCCAACTTCAATAGCATCCTAGGTTGCCTTTGCTGATGGAGGAAGCGAGCAGTTTGTTGTACTAACACGAAGTTGTCCTGAATGAAACGCCCTTTAATAAAGGCGCTTTGCATTGGGGAAACCATCTCATTGAGTCTTAAAGCCAGGCGATTAGCTAGGATTTTTGTGATGAGCTTGGCAAAGGAGTGCACCAAACTGATAGGCCTGAAATCTCTGATACTCAAAGCATCAGAGATATACCTGGTATACTTGTATATGAAATAAATACCTGAGGCTTGACGATATTTGCTTTATCGAATAGAAACTCCCCCAATTCAAAAGCACAGCACACGTTATTATTCCAAAAGAAGGCGGAACATTATCTGATTGCTTGAGGTTATCTGTCGAATCTGTTAGTTATTCATTAGTGTTTTTTTACAATAAATCATATCAACATATATTGTATGAAAATTATACGACTACACAATAAGTTTACCACCTGAATTTCTAACATCTACAAATCCCAATAATTATCTGTCCCTAAAATTACGTTAAAGACAAAAGTGGATTCTTCCAATCTTCCTATTTCTTTCACTTCTTCATTATGCCCTTGCACCTCTCTGTCTTTGTGAACTGGACTAATGAATTAGGCCTTGTTTAGTTCTATTTTTCTTTTGCAAAATAGACACTGTAGCACTTTCATTTGTATTTGATAAATATTGACCAATCATGGACTAACTAGGCTCAAAATATTCGTCTCGTAAATTATAGATAAACTGTACAATTAATTAATATTTTTATTTATATTTAATGCTCTATGCATACGCTGCAAGATTCAATGTGGATTCGATGTGACGGGATTTTCTGCAAATTTGTTTGCGAACTAAACAAGCCGAATAGCACGCATGGAGTAGATTCTTCCATCTTTCTTTTTTCACTTCCCATGATGCCCTTGCACATCTCTCTATCTAGTTCGTGTCTTATACTCACAATTATACTCATATGAATTAGAAGAATGTGTCTCTATCGATCGTGTGAAGTTTGGTTCTAAAACGTATTCGAACAAACGATGCTGTCATTGAATAAAGCTTCGAGCCACAAAATTATCCAGGTGGTTAGCATTCCTACGCCTCCTTTCATGGCTGACCAGGATTCGTCAACACCATTGAATTTTATGATTATCCAATAATATAGATTAATTTTAAAAAGCTGTAAACAGATATGATGAAACTTTTTTTGTGTCATTCGTGTCCCTTCCACCCAATGACATGTACTTCCTCTATTCCAAATTATAAATCGTTTTGTCTTTTTTCATACATCTATTTTACTGTACATCTAGATATAATAATATATTAAAATATAGCAAAATGAATGAACCAAAAAATCAAATCAATTTATAATTTGGAACATAGAGAGTAGGTTCGAGCCACTCTAGTGTCTCTCCAGAGGGCCAGTCAATATTCTGACAATAATATTGGATGTTCTAATTATCTATATTGGTCGTCTATCATCATGCGTGACTTTTTGTGTCATGAGGATATTTTCTTTCTCTATTGCAACATATATATGGATATACTTCCTTTGTCCCTTTTATCCGCTCTTCTCATTTTCCAAAAAATCAAACATACTTAACTTTAACTAAATATATAAAATAAAATATTAATAATACATAATTAGTATTATTAGATAGATAGTTGAATCTAATTTTATAATAAATTTGGAGATTTATATATTTTCTACAAAGTTGACATGAATTCTGAGGATGACATTTAAATAGGGATGGAGGTAGCATCTTATAGGAGTATATAATATATAAAAAATATGCTGTGTTACCTACACTTATGGATTAAGACACATGGATCATAAAAGATGATATATCTTTGCGAAACTGGCCTTGTTTAGATCCAAAATTTTTTTGGATTTTGACACTGTAGCACTTTTGTTTTTATTTGACAAATATTATCTAATTATAGAGTAATTAGACTTAAAAGATTCGTATCCTAATTTACAAGTAAACTGTGCAATTAGTTATCTTTTTTTATCTATATTTAATGTTTCATGCAAGTGCCGTAAAATTCGATGTGATGTGGAATCTTGTAAAGTTTTGGTTTTTTGGGTGTATAAACAAGGTCTAATTGTTTCGATTTGATGTTGTTCGCGCCGGCCAAGCGTGCCCCACAAGGACTTCCGAAGGTGGGGAAAAAAAGAAATGAGGAAAGAAATTCACGGGAGACGGGAGCAAGGCAACCGAGCACGGACGCGTAAAGCCAACAGTGGGGGGACCGGGGGAGCACGAGGAAACCGAGGCGACTGGACCCAACCCGAGCTTTGCGGCGGCGCTGCGTTCACGGTGCCGGATGATGGGCGGCGGGCGGGCGGCGGACAGCCAGCCGGCGTCCTGCTCGTCCTCGTCCTCGTCTTCGTCCTCGCCGTCAGGCCCCTCGACCGGCGCCCCCCGCGCTCACCGAAGCAAGAGGCGGCCCGACATCCTCAACATGCTCATGGTAACTAGTAATAAGTAATAACGCAAGCTTTGTCTCTGTTATTCCTTTTGCGTCCCCGGCGCCGGCGCCGGCGAGCCCGGCTTGGCGAGGACCTTTGACGGGCCTGCTGGCTGCTGCTACTGTGCGTTCCGATTGCTAATTTAGGAAAGTAGTTTTTTTTTTAAAAAAAAACGATTTAGAATAGTACTACTAGCTTTCAAAATCGTGGTGGGGTAATTCATCAGCGGGCTCGGAGTGAGTCGTGCGTCCAGGAAACGACGCAACTTCGGACTTCGGATTTGATTGCTCCAAGCGTAGCACGGGGATCAATAGTAGCCCGGTGCCTGGCGATTGATGAGGCCCGTGGAAGAGGAAGAGGATGCAAGTTGGATTTTTGCCCAGGTGTGCAAGTAGTACTTAGCATGTCCAGGACTTCCTGCATCTGATGCAGTACTAGCAGCGAACGCTAAGCAGCTACATACAGGCCGTCACACCCCAATAGGGAGAGAGCTTGGTTCGGAAAGCATTTGGTGTGGATTATTCAGTCCCAGGAGCAATAAATTTATGTTTTTTATTAGTTCGAATTCTATACTTTCTGCTACCCACCAGAGGTTCTGAAGTTGAAACTGGAATATAGCCCTTTCGGTGTTATGCATAGATACAGGCATATAGCACCTCACTGAGTATCATATTGGTAAAGGTCTGTGTGGGTTCCATTTATTTATGATAGGACGATTGGATTATGATGAATGCCACGAAATGTTAGTTTGGGTTATGATGAATAACTAAGTATGTAGTGATCTCCTTGTCAAGTGTTGTCTACATATGGAACTAGGGAAATGTCCACATGGCCATCTGGATTTAACCATTTCTCCACTGTCCTTTTTCTTCAGGGTACTGATTATTGAATGAAACTTGTACTCCAGCTGTGTGCTTTCTTTTGGGCATACTCATTTGGTCATATCATGAACCTTTAATAAGGTGGACTGCACTAAAAGTTCTTACTATTCTGAAACTTGCAGCTCCCATTTTCTATTTTGCCCAACTATTACCAGACCTACCTTGGATTATCTTCGATGATTTGCCTTATCTGCCTATTGCATCTAGCTCCTCCAAAACTAGTGGCGCAGCTAGCTAAGGTGACCTTATTAGTGGCTGAACAACTGCTGGGAGGTCGGAGTAGGGGACTGGGTTTGCCACTGGTAGATGGTGATGAGGATATAATGATGAAGATTGTAATTTTGCAGCATGATAGAAGTGATGGCCTGTATTGGTGGTGGGACTGGTGGGGTTATAATGGTGAAAACAGCAACTTTTCACTTAACAGTAATGATGGTAGAGTAGTGACAGAGGGAGCCTGTGGCGGTGATAGGTGATATGTAGTGGCTAGCTAGAGGATAGATAGCAAAGAGGTGAGGTGACTTTGGGATCTGAACTGCCAATTAAGTGGAGTTCAGGGATAATTCTTTGCACACCTTCACTAAACATGCAATGCTCCTTATAATGAGGCAGCCGCCCAACAAATTGTGCTAACAAACTGGTAACAGAAAAATAATCCTCGAACTGAATAGCTAACAAACCAAATGACTAACTGAGGAAGGAAATACATAATCGGCCTGGTTCTGGCCATGCTTTGTGTTTGTTTTCTTGCTTCTTGCTTGCGTAATCCCCACAAAAGTGTCCACAACATAGGTGGTGCAACCATTAGCATTTCGAATATGAATTAGAATAGTCAGTTTCATAAGTCTTTTTTACATTGTAAATTTTCATTGTATCGTAAATAATAACCTTGTGATAATTTTGATTGAATATCCTTTTCTTATTGTTGTTTCAATGCTTTTACAAAGTGCTAGCTTTTTAAATAGATCTCTTGTTGTAACTTCTTTTTCTTCCGTTTCTATATGTACTGTAAAGAGTGCAGCATGTCTCAGTTCATCATCTTCTGATACTGGAAAAGGACAAAGCAAGTTATCAAGCAACAAAGTAACACACGGATTCCACTTAGTGGAAGGAAGATCTGGCCATGATATGGAAGACTACCATGTAGCAGAGTATAGATATGAAAATGATCACGAACTTGGTCTTTTTGCCATTTATGATGGACATTTGGGAGATAGCGTGGCCAGTTATTTGAAAGTTCATCTTTTTGACAACATACTGAAAGAGGTAAGCTTTACACTTGCTCTATACTTTCTGTGTAAACATGACATGTACTCCATCTACAAATGAAGCTTCATTTTAATGGAATCTCAATTTATGTTATTTTCTCCACAAAGATGCTCATCCAGTTCTCTTTTATGGTGTTTGCAGCCTCTCTTTTGGTCAGACCCTCAAGAAGCAATTAAAAATGCATACAGCTCTACAAACAAATATATTCTGGAAAATACTAAGCAACTTGGACCAGGGGGTTCAACAGCAGTCACTGCTATTGTAGTTGATGGTACAGATATGTGGATTGCAAATATAGGTGATTCAAGAGCTGTTGTGTGTGAAAGAGGTACTGCTAGTCAGCTTACTGTTGATCATGAACCCCATACCACTAATGAACGAAAGAGGATCGAAAAACAAGGTGGTTTTGTCTCTACATTCCCCGGTAAGCATCTAGTTGCCTAACTCTCTCGTCATTGTTCTATCCAATTGCCATGTAAATTGTCTCAATACATTTTCTAGTTGCTGATAGGTGATGTTCCTCGTGTAAATGGCCAACTTGCGGTTGCAAGAGCATTTGGTGATCAGAGCCTCAAGGCTCATTTGAGCTCAGAACCTGATGTTAAGCATATAAAGATAAACTCAAGCATAGAATTTGTCATACTTGCCAGTGACGGGTTATGGAAGGTATGCGCTTTCCTTGCGTATTTCACTTAATGTTGTCACCTTCCCTATATAGTCCAAGATTTTGATATCCAGTCAGAATCATCTTCTCCTAATTATTTCTTTTCTCCTTGTTTACATTCACTCTCGTACTGTGTTATCGGTGAAGGTAATGAAAAACCAAGAAGCTGTTGATCTGGTAAAGTCAACCAAGGACCCGCAAACAGCAGCGAAGCGATTGACGTCTGAGGCCCTAGGGAGGATGAGCAAGGACGATATCTCATGCATTGTCATCCGTTTCCGATGCTGACTGACTCCTGCGTAATCCAGCTCATCCATTGAACCTTTTGCCTTAAGCTGCCTCTGTGCATCAGCAGTATTCTCTTTTTTCCCCATACCTGATCTGTGTACATTGCAGTTGGTAGCGTCTGGATCTGTTGCAGCTCAGGATCAGATTGGTGATTGGACTTGGACAGGTTCTTGACCAAAGAAAAGAAGAATACTGGGTGTTCATTTTTTTTTCTGTGCATATATATACAAGTTAGAAGCAAATATATGTACAGTTGGACTGGAGACAAAAAAAAAAAGTACGGCTTACAAGACAAGTGAACGGAGTACAAATTATGTAAAGCTTATAGACATATAGTAGCTGGATTATGGCTTTTAGTGACTCTGTGTGTTTGTGGTGTGGTGTGAATTTTTGTGTGTTTATGTGTATTTATTTAAGATAAAGTTCCGTTGCCATTCAAGCACGGAACCATGCGAGATCAACTTCAAATTACATTTTCCTCTACTTTATTTTTTTATAAAAAAACTTTATCAGAAATAGCATTCTCCCTTCGCGTATCCAGGTGGCAACAGAATGCTGGATAGCAGGATTGAAGGTTTCCTTTTAGGACAAAGTTGAATTGTTTTATACCGTCATCAGCGTCCGATGTCCCATGAAGCTAACGGCAGCTTCAAAATTTAGCCAAGAGCATCTCTAACATTCTTTTAAAATTTTACTCTCTAAATCATTATTTAGAGTTCTTTGCATAAAAATTATTTTTTTTATTTTTTTCACTCTAACAATTTTTTTATATCTCGTACACACTATAGGCGATTCGTGTAATTATATATATACTCCATCTCCATGATTTTCTATTGCAAAAACTTACTCCCTCTATTATAAATCAATTCTTAAAGTTGTTAAGTCAAGCTTTTTTAGGTTTAATCAAATTTATAGAAAAACATTAAGATTTATGAGACCAAGTTATTATCATTAGATACATCATAAACTATAATTTCAAAATGTGCATTTTATGTCACAAGAATTTATAATTTTATTCTATAAATTAGGTCAATATAAAGAGTTTGACTTAAGACAGCTCTAGAGATTACTCAATCCACGTCAAATTATAAGACGTTTGACTTTTTTAACACTAAATTTGACTATTCATTTTATTCAAAAATTTGTGCAAAATATCATTTCTTTTGTCATGGCTTGGTTTATTAATAAAAGTTCTTCAAGAATGACTTAAATTTGACTATATTTGTACAAATTTTTTGAATAATACGAGTGGTCAAACTTGAGGTCAAAAAAGTTAATCGTCTTATAATTTAGGATGGAAGGAGTAATTTATTTAGGAATAAAAAGAGTATTGCAGAACATAGATGGGTTTCATGTAAGCAAATCCGCCCTTTTTATGATAGCTTTAAAGATCTCCTTAAAACAATTCTCTAAATTTAATTTTTTTAAGAGAAAAATAGAAAAATAGCGCTTCAATGGCAAACTCTCTAAGGATAAGTACTTGGTAAATCTCTCCCTCAATACATAAATACATGTGTGTGTGTTTTCTGCAATTGCTATCCCTCCGAGCACTCCCTTCACCATGGTCGTCGCTCAATCCCCCTACTGTCTTCCCTCTTACCATCCGGTTATCGAGTTTTATGAAATTATTGAAAAACAGGAGCTCTATATATTTTTATTCATTTAGCATAATTATTGGTTTAGTTACCAAGTAATTCTTAAGGATCTTTTGGAGATGCTCTAACAGTGTTTGTGTCCTTAAAACAACTTCTAATTCGTTTGTTTGGTAAAACAAAAATAATCCTCCAACAACTTTGTATCCAAAATCACTAAAGATAAGACCTTAGAAATCTCTATCTCGAATCATAATAAATACACATGCGCATTTTGTGGTTGCTATCTGTTTGGTCGTCTCCTTCCCTACGGTTTTTTAGTGTAATTTCCCCCCTCCCATCCGGTTTTCAAGTTTTAAGAAGCTACACATTAGAAACTATTGAATACTAGTATAGTGTCTGTGGCACGCCAACGATAATTTTCGATAGTTTAAGGCGTTGTATATATATCTCATTGCAATATGTGTGTATACATGTACTTGGAGTATGTATGTTTGTTACATCGCTGAGCGCAGTGCGTCCCTCTCCTGGCGTCCCCATTTTTCTGTGGAGGGCTGGTAAGTAATAATCTGAAAATTCATATATATGTTACTTGTTTTGATAATAGAGTGAGGAATGGCAACAAAACATCACTAAAAAAAGAAACATGCTCTGAGAGGTAGTATAATGTACATGTGGATTTCTCATTTAGTATGTGAGTCCTTGCAATTGCCAGACCATGAATAGTAGACAGGAGAGAAAACAAAACTGAATTGCCCCTTTTAACATGTATATAAAACTATGCAGCTTGCATTTGTACACCCAATTCAGTCATTCAGTCTATCAGTTTTTTATTCATTCAGTATGTGAGTCCTTGCAATTGCCAAACCATGACGAGAAAACAAAATTGAATCGCCCCTTTTAATATGAATTGACAAGACACGGATCCAACATTTTGGTTTGAACTTTGAAGAATCAAAACACAATGACAGACACCCAAGCATAGACTTCTCTCAAGAAGAGACGCCTAAGCACTGCAATAGATGAACAGGGGGCAGCAAGCAGCACTGGGGATCTGCGACAAAGGTAAAAGTGTGGAGGTCTGCATGCACACAACCCGGAAGTACCTTGACAAGATTCTCATGTTTCACTTTACACGTTATATTTACTTTCTCAAATAAAACAGGTTTCAAGTGTTGCTTTTTCTTCAGGTGTACTTCCATGGTAAAAACCTCTATCTCTACAAATTAATCATCATACTTATTTGGAGATATACAAGAAAAAGAGGACTACTGAGTGACTTATAAACATACTAAAAGGCAAATGAAAATAAACTAACTAAACAACACACTGAAAATGATATCAAGAATTCAATGGCATGAGTCTGCAAAATATTATAACTGATAGAAGTACTTGGAGATACTTTTATTTTATTATTATATCTTTATCCGGTATATGGTCGGCGGGCCGGCGACCAATTCTAATGGGGCGGCTTATCTATGTGCTAAACAAACTTGGATATGCGTAGACAATGGCGCTACTGCCTTAGCCAGAAACCTAGCTCCGCCTTGTCTAAAAAAAAAAAAACTAACTCCTTGTATAATCACCTGCGTTAGCAGCTACTCTTTTTTTCTTTTACAAAATAGACATTGTAACACTTTCGTTTGTATTTGACAAATATTATCTAATCATAAATTAACTAGACTCAAAAGATTCAGCTAGTAAATTACAGGTAAATTATACAATTAGTTATTTTTTATCTATATTTAATGCTCATGTGCCGCAAAATTTGATGTGATGGAGAATATGAAAAAAATTACAAAATTTTTTGGAAACTAAACAAGACCTAATATAAGCAAGTTGCTGTAAATACACACATCTCTTTCCACTGCTCGATATCATCATATTTTTTTGCTGAAAAAATAAATCAAAAAAACACAAAATTAAGCCTACTGGTAGGACAAATTTAAAACAAAAAGCTAATCAAATTGAGCTAAACTTGTACACCTGGTAGGATTAGGATAAGCTAAGGTCTTGTTTAGTTCTAATTTTTTTTTATACAAAATGAACATTATAGTACTTTCGTTTTTATTAGAAAAATATTGTCTAACTATGGATTAACTAGACTCAAAAGATTTGTCTCGCAAATTACAGATAAACTGTACAATTAGTTATTTTTTTTATCTATATTTAATGTTTCATGCATGCGCCATAAGATTCAATGTGACAAGAAATCTAAAAAAAAATTTTACAAAATTTTTTAGAAATAAACAAGGCCTAACACAAATAGAGTGACAGAAATCGACTGCGTGCACCCGTGTCCTGTTGGTCAATTTGTCAAAAGCCAAACAAACTTTTTTCCGTCACTTGCCTGCTGGGATTCATCTCGTCCGTCCTTTAGCCATCCAACGGCTGATGCGTAAGGAGTCACGGCATACTCCTCTATTATAGGAACATATAAAAAAAGGAATTATTATACAGGTGGGCCCCACTGCCTCTCACCCTCACCAACCCCACCCCACGCCCAACCGTCCCCGCCAGCAAAACAGATCGATTCTCGAGGGAGACGAGCGCCGCCGCACCCGACCGAGTCAGAGCCGAGCCAGAGGCCCCCTCCCCGCTGACTCAGCTCCTCCGCCGTCGCCGGACGCGAAGCAAGTGTAAAGCAACGCACCCTCCTCCCCCTATCCTCTCTTTCTCTCTCTCTCTCTCTCTCTCTCTCTCTTCCCCATCCGCTGTTTCGTTCTGTATCGGGTTGGGCGCGGCGGACCGATCGTTCCGGTGTGTTTGTGTTTGTGTCTGTGGGTTCAATTGTTTCTCTGAGCCTGAGCGACGGCGACGGCGACCGAGCCCTGATCTTAGCTCCTTCTGGGCTGGGCGGGCTGAGGTGGCGTTCCGAGCGCCCCTAGCCCGGGGTGGGATTGTGGTCCGGTTGTTGCGGTAGCAGCTTGTTTTGCCCCCAACATTTCAGGGTCGAGTGCTGCAGAGGTAGAGGGTGCCAATCCGAATTGGGGCCTGGCCCGTGGGGAAAGGGAAAGCACTGGACCCGCAGTACCTGCTGCTGCCATTTCTTGCCCGGAGTTGTTGCGCCTTGGCTTTGTCGTGATCGTGAAATTAACATGTTGTTGCCTTACGGTATGGGGAACAGTGCTTTGCAGTTCCTGTTCATGAAACCGCTGTACTTGGATGGTTTGAAGGATGGAATTGAGCTTGGATGTCTATCCGTACTAGATTGATGGAACGATTTCTCTTTTTTCAGTGTGTTACTCTGTGGGCCGTGCTTCTTGGAAACATATTCATCCATCAGTTCCTACTTGCTTCGCTGAAAAAGTAGAGGGTTGAAAAAGTAAAGCAATGCCAAAAGGTGTAAAAACGTGGAAACCTTGTTGGTTCTTGTCGCTGTAGGTGGGAGTCGATAGCGATTGACATAATGGCATTGGGGGCATTGGGATACGTTCTGGGTTCTTGTATCCTGATATTTCGATATTGTAGGGTGCCATTAACATTGATGAATTTGACCTCCCTATACCTATTACCAGTTTGTATGACTGCAAAACCGTTGTACTGTCATGTTCTGGATATGTTTTCTCTATGCCCGTTACTACGATTATTGGTCCCTCTGGTGGCACCTCTACCTTTTTTGTTCAATGATGAATGGATGGCTAACAGACATCATTTGGTTTTCTTGCTTGTAGGAGGACCACGGAAGCATTAGCTGGGTGAACTCACTCAAAAGAGGCAGGGAATAGTGCGCTAGTTTGAATGGCTGCTACAAAGCTGCAGGCACTTTGGAACCACCCTGCTGGTCCCAAAACCAGTTAGTTGCTTTCTGGACTTTAATCTTTTTCTACTTTTCTTTGTTAACAGTGAACAAAAGCATCCCTCATTGCTGGTCATGGCCATCACCATCTTGCACAGTGACAAGCTGTATAAAGACTGGCAATGGCCATCACCATCTTGCACAGTGATCTCTTCATAGCTTGTGCTTACTTCAATATATCAAATTATGCATGATCTGCATTCCTGGTAGTATTTGTTATCACACTGTCCTCTAGATGGGAAATATAATTTTGCTTTGTACTGCAGAAATGCAAAGAATGCTCCAATAAAAATGTCCAAACTTATTTGCATTCATTTGTCAATAATGTGATGCATGGTGTACTTAACAAACTATCCCCACAGCCTCTAACTTCAAAGCTGACCTTCATTGCAGTTCATTTCTGGGCGCCAACATTCAAATGGGGTATTAGCATTGCCAACATAGCCGACTTTGCTAAGCCGCCTGAAAAGATATCTTACCCTCAGCAAGTTGGTATGGCTAAGCTACCCAATCAGATTGAGTTGTCTCCCTGCATTTCAGATAATATGGACATTAGTTAAAGTGCATTATTGTATAATTCTGGTATGTTTACTCTCTTGCATGATGATCAGCTGTTACATGCACTGGACTCATTTGGTCAAGGTACAGCTTGGTTATTACACCGGTAAGCCATCAGTTTGTGGTACTTGTCCATTGGTTCTAGTTGTCCACTGAAATATGCAAGGTGATATGAGCTGTATTTGATCTTAATGTTTCTTGCTGTAAATATATTGGTTCTTCTATTAATCTTCTCATGGTGTATTTCCTAATAAGTGTTGATATTCATTTGCTTGTATAGTTTAGGCTTGATACTTCTGTGATTCTGTCTTCTCCTTCACACATGTTCTACAAGATTTGTCATCTCAGAGAACAACAATTTCTTGTTCTGATGTGTTTCGACTCGACATACAACAAAACATTTTAACCATACTGATTATCTATATGAAATTTCTTGTTCTTAGGAGTTTGGACTCTTCATAGACAATCAAAACATTTTTTTCACTTTGCTGATTGTTTATATGACATTGAAATGAGCTCATAGTTTCACAGTGAAATTATGCATGCGTTGTGTTTTTCATAGCTGAGATAGTATTGATGTCCTTACATCTGGTTTTCCCATTTGATTGCCTGATATGTTAATTGCTGAGATACTAGCCTTGGTATGTTAATCGGTGCTTACCTGATTGCCATGGAATGTTATCTTCTTGCAGAGAAACTTGAACCTTCTCAGTGTTAATGTTGCAATGGCGGGTACAGGCCTGTATCAGCTTTCACGGAAGATAAGGTTTGTCCCAAAGCCAAGCCAGCAAGTGACATGTTGTTGTTGATATGTTGTGTGAAGAACATGATTTACTTAACGATATCCTTTGCAGGCAAGATTACTTCTCTGATGAGAAGGATGCTGCTCCACAACTGGAAGCATAGATGTCAGCAGACAAAGAATAACGGATTGGGAAGTCTGCTGCCTAGGAGTCTACTCTTGATTTTTTTTCTGGGCAGGCAAAGAATAACGGATGGGTCATGTTTGTTTTCCTGTTATTCTGAAATCATGACCAGGTCAATGTGGAAATATTCTGCCAAAAAAGAAAACCCATAAAGTAATCTTTTGTGCACTTTTTGTGGGAACAAGTCATGCAAGTACATGGTTTATCTGTTATCCTTTTGTTCTCTTATTTGGGAGCTCGAAATTGTTTGCCAAACTGATTGATCAGAACCCAATGTTTAGATATGTCAGTGTCCTTCACCGTCTTCATTCATGATCATGATGAAGTTGAGCTGTTGCCCCTGGAGAGCGAGGTCACTCAGGTAGTGGTCTCTCTTCAACAACAACAGATAGGATCATCGCGACTCCGAAAGCTGAGATGGAACCATCCTATCTCAAGGTGTCTCTCAACCAACCACTACCTAAGTGAACAACCGGTTTCTTTTCTATTGCAGGTAGTCTATTTCTAATTAGTTTCGGAAATTTCTTAATTTTAGAATTCCATATAACAAAACCTGCATAAGAGTCATACGGTATGGAGCCAGCGTCACACCTCTCATGCCGTATTTCATTTGGCACAAATGGCGCCATTTGGTATTTATTACCTCTATCCCAAATTATACCTAAGTTTTGTGTAAAAATAGTTAAATTTAAGTTATTTTGAAGAACTGTTATTAATAAACCAAGCCACAGCAAAAAGAAAAACGACATTTTGTACAAATTGTTAAATAAGACGAGTGATTAAACTTGGTGTTAAAAAGTTAAATGTTTTATAATTTGGGATGGACTCCCTTGCTTCTCTTATTCCGTCTTAATAAAAAAACATGGGGTGTTACGTTCTTAAAGAAACTAACTGAACCCTATCCAAGATTCCACATCTAGAATGCTAGGTAGGAAGATGTTCAATTTCAGGCCTTGTTTAGTTCCCATTTACAAACTTTTCACCCCCATCAAATGTTTGGACATATGTATGAAACATTAAATATAGATAAAAAATAACTATAATTATACAGTTTACATATATTTTGTGAAACAATTTTTTTAAATCTAATTAATCTATGATTGAATATTACTATAGTTGCAAATGTGTTACAGTATAAAAAAACTTTTCTTTTCATGAACTTAACAAGGCCTACGTCAACAAGATACTCCGTTCAGTCTAGTTTTTTAGAGGACTCCCAATGCAGAAACCATCATAGTTTTTATAGACATTAATTATGGTGCCACCTAACCATTTTGTTGATGTGACAAGGTAGTTATTGAAGAGAGAGAGCAAAAATTATAGAAAGTGAGTCTAACTTAGAAACCATGTCTACGCGAGATCCAAGACATGAAGTGATATGATTGGTTGAGAATGGAGAGAGAATGAATATGATTGGATAACAAATTATTGTATAGAAACTATCCATTGGGACCATAATTTCTATACATAATATAGGTATAGAAACTATATGTGGTTTCTAGCATTGGGAGTGCCCTTAAGCGTGAGTAGAATTCTAGTAAATACCAAGGTGAACAAATAGAGAGCTAACTCGGCGATGGGATACCCGGCTAGAATGCCAGCGTGGTTGGCTACACCTGAGTCCGTATTTATTTAATGCAACCCTAGCACCTATAAGTATTTATTAGTTGCTCAAAACACATCTGCGCCTAAGGGCACTCCCAATGGAGAATTAATGATGATTTCTATCTTTATTAAATGACTTGCCAGCTAAGCAAAAAACTGATTGGGCAGCCTAATTAATGAGGAAAGAGATGAAAAACTGAGGAAACCGTTTTCTACTGAGGAAACGACGTCGTCCCTAGAACCAAGGCATGTAGAAACCACGATTTTAGCGTTGGGAAGAAACTAGACGTTTCTATCGGCCCGTGACGGCTGGCCAGCTGCCGCTGCATGCTCGCTCGAGCAGGGTGCACTCTGGTTTCGCTGGCCGCGAGTTCGCCGATGGCCATCGGGCGCTGCTGTTGTGCACACTCACAATGGCCACCGCGCTTGCCCGCGCCACTCTTGTGCACGCTCGCCGGCGGCGCCGCTGCCCTCCCGCTCGCCTACGGCCACCGCGCTCGTGTGTCAACCCCTATGCGCGCTCGCTCAAGGTCGCACACTCGCCGGTGTTGGCGCCACCACCATGCTCGCTGACAGCCAACGTGCTCATCCGCGCCACCGCTATGCGTGCTTGCTGCCGCCGTTCTTCGCCGACTTCTACGCGCGACGAACTCGCTCTAGTTCACGTACGATCACCATTCAGGCAGCGGCCCATCCACATCGTCGTCAGACCCTCAGCTGCCTCTATATGGGCTCGGCGCTTGCCCGTGTGCAGCCCTGATGTAGCTTGTGTGTATATATGGCCATCGGGCCGTGCCGGCTCGACATGACACCGGGCCACATCGGGCCACCGTGCCTCACGGGCCGTGCCGCCCGGCGAGCCCGGCAAATTTCACCGGACCGTGTCGGCCCACAGCCCGAAGAACATCCAGTGAGGCAGTGAATCAGTCATCAGTGATTAACTAAGACACACAGAAATACAGGATTTACAGATTCACAGATCATGAGATCAAAGAACAAGACAGATTAAAGAGATAATATAATTAACTTTATTGAGCTGTTTTGTGCAATGCTGCCTCATTAAAAATCTTGCTAGGTAAAACTCACCCTTGTGAGAAACCCTAGCAAGGGAAAAAGAGTGCAGCCAGCTCCAAAATGTGAAGTGTTTAGGACTTTAGGCTATCCTATTACAAAATGCCAACTGCCAACTCAATGTTTCAAAACCGCATGTCTATCACTCTATCCTATTAGGCTATTACAAGGTCAACTCAATGTGACCAACAATCTCAGACTTGAAGTTGCAGTGCAGACACCAGACAGCCAGACTTCAAAAGAGGAGACCAAAAGCTCCTGCTGTCCTGCACAATGTAAACAGGTTCTTGTCAAATTCTTACTCATTGTAATAAGCTAAATAGCTAATTGCATCAATCTAAAGTTCTAAAGTTCTTACTCATATTCATATCAATGTCATCTTCTAAACAAATGTACTCCCGCTGCCGCTGCCGCTTCCTTGAGCTTGACCTCGTTCGTCCAGGTAGATGTTCTTGAATGCATCTACCAGGTCAATGTCCTCAGGTGTGTGCTGCTCCCTTGTTGCTCCTAGCTCCCAGTCCTTGATGCATGTGAGCATCTCCACATGCTCGGCAACAAGCGACGGCGCCGGTCCTCTAGTATCCTGGAGGTACAACTGAAACACGACTCGAAAGAAACAGTAGACATAGGGACAGACACGATATCTCGGGCCATAATAGATAGGATTGGATAGGTAAGCTTGTGATCACGCCACCAAAGGAGTATGTCAAAGGATTCCTCATAGCATGTGACAGGGTCACTGTCCAGGTAAGCACTAAGCTCACTAACAGCAGATGGAGTAGAAGAGGATGTGGGGGAACAGGCAGGGGAGTCACCAGGACCTCCAAAGATCCTTCCCCATGCCTGTTTTCTCTTACCAGCATGAGTTGAAGGGACTGCAGGCCTCTGAGACCTAGCTGCACCAAATTTATCTTCATACTTCCAAACATTTTAAACATTTCATCTTTGACTTCACCATAGTATAAACTATAACTACATCCAGTAGCCTTACCAAGGAGATCAAGTACATTATAGAAACCTTTCATCTTAGCTCTAGGATCAAGAATGAATGCATATGAATAAATGAGTGGGATTTTCTCCCAATATTTAAGGAATTTAAGTTTCATAGGAGTAGCAATGTTTCTGAAGCCTGTATCTTTTTTAGTTTCTTGCAAATGCTCAGCAATGGCAAGCAAATGGTGCAACACAAGTGGAGCAGTGGGATAATAAACACCAGACAAAACAACAGTACAATCATAAAACAGTTCCAGGAATGCCATGATTTGCTC